>Ga0268284_1001465_pt1 | contig 12039 bp, 10 predicted proteins | sample saktaG_14_FD_190137 | JGI IMG/M metagenome (GOLD analysis project Ga0268284, IMG submission 190137) | Saline water microbial communities from Sakinaw Lake, British Columbia, Canada - sak_2013_06_06_40m | ecosystem: Environmental > Aquatic > Non-marine Saline and Alkaline > Saline ... | reverse complement strand
TGGCAAATTCGAGGGCATCATGCCCAACCGCGAGCGCGTCCAGGGCGAGGACTACAACATCGGCGATCGCATCCGCGCCTACGTGCTCGCCGTGGAAAACGAGGGCCGCGGCCCGGAAATCATCCTCTCCCGCAGCCACCCGAATTTCGTCCGCCGCCTGTTCGAGGCCGAAGTCAACGAAATCTCCGACCACACCGTCGAAATCCGCTCCATCGCCCGCGAAGCCGGTTTCCGCACCAAGGTCGCCGTCTGGAGCAATGACCCGAAGGTCGATCCCGTCGGCGCCTGCGTCGGCATGCGCGGCGCCCGCGTCAAAAATATCGTCCGCGAACTCAACAACGAAAAAGTCGACATCATCCGCTGGAGCGAGGATCCCAAGGAATTCGTGCGCGAGGCCCTCAAGCCCGCCGAGTTGCGCTCGATCATCACCGACGAGGAAAACCGCGTGATCCACGTCACTGTGGATGAGGCCGACCTCAGCAAGGCGATCGGCCGCAAGGGCCAGAATGCCCGCCTCTCCTCGCGCATCATGGGCTGGGACGTGCAAGTCCGCCGCGATGAATCCAAAGAAGAACAATTCAAGGAGAAAATCGGCGGTGCCGCCCATACCCTCGGCGAACAACTTGGCATCAGCGATGAACTCGCTAACAAACTCACTTTGGCCGGCGGTTTCAACCCCGAACTCGTGACCGACATGCCGGCGGATTATATCGCTGCCGCCCTCGAAATCACCGAGGAAGCCGCCGAGGCCATCCTCGCCCGCGCCCACAGCATCGTCAGCGACTCTGAATCCGCTGCTGTCATCGAGTGATTCCCACTTGCCCTTCATCCACCCCCTCCCCACGAACTCCGCAGACCCGCCGAATGCCTCAACACAGCGACAGCTCAACCGATAAAGACAAGGTTCTCGATCTCCTCGATACAACCCCGAAACCTTCACGCCGTGAGCGCCAGCGCAAAGAGGTTGATGTCGTTCCTCCCGCCGCCGCTGCCCCCAGCAAACTCGACCAGGCCAAGAGTGATGCCCTCGACCTCTTCTCCGAAGAAAAAAAACCCAAGGTCCGCAAACCCAGCATCAGCGGCAAAACGGGTCTCCGATCCATCTCCAAGATTCTCGCGCGGGAGGACCCTGCCATGGTCAAGGCTCCAGCCCCCACCCCCGTGGCACCTGCCTCACCTGTCGCCGACCCAGCCGCTACCGCCCCTGAGGAATCCTCCGACGACCCCTATCTGATCGTCATCAAACCGCCTATCCTCGTCCCCGAACTGGCGGCCCGTCTCGGGCTCAAGCCATACAATATCATGGCGGACCTGATCAAATTCGGCGTCTTCCCCGCACCCAACCAGCCGCTCGAACCGGAAATCGCCGCCAAAATCTGTGAAGCTCACGGATTTGTCTTCGAACGCGAAAAACGCGACAAGGATAAAGGCGTCCACAAAGTGGTGGAAGTCATCAAGGAGCCCGAAGCTCCCGCCGAAGAACCCGAAGACCTCCTGAAAGACCGCCCGCCCATCGTCACCATCATGGGCCACGTGGACCACGGCAAAACCTCAATCCTCGATTTCTTCCGCAAAACCAAAATCACCGCCGGCGAAGCCGGGGGCATCACCCAGCACATCGGCGCCTATCAGGTCATCCACAACGACCAGGAAATCACCTTCCTCGACACCCCGGGCCACGCGATTTTCTCCGACATGCGGGCCCGCGGTGCCGATATCACCGACATCGTGGTGCTCGTCGTAGCCGCCAACGATGGCATCATGCCGCAAACCCTTGAGGCGATCAAGCACTCCAAAAAATCCCAAAAAACCATCATCGTCGCCATCAACAAGTGCGACCTGCCGTCCGCCAACGTGGACCGCGTGAAGTCCCAACTCGCCGAACACGGCTTGCAAACCACCGATTTCGGCGGCGACACCGAGTTCGCCGAGGTGTCCGCCATCACCGGCCAAGGCATGGAAACCATGTTAGAGCTCATCGCCCTGCAAGCCGAGGTGCTCGAACTCAAGGCCAACCCGAAGGCCACCACCCGCGCCGCCGTCATCGAGGCCCGCGTGGTCCCCGGTCGCGGCACCACCGCCACCGTCATCGTCGAATCCGGCACGCTCAAGGTCGGCACGCCGTTCATCTGCGGCCCCTTCGCCGGCAAAGTCAGATCACTCATCAACGACCGCGGCATCACCATCAAATCCGCCCATCCCGGCATGCCCGTCGAGGTCATCGGCTTCGAGGAACTTCCCAATGTCGGCGACCACCTCACCGAGATGAAATCCGAGCGCGAGGCTAAGGCCCTCGCCAACGAGCGCCAGGAACAACAACGCCTCATCCGCCTCAAACCCCAACACCGCAACCGCATGGAGGACCTCTATTCGATGGTCCGTGACGGCGGCGGCAAAGCCCAACTCAAACTCATCCTCAAATGCGATGTGCAGGGCTCCGTGGAAGCCATCAAAAAGGCCGTGCTCGCCATCGAATCCGAAAAAGTCGAGTGCTCGTTCATCACCGCAGCCGCCGGCCCGATCACCGAAACCGACGTCGCTTATGCCGATTCCACCGACGCCATCATCATGGGCTTCAACGTCAAGGTCGAGGCCAAGGCCGTCAAAACCGCCAAGGCCGCCGCAGTCGTCATCAAACTCTACTCGGTCGTCTATGAATTGATCGATCAAGTCCGCGAGGCGATGCTCGGTTTGTTAGAGCCCCTCAGCCGCGAAACCGTCATCGGCCACGCCGAGGTCCGCCAGGTCTTCAAACTCTCCCGCGGCCGCGCCGCAGGTTCGTTCGTCACCGACGGCCGCATCCACCGCAAGGCCCACGCCCGTGTCATCCGCGGCGGCATCCCGGTCTTTGACGGCCGCATGTCCACGCTCCGCCGCTTCCAGGAGGAGGTCGAGGAAGTCCGCACCAACTTCGAGTGCGGCATCCGCCTCGGCGAATTCAACGAATACCAGGAAGGTGACATCATCGAGTGCTATAAACTCGATAAGGTCCCGCAGACGCTGTGAGGTAAAAGCTGAAACTCTGAAAAGCTGAAAAGCTGAAAGAGCTCCGCGCTTCATCCATCTCTCCATTTCAGCTTTTCAGCATCTCAGCATCTCAGCATTTCAGCATTTCAGCATTTCAGCATTTACCCCTATGTCCCGCCGCCTCGATCGAGTCAACGAATTGCTCCGCCGTGAAATCGGCACGGTCATTCAAAAGGATTATGAATGGCACGGCAAACTCGTGACGGTCAGCGCGGTGGAGGTCACCCAGGACCTCAAGGAAGGCAAGGTCTGGACCAGCGTGCTCGGCGGCGACTCCGGCCCGGTGATCGACAAACTCAACCGCGACCACGGTGCCATCCAAGGCAAAGTGATGAAACGCGTGGTGCTCAAATCCACCCCCGTGCTGCGCTTCCACCACGACTCCTCCGCCAGCCGCGGCGTCGGCCTCGTCAACCTGCTAGAAGAAGTGGACAAGCTCCCAAAAGCTCCGCCAGCGGACCCGAATGGCGAATGATTCAGTGCCAGCGCGGTCATTTCCCCGCCAGGACATCACATTTCACGAACACCATCACCTTGCGGGTCAGGTCAACTTCGCCCTTGGCGTCCTTGGGTGAAACCGCTCCAACCAACATATACTGGCCGGTGATGCAGACGATGGCGGTGTTGAGCCGCATGGTGTAGATGTCCGGCATGGAGATCTTGAACGGCATCCCGAGGGCGTCCTTGCCCTCGCCCCAGACCGTGTCACCCGTGTGCCAAACCAGTTCCGGAACAAGGCGCAGGTCGATGACTTTGTGGTCCTCACCCACGGTGGGTTCAATCTCGAGGGTGCAGCCTAGATTGCGCGTTTCAAAAGCGGTCGGCATGCTGGACGAGGGCAAGCCCTTGTCCTTGTCTTTGCCGCCACAGGGTAAACCAGGTGGCTCATATTCGGTCGGATAGATGAACTCATGGATCGATTCGGTGGTGGCTTTCTGGCCGCTTCTGACGACGAGCATCTGGGTGTCGAGGACCTTGGCGTCGTTTTTGGCGACCATCTCCTGGAGTTGTTTGCGCAAGGGGGTGGCATCCGCGCTCTGGGGGGTGGCGGTAAATAACAGTTTGGTGAGAGCCTCGTGGGAGAGCTCGATGAACTCCACCTGCACCCGCACCTGTCTTGGCTTGGCAGCCACGGCAGCGAGTGCAGCGGAGGATTCCACATCCGCCGCGGTTTCGGGCGAGGTTGCGGCTGCCGCTGGAACCGTTTGCGGGTTTTGGGCCAGAACGAGTAGGCCGCAGCCCGCGAGGGTCAATCCCATCACTATCGATGTTCTTTTCATAAGCGTAGATTGAATCCAGGCGAGCCGGCGACTGGGAGTCAAGCACGGATGTCGTGGGGCTGAAAAAGAAAAAGCGGCAGGGCGATTGAATTAACCCGTACTCCGAAGTTGCAACTGATGATCCATTGTGGAAACCGCGGATTACGCGGATTTAACGGATTTTTTGAAGATGATTCCCCATCATTCGGAGCTCTTGAAGTGAAACACCCCCGCCCTCACGCGGTCTTGCGCCGGAACATCAGCGCCGCTGATGACCACCAGCGGCCAAACCAGCACCAGCACCCTGCCGAATGAGGCGTCCTTGAGGAACACCCCCTTGACGACTTCCACGAAATGGCGCACCGGGTTGACCCAGGTCAGGTGCTGGAGCCAGACCGGCATGTTCTCCACCGGCGCGGTGTATCCTGATAGAAGAATCGCCGGCACCATGAAGACAAAGGCCCCTAGAAACGCCTGCTGCTGGGTCTTGCTGACCGATGAAATGAACAAGCCCACCCCAACCAGCGCCAGCGCGTAGAAAAACATCGCACCATAGAGCAAGGCCAGATTGCCGCGGAACGGCACATGATAGATGAACACCGCCGCAATCAGAATCAGCGTCGCCTGGAAAAATCCCACCGCCACCGCGGGCACCGCCTTGCCTATCATGATCATTTCGGGAGATAGCGGCGAGACCAGCAACTGCTCGAAGGTCCCCTGCTCCCGCTCCCGCGCGACGGATAGCGCGGTGACGATCAGCGAGCCGATGGTGGTGATGATGGCCACCAGGCTCGGCAGAATGAAATATGTGTATTCCAAGTTAGGGACGAACCAATTGCGCGCGACTATCTCGGATGGAACCACTCGTCCCGCGGCGGAAGCGCGGTCCTTGAGATAAACATCCAGCACGGATTGCAGGTAGTTGAAGGCGATCTGCGCGCTGTTGGAACGACGACCGTCGAGGATCACCTGAACCGGCGAGCTTTCACCGGCGGCCATTTTCCGCGAGAAGTCCGCTGGAATGTGCACCGCCAGCATCGCTTGACGCGTGCCGATGGCCTGGTCCACTTCCTCCCCGCTCCACACCGGGATGATGCGGGTGAACGCGCCGGACGCGGCAAAGCGTTGCATCATTTCCACCGACGCCCGGCCATGGTCCTCGTTGAACACCGCCAAGGAGGCGTTTTTCACCTCCAGCGTGGCCGCGAAGGGAAACAACGCGGTTTGCAAAATGACCGGCATGATCAACAACAGCCGCCCGGACTTGGTGCTGAGCAGCGACTGGAATTCCTTGCGGACCAGCGCATGAATCCGGCTGAAAAAAATCATTCCATCCTCCTTTTGGTGAGTTTGGCCGTTAGCCCGATGAAGACGACGGTGGTTCCCAGCAACATCAGGATGTCCGGTAGCAATAGCTTCCAGATCGTCCCGGCCTGGAAGAGCGTTTGCATGGCCGAGACAAAATACCGCGCTGGAATGATATGGGTGAAGCCGCGCAAAAACACCGGCATGCTGGAAATCTCATAGATGAATCCCGATAACATCACCGCCGGCAAAAACGCCGCGTTCAACGCGGCCTGCGCGGCGTTGAACTGGTTGCGCATGCCCGTGGAGATCGCCAGCCCGATGCCCAGCACGCTCAGCAGGAAAAACGACCCCACCACCCACAACGCGGTGATCGTCCCGCGGAAGGGCACCCGCAACACCCAGTGCGCCACCGCCACACACAGCATCAGCGAAACCATGCCCAGCCCGTAATACGGCAGGATCTTGCTCAGTAACAGTTCCGTCCGCGTCACCGGCGAGGCCAGCAGCGCCTCCATCGTGCCACGCTCCCATTCCCGCGCCACCACCAGCGAGGTGAGCAGCGCGCCAATCACCGTCATGATCACGGTGATCGAGCCGGGAATGATGAAATTCCGGCTCTCGGCCGACGGGTTGAACCACACCCGCGGCTCTAACATAATCTCGCGCCGCAGGTCCTCGCCGCGGTCCTCGGCCCGCTGCATCTGCCACGTCTGCCAGACACCGTTGACCGTGGCCCGGACAAACTGAGCAATGTTAGGCTCCGTCCCGTCAGCCGCCAACTGCACCGGCGCGGTCTCCCCCGCTTGTTTCAACTTGCGCGAGAAATCCTGCGGGATGACCACAAAGCCGCGGATTTGCGAGTCCACCAGCGCGCGCTCCATCGCCGCACGGGAGTCGTAGACGTGAACCTCCAGCCACGGGGAGCCCGTTAGAGCCGCCGCGAAGGCCGCCGCCTCGGCCCCGCCATCCTCGATCCGCAACCCGATGCGCAAACGCGAGAAGTCCAGATTGATGCCATAACCAAAAATGAACAACATCAGCAAGGGCATGAAAAACGCGATCAGGATGCTGCTCGGATCACGGAAAATCTGCAGCGTCTCCTTCCAACAAAGCGCCCGCAGCCGCCGCCATGAAATGAAGTTCACGCCTCCTCCTTTCCGGACGGATTCCAAGGGGTCTCCCCCGCCCGATCATATGCACCCGATGGTTTCAAGCTGTCCTTTCAGTTGTATGATTTGAGGCGATTCACCAGTGACTCATATTCCCCCAGATGCACCCGCATCAGGCTCTTCCAAAGCTTGCCGTGGTTGGGCACCGAAAAATGCAGCAACTCGTGGACGATCACGTAATCGCCCAGATCCTGCGGCATACCTAGCAACTCGTCGTTGAAGCTCAGCGTGCATGCCGTCGAACATGACGCCCACTTGCGGCGCATCGGGCGGACGTAGATTGACCTGGCATTGACATCCAATTTCCGGGCCCATTCCAGCACCCGTGCCTTGAATTCCTCGCGGTTCCGCCAACCCTCCGCCAGGTGGCTGCCGCGTCCCGCGGCAGGCCGTGTCTGCGGCGTCCCGCCGCAGTTCTGCTGTGTGCGTCCCGCCATCATTTCCGGAATGCTTTCTCCAAGAGAGTAAACAACGCCTCCACCGTCGCCGTGACCTTTTCCAAATCCTCCTCCTCAGAACACACCGCGAAGGTCACTTGCTTGCGCAACTCGCGCAATTCCGCTTCGCCGTCTTTCCAACCGGGATGCCTCCCAAAGGCCTCGCGGATCTCCATGCCGGGCTCGGGCTGGAGCACTTTGGACATGATGGTGCCGACCTCGGGCGGGGTGTAGAACTCGCCGGCACTCTGGCCGCCGCCCTCGGCAAACTTGCGGATGAGGTATTCGTAACTCTTGCCGATGATGTCGGCCTCCACATCTTCCAGCCCGAGGCGCTTGGTGCTGATGGCTTCTATCAGGTTGGACAGGCGGTCGTCATCGATGTCGCGCTGGCCGTGGGTGGTGGCATTGAAATCGACGCGGTCGATGATGCCCTGCAAGCCCTGGTTTTCCTTGGCGATGGCCCGCATGTGGGAGGTGACGCCTTCGCCGATCTTGTCGGAGAGTTTCCTGATGACCGACCACACCGGCTGATCGGGATCGCCTGGCATGAGCGGCAGGTAAAAACGAACGAGCTTGTGGTCGGCTTTGGCGAGCTGGAATGCCTTTTTCCGCGACCCGACTTCGGAGGCAATGCGGTTCAGCTCGTCATCGAAAACATCGCAGAGGCGTTTGGTGAAGATCAGCGGGAGGATGAAATCCTTGTATTTCGGCGCATCCTTGGCCCCGCGGATGGAGCACGCGGCGTCCCAAATCCAGGATTCAAGGGATTTGTTTTTGTCGGGTTTGGCCTTCTTGGGGGCGGCTCTGGATGATTTCGGCATTGCTTTGGCTGCAGGCTAACAATCATGTATGCGAAGAAAAGAACAAAGCGATGGAATCCATGCGGAGGTCCTGTTTCCAGTTGTCAGGAAAGTCGAGGCCGCTGACATGGCCCGCGGCCCGCAGCCGCTGCCATGAAATGAAGTTCACGCCTCCTCCTTTCCGGCGATCAGGGCGATGAAGGTGTCCTCCATCGTCGGGTCAGGGTTGTCTGCGCTGGCCGCCAGCGCTTTCAATTCATCCGGAGTTCCGTTAGCAATGAGGCGTCCGCGGAACACCAGGCCGATGCGGTCGCAGTATTCCGCCTCATCCATGAAATGGGTGGTCACCATCACCGTCACCCCGCGCTCGACCAAACCATTGATGTGCGTCCAGAACTCGCGCCGCGTCACCGGGTCCACACCCGAGGTGGGTTCGTCGAGAAACAGGATGTCCGGCTCGTGCATCACCGCACAGGCCAGTGCGAGCCGTTGCTTGAAGCCTAACGAAAGAGAGTCGGTCTTCGCATCGAGGAACGGCCCGAGGTGGAAAATCTCCGCCATCTTCCGGGTTTTGCGCCGGCGCTGGGCACCGGCAAGTCCGTAGATGCCGGAGAAAAACTCCAGGTTCCGGCGCACCGATAGATTTCCGTAAAGGGAAAACTTCTGCGCCATGTAGCCGAGCTTCTGGCGTGCCTTGCCCGCGCTCCGGCGCAAATCGAGCCCGACCACCGCCGCCCGTCCCGAGGTGGGCTTGAGCAGTCCGCACATCATCTTGAAGGTGGTGGACTTGCCCGCGCCGTTAGGACCTAACAGGCCATAGATCTCACCCCGGCGCACCTCGAAGGTCACCTCGTCGGTGGCGGTGAAATCACCGAATTTCTTGCTGAGTTTTTCCGCTTCGACGACCACCTTCCCGTCGCCGGGAATCTGGCGCACGTGGCGTGCCAGCACCGATTCGCCGCCCGGTCCTCCGCCCATCCGGTCGATGAACGCGTCCTCGAAGCGCGGTGCCACAGCCGCCCACTCGGTTCCAGGCGGAGCACCGAGTGCTTCCGCCGGAAAGAGCGGTGGCATGACCGGCGAGTTGGCGTGAAACGTCAAGCGCAGGTGATGCCCTTGGATCGTCCCGTCGCTGATTTCCGGGCGGGACAGCGCTTGCGCGAGCATGCGGCGTTTGTTGCCCGCTGGGTTCCTCAGATGCCAGCATCTGCCGGCCAGCGGCGCGGTCATGACCTCCGGCGGGCCGGAAAATATCAGTTTGCCCTGATTGAGAACCAGCGTCATGCCGCACAACTCCGCCTCCTCCAGATAGGCCGTGCTCCAGACCACCGTCATGCCCTCGTCCACCAACTTCCCGACCATGCTCCGGAGTTCCCTGCGCGATATCGGGTCCACACCCACGCCCGGCTCATCTAGCAGAAGAAGCCGCGGTTTTCCTAACAATGCGCAGGCCAGCCCGAGCTTTTGCTTCATGCCGCCCGACAGCTTGCCGGCGAAGCGTCCGGTGAAGCGCTTCAAATCGGTGAATTCCAGCAAGCGGTCGAAGGTCGCCACCCGTTGCGCTCCCGTGACATTGCGCAGATCAGCGTGCAATGTGAGATTCTCAAGAACCGAGAGGTCCTCATACAGCCCGAACTTCTGCGGCATGTAGCCGATCTCGTGGTGGAGCGCCGCGGCCTCGAGCGCGGGATCACGCCCGAGGGTGATGAGCCTGCCCGAGGTGGGAAGCAACAACCCGGCAATCAGCCGCAACAGGGTGGTTTTGCCCGCACCGTCCGGACCTACCAGACCGGTGATGAACCCGGCGCGGATCTCACCTGTTAGCGCGTCCACGGCCGGAGTCGCCATCCCGGCAAAGGATTTAGCGAGCGCTTGGAAGCTGACCACGACGTCCGACACATCACGGCGGGGTTGGATCCAGCGAAACCGTGACTGGCATGCCCTGGCGCAGCGAACCGTCCGAATCCTCGACCACCACCCTCAGCCGATAGACCAGCGCGGTCCGCAACTCCGGCGTTTCCACCGACTTCGGAGTAAACTCGGCGCGCGGCGAAACGAAACCGACCTTGCCATGAAACGGCTTGTCCGGCCGGCCATCGGTGGTGATCAGCACTTTGGTGCCGGGTGGCACCCGCCCGAGCTCGCGCTCATGCACGTAGGCCCGCACCCACACCGGTTTCTCTAACGATAATGCAAACGCGGTGGCCCCGGCCGGCACGATCGCTCCCGGCTCGAGCGCGCGGGTGAGAACGACGCCATCGGACGGCGCCTTGAGCTCGGTATCTTCCAATCGCAGCGCGGCGCTGGCGCGCGCGGCTTGCGCTTGGGCGACCTTCGCAGCCGCGGCGGCGATTTCCTCGGCACGGAACCCGGCTTCCAACAACTTCAATTTCGCCTCGGACACCTTCACGCGCTGCTTCGCCTCATCGAGTAATGCTTCCGCGCTTTCCAGATTCTGTTGGGACGTGCCGCCGCCACCCACCAAGCCGGCCAGCCGCTGGTGCGCGCGCTCCGCGTCCTTGGCGACCACCCGGCTTTCTTCCAACACCGCCCGCGCCTGCTCGATCTCCTCACTGCGAAACCCGGATTTTTTCATCCGCGCGTCGGCCTCGGCGGCCGCCAACTCGGCTTCGGCGCGTGCCAGTTCATGCTCATAAGGCTGCCGGTCGAGCCGTGCCAGTACCTCCCCTGTCTTCACCGCGTCCCCCTCGTCCTTGAGAACCTCCAGCAGTTTGCCAGCTACGCGGAAACCGAGATCGACACCCCGGATATCGACGTTGCCGTAGAGCTTCAGCGGCTCATCCGCCCTGCGGAATTTCCCCTGGATTTGCCAACCGATGGCCACGGCCGCCGCCAGCAGCACCAATGCGATGAGAAACTTTTTCATGGCCGTCCTTGATTCTGTCAGAAGCGCCACCGGAATATCACCCGCCGCGGCTTGGTGCAACCGTCACCTGCCAGCAAGCCGCAGATTGTGTGATCGACCCTGGATCCACGGCGCTCCGTGGATGCCATCAGGAGCAGGGGCGTCTCGTCCCGCCTCTAATGAAGATGGAGGACGAGACATCCTCCCTCCTCAAGTTGACGCACATGCCGCGGCTTGCCTACTTGATCCGCCGGAATTTCACCGGTTCGCCAAAAAGCTTGGGATCGTCCTTGTGTGCGGCAAACGCGGCTTTGAGCCGTGCCGAATCCCTCCGGTCTTTGCCGAGCACGTCCGGTTCAAGCGTGCGCATTTCGAGTGCATCCCCGTCCACACTCACTTTGAGCAGGTGGTATTTCCGGTCTTCCGGCTTCGCCGGTCCCTCCGCGGTACCAAGCAACTGGACCTGGATGTAACGAGCGCCCTCCAACTCCACCGCATATGCCCGGAAAACCATCGCCTTGGCACCCACCGGATACTCGACGACGTATTCGTTGGCCGAGTGCTGAAGCACCAGCATGCGCCCTGGCTGGGCATCGGCCCCTGCTGCAACTTCCTCCCACCGCCCCAGCAGCTTCGCTTCCACCGCAATCTGCGCCTCGGGTCCAAAGGGCGATTCAAACACGCAGGAGTTGAGGCAAACCACTGAGATCACAGATGTTAACAGGAGTTTCATGTCAGTGTATTTTTGTTAGAGCCGTGGCCAGATCCCCGCATGTGAGGGCGGTGGCATCGATGACCAACCCGGGAAATGCGGCGCTTTCCAACAGATCCTGCGCATTGGCTTCGATCTCGATGAACTCGTCGTCCTTAAGTCGCCACCAGATCAGGCGGTTTTCATCGGCGAGCCAGACGAGGTATTCGAGCACGCCGGCCCGCAGATAGGTGCGCTTTTTCTGGTGGAGATCGTAGGACGCGGAACTGGCGGCGATCTCGGCGATGAACTCCGGCGCGCCGCTGATATAGCCATCGGCATCCACCCGTGCCTGGCCGTTTTCGCGCATCAGGAGCAGGTCGGGTTGGGGTTCATTGAGCGTGTCGAGCCGCACCGTGGCATTGTCCGCCACGAGCAGACCGGGATGTTTGGTGGCGTAAACCCTGAGCAAAGTAGCA
>Ga0268284_1001464_pt1 | contig 12041 bp, 9 predicted proteins | sample saktaG_14_FD_190137 | JGI IMG/M metagenome (GOLD analysis project Ga0268284, IMG submission 190137) | Saline water microbial communities from Sakinaw Lake, British Columbia, Canada - sak_2013_06_06_40m | ecosystem: Environmental > Aquatic > Non-marine Saline and Alkaline > Saline ... | reverse complement strand
AAGGACAACCAAGTCAAGTGATGCATGTTGGCCACGGCACCTCGCCTGCCCGATTCAGGAAGATAAAGGTAGGTGCATCACAATGAGAGATATAAATTCTGGAAAAGAACTGGTCGAAAAGATAAGTAGTTTTATTAAAGATTATGATTTTGAAATAGTGGCAGTCGAGAATAGAAGCGAGCTTACCAGGTTTGCGGAATCTTATATTCACCAGAATGTTGCGGAAACTAATTTATGCTTAGTCGTAAAGATTATCAATGAAGACAGAATTGGTATGGCTACCATGAACTGCATTGATGATCATTCCCTGTCCCAAAATATTCAAAAGGCAATTGAAATAACCAAAATTAGTCCCAAGTTAGATTATAATTACCGTTTAGTACCTCCTCAGAGATATACATTAGAGCGTAAATTTTCCCAAAAGACCGCACAGTTTACCCCCTTAGCCCGGGCTCAGTTAATCAAGCAATTAGTGAAAAAAGTACATCAGAGTAAATATAATGCTGCGGGGGCTTTTGCAACGGAAGTAAATACTTTGCTGGTGGCAAATTCAGAAGGAGTTTTTGCCTTTGACCGAGGGACGAAAGTAGAATTCAATTGTGTTATTACCAAAAAAAACTCTACCGCATATTACTCTTTTATCAGTGAAGAGATTGATGATTTAGATATCGAGAGAAGTACCGATGAATTATTATTAACCGCCTCCCGAAATACAGAGCAGACAGAGATTGAGCCGGGAGTTTATACAGTAATTCTTTCACCGGAAGCAGTTTCTGAAATCTTAAATTACACCTGCTACTCGGCTTTTAATGGGAAGATGATTATGGAAGGCCAGAGTTTTATCAGTAATAATCGGGGGAAGAAACTTTTTCCGGAGACTGTCAGTATTTCTGATGATCCTTTTGAAAAACTTACTATGCCCATACCTTGTGATTTTGCCGGTTGGCCCCGCGAGAAGGTATGCCTGGTAAAGGATGGCGTGATAGTGGATGGAGTTTATGATCACAACACTGCCTTAAAATATAATAAAAAATGCACTGCCAATACTTTGCCTCCCGAACATTCTTCTTTCGGAGCCCTGCCTTTCAATATAGTGATGAAAGAAGGGGGTAACACTATTGAAGAAATGATTTCTTCCACTAAAAAGGGTATATATATTTCCAGATTACATTATGTTAATATTCTCAATCCCATGAGCATACAGTTAACCGGTATGACCAGAAACGGCACTTTTTTGATTGAAGATGGGAAAATGACTACAGCGCTAAAAAATATGAGATTTAATACCAGCATAGTAGATATGTTAAAGGCAGTAGATATGATATCAAAAGAAAGACAGGCAAAAGAAGGATTTATCGGCTCAACAGTTGCCCCCTATCTCAGAACCAATAATTTCACCTTTTCCAGCAAAACAAGCTTTTAACCCAGAGAACCGCCCCCTGTGTTAAAAAGATTTCTGGACAGTGGGAAGGTCGACGATCTGTACAAGTCGTAAGACCACGTCTTGCCCTCCGCCAAGGCAAGGAGAGCAAGGCTTCCCCGGGGTCAAAGAGCCAGGAGATAAATTTCGAAAAACACATTAAAAAAAACATTTAAAAAAAACTCTTGACTTTTTTTTGGAGGGTATTGTATTATTTACATGTGCTAAGCTAAAAAAGGTCTCTTAAGGGAGGTGATGTCTCTGGAAATATGAAAGGAAATGCTAGATTTTTTAGGTTGAAATGTTCTTTTTAAACTTGTATGTGCTTGAAAATTCGCTTATTTTTCAAATGTGATCTAACGTCAAGAAATTATTAAAGAACAAAAAAATTTAAAAGGAGGTGAACTAAGGTATGATAGATAGAGAGTATGTCTATCTATCCGATAGGTTATCCACAATTTTCTGTGGATGGTAAAAGAAGAAAGAACCAAAAAAAACTACTATTACCACTATCACTTATCACTTCTTTTACTCCTCTCTATTTTAATATACCCAAGAAAATGAAAATGAAAAAGATAATTTTTGTTACACTTTTAATGGTTATTGTATTAGCCAGTTCAGTAGCTGCCGCACCCATCAGGTGGAGACTTCAATCGTATGCCGGTCCTGCCCTGAATGACCATGTCAGTAAAAACGCAATAGATGAGTTTAATATTGCAGCTAACGGAGAGATGTTCATCGAAGTATATACCGCTGATCAGCTGGTGCCCCATGGTGAGCTATTTCGGGCATTACAGGAGGGAACAGTTGACGCAGTCGTTAGTGACGATGACTCAATGGCGGCTCCTGTAGATGTAGCTATATTTGGAGCTTATTTCCCTCTTATTGCACGCTACGGACTAGATGTTAACGTGCTGTGGAATTGGTGGGGGCTGAACGAAATTTGGAAGGAAGCCTATGATGAGATAGAAGGTGTTACCTGGCTAAGCCAGGGGAGCTGGGACCCATGCAATTTTGCTACCACCAAACCAATCCGATCCATTGAAGACTTTAAGGGACTGAGAATATATATGTTCCCGACCGGGGGCAAGTTCATGCAACAATTCGGTGTTGTCCCGATAGTCATGCCCTATGAGGACGTTGAGATGGCCATTCAAACCGGTATGTTAGACGGAGTTTCTTGGTGCGGCCTCACCGAGATTTATACTGTCGGATGGGCTGATGTTACCGACTATTATCTGACTAATCCTATCTCTGGAGGCTGGTCAGGTGGTTGGTTTGTTAACACCAAGGCATGGGAGAAGGTGCCTCCTCACCTACAGCAGTTGTTCCTGCTGACAATAGACAAATCGCACTACTACCGAGCACATTGGTACTGGTGGGGTGAAGCTCACTACCGAACGAAGGGAGAAAAGTTGGAACTCACCACCATCCCTAACGAGGAGTGGAAGGTGGTGGAAGAGGCGGCATACAAGTATTGGGACGAGATTGCTGCCACGAGCCCCAGGAGGGCCAGGGTGGTAGCCATATTCAAAGAGTACATCGAGACCATGAAAGAAGCCGGTCCCCCCTACCGATACTGATGAACCGGTTAATATTATAATAATTTAGGTTAATATAGAGTAGAGGTTTCCCTTTCATATCTGGCTCTACATCAAGACTAGGGAAAGTTAAGGGAGGGAAACCTCTAAAATTTTACTTGATAGATAGGGGAAATTAAAATGATTAAAGCAGCAAAAATCTACGTCCGATATATGGACGCAACGAGCCGGGCGGTAGGTAAGGTTGTAATGTTTTTGATTTTTGCAATGATAGGCATTCTAATTTATGAGACTGTGTCTAGGACCATCTTTAACCGCCCGCATGTATGGTCAATGGAGACTGCGCAGTTTGTTATGGCCGCCTATTACTTGCTTGGAGGTGGGTACACCCTGCTTATCGGGAGCCACGTTAGAATGGATCTTTTATACAATAATTGGTCAGCGAAGAAAAAAGCTGTTGCCGATGTTATTACCTTTTTTATCGCTCTCCTATACCTTGTGGTACTCACCTACGGTGGTTGGCAAGGCATTCAATATGCAATTAAATATAAGCAGGTGACTTATTCTGCATGGGCACCACAGGTGGCTCCCATCAAGATTATTATGCAGATAGGAATCGTTATGATGCTCTTACAGTTAATAGCCGAGTTTATCAAGGACCTGGCAATAGTTAGAGGGGAGAATATATATGAGTAATTTCGCAATTATGGCTATTCTTATGTTCTCTTCGATGATTGTCATGCTTCTCACCGGGCGGCAAATCTTTGTTGTTATCGGTGGTGTATCCGCTATTTTCGCTCTACTCCTGTGGGGGAAGGGTGGCGTAGGGATGTCTTACCATGCAAGCTTTCAGCTGCTGGTTTGGTATCCGCTCCTAACCCTGCCCTTATTCATTTACATCGGGTATATGTTTTCTAAATCAGGAATAGCGGATGATCTATATGAAATGATACATGTCTGGATGGGCCCAGTCAGGGGCGGCTTAGCTATCGGAACCATTCTCCTGATGGCCGTAATATCGGCTATAAACGGATTAAGTGTAGCCGGCATGGCTGTTGGAAGTAGTATCGCTTTACCGGAAATGCTTAAGCGAAAATATGACAAACAAATGATAACCGGTGTAATCCAGGCCGGTAGTTCTCTGGGCATCATGATACCGCCCAGTGTAGTTCTGGTTCTTTACGGAATGATAGCCAGGCAACCGGTTGGACAGTTGTGGATGGCCGGTTTTTTACCTGGCTTCATGCTGGCAGGCTTGTTTATCATATATATTTTTATTAGATGCCTGATTCAGCCAGAGATGGGGCCAGCGTTACCCCCGGAAGAGCGTAATATTCCTTTTAAAGAGAAAATTAAGCTGCTCCAGGCGGGGTTAGTTCCTATATTAATTATTTTTATGATGTCCGGACTGTTCTTCTTGGGGATAACCAGTCTAGTCGAGAGTGCAGCCGTAGGTGCAACAGTAATTACCATTGCCGCTCTTATCAAACGGCGGTTAAACTGGGAGATAATGAATGAAGTACTGCGTGATACCTTAAGTGTTAGTTGCATGTTTATGTGGATTATTCTTGCAGCACTTTCTTTTGGTGCCATCTTTGATGGTCTTGGCGCTGTACATGCGATAGAGGAACTATTTCTCAGGTACGGGTTCGGCAGGTGGGGAATAATGATTATGATGCAGCTTTCCTACCTCTTAATGGGTATGTTTCTGGACGATACGGCTATGCTCATTATTGTTGCTCCTCTTTATGTTCCCCTGGTGATCAAGCTGGGTTTTAATCCGATTTGGTATGGCATTCTCTATACTATAACCTGCCAGATAGCTTACCTGACGCCTCCTTTTGGATATAACCTGTTTCTTATGAGAGCGATGGCCCCCAAAGAAATAACACTGGGAGATATCTACCGTTCGGTAATCCCTTTTGTGCTGCTTATGATTCTTGGTTTAGCTCTTGTAATGATATTTCCCCAAATAGCCTTATTTTTACCCAATTTATATTTCGGGAAGTGAAGCTAATAAATGGCAACAATGCCTGTGCCTGTAACCAATGAAACGGTGATTATTCAGACTCCCGAAGGGAGGAGGTTTGTTTTCATTATTACGATAGCGAAAAGAAAACAAGACTTAACAAAGGAGGTTGATAAATAACAGGGTTTATTAAAGTATTTTAAGAACCATATTGCTTGATAGGTTAAATTAATTTTCTGGTGTTAAAAAGAATTTATAAAGGAGGTCAGTTAAATGACAGAGCTTAATAAAGTATTTGAAAGTTATTGGTTAAGTAGAATCGATAAATATAGGCATACTCCCAGAGTGAATTTTGGTGTTGGAGCAGTGGATAAAATAGGAGAGTTGGCCAAAGAGATTGCCAAAAACACAAAGTGTATAATCATTACTGATAAATCGTTAAGAAAAATTGGTTTAATAGAAAGGCCAAAGAAGTCTTTAGAGGACGCAGGTTTTACCGTTGATATTTGTGATGCAGAAGCAAAGGAGCCTGAAGTAGAAGCGGTAAAGAAAATTATCAAGATCGTAAAAGGGAAAGATTACGGGCTGGTTGTGGGCATTGGCGGCGGTGCGGTTATGGATATAGCTAAAATTGCTGCTGTTATGTCGGAAATGGCTGGTGAATTAGAGGAATATGTTTGTCCAAACACTAAACCTTTAACCGGATCAAAACCGAAAATATTAATCTCTACCACCTCTGGAACAGGCAGCGAATGTTCTAATACAGCGGTAGTAATTGTGCCTAACGTTATAGGACCAATTAAAACATGGATAACCGGCGATCTGGTTCTAGCTGATGCTGCAGTAATAGACCCGAGCTTAACAGTAGGGTTACCCCCCAGGGTAACTGCTGGAAGTGGAATGGATGCTCTGAGCCATACTGCAGAAGCTGTTTTATCTTTACAGGCAAATCCTTTTTCTGATGCCTTATCTCTAAAGGCGGTAGAACTTGTATTTCAGAATTTGAGAACAGCATATCATCAAGGAAATAACCTTGAGGCAAGATGGAACATGGCTTTAGCATCTTCAATAGGTGGAACAATTATAAGTTACCCTTGGGTGGCTGGACCCGCAGTATTATGCCATGTAGCTTCTGAGGGAATATCAGCAAAATATGGTATTCCTCATGGTGAAGCTTGTGGTGTATTACTTCCCTTCGTATATTGGTATAATTTACCTGATGCTTATGCCAGGAGAAAATTAATAAAAATAGCTGAGGCAATGGGAGAGGATGTATTTGGGTTAGAGGTTAAAGAAGCAGCACAAAAAGCCATTACAGCTACCTTTGATTTATTAGAAGATGTTGATTTGCCCACGAATCTAAAAGCTTACAATATACCGGAAAAAGATATACCAGCGATTTCAGAGTATATATTAAATCGAGCTGAAGAGATGTATTCGATGTCTCAGTACAATCCGAGAAAGGCAACTTTAGAAAATATAAAGGAGTTCTTTAACAAAGCGTTTAAAGGAAGGGAATCTATTGGACTTTAATAATTTTGCTCTCAGATAGATTTTAAAAATTAAACAAAGGAGGTAAAAAATGAATTCAACAGCAAGTAATCAATTGTATGGGTATGCTGGCAAGTTATTGAGAATAGATTTAACTAAAGGGACAGTTAGTTTTGAAAAAATCAAGCCAGAAGTATTAAAAGAATTTCTAGGTGGGGTTGGGTATGGTATAAAACTTTTATCTGATGAACTTCCAGTAGGTGTTGATCCCTTGAGTCCAGAAAATAAATTGTTATTTGCCACAGGTCCTCTAACCGGTACAGGAGCTCCTGGTTCGGGATTTGCTGAGGTTTGCTTTAAATCTCCACTTACCGGGATTTGGGGCGAAGCGAAGTGCGGAGGAGAGTGGGGCGGTACTTTAAAAAAAGCAGGCTATGATTTTCTGCTAATTGAAGGCAAAGCTAAAGAACTAAAATATATTTTAATTGACGATGATAAAGTAGAGATAAAAAACGCAGGAAAACTGAAGGGTAAAACAACCTCTCAAAAAGACAAGCTTATTAAAGAAGAATTAAAGGATGAAACATTTGAAATCGCAGTGATAGGCTGTGCAGGTGAGAATTTGGTGAATTTTGCCAATATTATGATTGGCGGAAGAGCCTTTGGAAGATGTGGAGCGGGGGCAGTGATGGGTTCAAAAAATTTACTTGCAGTTGCCGTAAAAGGTAGTAAAAAGATTCCTGTAGCTAAACCGGAGGAGTTCTCATTGGCCCGTAAAGAGTGTAATAAAAAAGTTTTAGCCAAAGCTGGAAAAGATGGCCTGGCTCCAGGTGGCACTACAGGAGATATCCCTTCGTGCGATGCTCTTGGAGATATACCGACAAAGAATTGGAGATCTAACTCATGGGGGAAAGGCGAGGAACTTTATCATCACTTTGAGAGTAAAAACTTAGTGAGAGCCAATCCGTGCTATAAGGGATGTGTGCTGCGCTGCGGCAGAATTGCTGAAGTAAAAGATGGAAAATGGGAAACTCCTGAACATGAGGGATCTGAATATGAAAGCATTTGTGCTTTCACCTTTTTCCTACTGAATGAAGATATGGATGCTGCAGTACATGCTACTTACTTATGTAATGAATATGGTTTAGATACAATTTCTGCAGGTGGGGTTATTGCCTTTGCCATGGATTGCTACGAGAAAGGTCTTATTACTAAAAAAGAGGCAGATGGCTTAGATCTTACTTGGGGTAATGCCGAAACCATAGTTGAATTAGTGAAGAAAATATCTAATAGAGTTGGGATAGGCCGAGTTTTAGGTGAAGGAACCAGAGCTGCTTCCCAAAAGATTGGTAAGGGTTCAGAGGCGCTGGCAATTCAGGTAAAGGGTCTTGAGGGGCCTGCACACGATCCAAGATCCGGAAAAACTCTTGCCATAATGTATGGGTTAAGCAATAGAGGTATGTGTCATATTCACCCACTTGAAGGTATGGCTTATGATAGCCTTAAAAACGATTTCGGATTAACTCCTTACGGACTTACTGACCCTCAAACCGTGGATCGCTTTGCCGAAGAAGGTAAAGGGAAAAGTGCAAAAATGTTACAAGATTGGGGGATAATACCAGATATTGTGGGAATTTGTAAATTCTTCATCTATAATGGTTTGGGACCTGGGGAGGTGGCTTGGCTGGTTTCTACCTTAACTGGATGGGATATAGATGTGAAGAAACTTTTAACCATAGGAGAGCATGTTTATAATCTTCAAAGAATGTTTAATGTCAGAGAGGGCATTAAGAAAAGTGATGATATGCTCCCAGAGAGAGTACTTAAACTCCCAGAATTTGGAAAATACGCCTCAATAGAAGAATGCGAAATTAAAGATTATGCGGGAATGTTGGAAGAATGCTACGTAGCAAGAGGATGGGATTTAGAAACTGGTATTCCAAAAAAGTAAGAATTTAAACAAAAGGATTTCCCTATAGCTTTATTCAAACTATTTATAGTTTAGAATAAAGCTATAGGGATATTGTTAACCTAAATGATTGTAAAAGTAAAAGCATTTGCTAATTTAAGAGAAGTTTTTGGAGGGGAGATAAAGGTAAACCTAAAAGAGGGAGCTATTTTAAAAGATCTCCTCTCCCCTGTTTACTTGCCACCTGAGGCAGTGGAGGTTATAATAGATAACGAATCAGGGGAAATTAAACCCACTATACTCATCTTGAAGAATGAAAGGAATATTAGGTTTTTAAGGGGCCTTCTTACTAAATTGGAAGATGGTGATGAAGTAAATATATTTCCTCCATTAGGTGGAGGTTAATTTATTTAATCAAAAGGTACGCACTTACTCTATCATTATAGTGGCCTTCTTTTAAGCGTAGTTTAATGTTATTTGTAAAGTCTGGTTAATTTTTAAGTATTTTAAGATCTTAAAAAGGAGAAAAATAATGAAAAAGATAGTTAAATTAACAGTTTTTTTGGTCCTTGTATCATTAGTGCTTTTCGTCGTTGGGAGTCAGGTAATGGCTGCATCTTCTTCAAATGTATTACGTCTTATCACCTGGTCAGGTTATGCACCGGAAGATCTTATTGCAAAATTTAAAGCAGAGACAGGTATAGAAGTCCAGGTTATTCTCAGTAATAACGAAGAGATGATCTCAAAATTACGCGCTACAAGAGGCGGTGGTTTTGACCTTGCACAGCCTTCACAAGATAGAATTTCTTCGGTAGTGGCTGAATATGGCATTTATCAGCCGATCGATTATTCGAAAGTTGATGTTGATCAAATCGATCCCTCTTTGCTCGCAGCGGTTAAAAAGAACACCCTTGTCGACGGCAAATCTTATGCAGTACCACATGTTTATGGAACTTCAGGACTTGTTGTTAACTTTGAAAAGGCACCGGATGTAAAAGATTATAAAGACCTGCTTGATCCTAAATATACCGGAAGAGTTTCCTACAGGATGAAAAGACCTACTCTCATTGCTATGGGATTTTCATTCGGATATGACCCATTTGAACTTTACAATGACCCGGCAGGTTATCAAAAATTTCTTGATGAGATTGCAGAAAAACTAATTGCGGGCAAATCGGTTCTAAGAAATTATTGGGACAATGGTGATCAACTTCTTGAATCAATGAGATCCGGCGAAGTTTGGGCCGCAATGGCCTGGGAACAAGCAGGATGGAAACTCCATAAAGAAAATCCGAATATCGATTATCTTGCTCCAACCAGTGGCGCATTGGCATGGGTAGATACGTTCGCCATTCCAGCAAAATCTGAAAATGTTGAAGGTGCATATAAATGGATCAATTTCATGCTCAGACCGGAAAATGCAGCAGTCTTTACTAATGTAGAAACATACGGTACAGCTTCAAAAGATGCAGGCAAATATCTTGAACCAGAAATTGCTGAGAACTTTTCCAGAGGATTACCTCCCGAAGTTCTTGCAAATATAAACTGGTATCCTACGGTACCTGCAGGACTTGAAGAAATAGAAGGTAAAGTAATGGATAGAATTCAGGCTGCAAAATAAGTTAATTAAGCAGGCAGTGGAAACACTGCCTGCTTCTCTTTTATTACAGAGGTTAAAGGGAAGGTACTTAAATGAAGATCGCGCTATCTGTAAAAAATATTTCTAAAAAATTTGGAGATTTCACAGCGGTAAATAATGTTTCCTTCAGTGTTGAGGATGGAAAATTTTTCTCAATACTGGGGCCTTCTGGCTGTGGAAAAACTACATTACTAAGAATGATTGCCGGTTTTCTTCAACCAACGAACGGAACAGTAGAGATTGATGGGAAGAATATGCTTGGAGTTGACCCCAATAAAAGACCGGTGAACCTTATCTTTCAAAATCTTGCTTTATTTCCCATGATGAATGTTTATGGTAACATTGCTTTTGGCCTTCGAAGAAGAGGCGAAAAAGGTAAAAGTGTTGAGGAAAAAGTAAATTCAATGCTGGAAAGAGTAGGACTTCCAGATTATGGATTAAAACAGATTGATCAGCTTTCCGGGGGACAAAAACAAAGAGTTGCTATAGCGCGATGTCTGGTTCTTGAACCATCGGCTCTTCTTCTGGATGAACCCCTGGGGGCTCTTGATGCTAAGTTGAGAGAACATATGAAAGTTGAGCTCAAAAAACTTCAGGTTGCTGTTGGTACTACTTTTGTATATATAACCCATGATCAATCAGAAGCTATGGTTATGAGCGATTATGTGGCAGTCATGAATGCCGGACATTTTGAACAACTTGACACCCCTCAACACCTTTACAGTAACCCGTCTTCAGCTTTTGTTGCTCAATTTGTGGGAAAAAATAATAAGTTTATTGCAAAACAAAGAAAGGATGAAAATGGTAACTTTTTTGCTGAAACAGCAGACGGCCATAGCTTTAAATTAAACAGACCCGTTGATTTTAAAGATGATAATTTTATCGAATTATACGTCAGACCAGAGGCTATAATCATTAATCCAAAGATTACAAAAGAAAATTTTAATATCTTGAATGTTAGTGTCAAAACAATACTCTTTGATGGCGCTAACAGCAGGCTTCTGGTTGTACCTGAAGATTCCAAACAAGAGCTTATTGTCTCCCTGCCACAGAACAAGCAATTTGATTATATAAAAACTAAGGACAAGATAAAAATAGGTTGGGATCCTGACGCTGCTGTATGCTTCAATAAAACAGATGGTAAAATATATGAAGAACTCTAAAATATCTAAAATAAGATGGAGTTTTATTATATTCTTCATCCCGGTTTTTTTATGGTTATTTTTATTGATTGTACTTCCCCATCTCGAGCTTCTTCGAATGTCATTTCTAGGAAGGTCAGGGTTTACTTTTAAAAATTACACCGCTTTTTTTACCGAGCCGATTTACTGGCTTACCTTTGTGCGGACAGCGATGTATTCTATTCTTGTAACATTTATTGTTCTGATCATTGCTCTCCCCATTGCCTTTTTCATTACAAAAGTTGTTAATTTAAAAATACAGGGAGTATTGTTGGTTTTTCTTCTGGTTCCATTCTGGGTTAGTGAACTAATCAGGGTTTATGGGTGGATGATACTCTTGCGGGAAAGTGGTGTTCTTAACCATTTTTTAGTAGGACTGGGTTTATTCAAGCAGCCTACGGAAATGCTTTACAATGATATTACTATGATAATGGGACTGGTATATACATCTATGCTTTTTATGATTATACCAATTATTGGTGTAATGGAAAGCCTTGATGATTCTCTTATCGAAGCAGCCTACGACCTGGGTGCCAAGAAGATAGCCATATGGCGTGAAATTATTATCCCCTACTCAATGCCGGGAATTATGTCCGGAAGTATAATAGTATTCATGCTGGTTCTTGGCAGCTATTTAACTCCCAAGCTTATGGGGGGCAAAAATTCTCTTTGGTTTACTGAACAGATATATAATCAGATAATAACTTATTTTAATTGGAATCAGGGAGCTGCCTTTGGTTTTCTGTTGTTAGTCTTATCCTCACTTATAATATGGGTTGCATTGAAATTAACCAAACAGGATTTCAGGAAGGTAATCAAATGATACGCACATTACCAAACTCTAAAAGTTATTTATCAGGTTTTAAATTGTTTACCCTTTTCTATTTTATA
>Ga0268284_1001462_pt1 | contig 12067 bp, 5 predicted proteins | sample saktaG_14_FD_190137 | JGI IMG/M metagenome (GOLD analysis project Ga0268284, IMG submission 190137) | Saline water microbial communities from Sakinaw Lake, British Columbia, Canada - sak_2013_06_06_40m | ecosystem: Environmental > Aquatic > Non-marine Saline and Alkaline > Saline ... | reverse complement strand
CATCCATTGATACCAACGGCCTGATGGGCGGCTCGTTCTTCTGCATTGACACCTCTAACGCAAAGGAGCCGGTAGTCATTTCAACCAGCATCGCAGATTCCAAGGGGCCGGGCGGCGGACCTTTCAGTTTGAAAAAATCCGGTGCCGGCACAGTGCAGCTTGCCGGTACCAACACCTATGCCGGCCAGACGATTCTCGAGGGCGGCGCCCTGAAGGTCGCGTCCTTCAACAGATATTCCGGGGGCACAGTGAACAGCAGTCTGGGTGCTCCGGCAGACATTGAGGCAGGCGAAATCCTGATGGGCAGAGGTGACTGCGATTGCGCCCTGATCTACACCGGCACTGGCGAGACTTCCGACCGCGTGATGAATCTCGCGGGCAATGAAATGAGTCTGACGCTGGATCAATCCGGCACCGGCCTGCTGAAACTCACGAGCCCATTTCTGGTTTCCGGCCACAGTGCCAGCAAGACGATTGTGTTGAAGGGTGACACCGCAGGCACCGGTGAAATCGCCGGCGCCATCACCAATCCCCACGACCGCACGGGCAAGGCGACGACCTCGCTGACAAAAACCGGCACCGGTACCTGGACACTCTCTGGAACCAACAACTACACTGGCCCGACCAAGGTAACCCAAGGCATCCTGTCGCTCATGAACGCCAGCAGCCTGGGTGACAAGACCGAAATCAACATCGCCGAGGGCGCGACTCTCGATCTGAACTTCCATGGTGAAATGCACGTCGGCACGTTGTGTTTCGAAGGAAAAACTCAACCCGCCGGCACGTATGATGCGAAGAACAGCCCGAACTACATCAAGGGCAGAGGCGTGTTGAAGCATTAGAGCACCGTTAGATCAAAGGTAACGAAACAAATGACATCGCGAACGATAACCACGCATTTGCAGCCTCGGCAGGGCGTTGCCCTTGTCACCGCGCTGGCAATCCTGACGGTCCTGCCGCTGCTGCTCGCCGCCGGCCTGTCAGAGGCTGCCGCGGATGACACGGTACTCCGCCGGGACTTTTCCAATCCCCCGCCACGCTGGCAATCCCGTCCCTTATGGTTCTGGAACGGCAGGCTGGATAGCGACAAGACAAAGGCCATGGTCAACGCCTGCAAGGCGGCCGGCTATTACGGCATGGGCATCCTGCCGGCCAATGGCATGGGTGTGGAGTTTATGAGCCCGGAGTTCCTCAAGCACTACAAGGTCGCAGTGGATGAGGCTGGCAAGCTGGGGATGAAGATGTGCCTCTACGACGAGTTCTGGTTCCCCAGCGGATCGGCGGGAGGGCTGTTAGCCAGCAAACATCCCGAGGCCCTCGGCAAGCGTCTGGACATGCTCGCGAGCGATGTGGTCGGCCCTAAGGAGTTTACCCAGGCTGTGCCGACGGGAACCCTGATGGGAGCGGTGGCGATGGAGACGACGACCAGCCAGCGCCTCGACATCACCGCTTCAATCAAGAATGGCACCTTGCGCTGGAACGCCCCCGTCGGCGAATGGAAGGTGATGATCTTCACCTGCGTGCGCGATGGCGGCGACGGCCTGGTGGACTATCTGGAGCCGAAGGCGGTGGATGCCTTCATCAAGCTGACCTATCAGGCCTATCATGATGCCATGCCGGACCAGTTCGGCACCACCATTGACGGCGCCTTCTATGACGAGCCGGCCTTCTATCATGTCCAGGGCGGCCGGGCCTGGACCGATCGTTTCAATGAACGTTTCATCGAGCGCTTCAAGACCAATCCCATCACCCTCTATCCGGCGTTGTGGTTCGACATCGGTCCCGACACCGCCGCGGCGCGCAACGCCCTGTTCGGCATGCGCACCGAGCTGTATGCCACCGGCTTCGTCAAGACCATCAGCGACTGGTGCGCCGCCCATCACATGGATCTCACCGGGCACGCCGATCAGGAAGAGGTGGTCAACCCGGTGATCGGCACCGTTGGCGACCTGATCAAATCCTTCAAATACCAGAGCATGCCAGGCATTGACCAGGTCTTCGGTTATGGCCGCGCCTCGCGCGCCTACAAGGTGGTCAGCTCGGCGGCGAACAACTACGACCGGCCGCAGGTGGTGACGGAATGTTATGGCGCCATGGACCTGCCGCTGCCCAATCTCTACAGGGAGGCCATGGACCAGTTCGCCAAGGGTATCAACACCATGGTGCCTCACGCCGTGTGGTATGATCCGGCGACCATCGTTTTCCAGCCGGACCTGTCGCCAGGCGCGCCGACATACGGTCCCGAACTGCCGGCCTACAACCAATACATCGGCCGCCTCCAGCGCATGCTTCAGGGCGGCCGCCATGTCGCCGACATTGGCGTGCTCTATCCGATTGCCACGCTACAGGCTGGGTCCTGGTTCGGCCCGGGCAATCCTTATGAGGGTTGCGTGGATGTTCCCGAGGCCGATTATATGGAGGTTGGCGAGGCCCTGTCGTTGGGGGTGCGGCGCGACTTCACCTTTGTCCATCCCGAAGTGCTGGAGGAACGCTGCGCCGTTGATGGCGCCGCGATCACCCTGAACAACAAGGTCAATCACGAACGCTGGCGCGCCTTCATCATCCCGGGTTCGCGCTGCATCAACATCGCCACCCTGCGCCGCATCAAACAATTCTACGACCAGGGCGGCACAGTCATCGCCACCACTCGCCTGCCGGATCGAGCGGCCGAGTTAGGCGCCGATGCCGAGGTCCGCCAATTGGTGACCACGATCTTCGGCCCGGATGTCGCGCCGCAGGATGCCGCGCCGCGTGTTAGAGCATCCTCCACCTGGGCCGGCTACGACCCGGTCAAGACCATGGACGGCAGCACCCAGACCCGATGGAATGCGGCCGATGGCAGCAAGGGCGCCCAGTGGCTGGAAGCGGATCTCGGCAAAACGCAGACCGTTGCCGGCGTGGTGGTGAACGAAGTTTTTGACCGGGTACGCGGCTATCGCATCCAAACCTGGGATGGCACGGCCTGGGTCGATCAGGCCAAGGGCAACCAACTCGGCGAACGCAAGGAAATCACCTTCGCTGCCGTAGCCACCACCAAGGTTCGCTTGCTCGTGGAGGCGGTCGCCAGCGACAGCGTATCCATCTCGGAATGGACGATACGCGGTGCCGACGGGCGCAACCTCTTCGAGCGCGAGCCCACGGCTTGCCACCGCAATGCCAAGGGCGGCAAGGCCTGGTTCCTGCCATCGCCGGAAGTGGCGGCGCTCAAAGCCGTCCTCACCGAGGCGTTGCCGGATGGCGATGTGGTGATCGGGCAGGATCTAACGGTCAGCGGCGGCAACTTCTCATACATCCACAAGGTGAAGGATGGGAAATCCATGTATTTCTTCGGCAATTCATCCGATGCGGTGGTGGACACCTGGGTGGCTTTGCGTGGTAAGGTTGCCCCTGAAATCTGGAATCCCCATGACGGGAAGATCGGACCGGCCGAGGTTGAGCATGTCATCGGCAAAGAGGGATCCGTCACGCGCGTGCATGTGAAGCTTGCGCCGGTCCGTTCGCTGTTCCTGGTGGCCGCAGACACAGTGATCACGACAAAGTAACGAAACGATTGAACGAAAATGGAATCGGTATGAAACACCCAAACATCGCGACGATCGCGGCCATTCTGTCATTCACCTGCGCAGGTTTCTCCCTCGCTCAAACAACTTATCCCGACGGTCGACCATCGGCTGCGTTGCGCATGGAAGCGAAAGATCAGGGCGTGGTGCTCAAACACGGGGACGGGCCGAACCGGTGCGACATGCTCGGAGCCCGCGACGTCTGGGTCTATGAGAGCGATGGCACGTACTACATGCACTACGATGGAGCCGGACCGAAGGGCTGGCTGAGCTGTCTTGCCACCAGCACCAACTTGGTGGACTGGACCAAGAAAGGGCCGGTGCTGGACTTTGGCAAACCCGGTGAAGACGATTCCGCATCGGCTTCTTACGGTGTCACTTACTTCGACGGGAAGACGTGGCACATGTTCTACCTGGGTACGCCGAACGCTACGGAGGCACCGGACTTTATCCCGTCTCCGCCTTATCAGACCATGAAGGCGCACGCCACTTCCCCCGCAGGCCCCTGGACGAAACAACCCGAAATCGTGCCGTTCCGCCCGAGCGATGTCCCAGCCACCAACTATGGAGCGTCCTCGGTGGTCGTCGCCTCGCCGGGCATGGTCGTCAAGTCCGGCGATGAATACCTGATGTTCTTCGCCGGTGGAGGATACTCGGCCCAGAACGGTGCGGGGCCTTATGGTCATTGTTCGATTGCCCGCACCAAGGACCTGAATGGCAAATGGACTGTGGATACGCATCCGATCTTGCCGTGGAAAGATACCTGCGAGAATTCCAGCCTGTATTTCGAAAAATCTAACAAAACGTGGTTCCTCTTCACCAACCATATCGGCGAGGGCTATACCGATGCCATCTGGGCCTATTGGACGAAGGATCTGAACCATTGGAATGCCGATCACATGGCCGTGGTACTCGATGGAAAAAACTGCACTTGGAGTCGGAAATGCATCGGCCTCCCGTCGGTAGTCAAGGTCGGCAAGCGGTTGGCCATCTTCTACGATGGACCCGGCGGCGACAGCACAGATCACATGAAACGCGATGTCGGCCTGGCCTGGCTTGAGTTGCCGCTGTCACCGCCCAAACAATGATCAACAGATGCTGATCAGAAGCATATAACACACATTTGGAAATACACACATGACCAGACTCACATGCTTTATCCTCGCCGCCATGCTGCTGTCACCGCTGGCATCCCTGCACGCCACGGATCTAACGAACCTGCGCTGCGAATACCGGGAGGACCCGCTCGGCATTGATGTGACAAAGCCACGCCTGTCGTGGGTCATTGAGGCCAGAAGTCAGAACGCGGAGGGAGCGCTAGCGAACCCGGAAAAAACCGGCGAAGCCCTAACTGGCATGGCCGAAGGCAACACAGATGTCAGAAGTCAGAAACAAACAGCCTATCAGGTGCTGGTGGCCTCGGCCCCGGAGTTGCTGGCCAACGACCAGGGTGACCTGTGGGACAGCGGCAAGGTGGCGAGTGACCAGAGTATCCAGGTGGAATACAAAGGGAAATCGCTGGAGTCCCGAATGCAGTGCCATTGGAAAGTGCGCGTGTGGGACAAAGACGACAAGGCGTCGAAGTGGAGCGCACCGGCGTTCTGGACGATGGGTTTGCTCGATTCAACGGCCTGGCGGGCGAAGTGGATTGGTTACGATGCGGCGTATCAAGCCACACCCGAGGCGGCCGCAGATGACAAGTTGATGAACATCCAGGGGCTGAAGTGGGTGCAAGTGAATGGCGGGAAGGACGGCCGTAAGAGCTACCTGCGCCGGAGGATCGAGCTGCCGGAGGGGCGTAAGGTGCGTCGCGCGGTATTGGCTCTTTATGCCTATCATTTCTGCGAGGCCGCCGTGAATGGTGTGCCGGTTGGTCAGGCCATGCACTGGGACCGCACGGCCCGGTTGGATGTTACCAAAGCCCTGCATTCAGGCGTCAACGTGGTGACTTTGGTGGCCAGTCACACCGATCCATACAATCCAGCAGTCATCGGCAGACTGGTGCTGCAGTTCGCGTCGGGTGAGGACCTTGTCATTCCGATAGATGACAAGTGGAAAGCGTCGCAACAGGCGGCGGATGGCTGGGAAACCCCCTCTTTTGATGATGCCGCCTGGGCTGCGGCCGAGGTCTTTGATGGAACGCCCTGGCGCGGGCCCGAGGCGGTTTCCGATCTGGCGCGCCTGCCTGCGCCTTACCTCAGGAAAGATTTCACCATCGGCCAGCCGGTGAAACGGGCCATGGTATATGTCACTGCGCTTGGCGTGTATGAGTTGCACCTCAATGGGAAGCTTGTCGGCAACGATGTGCTTGCGCCCGGTTGGACAGAGTTCCGCAAGCGCGTTCATTACCAGACCTATGATGTGACGGCGCAGGTTTGTAAGGGCGGCAATACCCTTGGGGCGATTCTCGGTGACGGCTGGTATGCGAGCACGCTGGCGCATCTCGGCAGGCGCAACATCTACGGCGGCCGGCCGCGTTTCATGGCACAACTTGTCGTTGAGCTGGCGGATGGCAGCACGCAGGTGCTTGACAGTGACGAGAGCTGGAAGGCGGCCTTTGGTCCCATCCGCCACGCGGATCTGCTGATGGGTTGCGAACTGGACAACCGGCTGGCCATGTCCGGTTGGGATGCGCCGGGATTTGATGACCAGGCCTGGTCGCCGGTGACGGCGGGTGGCGCGGCGGAGCGCATGGGAGTGGCTGATGTCGCTCAGCCACTGCGGGCGGCAATCAAGGACGGTCGCCTTGCCTTCACGCTGACCAACGAAGCGTTGGGCGGCGATCCGGCACCCGGGGTCGTCAAGTCGTTAGAGCTGGTCTATCGCCTTGGCGGTGACGTCGAGCAGACACAGCGGTTTCCTGAGAATGCCGTCATTGAGCTGGGCGGTGCCGGCAAACCGGTAAGTATTCAGAAGGCGACTTATGGCGTTGCTGACGACGGTGGCGGGGCTGTCATGAAGTTACAGGCGTCCCTGGTGGAGCCTTCGCGTCGTATCCAGGAGCTAATGGCCGTCAAGGTCAATGAACCCAGGCCGGGGTGTTGGACGTTTGATCTTGGGCAGAACATGGTAGGCTGGGTGCGGTTGAAAGTGCGCGGTGCGGCGGGGCAGCGGATCACGGTCCGCCATGGCGAAATGCTCAATTCTGACGGCACGATCTATACCGCGAGCCTGAGAAGTTGTCAGGCGACGGATTTCTATATTCTTGCCGGCAAGGGTGAGGAGATTCTGGAGCCTTATTTTACTTTCCACGGTTTCCGTTATGTCGAGGTTCGCGGCCTTGGCGAAAAGCCTGACGCCGATGCGGTCACCGGAATTGTGGTGCATACCCCGATGCGGCACACCGGATCGTTCGAGTGCTCGTCGGCGGATCTGAACCAGCTTTACAGCAACATCATCTGGGGCCAGAAGGGGAATTACCTGGAAATTCCGACCGACTGTCCGCAGCGTGACGAGCGCATGGGCTGGACCGGTGATACCCAGTTCTTTGCTCCCACAGGTGCGTATAACTTCGACGTGGCGGCCTTCTTTACCCGCTGGTTGACCACCTGTGAGGATAACCAATATGCCGACGGAACCTTTCCCCATGTGGTGCCTGATATCATGGGTGGTGGTGGGTCGACGGCCTGGGGTGACGCCGCGCTGCTTTGCACTTACAATATTTTCAGGGCGTATGGTGACACGCGCATTGTCGCGGACCGCTTCGCCGCGCTCGAGCGCTACATGCAGTGGCTCGCCACGAAAACCAGCAATGGCATTTCATCGGTCGGCGGTTTCGGCGACTGGCTCAATGCCGGGGGCAGTGCCAAGACAGAAGCCATTGATACGGCGTATCATGCCTATCTTGCGCAGATCATGTCCGAAATGGCCCGGGCCATCGGGCGCAACGACGATGCCGCACGCTATGCAAAACGGCATGAAGAGGTGAAGGCGGCTTTTGTGCGTGAGTTCCTGCAGGCGGACGGCTCGCTCAAGGAGTGCAGTCAGACTGGCTATGCGCTGGCGTTCAGCATGAACCTGCTGCCGGCTGACATGCGGGAGAAGGCGGCGGCGAAGTTTGTGGATGAGATCAAGCGTTTTGACTGGCATCTGGCGACCGGGTTTATTGGAACGCCGCGGCTCCTGCCCGCGTTGAATGCCGCCGGGCGGAATGATGTGGCGTACCGGCTTCTGCTGACCGACACCTATCCGTCATGGTTGTTTCCGGTGAAGAACGGGGCCACGACCATGTGGGAACGTTGGAATGGCTGGACGCCGGAAGGGTTTGGCGATATCAGCATGAATTCCTACAACCACTACGCCTTCGGCGCGGTTGGCGAGTATCTATATGGTGCTGTTGGCGGCATTAAGGCGGCGAGCCCGGGTTACAAAACCATCACCATCCGGCCGGTGATAGGAGAAGGATTGACCTGGGCCAAGACGTCGTTTGATTCCATGCACGGCAAGATCGTCAGTAACTGGAAACGCGAGGGTGATCAATTGACAATGGAAGTGAGGATTCCTCTAAATACGACGGCCACAATCCATGTTCCGGCCAAGGATGCGGTCGCTGTGACCGAAGGTGGGAACACCCTCGTCAAGGTCAAGGGCGTGAAATTCCTGCGCATGGAAAATGGTGCCGCCGTGTATGCCGTCGGCTCGGGCACCTATCAATTCCAATCCCCGCTCACCAAGACGGCCAAATGAAACACACAAAATGAGAAAGACGAACATGAACAGACACACATCTTTTATCTTGTCCGCTATACTGCTGGCACTGCTGGCCACATTTCCCGTCAGCGCAAATGATCTGGAGGCCGGCTTCCGGAATCCGCCGGAAACAACCAAGCCGTATTGTTACTGGTATTGGCTAAATGGTGATATCACGAAGGACGGTGTCACCAAGGACCTTGAAGCCATGGCCAGGGCGGGTATCAAGCAGGCCATGATCGGGAATATCGAAGGCGGCGGACCGGTCAAGATGTTTTCGCCGGAGTGGTATGCATTGACGCGCCATGCCTTGAGGGAAGCGTCGCGCGTCGGGGTGGGGATCATGATGTTCAACGCACCGGGCTGGAGCCAGAGCGGCGGTCCCTGGGTCAAGCCGGAACAGTCAATGCGCCGGATCGCTTGGAACGAGGTTGAGACCAAGGGTGGGCGGTTTTCCCAGGTTGTCCGTCCGGCAGGCAAGCCCGATATCCAGGACGTTGCCGTGCTTGCGATTCCCAGGAAGGAAGCTGTTTCGATTCATGGTTCGGTGCCGCCGGGCCAGGACAAGGAGCTTTCTCTGGCAGCTTCTTCCTGGATCTGGCATGCGGATGAGGATGGTGCAACGAGCGCGGCCGCCGGGACAAAGTATTTCCGGCGGGTTATCCAGGTTGACACTACTACGCTGAGTGCGGCCAGGATGCTGGTGTCGGCCGACAATTCATACACGCTGTGGATCAATGGCAAAGAGGTCCATCAAGGCTCTGACTGGAAGACACCAGACGAGGTTTCCATCAAGGAATATCTGAAGCAAGGCGACAACGTCATCGCGCTTTCCGTGAATAACAGCGAGGCCAGTGCTGCCGGTTTGATTGCGGCGCTGAGGCTTCAGGGTAAGGATGGCAAGGCGCAGACCGTTTGCACCGATGGTTCGTGGCTGGCCGGCACAAGTGAGGTCGCTGGTTGGCGGGATGATGTGAAGGCCCCTGATGGCTGGAAAGCCACCCGCGTCATGGGCCCTGTTGGGATGGCGCCGTGGGGGCTCTCTGCGTCGCGGCAGAACGGGACTCTCTGTTTCCGGAACCCGGCACCTTTCAAGGCCCGGGCGCTGGTTGTGAAAGGCTCTATCGCCGCCAAGCTGTATGCGCTGAAGGACGGCAAGAAGGAGCTGGTGGCGGATATCCAGCCTGGCGGGTGCAATCCTGTAACGGACTTTCTGCCTGATGGCGACAGGACCTACAGCTTCAAGGAAGTAACAGCGCAGGAGTTTGTTCTTGAGCCGTGCAATCTGCCGCCCGCTGCCGTGACGCTGACCTCGGAGCCGAGGGTGGCGCAGGCGGTTGAAAAGCAGATGGGCCGGATGCATCCGGATCCGAGCCCAACCTGGGAGTCCTATCAATTCAGGGCTTCAGTCGAACCGGACGATGCCACAACGGTTGTGAATCAGAATGAGATCATCAACCTGACGGACAAACTTGCCACAGACGGAACGCTGACCTGTGAACTCCCGGCTGGCAACTGGACAGTCATCTATTTCGGCATGGTTACGACCGGGAAGAAGAATGCTCCTGCTCCACCTGAAGGCACTGGGCTGGAGGTGGACAAGATGAGTAAATCGCTCATTGAATACCATTTCAATTCGATGTTCGGAAAATTGCTCAAGGAAGTTACGCCGGAGGAGAAATCCGCCTGGACGTCCGTGACGATTGACAGTTACGAGATGGGCTCCCAGAACTGGACAGACGATTTCGACAAGGAATTCAAGAAACGTGCGGGGTATGACCCGATCAAACTGCTGCCGGTGATGACCGGCAGGGTCATCGACAGCGCCAAAGCGTCGGACCAATTTCTCTGGGACCTGCGCAGGATCGTTTCAGATATGATTGCCGAGTATTACGTCGGCGGCCTCACTGCAGTGGCCCACAAGCATGGGTTGACCACCTGGTGCGAGAACTACGGGCACTGGGGATTCCCGGGGGAGTTTACGATCTACGGCCGTTATTCCGACGAGATTGGCGGTGAATTCTGGACCACGGGGCTTGGCACCATTGAGTGCAGGGCGGCGAGTTCCACCGCGCATATTTACGGCCGGCGGAGAGTCTATGCCGAGGCCTTTACCAGCAGTCTGGATCTGGGGCATCATCCCTATCTCATCAAGAGGCGGGGTGAGGAGATGTTATGTGAAGGGATCAACCATTTTGTGCTGCATGTGGTGGCCCATCAGCCGAGAGACGGTGTACCGGGTAAGAATCCCGGGTTCGGCGTCTCGTTTCACCGGAATAATCCGTGGGTCAACGAGTCGCGCAACTGGGTACGCTATCTCCAGCGGTGCCACTTCATGCTGCAGCAGGGGAATCCGGTGGCGGACGTGGCGGTATATATCGGCGACTTCGCCCCGCAGATGACCGGGCCGGCCAATCCTGTGCCCGCCGGCTACGATTATGACTACATGGGGTCGGATGCGATCCTGAACAACCTCGACGTAGTGAATGGGAAATGGGTGGTGTACGATGAGAAGCAGCGGAAGAAGATCGCCGCAAGCTATGCGTTGCTGGCCATGCCGGAATCCGGACACATCCGTCCGAAGGTGCTGAAGCGTCTTGAAGAGTTAAAGAAGGCCGGTGGCAAGGTTGTTCAATCAGCGCCGGTCTCGGTTCAGTCTCTGCAGGAGCTTGGTGTCGTGCCGATTGTCTCAGAGGCCACCTGCGGGCTGCGCTGGAAGGCGCGCCAGCTTGACGACGGCATGCTCTTTTTTCTATCCAACTTCGAGGCAACCGGCACGTTCGAGGTCAAGCTGCGGGTGACCGGCAAGGTGCCGGAATTGTTCAACCCGGTGACGGGCGAGGTCAGGAAGATCGCGCGCTACAAGGCGGAGAGAGATGGAACGCGGATTTGCCTCAATGTCAACGATCAGGCCGACTCCTTCTTTGTGGTATGCCGCGAACAGCAACAAACAGCCTCCGTCGTCAAGGTTCAGGCTGAAGGCAAGGATGTTGGACCCGGCGACCTGGCGCTTTACTATAACGTGAAGAACAGGCTGACAGCCGAATCCGCATGCAAGGGGGGCTATACCCTTTCCATGAGCGACGGGACGGAAAACAATGTGCGTATCGAGAAGGACTCCGAAACGTTGCCCCTCAGCGGCGCATGGACTACAACGAACAAGGACGAGCAAGGGTTCTCGGTGTTCAAGGAGATCTCGTTCTCCGTGCCGGCCGATTTCGGCAAGGGGCAAAAGGTTATGCTGGATCTGGGCAAGGTGGAGGTAATGGCGAAGGTGACGTTGAACGGCAAGGAGTTTGAGACGCTCTGGATGCCGCCGTTCGCGCTGGATGTCACGGACGCATTGAAGAGCGGTGACAACAAACTAACGGTGCTTGTGACATCGACTTCGCAGGGCAAGCCGAAGTTGGAAGGTGTGAAGCTGAGGACAGTATCAATGGGGAATGTGAAATAATGAAAACTAAAATACTCGGCGCACTTGTCGCTGGATTTGTCACTCTCACGGGCATCCCGCAGGCCGGGGCCGCAGAGAAATTGGAGCCCGGTAAGGATCGCATTGATGTCCCTGCCATCGGGGCCGGGTTGTAGACCTTTGGGAATAACTATAGTCGGCACAAAAGGAGAACGGACATGAGCAGGATTCAGTGGCATAGCAGTGTGTTTGGCGTGGCGGTGTGTGCGGCGGTGGGGTGGATGATGGTGTCAGCCACGGAGAGCCGGGTCGGAAAGCGTTGCCACGCCGGGGCGAATTTAGGTTATGCAGCGGTGGTGCGGGTCGGTGCGTTTCATTGTGTTGGTTTCTTGCTTATCGTCAATGA
>Ga0268284_1001458_pt1 | contig 12131 bp, 5 predicted proteins | sample saktaG_14_FD_190137 | JGI IMG/M metagenome (GOLD analysis project Ga0268284, IMG submission 190137) | Saline water microbial communities from Sakinaw Lake, British Columbia, Canada - sak_2013_06_06_40m | ecosystem: Environmental > Aquatic > Non-marine Saline and Alkaline > Saline ... | reverse complement strand
CGTTACGCAGTTGCCCGGGCAACAATCCGTTGAACAATATCAGATGGGCGTCTTCGAGGTAGGACGCTTTCCCGGTGAGCCGCCAGAGATTAACCGTTAGAATGAAGGAATCGACGACGGCGCAGGCTTCCGTCCACTCCGGCCGGTTGAACCAGTTGTAATTCTCGTAGGTTTCCGTCATTGCCAGGTCGCGATACTGTTGGTAGAGCCGCTCGGCAAACGCGAGGTCTTCCGGCCGGCGCTGCAACTCGTACCAGCGCAGAATGCCGGTCGTTGCGGAAAGCACCGCATGAGTCTGCGCGTTGATCTTGACCAGGTCCAGCGCTTGATACCTGGCGATCATGGTTTCTATCGCCGCCTTGAGTTCCGGCGACGGAACCTGCTCGTAGCTTCGCGTGATTCCGTCCAACAGAAGAAAGAGTTGACCGATGTCAGCGCCTGACAGGCGCCAGTTCACCTTGGCAGCCGCCTCCGAGTCCACCCGGTAGAGCGCAATGGATTCCCGACACGGGACAAACAGGTTCGCCGACATCTGCCGGAGAGTTTCGATGGCCTTGGTGTCCTGCGTCCACCGGGCGTATTCACACAAGCCGCAGAAGTAACCATTGTGCCCGGCAAGAACGTCCTCGTTGGCACGGGACTCCGGCAGCTTCGGGCCTAGATAACCGTCGGCATTATGCAGTTCCGGACTGCGTTTCACCAGCTCTAGCAGATTGGCCGGCGCCGGCTTGTGCAGTGCCCGCGAGAGCAACGTGAGTCCGTTGATACAACGCCCGATGGCATCGCCAGGGAACGGCTCAAAGTTGACTTTCGAAATGCTGTCCCACTGGAAATATCCTTCCTGCAGATGACTGAACACCAGATCCGCGCGCGCCTTCAGCAATCCGTCAGGAACCACATCCACGAAAGCAATTGGCTGCGGGCTGGCGGGACTGACGTTGACGGTCACGGGATAGGTTCTGGGGACCTTGCTGTCGACCGCCATGTTGAGGCGATCCGCCATTCCCGATGGCGGCGCCTGGGCCCGGCAGAGCGATGCCGCCAGGGCAATGGTTAGCAGAATGAAGGTGGGGCTCTTCATGGCGATGTTTGTCTCCTTTCGTTCACAGCGATTGTTGCCGCGTTTTCACCGTCAATAATGAGGTAACGGATGAGTTTCATGGGCACCACGCTTTCAGGGCAGTTAAGGCGGCAGGATCGCCGGCCGGCAAGATGCCGATGCGACCGCTGGCGCCCTGCGGGAGGCTGTAGCAATCGATCAAAAGATCCTCCAGATAGAATTCGATCAGACTGCCTTTCAGCAGGAGCCGGAACCTGGCGGTCGGACCAAACGACCACTCTCGATCAATCCGGTCCTCCGCCTTGAATCCGGTGCCGTCCGCACGCATCGGACCCAGCTCGGCGATACCGCCGGCGTGGACGAGGATGGCGGTCCCGGAGTCGTTGCCTTGCGCGAGGAAGAGGCCTACGGGCGGGGATTCTTTCGAAGCGGGCAGCTTGATCGTGCCTTCCAGGATCAGGCCACGGCGCGGGTCGAACTCCGGTTCGATCATCGCCACCGTCGGCAGTTCCTCTGGGCGCAACGCGGGTGGTTTGACCGCGACCGCTTCTTCCTTCAGCTTGTCATTGCCCTTCCACCAGCCCAGTCGTAGCGTGCCGGCGTCATCCAACAGAGCGGACTTGAGCGTGCCAAAATAAACCTGACCATCGCGCGCGATGGAATGATGGTTGACCAGCACGCCGTCGGGGATCGGGAAAAATCGGGAAAAGTAAGTGTGACCGGCCAGGAGGCAAAAGTTCTTCCTGGCGGCGACGAACGGCCCATCGGGCCGATCGGCCACGAGTGTCACCATAGTGGGGTGGGTGCCGAACATCATGTAGTACTTGTCCACTATCCTCTCGATCGCGCCGACTTCACCCTCACGGACTCCCGACACCTTGGGCGGCGGCAGCGCCTTCCACGTAATTCCGTCCAATGTTTCACCGAATCCGAATCGCCCCCCAGTTTCTGCTTTGGGCGTCGCGGTCCAATAACCGTACAATCCGCCGCCGGGTCGTGGACTGGTCCAGATGCAGTCCCAGCGGCCGTTCTTCTCATACCAGCGTTCGTCCTGGACGAATTCGCATTCGTTGCCGAGACGCGTCCAATGAACGAGGTCCTTGGACTCGGCGAAGAAAATGGTTTGCCGCGGCCCTTTCCACTCGGAGAAGTTCATGAAAAACTTGCCGTCCTTTGCGAAGTTAGGCGATTTCCAGGTCGAACCGGTGCCCATCCAGGTCACGCCACGGCCCATCGACAACACCCGGCCGATCTCCGTCCAATGCACGCCGTCGGGCGAGCGGGCCATGGAAATGTTGTCCCATTGGTCGCCGGTCTTGGCCAGGTAATAGAGGTAGTACTCGCCTTGGTGGAGATACAGCCAGGTGTCCCACATGTTGCCCGTCCGTTTGGAACGGGCTTTGTAAAAGAGGGTTTGAACGCCGGCGTCGAAGGGCGTTTCCTCCTCTCCTTGGATCGTTAGAAGCTTCGCGTCCTTCGCCGCCCACAGGTAGCCGCCTCCATCCAGGATCAGTCGGCCATCGGCGACCTTGGCGTTGCCTTCAAGCCGGCTGGCCGGAAACCTCCTCATGATGTCCTCGGCCTTGTCGTCTTCAAATGTCCACCACGCCAGCGGCTTCGGGTCGGATGGCTTGTTGGGAACCAAAGCCCCAATCTGTTGGGCGGTGAGCGCCGTGTCGTAGATGCGAACGTCCTCGATGGTGCCGGTGAAAAAGCCGATTTCACCCATCTCGCCGATATAGCGCAGGCCGATCAACACCGTGGCATCATCGCCGAAGGACTGCGCCTGACCCATGGGGTAGACGGCGTATTCCTTGCCGTTCCGAAAGAGGGTGACCTGGTCGCCGCGGTAGGTAATCGCGAATTGCACCAGTGTCCCGGGGCCTGCGCTCTCCAGCGGCCAGTGCGCCTGGTCCCGGTGCGTGCGCCGGAAGAAATCGCTGCCGGCCATCCATTTGCCCTGGGCCAATTCGCCCAGCACGATGGCATCGAAATGCTCGGCCTTGTCGATCAGCGTCAGCACGCTGCCGCCCTGCTGGGTCAGATTGCCCGGCGCAACCCAGGCGACGAGCGTCTTGTCGCGGAGCGACGGATCTTCGGACGCCGCATCGGCGATAGCGAGGAAGAAGAGTGGGAGAATGGCGAATAGGAATAACTGTTTCATTTCTGTCCTCCTGATGGAAGTTGGGCCGGCGTAGGGTCGGGGATCCGCGAGAATCGTAACACCACCATCTCGTGGCCGGCCGGCTCGCACGAATATCCGCCCTCGAATTCACCAAGGTCCTTGTGCGCCCAAAGGTCGCGGGCCTTCCACTTGCCCGAAATGTCAAGATACCTCCAGGAGGCGGTCATGCGCTGGGGCCTGTCAGAACGGTTGAACAAGCCGACGGCGATGTCTCCGTTCTTCAGCGGCTTCTTCCACACCTCCAGGTCGCCCATCTTCTGCGCTCGCCAGGCGGGTATGCCTAACGGGTCCTGGTTCAGCGCGATCAATTCTCGGTTGGTCAGGATGTCCCTTACACCCGCGGGCATGGTGCGGAGGTCGTTGCCCGCTAACAGCGGCGCGTTCAGCAAGCACCACAGACTGAAATGGGAGCGGTCCTCCACGACGGTCTTGATCGGCAATTGTTTGCCGTTGTATGTCGCCTGGTATTTCTTCTCCTGCTGTTGCATCCCCACGGTGAGCATATCCGGATCGTTCCATCCACCCGGTCCGGCGAAGACGCCGAGAGCCTCGGTCTGATCGGCAGCCTTGAGGCATCCAACGCCCGTGTTGGAATCGGCGGGAGTATCCCAGGCGTTCAACACGTCAAAGGTGGTCCGCCAGGTGTGGCTGCCCGCTTTCCGCGCCCAGTGGTGCGAGCCCATGCCCCAGTGGATGACGGCAAAGTAGATGGGCCTGCCCGTCGCGCGCAGGGCCGCTGCGAGGTCGGCATAGACCTTCGGCGCCGGCTCAGGGTCCGGGGCATCGTTCCAGTCCGCCTTGACGTAATCGACACCCCACGAGGCGAAGAGCCTGGCGTCCTGCTCGAAGTGCCCATAGCTTCCAAGAAATCCACCGCACGTGACCGACTTCGCATCGGTATAGATTCCTAACTTCAGACCCCTGGCGTGGAGGTAGTCGCCCAGGGCCTTCATCCCGCCGGGATACTTCTTCGGGTCGGGCACGAGGTTGCCGTCCTTATCGCGGGTGCGGAAGCCGGGTTCATCGACCATCAGGTATTCGTACCCGGCATCCTTCATGCCGCTGGAAACCATGGCGTCGGCAAGTTCGCGAATGACCTTCTCATCGAAGTCGAAGATGAAGGAGTTCCAGGTGCAGTATCCCATCGGGGGCGTGCGGGCGACTCCGTCAGCGGGACCGAAACGGTTGGCGTCTTGAAGCGGGATCGAGCCGGTCCAGAGCCGGGCCTCGGCCCAGTTAGCCGCTTCGCCGCCGGTGCCCGTCACGGCGAGGCGAAGCTGCCTGACACTTTCTAACGGCACCCTGCACGCGACAGCCCGGTTGCGGTTGAAACGCGACGCGCCTGTCGGCGGGTGGTCGGTGTCGCTGAAGACCCCGCTGTCGAACGCCAGTTCGTCGTCGCAGAAGACCTTGAAGACCACGCTGCCATTCGCCGCCGATGCGTCCAATCCCACCCAGGAATCCAGCCACTTGTACTTTCCGTCGAGCTGGTAAGTCAACTCGCTGCCCGCCTTGATGCAAACCCCGCGGGAGTACTGCACGTCGCCGACCGTTAGACCTTTGTCGGCGAAGTTCCGGTCCGCCCGCCATTCGCCCTTGACCACGCCTGGCTTCAGGTCCGAAAGAAAGGTGGAGGCGCTCTGGACGGGAGCATCCTGCTGAGGACTGGTGGCAGCCATCATTTCGCGCACAACAGGGAGGATGGCCTCCGCCCAAATTCCATATCCCTTTTCCGTCAGATGCACGCCATCGGGGGAGACGTCAGCCGTCAGGTTACCGTCCTCGTCCAGCAGTCGGCCGCTGATGTTCAGGAAACGAATCCACTTGCCATCGTCTAGTTTGGCGATGAGCGCGTTGATGTCCTGAATCTTGCGGCGGTCCGGCGTGCCGGGTGCCCTGTCCTTGGGGAATGTGCCGAGCAGCAGGACGCGGGTGTTTGGAAGCTTTTCGCGCAGCCTGGCGACGATGGTGGAGATGCCGCGTGCAATATCCGCGGCCGACTGGTAGCCCTCACCCGTGACGTTGTTCACCCCAATCATCAGCACGGCCACACGCGGGTTGATTCCGTCAATGGCCCCATTCTCAAACTGCCACAGGATGTGCGAGGTCTGACTGCCGGCGATGCCGATGTTTACCGCGTGCAGCGGCACAAACTGCTTTTCCCAAATCGCCTTGCCGATGTCACACCAGCCGGCGGTGATCGAATCGCCGATGAACAGCACGTCAAGATTGTTAGAATGACTCTTCACATCCGCCACCCGTTCGCCGTGGCGCAAGCGCCACTCCGCATTGCCGCCGTCCGGTTTTGCCGGATCAAGAGCCGCCCCGGCAAAAACATTGAGTGCCAGAAACCAAAGGCCGGCAGCTGAGGCTATCATTCTGACTGCAGTCATGGGTCGTGTGTTCCTTCAGAGTGATTACTTCAATACTTTCCCAGCAAGCCGTGTTCCCGCCGGCACAACCGAAACAGCCTCGTCTTTCCCTAACGAAATGACCAGTTTTCCGTCCATTACCGGAACCTCCTTCGACAAGGGCGCGCAGCCCTCCAGGGTGATGTGATAAAGATCCACGCTCTTGACGTCGCTCCAATCGGCAGGCAACCGCCACGCCTTGTTTTCGTAGCCGGGCCCGCTGTAGGCGATGATCTCCTTCTTCTCGTTCCACAGGGCGGGAACGAAGAGATTGTCGTCCTCGCGAAGCACGAATCCGCCTTTGCGGATGATGCGTTTTCCGTTTTCAGTGCTGGCCACAACCCCGTCGCTGTAATACACCGCCTCGTTATCAAACTTCTGCCGCTCCAACCGGCTCAGGTAATACCACGGCAGGGTCGTCCGGCAAAACATGCCCAGGAAACCGGGCATGTTCGTCTTGTCGTTGTTCCAGATTTCTTCGCCGTGCATACTGGAGCCAAAGCGGAAATCGCCGTCGCCGCCGCGGTCGGTGCGGCCTCTTGCTCCCAAGCATTCCGGGATCTCCATCGGGTTCCAGGAATACCACCACGACATCCCCTGCAAGCCGATGAAATGTTCGCCCGGCGGATGCGCCCAGCCGGTCCCCTCGCCCGTGACATCAAATCCCCGGTCCCGCCAGTAATGGAAAATCTTGCGTTGGGTTTCGACATATTTGTCCGGGGTCAATCCGCCGTTCTCGGGTTTGGCATGCCAGGGGCTGATCGGCGTGCCACCGTCGCGGTTGGCAATGAACACATCAACGTGAATGGTGTGCCCCTCTTTCAATTCAGGGATCATCTTGATCAATCCATCAATGCGCCGTTGCGCCAGCCCGGCTTCCCATTCTTTGGGATAGACCACATTGTACATGTCCTCCCCCTTCATGGCGATTCCGGCAACCAGCAGTTGGCCGCTGGCATCCCTGGCAAAGCAATCCTTGGCCACGTACTCGTCAAACAGCGGACTCTGTTTGTACGCGTCCACCATGTTGATATGCAAACTCACCGTGGTGTTGAATTTTCGACCCTCACGAATAAGCCAGCGCAAACTATCAAGCGGCGTGGCGTCCTGCTTGCGTTTCATCCGGGGATTCACTTCATCCCAGGCGGGATAGCCGTGGTCGTGGCCGCCCTTTTGCCAGCCGACCAGATAAAGGATCTTGGGTATGCCGCGGGTCAGGTTATCGGTCTTCCGCATGACTTCGAGGGCCTCTTCAAAGGTACACACCACATCATGCGGCTTCTGAAACAGGGGCTCCTTGGCAAGCCGCTCCACCGGGTCCCCTTCCATGCCGAGAAAGAGTTTCAGAACCAAAGTCTGGTGATAGTCCCGATAGTATGGCGTGACCACCACGTCGGTGGCGGCCTTGAATGTCTTGCCGCCCTCGACGACCGTTGCCTCAAGGGTTGCGATACCCCCCTCTTTGGCCACCACTTTGTCGCCCTCAAGGGTAACGACCTCCACATTCCCGCTGGCGGCCTTGGTCCGCACGTTGATTGTCGCGGACGAAAGCGCCAGCGTGCGTTGGGAGCCATCAGAGTAGAATCCGGTGAGAGTCGGTTTCCCCTTGGCTTGGTTGTCGCGGAGGGGACTGAGAATCCTGGGATCGACCGACAGGGTGACGCGGTCGAGTGTCTCCGCTGCGGATGTGGCCGCCATGGGTAGGAGCCAGAAAAGCAGCAGGGTGAGTATCGAGTTTCTCGTGTTTTTCATGGCATGTGTTTCCTTGTGGCAGTCGATCCATACGTTATTTCACCTTGAATTTCCCAAGGGTTCATCATATCGGCTTGTGTGTCAACTGCGTGGCTGTGGCGGGTGTTCCACCGCGACATTGCTCGCGATGCTCAAGAGCAAGACGACACAGGCCGTTTGAGCGATACGCATTCTAATGATCCATTCTTCATTCCTTCCCCTTTTGGTTGCTCGTTAGGTCCATCGCGTCCCAGGAAAACCAGCCGTCATCCGGCACGCGAACTTCCAAAATGTTCTTTCCCGGCCGCAACCCCGCCGCTGGAATCTGGAACTCCACCGTGGCCGGAAACGCCAGATGCGCCGGATCTACCCGTTGGATTCCCAGGCCCGCCGGAAGCGATCCATCCATCCGTCGGCCGTTGAGCGTCACCGCAACCTTGGTTGGCGCTTCTTTCGCCTGGTCGGCGGTGTGAATCCGCAACCGCGCCGCATGCTCCGCTTGGGCATCGCTCAATGGGAACTCGAAACGCACGGCATGGTTACTATCTAACAAGCAGGACAATGGGGGTGGATCGGGGCGCGTTCCTTCCAGCGTCGCTTGTTTCACATCCTTGTTCGTGTCGAAATAGCCCAAGTATTCCCGGCACATCCGATCACGACGCCCCACAGCCAACAACACATCGTCAACGGGCTCGACCACCACGTCTTCGGCGTTCCAACAGGAAAACCGCCAGCCGGTCTGGGCCAGCGACAACCCGCCGCCGCTCCGCACATCGGCGCGGATGGTGATCGTCCGCGACTCACCCGGCGGAATGAAACATTCGCCGTTCTCGATGAACAGGTCCGTTCTGTATTCGATCAAGGGATGGGGCAGGCAGAACAAGGCCGTCATGTTGCCGGTGTTTCTCACCCGCAAGCCGAGGATTTCCTGCCCTTCCTCGACGTGCGTCGGCAAGGGTGACACCTCGAGCGTTGTCCGGGCCACCGGTCGCGATTCATTAGATCCGGCGGTGCGGAAGGACACGGGGGGCATGGCGCCCGGGCCTTGACCCGTAGCGAAGATCTCGAATTCGTCGATGCACGGGAACTCGCCGGTTTCGGGTAAGAGTGCCTCGACCGTCACGCGCACGAACCTCGCGGGTATGGGATCGATGCGGATCGTCATCACGCATTCGGGAGAGAAATCCGGAAGCCTCCGGATGCCCGATTTCTCGAAGGCCGTATGCCACTGCGATCCATCCTGCGAACACTCGATCTTCAGGTAATCCACCCACCGGTCCTTGAATTGTCCGTTGCGGTCGCGGCTGAGCCTGAAGCGGTTGACCGCAGCAGTCTCGCGCAGTTCGATCTGAAACGCCGACTTCGGCGCAACCGGTATCCAGCTTGCCTCGTTGCCGTATTTCCCGTCATTGATGCCCGTCGGCTGGTGATAGAGTTCGGTGCGGCTTGATGTGGCGGTGGCGGACTTCGCGCCGTTAGCAACGGCGGCGAGATTCGGCATGGCATCGAGGCGGGCGTCATCCGTCACGATTGCTGCAGGCGACGGCGGCGCAGCGAGCAGGCCGCGGAATGGCGCTAACAAAGAACCACAACCGAACGCCTGCACGCGCTCCTGAAGTATCGCGCCCCCGGAATCCAGCAATTGCGTTTCCACCAGAACGGGTCCTTGGGCAACTTGCGCCGGGATTGCCAGTGAAATCGCGTCAAGCCGCTTGGCCTGCAGTGGGTCGATCTCCGCTTTGCCCTGCCAGCTTCCAATTACCTTTCCGTTCCGGTCGCGGGCAAGGATCCGCCACGACAAACCCGTTGCCGCAGCTGGCGCATCGCTGGTCAGCCAGACTTCGAATTTCAATCCTTCGTCCGGTTGGTATCGCAGGCTGTCAAACTTGAGCGACAGGCTGATAGGCGTCAGTGCCTGCTTGGCCAGGTAGTAGTTCATGAGTGGCCGGCCATCGTAATCGACCACCGTATTGCCCGCGCCGTTCGTCCATGGTTCGTTGAAAACCCAGTTCATGAATCCGCTGGTCCGCAGCCCGCCCCGGCGGATGCCATCGATGGCATAGCGAAGTTCGTCGGCGCTGATCCATTGTCCCGCCTTGATCACCGCGGCCAAATCCGGCAGCAGCCCGAACTGGGCTTTGATGTTGTGCAATTGCAGCCAGCCGTTTTCCCCAAAAATTCCGAAAACTTTCTTAATTCTCAGCAGGCTATCATCCGGACGCAGCGGCCATTGGGACGCAGGCGGTATGTCCCGGTGCCAGGTTTCGAGATTAGCAGGGCCGGGTGCTCCGAATTCATCGCACCGCACCGCCGGAATACCGCTGTGATTCCTGTAGAATTCGTCCGGACTGACATCGTAGGGGCCGTGCTTCCAGCCGGGCGCCGGGTTAGTGGCACGGAAGGTACGGCCATCATCGTAGTTGCCGTGCCCCCAACCGGGCACGGGGTCGGTCACACGGAAGATCCGGCCATCCATTTCAGCAACGAGCTTACGCAGCATCGTGGGGATTGGTGAATCATCCCCGGGCCAGCCCATCTCGTTGCCGCCCGTCCACTCGACGATGCAGGGATGATTGCGCAGTTGTTTGACGATGCTGACCGCGGTGCGCTCCATGGCCGCCGTGTATCCGGAGTATTCCGCCGGCCAGGGTTCGCCGGAATTGGTGGCTGGCATTTCCTGTTGGATCATGATGCCCAATTCGTCGGCCAGATCGTACCACCCGTCGCGCATGGTTACTCCCCCACCCCAGTTGCGCACCACGTTCATCCCCGCCGCGTGCGCCATGCGCAACAGCCAGTCGGCCTTGGCATGCTGGCGACCGGGCAGCAGGTCGGCCGGTATGATGTTGGTTCCTAACAGACGCACCTTGCGGCCATTGACGACCAATTGCGAGCGCACGAAAGCATCGTACGGCGCGCCTTCCACCGGTACCCAGCGAATATCACGAACGCCAAACCGTGTCGTGCGGCTGTGGAGGATTTTTCCCTCCGCGCCGACCAGTTCGGAAACAAGCTGATAGAGCGGTTGTTCGCCCTGTCCGTTAGGCCACCACAGGGCGGGTTGGTCCAGCTCAAGCGACGCCTCGATTTGATTGAAACCTGCCGACAAGGTCGCAGCAACGTCCGTGAAGCACCCGGCCCCGTGGCCTTCGATTCGAAAGTGCGCTTGGGCCGCGAGTTGCTTCTCACTGTCAACCTCCAGCCGCACCACGACGGTCGCCTTGCGCCAGGGTGCATCCAGCTTGGTCTGGACCCGCACATGGTCAATCCGGGCCGAGCCGCTTGCCTCCAGGCGAACGTCCTTCCAGATTCCAAGCGGGTAAACGCCGATGCCCCAGTCCAGGCCGAAACTGGGACATTTGATCTCGCCCAGCTCGTGCCGATAGACTTTGATCTGCGACGGCATCCCGATGTGCCGATCGAGCGACGGCGGCATCCGGGCGATCCGCACCGCGAGCCGGTTGACCTGGTCCGGCCGCAGCGCTGGGCACACCTCATAGCCGACCTGGCGATACATGCCGGCATGGCCGCCTATCCTGGCTCCGTTGAGCCAGACTTCGCACTCATGGTCCACGCCGTCGAACACCAGCTTAACCCGTTTGCCCGCGAATGATTGCGGCACGGTGAAGTCCTTGCGATACCACCAATCCTTTCTCGCCACGTCGGCTAGGCGGGGGTCGCCGGCACCGTACCACAAGGGTTTCAAGAGGTGCGCCGCTTCCAGGTCGGCTTGGATATTGCCCGGCACCGTGGCGGGGATCCACCCGGGCGTCGAAGCATCAGTTTCTAACAGGAGTTGCTCCGCACCTTTGCCGTCGGTATCATCATGAATCCGCCAGTCGGTGCCGGAGAGCGAGAACGAATTCTCCATCGCTTCTCCAGCCATGACCTTCCTGTCCAGCGTCAGGGTGACATGGTCCAGGGTCTTGCCCCCGGCTTGGGCCGCACCCGGAGGAGCCTCGCCGGAAGCGGGTTGGCTCTGTGTTAAGAGCACGGCAATCCAAATCATGGATGACTTCATATCACTTCCAATGTGTAACCAAACGCGCTTGATAGGCCGGGCGCTGAAGATCGGCGGCCAGCTTCTTGCGCGATTCCGCGCAACGAAGCATCAGGGCGTTGGCCTTCAGTTCCTGTTCCTGCTCCGCCCAAGTTTCAGCGAACCGCTGTCCCGGCACCGGGGACGGATACTTTCCGGCCGCCCGAACAATGGTCAGAAACACACACCATGCCAAGCCCGCGATAGCGCGGAACCGAATGCTGGCGGATGGAAAAATCCAACGATGCGTGGTCATCTTATCATCCTACTCGGCATGCAAGGAACTTCTTTCGATCGTATTTTTTTCCACTCCAGCAACGGTTTTGGCGGCAAGACACGGGTGTCCGCCATGGTCTGCGGTGGCTTTCCGCTGCAATATTTCTTCATCAGAGCACAAGAGCTGAAACCAACCTGTAGGACGGGGGAATTCATTGGTTCTCCCAATCCGCAGTTCACTGTTTTGTCACCAGTCCCATCTCAATGAGTTGCAGCATGAGGTCGGAGACCAACTCGCTGGTATAGGGACTGCCGCGCCACTCAAACCCCTGACCGCGCTCCAGCCAGGGGTCGGCGATCGCCTCGGGGGCGTTCAATTTTCCGTTAATCTGCTAGAGGCCCGAAGGGCTGGCTAACGGGATGAGTGATGGCAGTTGCGGCACCGGTTGGGAAGGCAATTCTTCCCGGCGGGCGCAATTTTCTTCTCTT
>Ga0268284_1001455_pt1 | contig 12148 bp, 8 predicted proteins | sample saktaG_14_FD_190137 | JGI IMG/M metagenome (GOLD analysis project Ga0268284, IMG submission 190137) | Saline water microbial communities from Sakinaw Lake, British Columbia, Canada - sak_2013_06_06_40m | ecosystem: Environmental > Aquatic > Non-marine Saline and Alkaline > Saline ... | reverse complement strand
TTCAACAATAGCCACCGGCTCACCCGTGCCGCCCCCTGTAAGTCCGCCCCCTTGATTTCCCTGCTGCGAAATCTGGACGTTGAATTCGCTCGGATAGATGTATTCGGTCACTACTTTCATGATTGCTTCCTGACCAGACTTGGTTGTGACTTTCGGAGCCGAAAGCACATCCGTGTCCGAGCGCTGACAGAGCATGTGAAGAATCATCGAGATATCCGCACCGCCGATAAACGCGTTTAACTTCAGGAATCGATCGTTCACTGCAGTACCTTCGCCGACAACTGGATTGCCCGCGCTGTTCAAATAACGCATGCCCGTTGAATAACCCGCCGTGCCTCCGTCCATCTTAGTCATGCCCATGTTATGTCCGGATACGGGGATCTGCCCATATTGTCCGTCTTTATAGAATGCAGTACCATTCGGCAACGCTCCCGGCTGCGTATAGGGAGCATATCCCATCATCGGGGAGCCATCCGCATTGAGGACCGGCAAGCCCCCGGCGGACAGAATCGGCACTTTGTTGTTGCTAAAATCCTTCATACCAAGTGCGTTTTTCATGAACCCGCCCGCGCTCCAGTTGAAGTCGCCATTGAGGAGCCATTCAAAACCGAGCGAGTTCAGATCATTCTGCGACACCTCGACAAAGCGTGTCTCAATTTCAACCAGGCGAGGCGTGACATTCAAATCTTCCAGGACTTGTTCGAATGTTGCCAGCCCGTCTGACGTATTTGTGACACGCAGCTTGCCGATGGTCGAAAGATAAGAGATCGAAGAGCCGATGGGCCACGTGACACCCATCTGCGAGAAGAACTGTTTCCATTTCTCTTCGTCCCTCACCCCGCCCATGGAGTCCGTCGTCATAAAGGTGGCATCGCCGCCACGAGCGGCTGTCCCGCCTGCTGCGGTCGATGACAATTCGCTGGAGGCACTGCCGATACGCTCGGACACCGTCGGCAATACATTATAGGAACGGGTCATCAATTTATCTTCGGGATCGTTCAACGGAACAATCATCACAATGTTCCCATTGATACGGAACTTCATGCCGGTTACATCGCACACCAGCCTCAAGGCGTCAAAAAGATTGATAAACCGTGCACTCATCGCGGGAATCACGGGGATGCCGGTCGATGCCGTCGCGGATGCTGCAAAGGGGTCTGCTGCTGCTGCCGTTCCTGCTACTGGTGCGACCGCCGCCGTGGAGGAGAGCTTCAGGATCAAGTTCACACCCCGCTGGTCAAGTGGAATTTCAGGATCATCATAATCACGGCTGGCCTGCTTGAAAAAGTCAATCGCATCCACAATGGTTGCCGGCGGACGGAATGTCACTTCCGGAATCACAATCGTCTTGAGCTTCTTATTGACGACCTGCTCTGCGGACTTTGTGTCGCTGATGGTAACCGTCGGCGTCTTGGTCACGACTTCGAAACTGCCTTTCGGCAATTGCAGGCTGTCAGGGGCATAGCGATCAGGCGTCCAGGCCTTCACCACATCTTTAATCATCATTACGCGCGTCGCATCAAATTCCGACTCCGAGACGGTCTGTATATGTTCGCCAATATGCTTGCGCAAGGTTATCGCATCCGTGTTGCCTGGATAGTCACGCAGCACGAGTTCGCATTCTTCAATGGCCTTTGTATATTCACCCGTTGTAAAGTATTGCCGGGAGCGACGTAAACGTTTACGGATTTCATCGCGCTGAACTTTGTAGTCTGCTTCATTTAAACGGTGTGAAATGGAAGAGTTATCGAGAACTGTCTTTTCAGGCTCTTGCTTGATGAGCTCCAGTAGCCGCGCCGCCTTCACATGCCCACGACGATGTGCCTCTTCCGCCATGGCTTTTGCTTTACCCAGTTCACGAGTCTTAAACAACTGGGACGCTTCCACATAGTAGGATTCTGCTTCGCCATCCGAAGCGCGCTTACGCGCCTCAGCGTTTGCCGGACGATTAACAATGAATAGCTGCGCTTGTTTATATTGTTCGCAGGCCAGCATGTAATCACCCTTGTCGAACGAGTTGTCAGCATTTGCAAGAAGTTTGAATCCGTGATCGTCCATGGATTTCAGGCGCGTTGTTTCCAGGGTAATCAGTTCTGAAACAATCTTGGTCTGCTCATCTGCAGACGTGGTCTCGACGGCTGGCTTCGCTTCCGCCACGGGCGCGACAGGTGCCGGCTCTGCGGCTGGCGTCACTTCTGCCACGGGCGCAGGCTCTGCCACGGGCGCAGGCTCTGCCACGGGTGCAGGTTCTGCCACGGGCGCAGGCTCCGCGACGGGCGCAGGCTCCGCGACGGGCGCAGGTTCCGCGACGGGCGCGGCTGGCGTCACTTCTACTGCTTTTTCGGCTGGTGCAGCAGGCTTCTTCGTTCCGCCAAGCTCTTGGAGCAGGCCTTCCAAATTATCTTCTGCAGCTAACACAACCGTTGAGATACCTAATGCAGCTACCAGACAACCAACAAAAACCAATTTCATTTTGAAACTCATTTTTAAGCCACTCCTTCTTACTCGACATCCACCTACCAAGTGATAAATAAAAGATTCAGTTTAGCCTATTACTCTTAACTAATCAAGCTTTCTGACAACTTTTTGTTTACCATTTGCTGTATTTTCTACTTTTATCGTTTTTGAAGCCATGTCAATCGTCATGACACGGTATGTTTCTTCGCGCAACTTGAATTCCTGATTCTCGATAAGCTTAAGCTCCAGCTTATCGGTCAGAAAATCAAGTGTGGCTTCAACATCTGTGTTCTTTCCGATTTCATCGACTTGCAATACGATTTCCTTGCCATCTGATTGACGCTTTAAAACCACCGTTGACACGTCTACGATCTTCGGCTTGCCCGGTGTCATCTGGTTTTCACGTTTCTCTGTCTTCACCGTCACCGTTCCGGCCATGTATCCCGTATCACCGATGGGCTCATTTTCATTCACCCAATAGGTACGCGGAAGCTTCCCAGACCAGTTGAAGGTCAGTTGCTTTCCACCGCCCGGCATGATATTCACCCCACGAAACACCAGCGGGAGTCGCATACTCTTCAAATCCTTCAGCACGAGCTTCTCAGCATACGGCGGATGCGAGTTCTTATCTTTAGGATTCGTCTTAAACCGGTACTCTTCCAGAAGAGAAAAACCGTCTTCGTCCGAATCCACTGAGACATCCGTGTCCACAGGATAGCCGTTTTCTCGAAGATATTTAGCCGGAACTCGATCGCCGTCAAGCTTCTCTTCCCTTCCATCGTCTCCCACTTGCGGCTGTTTTGCTTCGCAGAACCTGCATTGTTCGGATGCAAACGGAATCGGCTTCTTACAGGCAGGATTGGCACACTGGATACGGCGCTCGGGAGTCAGGAAGCTAGCCTTTGTTTCATCCCCCTCCGTCATCTTAAACGGGGATGTCACGGATTTTACAGCCTTATTATAGGTCTCCATATTGATCGGGGCCAAATCGGATTTCGCCGGCTTTAAGCTTTCCACCTTTTCGCGCACCCAACTGGCGACCTGCTCTTTTTGGTTCACACCTGCGGTAATCAGCCAAGCCAGCGAGATTAACAGAATACCCAAGGCCGCCACGACCACGACCTTGTCGTAGTGTCGTATCAGAAGCATATCATCACGTGTTTGTTTCGCCGCCACGATTTTTAAACTCCCTTAAACAAATAGACATCCACACTCAACTTGACATTCATCGGAGGCTCGCGTTCAGGATCCGTTACCATACGGTCGCTAGGGGACTCTGCTGCTGGGGCAGCCTTTGTTTTAGCCTCTTCCGCCGCTTTTGCCGCATTTTTCTTTCGTTGCTCGGCTAAAAGGATTGAATCCTCGGCCTTTGTAAATTCGAGTCCGGAAACAACCACAAAGGCATCCATGGCGGCCAGGCGGTTCAACGCGCCCGTCAAAGCAGAGGGCTTCGCTTGAAATCCAAACGTGAATTTCTGCCGGGTCAGCAGCGCGCTTAAGGCTGGATTCATCGTATTGCTGACATCCGCTGGCGCTCCTGCTGCGGGCTTCTGGCCTGGCTTTTTTACCGCTGCTGGCAGACGGCGGGAAGACACAGATGTCTCTTTTGTTTTGTCAGCCGCATCCGCCTCAAACACATCGCGCTCAACCGCTGTCAACTTCACAATGTTTGCCGCATATAACTCGCGGACCACTAAATGAATAAGCTGCAATTGCTGGGCGAGCTGTGCCACATCATTTTCCTGCGGAAGAATAACCGAGTTCCCCAGATACCGATCAAAGCCGAACAGAAAGTCCGTGGCTACAAACGACTTGCCTGACGAGGATTTCTCCCCCCCCAAATCACGCACCGTGTTTTGCAACTCTTGCTTAAACCTTACAGGCGACAAATCGTCGGCCTTGATTGAGGCCTTCGCTAACACGTTCGAGACATCCGTGACCCACGTTTCAAGAACAACCTTGTCATCCTTGATACGCTGAATGTTTTCATCGCTCGGGAAAATCTTTGATTGATAGAGCGATTTCAATTGCTCATAAGCCAAATCACGTCGTTCCGCCGCCCCGCTACTGGTCGCAAGCGCCATGAAAAAGAACACCCCGATGACAAGGCAGGCCACACCTAAAAGAGCGGCCAACCCAATGACTATTCCTTGTTGACGGTTTATCATTTTTCAACACCCTTCCCGCCAGCGGTAACGCCCTGTCGCACATCAATTGTAAATTCGGTCAGATACGCTTCAATCTCTTTACTGCCGACGATCTTGGCTTCTGTACGTTCGCCAAAAATGGCATTCTCTTTCAGCCTGTCGCACAGCTCTTCAACGGCGCTGACTCTCAGCCCTCTCGCCTTGGCCTTTTCTTCGATCAGGCGCATGGCGTCAACCCAGCCACGCCCCTGAAGGCGGATCCCCTCAACAGCGCCGCTCTCGTTGTTGATGGTTTTGACTTCCATGAGCCACATGCCTTCTAACATACTCTTTCGTACGGCGTCCATGCGGTGCTGCCATTCAGAACGAGCCAAGAATAAGCCCTTCAGCGCTTCCGCTTTCTTCTTCACCGTGTCAATGGACTGACGAGCCGATTCAAGCTTTTTCTGCTGCGCCTGCTTGCTCGTCAACTTGGTCTCAACCTGCTCGCGCTGCGACTCATACAGCGAGGTCATATTGCTCTGATAAAACGTCCAACTGCCTAAGCTCATCAGCACGCCCACGGCCGCCAAGCCCAAGAAAGGCAACCGTTTCTTCAAGGTCTTTTGTTTGACCAACTCAGGCGGCATCAAATTGACTTCTACCGGACAGGCCAGCGACCGCCTCAGAGCCAAGCCAACAACTTCTGCCAGCATGAAGGCATCAATGCCAATCTGCTCGCGGTTAATATGCGGACCGATGCCGATGTTGACAAAGGGATTGAGGTACTCCACGTCAACCTGCAGCTTTTCCTTGAAGAATAAATCCAAGTGCGGCAACAACGACGTCCCGCCTGTCAATATCAACCGTATCGGCGCTGCACCGCCCTGCTGGCTGCGATAGAAATTAATCGAGCGACTGATTTCCGCATGTAACCTCGTCATGACGTTGCGCACAACGCGGGAAATATGCTCGTTCGTCTCATCTTCGCTCTGGTGGACACCCCCCAAGGAAACATAGCCACGTTCACGCTTCATCTGCTCTGCAGCTTCCACCGAGATCTGCAAGCTCTTGGCAAGCTCTTGGGTAATCGCATTACCTGCAACAGGAATACAGCGACTATATATGCGTTCGTCTTCAACAAAAACCAGATTCGTGGAACGTGCGCCAATGTCCAACACCATCGTACAACCCACCAGCGTATCATGGTTGAAACGCAAAGCGTTATAAATGGCCATCGGCGCAACATCGATGATTTCAGGCTCAAATCCTGCCGCCACAACACTGTCCGTCACTTCCCGGACGCTATCCAGCTTCGCCGCCACGATCATCGCATTCTGCTCGCCGGAGGAATCATCGCCAATAAACTGATAATGCCAAACGATTTCATTCAGCGGAAAGGGCACGTTCTGCTCCACTTCGTACTGCACCATCTGCAGGAGCTTGTCCTTGGCCACAGCCGGAAGCTTAACAAAACGAGGGAACACGACTTGTCCCGACAAGGTGATCAGTAAGGGGGCCTGTCGCATGCCATGCTTTTTCATCAGGGAGCGCATCGTCGCAACCAAGACTTCGCTGTTGCTCGTTGCACCCTCTGCCGACGGCACCATTTCCGCCAGTCCATAATTCAATAATTTAGGCGTTTTACCGCCCTGAATCGCGAATTCGGCCAAAGCTATTTTGCTTGCCCCTACGTTGAGAGCAAGAATTCGATTAGAGGAAAACACTATAGCACCACCTCATAATCGTCCGCATTAATTAAAGCGAACGGTGTCTTTGAACGATCCATCAAACCCCCTGTACGACGTGAAACCTGGGGCTTGTCCAACACATTGGGGTCTTTCCACCACTCTTTGGTCGGATAGTTGATGATTGACTCGGACTGGGAAGCCAAGACCGCACCATCCTTTCCAACAATTTCCACCGCCAGCGAAATTGGCTCTCCATAACGCTCGACCATACTGGGGGGCAGCGCGACGCTACTCATGTGGTCGCCCTTGGGAATATTGACATAGCGAAGGGTCAACGTGTAATAACTGTAGGTTTCTTTGCCTTCATCATCTTTACCCTTGGTCATCACATGATAGGTAAAGGAGAGTTCATCCGTCCACTTGGTCGCCGTTGCATATTGAATCTCAAAAAGCGCCCATTCGCGAGGCCGCTTGGAGAGCTTGGCCTGCCCGCCTACAGCGCTTGTCGTATACTCAGGCGTCCGAACCATCGAGGTCTTGTTCGGCTTCGGGAAACGCTTAATTTCCACCTTGCCAGCCTTATCGTCCTTTTCGGCCGCACCTCCCGCTTTCGTCTGCCCTGTCGTAGTCACACGATTCCCAGTGCCCGTGCGTAACTGCGCAAATACGGGGTCAGCTACCAACACGGCCGCTAACACGGCCGCACAAGACACCCAACACTGTAGAGATAAATTCATGACAACCTCCGGTCCACATGCTCTGTCACAAGAAACACTTTGTTGCTATTTAGATTTATAAGTTTACCCTTAAGAGGTGGCAAATGCAACCCCTTTTTGGAAAAATGTGCAGGGGTCTTTCAGTGAAAAGACCCCTCTCTGTCCATCGGTGGCCTTAGAAGAAAAGCACATACAAAATCGCCGTCACAATAACCCAGCGATGTCGGCTATTTGGACGGTGTTTTCCTTGAATTTTTCCATGCGCTGAAAAGCATTATACCGCCGAACAACAACAGGGCCAACCCCCACCAGAGGTTGATGTTGATGTCCAGGGAGCGCTTGTACATTTCTTCAGACGCCTTGGTCGCCAAGCCAAAAATGGCCATCATCGCGCCCACCAAGGAGAACATAATTCCAATGGGCCAGCAGATATCGAGTGTCATAGTATAGTCCTTTCCGCGTTCTACCAGAAAATAATGTTGAGAACAAGACACACGGCCAGAAGGGCCACAGCCTGAACGCCTGGCCGCATATACCAGACTTCATTCGCCTGCGTGATTCTGGGTGTCAGCGAATATACCAGACCGGTCAACTCCGCATCGGTCTTGTTCTGTTTCGTGGCCAGCGAGAGCACGGTCGTCAGCGCCAGGCAGGTCAGGAAGGCAAAGGAGGCCAGCCAGAAATTCTGGGCCATTTCACTCGGGAACGACTGCACCACACCCAGATAACCGCCCTTGACACCGGGGGCATTTCCCGTGGCGAGGGTCAGGGCATGGAAGATCGCCGATGTTGCGGTACCCAGCAACAACCCCCAGAAGGCTCCTGTTGCCGTGATCCTTTTCCAGAACATTCCCAGCAGGAAGGTAGCGAAGAGCGGCGCATTAACAAAGCCAAACACGAGCTGGATGACGTCCATGGCGTTATTGTACATGGCGGCAAAGTAGGCGCAACCGATACTGATCAGGATGCCGGACACCGTGGCAACCCTCCCCATCCACATGTAGTGGGCATCGGACTTGCCTTTCGCGAGATAGGCCTGGTACAGGTCGTAGGTCCAAATGGTGTTGAACGCTGTGACGTTACCCGCCATGCCTGACATGAAGGACGCCAGAAGCGCTGTCAGCGCCAACCCGAGCAGCCCCGTGGGACAGTACCGCTGGATCAGCGACAGGATCACGCCATCATAATCGTTTTCCGCCACGGCGTTCTGCACACGGCTCTTGATATCCGCATCGCTGAGACTGGGCGAGGCCTTGATGATATCCGCCACCTTGTCCGACATCATCTTGAGGCCAGCCGCCTTGGCGATCTCCTGGACAGCGGCTTCGCCTGTGACTCCAGTGGCCGCAACGTGCTTGACGGCTGCAACGACATTGACATACGCGGATTCGGCGATGACTTTCGGCGGCAACCGATACCCGTCCTTGCCCGAAAACGCCAAGCCGGCGGCAATCATACCGGGCAGGATCACCAGGGCAGGAATGAGCATTTTTGGAATAGCTCCGATGAGGGGCGTACGACGGGCAGCACTCATATCCTTGGCCGCCATCGCGCGCTGGACGACGAGAAAGTTGGTGCACCAGTACCCGAAGGCCAACACAAATCCGAGACCAAAGACCATGGCAAAGAGATCCACTCCCATCGGATTGGCGGTCGCGCCCTTGAGCATCGGACTCCAAGCCCCGGTCCAGGCATCCGGCAGGAAGGCCTTATCCCCGACCCCAATCGCGGCGGGATTCGTAGCCACTCCGGCCAGCTTCTCTTTGAGAACGCTCCAGCCACCCACATCCTTGAGCCCGAGGTACACCACCGGGGAGAACCCCAGCACGATCATGAAGAACTGCAACACTTCCGTGTAAATGGCCGAGGTCAGTCCGCCCTTGAGCACGTACAGAAGCACAACGCCCGAACAGATCCAGAGGCTCAGGTGATAGTCCCAACCGAGAAGCGACTGCAGAAGCTTGGCCAAGGCGTTCATCGAGATACCGGAGGCGAAGACGGTCATCACCGCGAAGGTGATGGAGTTCAGGCACCGGACGCGGCCGTCGAACCGCATGTTCAGGTACTCCGGTACCGAACGCGCCTTGGACCCGTAGTAGAACGGCATCATGAATACCGCTAGGAAGGTAATGGCGAGGATGGCACCAATCCAGTAGAAATGACAGGTCATCATCCCGTACTTGGCACCGCTGGCCGCCATGCCGACCAGTTCCAGCGCACCCAGGTTAGCCGAGATAAAGGCCAACCCGGTGACCCAGGCGGGAATAGACCGGCCTGAGAGAAAAAAGTCGTTACTCGACTTCATGTATTTTCGGAGGGCCTGGCCGATACCCAGCACCGCCCCCACATAGATCAACATGATGCTGTAATCCATCCACCCCAGCGTTACGTTCGTCATGCTCGTGTTTCCTTCCCTAACTTCAGTACTACTCAGCAACTAATATAATCTACACAGCCCTTATTTTGTGCCAAAACGATATTCCGTGGTCGTCTTGTAGACTGCACCGGGACGCAGAATCGTCGACGGGAAGGTCGGCTGGTTCGGGGAGTCCGGCGAATGCTGGGTTTCCAATGCGAGCCCGCCGCGATAGCAGAGGTTCTTGCCCGTTGTCTTGCTGGGTACCTTATCGGTCATGAAATTGCCGCAATAGAACTGGATCGCCGGTTCCGTCGTCCAGACTTCCATAGTACGACCTGTCGTCTTCTCAGAGAGTGCTGCGGCCTTGACCAGTTTGCCATTGGGATTATCGAGCACCCAGTTATGATCGTACCCGCCGCCAAACTCAAGCTGTTGATCCTTGACATTGATACGTTCGCCAATCGTATGAGGCGTAGTGAAATCAAAAGGCGTCCCCTTGACCGAGGCCAATTTGCCTGTGGGAATGAGCCCCTTGTCAACTGGGGTGATCTTGTCGGCAAACAGGGTCAGTTCGTGATCAAGAATATTACCGCTTGCTTCTCCCTTGAAGTTGAAGTAGAGGTGCTGGGTGAGATTCACCGGCGTCGCCTTGTCCGTGGTGGCGTTGTATTCAATGCGCCAGATATTTTCAGGCGTCAGCCAATAGGTGACTTGGATTTTGAGCGTCCCTGGATATCCCTGATCGCCATCTGGGCTGGTCATCGAGAGCTTCAGCCCGACGGTCTTGCCTTCTGTCAAAGGCTCGGCCTGCCACACGACCGCATCAAAACCTTTTTTTCCGCCGTGCAGCGAACAGGGGATGCCGCCGGGCTCATTGTTCGTGGGCAAGGTATAGGTCTTGCCGTCCAACGTAAACTTGCCATTGGCAATACGATTGCCATAACGGCCAATCAGCGAACCAAAATAGGGATCGTATGTCTCATACCCTAGCACATCATTAAACCCTGCCGTTATATCAATGGTTTTCCCTGTACGGTCAGGTGTGTACAAACGGACAATCTTGCCGCCGTAGTCAATCACATCCATGACCACGCCGCCGGCTCCTGTCAGCGTATATTGATGAACGAGCTGCCCATCCTTGGTCTTGCCGAAGGGCTTAACAACAACAGAAGCTTCTTTACTTTTCATACTTTGTCCTTTCTTACACATCATACAACCGGTTACACACACCGCCAACACACTGGCTGTGATTATTGATATGACTGATTTTTTCATGGTTTTTTTTCTCCTGTGCGCAACAGAATACCGCACACGCATTCATTATTACTTCGCCCGGATGTCAAACGCCGCGACCCCTTTGCCGTGACGCAGATACAGAATCCCGTCTGAGACAACAGGCGAGGACCAGTGCGGCCCTTCGCCGTAGTTAATCTTAAAGGTAGAGATGACCTTGCAGGGACAAGACTTAACATCCACTAACATCACGGTCCCCCCATTTTCATCGTACGTAATCATGCCGGCTGGCGTAATGCAGAATGACGTCTTCTTCGCACCCTCCACCTTGCACAGTTCCTTCCCGTCTTTTGGATCAAAGCAGGAGAGCCTGCCTCCGCCGGAACTAAAAATACGGCCTTCATACAGCGCGGTCCCTTGGAAATGGTTGTCGCTGGACTTATCCTTCCAGATAATCTTCGCCTCGGCACCGTTCACTTCGATGATTTCGGATCCGTGTCCATACCCCGAAGAGACGAAAAGCTTGTTTTCGGCAATCAGCAGGGGGGCATTCGGATGCACAGCATGTTGATTGCGATGCGCAACCTTCCAGAACGGAGTCCCCTTCTCGGCGCAAACACCGACAATGCTGTCTTCCAACATCGTGACCACCTGACGCTTGCCGTTGAGCGTCGCAAGCGCGGGCGAGCAGTAGGCACTTTTCTCGCTCAACCCCGTACTCTTCCAAACCAGCTTACCCGTCTTCGCATCCAGCGCGACGACCGATGCATCCGGTCCGCCCGGCTGACAAATCACTTTGTTGTCATACACCAGGGGATTTTCGGCAATGCCCCACGTAATATTGCGTCCGCCATATTCCTTGAAGGTGTCGACAGCCCAGACCTTCTTCTTGAGGCTGATATCGAAGCAGGCCACTTCCCCCAAGCCGCTGACGAGATAAAGCATGTTCCCGACCACGGTCGGCGAGGTGCGGGCACATTCGAAGCTCTTGTCCCATTCCGGCCCATACGGCTGCTTCCACAGCGTAGCGCCTGTCTTCGGATTGATTGCATAGAGGTAACCGGTCAGATCGCCCTTGTTTCCCTCATTGCCCGTAATATACATCACACCCTTCACCAGGACAGGCTCAGAATAACCCGCACCCGGCAGGTCGATCTGCCACAGTTGCTTGGGCCCGCCTTCGGGCCAAGAAGGCATCAGACCCTTCTCTGTAACAATTAAATCGCGATTACTTCCCCGCCATTGCGTCCAATCCGCACCCGCAACCTGCATGGCAGAAACACCCGCTAACAACAGAAACATTCCTGAACTCTTCATGTCTTATAACTCCTTTTAAACGTGAGATTTCCTCTTTAGCCCTTCTAAACAACAAAAAGGTTATAAGACTATATCGGATTCGCTTAAAAAAACCAAGCCAATCTTGTTTATTCAAAAAAAAACGGGTGTGATTCAAATTAGTTTGAAAATTCAAAAATATTTTACGAATCCTCTTGAGTGCGTGTTTTTTTTGTGATAAATTATTGTACTCACTAATGAGTACAATGTTTTAAACCCAAGGAGGCGGAA
>Ga0268284_1001454_pt1 | contig 12197 bp, 10 predicted proteins | sample saktaG_14_FD_190137 | JGI IMG/M metagenome (GOLD analysis project Ga0268284, IMG submission 190137) | Saline water microbial communities from Sakinaw Lake, British Columbia, Canada - sak_2013_06_06_40m | ecosystem: Environmental > Aquatic > Non-marine Saline and Alkaline > Saline ... | reverse complement strand
TCATGACATGGCATGCTATAATTGCCAATAATAAATTACATATGGAGGAAAATATGACATCTCTATTATTTCCATTTAATTCTGAACATGAAATGATCAGGAATACTGCACGAGATTTTGCTCAAAAGCAAATTGCGCCAATAGCGGCAGAATTTGATGAAAGTGGAGAATTTCCTTCCGCTACCATTAAGAAAATGGGGGAATTAGGATTCATGGGTATCGAGGTACCCGAGGAATATGGTGGAGCCGGTATGGATACTCTTGCTTATGTCCTGGCGCTTGAGGAGATCAGCAAAGTTGATGCCGCACATGGTGTGATCATGTCTGTAAATAACTCTCTTTATGCGTATGGTTTTATTCGTTTTGGAACAGAGGAGCAAAAGAAAAAATATCTCGAACCTGTCGCTTCTGGAAAAGCGATCGGGGCTTATTCACTAACAGAACCCATGTCTGGTTCGGATGCTGGCACAATGCTTAGCCGAGCCACCAGGGAAGGTGATTTTTATATTTTGAATGGTCGTAAATCCTGGGTAACAAGCGGACCGATAGCAGATTATATAGTTGTATTTATGATGACTGACCCTGATAAAAAGAATAAAGGAATCAGCGCATTTATTGTAGACGCAAAAACACCAGGTTTCATTCGAGGAAAGAAAGAACCAAAACTGGGAATTAGAGCATCTGCAACCAGCGAAATAATTTTTGAGAATTGCCGAGTTCCAGTCGAAAACCGACTCGGTGAAGAAGGTGATGGCTTTAAAATTGCCATGACAGTTCTGGATGCAGGCCGTATCGGCATAGCCACCCAAGCATTAGGAATATCTGAAGCCGCATACGAAGCAAGCCTGAAATATGCACGCCAACGTGAAGCATTTGGACAAAAGATAGGTGAATTTCAAGGGATCTCGTTCAAATTGGCCGACATGAAGACCAGGATCGAAGCATCAAGGCTGTTGATCTATGATGCAGCCCTCATCAAGGAGAGATCAAAAAAAACCGGGGAGAGATTCTCGATAAATGCTGCCATGGCAAAATTATTTGCTTCGGAAACCTGCATGTTCGTGACCCATGCCGCAGTTCAAATCCATGGCGGAATAGGTTATAGCAAGGAGCTACCTGTAGAACGCTATTTCAGAGATGCAAAAATAACTGAAATTTATGAAGGGACCAGTGAGATCCAAAGACTGGTTATATCTCGAACCGAATTAACTAAAAAATGAGATTACCAAGAATAGATCAAATTTCTTCTTCTGTACTTCTATTGGGCAGCGGGACATTGGTTTTTTTCAGCCGCAACTGACACAGGATCTACCGGTTTTGGAAAGGAAAATTGCTGTCCTGTTTTCAGTTGTGGGTATTTTATTCTTTATAATTTGATTTTATACTGCCAGGAGTGAGAATAAATATAATTTAATCGAGAAGTTGTTTTATGGGGTATGCACATGGTTTAATGTCGTGTAAAGAACGCGACATAAACATATCACTTTATTGGCTATACGAATATTGTGAATAATCCAGAGGTCTTATGAAAGCAGTTCTCTTAAACCAGCATGGAAGCGTAGATGTGTTAAAAGTTGCTGACTTCCCCAGCCCTATTCTTAAACCTGGTCATGTGATGATAAAACTGCATGTTGCAGCACTAAATCGTATGGATATTTTTGTCCGTAAAGGTTGGCCAGGTTTAAAATTGGAGTATCCACATATCTTAGGCGCAGATGGAGCCGGCCAGATCATTGCCATTGCAGAGGATGTATCCGGGTGGACCATAGGAGATCGCGTTGTAATCAACTCTAATATTGGTTGTGGTAATTGCGAATTCTGCTTGAAAAATCAAGATAATATGTGCAACAATTGGCACTTGTTAGGAGAATTAATCAGGGGCACATATGCTGAATACATCAGTGTTCCCTCCCGCCAACTCTACAAACTTCCTGAAGACATTTCTTACCAGGTTGCTGCTTCAGCAGGATTGGTTTTTCACACTGCCTGGCATTCTTTAATAACCAAAGGACAACTGAGATCTGAAGAAACGGTTCTTATCGTTGGAGCATCTGGAGGGGTATGCACGGCTAGCATCCAAATAGCGAAATATATTGGTGCCAGATCGATCGTGGTCGGTTCAACACCAGAGAAACTTGCACTGGCGGAATCATTAGGTGCAGATGTACTAATTTTAAGGTCTCAAGATGAGGATTGGGCAAAAACAGTTTTCAAATCCACAAATAAACATGGTGTTGATGTGGTCGTTGACAATGTAGGAACCACCTTTCCACAAAGTTTTCGTGCTTTAAGGAAAGGTGGAAGATTACTCACCGTTGGGAATACTGCCGGTCCCAAATTTGAAATAGATAATCGTTTTATCTTCGGAAAGCATCTCACAATCATAGGATCAACCATGGGGACTCTTGCAGATTTTTCTGAAGTTATGGATCTGATTACTTCGCATCAGCTTATACCTGCCATCAGTAAGACATTCCCTTTGACTGATATACGTGATGCGCAAATTCACCTTGAAACTGGACAAAATTTAGGCAAAGTTCTCTTATCAATTATTGATGAAGGATAATAATGAAGAAGGTTCACTGGTTTGAAGTTGTTCTTATTCTTATGATCTTGTTTTCTCACGGGAATGCAGCCACAAGCTCTAAAAGAAGTTTAATGAACTGGTTTCAAACCGATGATGCATTTTATTATTTCAAAACAGCAAACAACATTTCTAACGGACTGGGAGTAACTTTCGATGGGATAAATCCAACCAATGGATTTCATCCATTATGGATGCTGGTATGTATACCAATATTCAGCCTGGCAAACTTGAATTTATATCTACCTTTTCGAATACTGATTATTCTCATGGGTGTTTTAAACGCTGGAACATCTTTAATTATCTACCGATGGCTATCAAAAATCTTATCAAATAACGCAGGGATGCTTGGGGCTATCGCCTGGGCATTTAGTACTTCGATCCACTCGCTCACTTCTGAATCAGGCATCGAAACTGGTCTCAGTGTTTTTTTCCTATTCCTTCTAATAAGACTAATTTCAGATCTATCCGTATCAACTACTAAAATACCCACAAAAAAGCTGATCTTTACTGGTTTGATCGCAGCAATGGCTTTTCTTAGTCGATTGGATAATATTTTTATCCTACTTTTGCTAGGGATTTGGTTAGTATTTGCTAAAACGACTATTTGTCATTTCCTGGTTCTAGATTCATTGTTCATCATCCTATCGGCTTATTTAAGTTTGCTTATCCGTCTCGGGAACTTTGTTGACATTTATACTTTCTCTTCAGGGGTTTTTATCTTTATCGCTATTGGACTGATCATAAAAATCCCAATTTATTACTTCTACGATTTATACCATCCAACCAACGAGCCTTCAATCGTAAATTTATTGAGAAAGTCGTTTTTGGCAGTAACAATAGGTGAGGTGGTCACAGCTATTCCCGTCCTCATGTTAACATTCGCAAAAAAAGGATTTTCTTTCCCCAAAAGCCTTCCTGCTATCGATTTTGTAATTACAATATTTCTCGTCCTTGGGTCACGTCAATTGATTTACCTCATTTCTGAGAAACATCCAGGTAATATTCAGACCCCACTAAAAATACTTAAACAAAACTGGAAGAGTTGGTTTCGAACTGGAGTCATATATTTTGGCATCTTATTTGGTTCGCTAGCAGCATATGCACTATACAATCTCGGTTTTTCAAAGACTCCTTTTCCTGTCAGCGGTCAAATAAAACAATGGTGGGGCACAATGTATACAATTTATGGAGTGCCAGAAAATAATTTACTTGAAGCTCTCGGGGTTGGACCTAAAAAGTGGAGTTTGCTTTCTTCCACCTTGTCTTATCCTGCTAGGTTTATTCCTCCAGGATTTATTTTCCTTTTTAATTTATTAATAATCATCATCATCGTTTATCTCGTAATCATTAATAGGAAGGAAATCAAAAATTCTTTTAATAATCTTTTATTATTACCAATTCTTGGAGGAAGTTTCTGGCAAATATGGACCTATAATATTAGATCCTATGTGGGTTTCAGAAATTGGTATTGGGTAACCCAGCTCATATTCTCTTTTTTATGCCTAATACTGCTTTATCATATATTAATAATTCCTTCCAGAAAACCTGTATTCCGAGACCTTATTAGGTTTGCCTCACTTGTATTTATAGGTTTAGCCATATTCACGGGTTACGCAAGTCATATGGTGGGTCTGGTCAATTACAATTACTCAGGTTTAGATGAGAATAATTATATGTTTGCGGTTTCTTTCCTCGAAAGCAATACCGAACCTGGAGCGATCATAGGACTAACTGGAGGAGGCTCTACAGCTTATTTTATAAACGATCGGACAATAGTGAATTTAGATGGGTTAATTAATTCGTATTCATATTTTCAAGCATTGAAAAATTATAAGGCAGGAGAATTCCTGGATAATATGGGACTGGACTACGTTTTTGCCAAACCTTTTATAATTATGAAATCTGATCCCTATCAATTCGAATTTCCCGATAGGTTAAAGTTAATTAGTTATTTCGATACTTATGCGCTATATCAATTCCAACATGCCCCCTGATTTCAAGGTACACCTAACAATCCGAGAATTTCAAGATGGCTAAAACACCATTTTCCGTAACTATGCTCAGCCTGACTGTGTTAAGCCTCACGACATGGAATGGTTTACGACTATATGAAATCATCGTGAATTGGGAAATTCTAAGAAAATATAATTCCCAACCCGGACCGTTATATATGTCTGTTGTAAGTTTGATTTGGTTATTAATTGGCCCGGTAGTAATAATTGGACTGCTGAAAAGATTTTCCAATTGGTTGATAATAATTAAACTGGTAACATTTTCATATACAATCTGGTACTGGTTTGACCGATTGCTTTTTCAAAAAACACAAATCTCCAATTTGCTACCATTAGTTATGACAGTCTTTATGTTATTATTCGTTTCAATATTACTAAATCATCGTCATACTCAATATTATTTCAAACAGCGAGAAACTCATGACAGAAAACTCTAAAATTGACCAATTAAATAAACTTCGAATCCAATCACGAACTGGTGGTGGTGAAGAAAGGATCGAAGTCCAACATAGCAAAGGAAGATTAACTGCCCGAGAGAGAATTGATCTGCTTTTAGATAAAGGATCGTTTCGAGAGACGGACGCATTCGTTGAACACCGAACTCACGATTTTAATTTGGACAAACAGAAATTCCTGGGCGATTCGGTCGTTACAGGTTGGGGAACTATTGAAGGAAGGCTGGCTTATGTATTTTCGCAGGATTTCACTGTTTTTGGTGGTTCCCTGGGAGAAGTTCATGCCGAGAAGATCTGTAAAATCATGGATATGGCCATAAAAAATGGCGCTCCAGTTATTGGGTTAAATGACTCGGGAGGAGCCCGAATTCAGGAAGGTGTTGTTTCGTTAGGTGCCTACGCAGATATATTTCTTAAGAACACTCTTGCGTCAGGCGTTATTCCTCAAATATCTGCAATTATGGGACCTTGTGCTGGTGGAGCTGTTTATTCTCCTGCTCTCACCGATTTTATATTCATGGTCAGAAATTCTTCCTACATGTTTGTCACTGGACCAGATGTCGTAAAAACAGTAACACACGAAGAAATTGATTTTGAGGGACTTGGCGGAGCCAGTGTCCACTCGGAAATTTCCGGAGTTTGCCACTTGGCTGCTGATTCAGAAGCCGACACACTTTATTTAATTCGAAAACTTTTAGGGTATCTGCCGCAAAATAACATGGAAGATCCCCCGTACGTACTAACAAATGATGACAACTTGAGAATGGATGAAAATCTCAATAGCATTGTGCCTGATGACCCATCCAAACCATACAATATGAAAGATGTTATTCAAATGGTAGTCGATATTGACACATTTTATGAGATTCATGAAGCATATGCCCAAAATATCGTTACTGGTTTTGCCCGGCTTGGTGGACATAGTATTGGGATCGTGGCAAATCAACCAGCTTTGTTAGCCGGAGTACTGGATATTAATTCTTCCGATAAAGCAGGACGTTTTGTACGGTTTTGTGATTCCTTTAATATCCCGATCCTGACACTTGTAGATGTCCCAGGCTTTTTACCAGGAACTACACAAGAACATGGGGGCATCATTCGTCATGGAGCAAAATTACTTTACGCATATTGCGAAGCAACTGTTCCCAAACTGACCGTTATAACCCGTAAAGCATATGGTGGGGCATATGATGTCATGTCGTCCAAGCATATCCGTGGTGATGTAAATCTAGCCTGGCCTTCAGCAGAATTGGCGGTTATGGGTCCCGATGGGGCAGTTAGTATAATTTTTCGAAAAGAGTTACAAGAAGCTGATGATCCAGTAGCTCGAAAAGTTGAATTAGTGAAAGACTACAGGGAAAAATTTGCCAATCCTTACGTTGCTGCTGCGCGTGGCTATATAGATGATGTTATCGAACCTCACGAAACCCGACCACGCCTGATAAATGCCCTGGAGATGCTTTCCAACAAAAGAGATTCCAACCCTGCTAAGAAACATGGGAATATTCCTCTTTAATTGTTTCCATCAATTTTTTCTAAATTCTTGCGAGCGGAGATGGCATGAATAAGGTATTAATTGCAAATAGAGGTGAGATAGCTGTCAGAATCATACGCGCCTGTCGTGAACTTGGAATTGAAACGGTGGCTGTTTATTCTGAAGTCGATAGACAAGCTCTCCATGTCCGCTATGCTGATGAGGCTTATTTGCTTGGGCCAGCCCCATCAAGAGAATCATATCTTCGTGCGGACAAGATCATCGCAATTGCCCAAAAAAGTGGAGCACAGGCAATCCACCCAGGTTATGGTTTTTTGGCTGAGCGGGCAGATTTTGCACAGGCATGTATGGATGAAGGTTTTATTTTCATTGGCCCGAAACCATCTGCAATTGCTGCCATGGGTGATAAGGCAATTGCACGCGCTACTGTTACTAAAGCAGGTGTAAAAGTTGTACCGGGCACTGAGGGAGAAGGTTCGTTATCAAATGAGAGTTTACTAAAAATTTCAAGAGATATCGGGTTTCCTCTCCTGATAAAAGCTACCGCCGGTGGCGGCGGCAAAGGTATGCGTGAAGTAAAGAATATCGAAGAGATGCCCGGGTTGATCGATTCTGCCAGACGCGAAGCAGAGGCATCTTTTGGCGATGGAAATGTGTATCTCGAGAAACTTGTTCTTGGAGCCAGACATATTGAATTTCAAATACTGGCAGACCAGCATGGAAATGTAATTCATTTAGGTGAACGCGAGTGCTCTTTACAACGCAGACATCAAAAATTACTGGAAGAATCTCCATCACCCTTTATTGGCGATGATACGGATCTCAGAGAAAGTATGGGAAGTGTTGCTGTTAAGGCAGCCCAGGCAGTGGATTACGTAAATGCGGGAACGATTGAATTTCTGGTGGATAAAGACAAGAATTTTTATTTTTTGGAAATGAACACCCGCTTACAAGTTGAACATCCTATTACCGAAATGGTTACAGGCATAGATATCGTAAAAGAGCAGATACGTATCGCAAGAGGCAGACACCTTTCCTATACACAAGAAGATGTCCACCAAAATGGCGCTGCCATTGAATGCCGCATCAACGCTGAGGACCCCTACAATTCATATCTTCCTTCCACCGGGTTGATCAGTCATAGCATCTTGCCTACAGGTCCCGGAATTAGAGTTGATACCGGCGTCTATCCTGGTTTTGAGATCTCATCTTTTTACGATCCGCTCATATCCAAACTAGTATCCTGGGGAGAATCCCGTGGACAGGCAATTCTACGAATGCGCAGGGCTCTTGAAGAATATCGGATCGTTGGGGTCAGGACAAATATCCCTTTTCACCAGCGTATGATGGATTCACATCGTTTTATGGGTGGTCAATTTGACACACGTTTTGTGGAAGAACGTTTTTCAATGGATGATACAGATGATAGTAAGACCACAAACATGGAGATAGCTGCCGTTATTGCCACATTGATGACTCACCAACACCTTGAACATTCTGCTCAAATCGTCCGGAGAGGTGAGCGCGATACCAGCAACTGGAAATGGGTGGGGCGCTGGGAACGGATGCACCGCTAGGAGATCATAATGATATATATAACCAATGTAAATGGTAAGGATTTTTCCATTGATATTCTCGACGATCACCATGTGAAAGTTGATGACCAAATTTTCGAAGTAGACTTTAAGTCCATCGCCAACCAACCTGTATTTTCTTTGATCATTAGCGGGAAATCATTTGAAGCGTATGTTTATCCCGGAGAAGATGATTATCAGGTTTTACTGCAAGGTCGTTCTTATTCTGTCAAGGTGGAAGATGAGCGCGAAAAAAGGCTACGCGCAGCTGGAGGCAGCACAGTCAGCCAGAGTTCTGAGTACCACCTTAAATCACCCATGCCAGGTATGGTTGTGTCCTTACCAGTTGCAGAGGGTCAATTGGTTACAAAAGGCCAGGTCTTGGTGATTTTAGAATCCATGAAGATGCAAAATGAATTAAAATCTCCCCGTGACGGGACATTAGCCCGTGTGAGAGTCAAACCTGGGGATAGCGTCGAACAACGCCAACCTTTATTAAGTGTTGTATAAAATGACAATTGATGGTACTCAGGAAATTGAAGTCAAGTTCAATGTAAATAATATCAATGCGATCAAACAACGACTCAGGAAATTGGAAGCACAAATCTACCTATCCCGAAATTTTGAAATTAATTTCCGGTATGATACTCCAGACCGCAGACTTTCTGTTGAATCAAAAGTATTACGCATCAGACAAGATTCAAAAAAATGGATAACATTTAAAGGTCCAGGAGAATCTGTTGACGGGATTCGAATTAGGCAGGAAATTGAATTTTCAATCAACGATATTAATAGTGCACATTTATTCCTTCAAGCTCTTGGATATCAGATATATCAATCATATGAAAAATATCGAACTGTTTACATCCTGAATAATTCACATATCATGTTGGATGAACTTCCCTTTGGGACCTTCGTTGAAATTGAAGGTACCGATCCCATATCCATAAAGAATTGCGCGGAAATATTAGGCTTGGACTGGGAATTAAATATTGAAGAAGGATATCTGGCAATATACAAGAAACTGTGCAAGGTTTTGGAAACAAATAATGGAGTTCTATCTTTTAAGGAATTTGTTGGAACTCCGGACATGCTCCGAAGAATAAATATTTTTCCGGCAGACCAATCTAACATTCAAACTACATAATATCCGAGAATTTTTTTTACTTAATCACTTTCTTGAGACCTTTTTTTCCCCAGACAAGCTCATATACTTTACCTGTTTCTTGCAAAAGACCGGGCAGGTTCTTGCTAAATTCAACGGAATCACCTGTTGTTAAAAACTTCAGTGAAAAAAATTCTCCACCATTATTTCTCAATGAAGTCGCTTTTAATACATTGTCAACTTGCCGAGCGACTGCAGGAGCAGGATCTATAACCCGAATATCATCCCCAACAATATCCTTGATCATTGATATTACGAACGGATAGTGAGTACATCCCAATACGATTGTATCAATACCTTTCTCAAGCATGGGCAACAATGCTTCTTCAAGTATGTCCTGCGTTTTTTGTGATGCCAACTCCCCAGCTTCAATTTGTTCTACCAATCCAGGGCATGTTTGCTGATATAAGCTCACATCCTTCGCAAATCGCTCAACTACTGAAGAATACATGGCTCCTTGAAATGTTGCCGATGTGGCAAGAACTCCAACCCTACGGGTAAGCGAAATCTCAGCAGCTGGCTTAACTGCAGGTTCCATTCCAACAAAAGAAGTTTCCGGAAATGATTTCCGCAGATAATGGAGTGCGGCTGCAGATGCTGTATTGCAAGCAACTACTATAAGTTTCGCACCTAAATTCAGAAGAAATTGAGTAATTTCTGTTGAAAATTCTCGCACTTCTATCAGTGATCGCTTTCCATAAGGCACATGGATTTGATCAGCCAGGTAGAGAATTGATTCTTTTGGTAAATGTTGCCTAATGGCTTTCAATACAGTTAAACCACCAACACCTGAATCAAAAATTCCTATCGGAGAAGATCTATTCATTTTTTGTATCATATTCCAATATTATCTCTAGTAGCATCAATAAATGACTTGAACAACTGCTGCATTGCAACTTGGTCAGTCAAACATTCGGGATGCCATTGAACCGCCATCCCAAATTTGTGACCTGGCAATTCCAAAGCTTCGATCAATCCATCAGGAGTAATCCCAACTACATTTAATCCTGTGCCCACTTTATTTACACCCTGATGATGCAAGCTATTTACTTCAAGCTCAGGTAAACCGAAAATATCGTTAATTCTATTACCCGTACTGATTATTACTTTATGAGTAAGAAGATTTCGGGGATAATCAGGATAATAATCATGTTTGATTGGATCGTGTTTCTCTGAAGCAATATGTGAAAAAAGAGTTCCTCCCATGACAACATTCAAAACCTGAAGACCACGACAAATCCCAAGAAATGGTTTATTTTGATTTATAGCTGACTGCATTAAAAACATTTCAAGAATATCCCTCTCTTTATCAATATTTGAATTAAAAGGATTTTCTTGACCGTTATAATATTCTAGAGATATATCTCCCCCTCCGGAAAACAGTAATCCATTCAATTTTGGAAGAAGTTCTCTCAACGCATCGTCAGATAACCCTGAAGGAATTAATATTGGTATCCCATTTGCTTTTATAATTGCGCTTACATACGCCTTCTGCAATAACACAGCTGGATAATTCTTATAAGATTTAATATTAAAAGTTGTAATTCCAATAATGGGCGTAATCATTTAATTACTTCTGTGTGGATTAAATTAAAGACGCAGCCATAAAATGCGCTGCGCCTTTTAAAAATAATTTATTTTTAGTCAAATCGTTGTTTAAGATTGGCTTTTTTGCCAGTTCTCTGCCGCAGAAAATAAAGTTGTGCTCTGCGAACATGTGTATGACGCTCAATTACAACTTTATCGATACGTGGAGAATGAGTTAGGAATGTACGTTCCACACCGATACCGTTGCTCGCAGTTCGTCGAACAGTGAAGTTGGCATTATTGCCACCCTTGCGCATGCGAATTACAGTCCCCTTAAACTCCTGGATGCGCTCACGGTCACCTTCTTTAATGCGAACATGGACACTAACTGCGTCTCCAGGGGAAAGCTCTGGAATATTAGGGTTTTTGGTAGCTTGAAAAATGAGATCGAGATTTACCATCATATTATCCTTACATTATTTAGTCAAATTTAAGATATTCACGAAACGTGATTATAACATGCTAAACAGGAAGCGTAAAGGAAAATTATTTATATTTAAGGTATAATACTCAGCGATCTTCTGCCCCCGTAGCTCAACGGACAGAGTAATGGACTTCGAATCCAGTGGTTGGCAGTTCGAATCTGCCCGGGGGCACATTATCCAGAATCGATTCATCCGGTTCTCGATATTTTGTTTATCGGAAGCCGGACCTAAATAGCTGCACCCGATCCATCAATTCCTTTCGAAACTGAAATCTTCCCATTATTCATCTCAATTACTTATTTTTCAATAAAATACCTTAAGCCATTTCACGTAACACTTGAATACTGGTTGGCTTTTCCACGATAAAACCATTCAAATGTTTGGGGTTACTCTTTTCCTGAGATCCCATTTCCATTATCAGCCACAGGATATCCGATCTACTTATAATCATAGCTTCCTCCAGGAAAAGATCGAATTCTAATAACACCTTGTGGGGTCGAGCAATTTATATCCATCAGGCTAACATAATACCTATATATTAGTAGTATTTATATATATTATATGACTTCACTGCAAAAACGACTGGACAAAACTTATCCGAATTATACCCTCCTCAAATGGCCAAAAATTTAATATAATAGAGCTATCCTAAATAAAAGGCCAACATAATGTTCAAGAAAAATAAGCGCCACTTCCAATTACCTCTCACCAGCAATGTAGATGAATTACCTCCAAAGCTACGAAAACGCCTGGATACCTCCTGGTCGGGGGTCTTCTATCGGGAATTCTTCTCCCGGCTGGACGAGACTCCTTTTGCAATATTATATGCGGACTGCCCCTCCCGACCGAACATCCCGGTCAACGTACTGGTAGGACTGGAGTATTTGAAGGCAGGTA
>Ga0268284_1001453_pt1 | contig 12224 bp, 3 predicted proteins | sample saktaG_14_FD_190137 | JGI IMG/M metagenome (GOLD analysis project Ga0268284, IMG submission 190137) | Saline water microbial communities from Sakinaw Lake, British Columbia, Canada - sak_2013_06_06_40m | ecosystem: Environmental > Aquatic > Non-marine Saline and Alkaline > Saline ... | reverse complement strand
TGTAAGGATCGAAAACAGGTCCCGGTGCAACATTGGCCATGTTCCCTTCGTCATTCTGGCTGTCCAGCAAGTCATGCTCCCAGCGTTCATACATCGCCTGCGATTCGGCAAACAGGTAGAATGCGGAACCGAATATGTTCTGGATATCCTGTGTCCACGCCTTCCACTCGCGCACCGGGTCGCTTGGCAGAAAGGTCGTGTAGTTGACCACGGTGCGCCGGACAGCCTGCTCCAGCCCGTTGACGAACTCGTCGGAACACGTGAACGCACCCGCCGGCGTGCGCATTGAACTGATACGGCAGATGGTCAGGTCATCAAGCGTCGGTTCTTCGACCAGTCCGGCGATTGTCACGCGGATCATACCTGCATGAAAGAAGCGCGGCTCATACGTTTCCTTTCCATCCCCGCCGGCGAGGGTGAACTGACTGGTGCGCGGATATTCGGTGGCGCTGGGGATGGTCGTAATGCGGATGGTCGTGCCGGCGGGTCCGCGTGCGCGGAAACGCAGCCAGCCGTTGACTTCGCGGCCGACTTCATAAGTGGCCGTACTGGAATCAAAACGCAGAGAGGCGGGACGCATCTCCTCCACAATGCGGTTGAACGATTCTTTCTGATGCTCCAGTTTCCCAAGAGGTCCCTTCACCGGAACAACCGGCTGCCAAACACGCGCCGTTTCACCGGCCTTGCGCAGATCGATATCTTCACTGGCAATCCAGCTCTTCGTGATTTCGCCGGTTGACCATTTCCATGACTCGTCGGAACGGATAACGGTTTCGGTGCCGTCGGCATGGCTGAGGCGTAAGTCGAGCAGCAGCTTGGGCAAATCCACGTATGGCTTCCTCTCCAACTGGTGACACCACGGGTCACGTTCGAGCGCGTACCAGCCATCGGCAAGCGTCACATCAAGCTGTTTGCGGCCCGGCGTAGTGAAGCGGTCGGAAACATCGAACGTGAGATAAGGAACGCGATGGGTGTAGGTAGTAAAGCCCGGCCCGATCACATAGTCGCCCACTTTTTTACCATCGACCGCCACTTCCGAAAAGCCCAGCCCCGAGAATGAGAGCACCGCGCGCACCGCCGGCTTCGCAAGATCAAAGTCTTTCCGCATATAAATGGCGCCGTGCGTGTGCCCGGCTTTCTCAATCGACGGCCCGATCCATTTCCCGCGCCAATCCACAGGATTCACTTTGCCGGTCAGGAAGCTGGCAGGCGCACTCCACGCTGATACCTTTCCATCCTGGTCATACACCCGGACCTTCCACCAGTACCGGGTTTCTGAAGCAAGTGGCGCTCCGGCATAGCGCACTGCAACACTCTGATCCGACGCCACCTTCCCGCTGTCCCACAAATCGCCCTTGTCTTTCGTCAACAACGCTTCCGAACTCGCCACCAGAATTTGATAAGCCGACTGCTTTATTCCCCTATCCAGTTTCAAGTTTCCAGTTTCAAGTTTCCAGGAAAGCCTCGGCTTTTCTGAATCAATACCGAGCGGATTCTCCCGGTATTCGCACCGGAGCTGACCCGGCACCCCGTCGGATTTCCAGAATCCTGCCTGTGCGGCACCACTCAACGAGAACACAATCCCTGTCAGGAGTAATAATTTTCTCATAGCATCTGATCTCTCTTTTCTTCGCTATTTCACGCGCTTATTCACAGGAGTAATTTCTCCAGCATGTTCACGATATCATAAAAGTAATTCCTGTTTGACAAAATGGGGGCTCAATAGATCACCAGCCGCGCCGACTTTGGAGCGAAGGGGTCAAGGCGGATCGTGTTCGGGCCGGACTTGAGGAAGCGCGTGACGTTCAGGCGCAGCGGCTTGCCGATGAAACCGCCTACTGAGCGGCCGTTGACCGTCACGCTGGCTGCTGCTTCTGGAGTGAGCACGTCCACCTCCAGATAGACCCGTGCCTTGGCCAGATCGAGGTCGCCAGGAATCGTACACGTGCCGTTGAACGGCATGGCCTCCACCGGACTGGTGGCGTAGGGCCTTCCGGCGGCCATACGCTTCAATTCCTGATTCATGCCGGACGGCAAGATCATGTTTTCCTGATCCGTGCCTTTCAGGGTGATGCGCTCGCCTCCGGCAGTGAACTCGGCTTCCAGGGTTTTGTTCACACCATACGCCGGGTCATCGGTATCCCCCAGGCGTGCGACTTCAAGACGGCGAGTGCCAGCATCCACTATTTTCTGCACGCGCTCGCGCACATCGCGGGTACGCTGGGCATCGCCAGGAACTCCATAAGTGGCCTTCACAACGACCAGCCTTGCCGGCGAAGTCTTCCCGGCCTCAGGACGCATCTCGCTCACAGGAATCTCGCGTACTGGTTTTGTTTCGCTGTCAATACGGGCCGGGAGTTTGCGGTCTCTATTCTGAAACACCACCAGGACGCTCTCCATGGGTTCGAGCGCGAGGGAGAATTCCGTGTTCGTGCCATCACGTTTAGCTGCGACAGATGTCATTTCGTTGCGCATGGCATCCCATATTTCAGGTGTTCCCTTCACAGCGGTGCGGAACTTAAATTTGCGGGTCGTGCTATCGATGTTCTGGTTGCAGACCAAAAACACATCTCGTCCGCTCTTGACGCGATGCAGGACGTGTAGCCAGTTGCCGGTGTCGCCTTCAGAAACGTCCAGCACCGGCGGGACGCCGGCATCCTTTGCGAGGGCCTGCGAAAGCTCCGCCACCGACGGCTTCTCCGGAAGCAAATACGCTCTGCCCCCCTTGCCGTTCTTGTTGCTGGCGGTAGTGCCGAACTTGGCGCCCTCGCCCCATATTGCCGTGTTGAGAAGCGCTATGTCTGCGGAGGTCTTGCCGATCGTTGCGGAATTTGTCGGCTGGAATCCGTACCCGATGACGATTCCGCCACACTCGAAGAACGCTTTGGCTTTTGCCAGCGTGGCATAAGGGATCACCTCAACCGGCGGGACGATCAGGACCTTGTAATTCTCCTTGTGAAGTTTGATTTCCGTTCCGGATAAAGTCGCATCGTTCTCAAAGGCGTCATAGTTCAGCCAGTCGCAATCGTAGAGCGCGTCCTGGATGGTGCTGGTCAGTTCTTCCGGGCGAATCGCGTTACCGGAATGCAGGCTCTGACCAACGTGGAGGAAAGCGATCGGGCAGACATGTCTTCCGCCGGTCAGCAGCGTGCTCAGGCGGCTGGTGTAGTCGGCCCACACGCGGTAAAGCGGCCAGCGAGGTTCAAAGCCGCCATTGTAGAAATAGGGCGGATAGTCTCCGTCGAAAGGCGCGCGCGGATTGAACGAGTGCGGGATCAAGAAGTTCACACCGCGGACCTGGTGCCAGTCGGCCAACCATTTCATCGCCGGATAGGTCAGTTCCTGCATGTAGCCGCCGAAGATTTCGCTGAAAGCAAGATCATCGGCTTTGTTGTACGTATGTGAAATCGAACTGGCTATTTTGGCCATCTGGTAGTCGCGCATGTTGCGCTTGCCCGGCTGGATCTGGCCGCAGACCACGTCAATACCGCCCATATCGCTGTACTTCAGCAACTGCATCATGTTGCCCGCGGACGTGTCGTGGCTGAAGATGAAGTCGCCGTGTTCCATGAAGTGTCCCATGGAGACGACCTTGCGCTCGCGGCACCAGCGGCTCATGCCGCCGTACATCGTGCGCCCCCACGCCTCGGCGAAACAGTCCCGGTAGGAATAAGCAGCAGCCGTCTGCGCTTCGCCGGCGAGCTTAAACTTATAGGCGACCAGCAACGTGTTCAGATCGAGTTTGCGCTCGGCGATTACCTTGGGAACGTCGCTGCCCCAGTCGCCTTGCGTTTCCGGTTCGTCATAGAAGTAGCCGACGATGGTCTTGCCAAAATCCTCCTTGAAGCGGTCGTAGTGCGGCTGATATACGGTCTTGATGAACCAGTCGACGCAGGCGGGATCGGCGCCGTCCACCGACACATGGCCGCCCTTGGCGGCATTGAAGACCCACGTGAATTTCATGATGCGCCATGTGCCCGCCGGAGCGTTCCACGTCAGCGTGCCAGCGCGCACCGCTGCCGTGAGATCCACCAGGCTCGCACGGTCCAGTCCTCCCACGATCTCGCGACCGGCAATCACCTTAATGAGGTTCGTGTCGCTGTAGCCGCTCTCGCTGACAGCCTTCGGCCCCTCAATACAGACGTCTGAGGCCACGAGCCGCTTGCTGCCATACTGCGGCGGAACACGTCCGCCAACCACCTGGCTCGGCCACCATTTCTCATCGAAGATCCACATCTTCATATCGTGTGCTTTCGCCGCCTGCAAGCAGATGTCGAGATCGCGATACCAGCCCTCGCCGAGCCAGTCTTTGTGAGGCCGTGATTCGGGGGTGAAACAGCCGTTACCGCCTTCCAGGACTTTCTGCAGTTCGCCTTCCAACTGCGCGCGGTTCTCATCCCCGTGCATCCAGAACAACGGCCCTGTGAGCCAGCGGGCCTCCATCGGAAGGGTATCAAACTGTTTTTCCAACTCCCCCCAGCTTGGCTCCTTGGCGTGCAGGGGCATGATGACGGACAACATAAGTATACTCGCTGCGAATTGAGATGTGTTCATTTGGATTCTCCTTTGATGGATTTCGGAAGCGTGGACTGGAACCGGTAGGTTCCGGAACCCACCTCGTAAACCGCGGCGCCGCTTTCCATGCGCAGGAATTTCACGCCTGCCGCTTGCGCCGCGGGTTTCCCAGACTCGGTGACTCCGGCGGCATCCTTAGCCGGCACATATACCGTGGCCGTGGTGTTGATTGGAATTATCACGTCAAGTTTCAAGTTTCCCCTGTCCGCCGTTTTATCCGCCGGAAGCGTATTCGCGTAGGCGAAAGCTATTGCGGAGGCGGAAGTTTCAAGTTCCCAATCGCTGACGATACGTCCGTAAGCCGAATCATGATGGCTCTTCACCCACGTCACATCACCGACCAGCGCAGGTTTGATGATGATCTTCTTGAAGCCCGGGGCTGTTTCATCAGGGCGGATCCCGGCCAGGCCCTGATAGAACCAACTGCCGGGACTGGTAAAACAGGAATGAATCTGCGAGTAATAAGCATTCCACTGTTCCCACATGGTCGTGGCGCCTTTTTCAAGCATGTGCCCCCAGCCCGGATAGGTAGTCTGGTTCATCAGGGTGTACAGCAGATCGTGGCGGTCACTCGACGACAGATACCGGATCATAAAATAGGTTCCGAGCATGCCTGTGTCGAGATGCCCTTTACAGCGGACAAGAATGCCGTCCTCGAGTTTCTTCATGATCGCCGGCCTCAACTCCACAGGCACCACGCCGGTCATGAGCGGCATCACCTGATACGCCTGTTCATCGATCACGTAGATCCCCTTCCCAGCATCATAGAATTCCTTGTGTATCAGCGGCCGGAGGTGCGCGATCTTCGCGCGACAACGTTCCGCCTCCTCTGTGTATCCCAGGGCCGTGGCGGAGTTTTCCAAAAGTTCCCACACATAGATCAGGTAGCAGTTGTTGAATAAATCATTGGCGCGTTTTGACGGCCAGTTTTGTGTGTCCATCCCGCGCTCCGGCGGAACCCAGTCCCCGAGTCTCTGCCAATCATCTCCATACCCCTTCAGGATTCCGCCGACAGAACACGCTTCCATGCGTTGCAGAAAGAGACGCATCGGAGCCATCATCTCTTCCAGAATCCTGCGGTCCCCGTAATACAGGTACGTCCGCCAGGCAATGGCAGGAAGGGCGCCCCCCCAGCCCGGAGGCCCCTCGCGTCCGAAATCATTCGGCCCCGCCGGCATGTGATACGGCGTGGAGAACGGCAAAGCGCCCGTCACGGGATTCTGGGTATCCACCCAGTCACGAAGCCACTTCTCATACAAATTCGGCATCCACGAATTCATGATGCACGTCTCAACCGAAACCTGCCCGTCCCCGTAACCCAGGCGCTCACGGTGCGGACAATCCACCAGGTATCCGCCCAGATTAAGACAGCGGAGGGTCCAGAGATTTAACCGGTGTATCCGGTTGAACAATTCATTTGAACATTCGAACGAGCCGGCCTCCTCCAGATCGCTTTCAACCAGGTACGCCGTGAAATCGCCGGGGGCGGGAGCCGAAGGGAGTCCTTGAGGAAACGAAGGGAGTCCTTCAATCGTCAGGTAACGGAAGCCGGCGTAGTTGAATTTATTCTCGAAGAATTCCCCCGGCTTCCCTGCGGATATGAACCTGCTCTCCTGGTTGTACGTCGCATACCCGTCATGAAACAAGAGAGCGACCTCTGTCCCCTCTTTGAGTTGGGGCATTTTCACCTTCACCCACCCCGCAAGATTCTTCCCGAAATCAACTTGGTACCGGCCATCCCCTAACGCTTTGACCGCGACTGCGGCAATCGTTTCCCCTCTCCGGTTCAACGGCGCGTCTTGCGATTCCGTACGCCCCTCAGGAGCAGGAACAACTTCCACGTTCTTCCATCCCGACTCGTCCATATCCGGTTCACACCATTGGAGGTTCTCCAGGCGGGCATCATACGCTTCGCCGCCATAATCATTCCACATCCATGGACCCAGCGTGGTATAGGGACTCTGAGAGCACAGCCATGTTTCGTCCGACGCGATTTGCAGGGGTTCCTTTTCTGATACGCAGTCCATCTGCACACGTGCCAGCGGATGTTCGTCGGTCACTCCGGGAACGCCTTTCGCATTCCAGCCACGCCCGAGCCAGAGACCGATTGTATTGCGCCCCTTCCTCAACAGGGGGCTGACATCGTAGGTCACATAAAACGTCCTTTTCTTGAGAACCGAAACCGCCGGCGCCAGGACAGCATCACCCGCCTTTTTGCCGTTAATCCAGAGCTCATGATACCCTTTCACGTTCACATAAGCGAGTGCCCGTTCGGGCGCAGCCGCAAGTGTGAAGGCCTTGCGCACCCATGGCGCGGCCGACTGAGGAAGCTCCCTGAAGAGCAGATTCCATGGCGCTGCACCATACTTCCCGAACTCCCGGGCCTTGTGCCAGCCAGTGTCGTCGAAACCGGCCGTCTGCCAGCCGGCCAGCTCTTGCTCGGCGGCCTTCCATGAAGCCCCTGTTTCAAGTGTGACCTGGCGTCCATCGTCCAGCTCCACGTTCAAGCGGCCGATCAACCCCGAATAACCCAGGACCGTATTGGTGGCCGCAACGGTGACGACGTTCTCGCCGGCCTTCAACAGCCGGGCGACATCCCCGCTCTGGTAAGGGGTCTGCCAATTGCCGCCTTTCAGCGCTTCCTGCCCATTGACAAACAATGTGAAACTGTTATCGGCGGTCATCGTCGCGAAGGCGTGCTTGATGCCGACGCCTTCCGGCAGTGTCATGCGTGCTCTGAAATAGGCATTGCCCGGCGGAATCTTATCGGCCGAAACGGATGACTGAACCCAAATCCAGGCGCAGGTATTGAATGCGTACGTCCACTTCTCGGCAACAATGTCAGGCTTGATCCACTTCGCCTTCCAATCCTCGGGCTTAAGCAACCCCATTGTCCACCACGCCGGCTGGCTCCATCCGCTGCATTCCGTCTTCCCCAGTTTCAAGTTTCCAGTTTCAAGTTTCGCTGTCCATACTCTCACCTTCCAGAAACACTGCATCCGCGACTCAAGCGGCTTGCCTGCATATTCCACGTGGATGCTCTGCTCCGACGCCACCTTGCCGCTGTCCCACAAATCGCCCTTGTCTTTCTTCAACAACGCTTCCGAACTCGCCACCAGAATCTGATAAGCGGTCTGCCTCTGGCCACGGGGCACTTCCGATTTTAAATCGACATTCGGCAATCGGCAATCGACAATGATCCAGGAAAGCCTCGGCTTTCCTGAATCAATACCCAGCGGATTCTCCCGGTATTCGCACCGGAGCTGACCCGGCACCCCGTCGGATTTCCAGAACCCTGCCTGTGCGGCACCGCTCAACGACAACACAAACCCTGTCAGGAGTAACCCTTTCCTCATAGCCTTTGATCTCTCTTCTTTTATTGTTCTAGTAGGGTGTGTTTCACTTACGTGACAAATCGCCGCCGAGGCGGATCACCGTCCCCGGTTTCATCTTCAGGTCCACAGTTTTTTCACCATAGCGTACTTGGCAGTTCTTGCCGGTAAGACTGCGCACGGTCGCCGAGGTCAGCTTGCCGTCCGCCCACGCCATGTCCACCTCGAAGCCGCCGCGGGCGCGCAGGCCCCTGACCGAGCCGGCGGGCCAGGCGCCCGGCAAGGCCGGCAGCAGATGTACCTCGCCCGCCTGGCTCTGGAGCAGCATCTCGCAGACCCCTGCCGTGGCGCCAAAGTTGCCGTCGATCTGGAAGGGCGGACACGTGTCGAACATATTCGGCAGGATGTTGTTCTTCAGCAATTCGGAAAAGATCTTATGCGCATGGTCGCCCTCCAGCAGCCGCGCCCAGAAACTGATTTTCCATGCCTTGCTCCAGCCCGTGCCGGAGTCACCGCGGGCATTCAAAGAAATTTTGGCAGCAGCGGCCAGTGCCGGTGTCTTGGTCGGCGAGATCTGGCGGCCCGGATGCAGGGCAAACAAATGAGACACGTGGCGGTGGTCATTCTTCGGGTCGTCGCGATCCACCATCCATTCCTGCAACTGCCCCCACTTGCCGATTTTTGGCACCAGCAGTTTGTCGCGCATGGCTATGACCTTCTGGCGATACTCCGGATCGACATTCAGCGCCTGCGAGGCTTCGATAAAATTGGTGAAGAGATCCCAGATAAGTTCCTGATCGAATGACACGCCATCTTCGCGCGGCCCCTGCTCGGGTGAAAACCCCATAGGCGCCACCAGGGTTCCGTCGGGCAATGCTTTGAGCCGGTCCTCCCAGAACTCGCACACTTCCTTCATCACCGGGTAAGCCACGGCCTTGAGATAGGCCTTGTCGTTGCCGAAGGCATAGTGCTCCCACAGATGCTGGCAATACCAGGCGCTGCCGGGCGTGTTCCACTCCCAACTCGAGCCTCCGAAGATGCCATTCTCGGTCTGCACGGTCCACCCGCGCTTGGATTTGAACTCGGCCGACGTCTGCTCGGTACGCACCTCGCGCAGACTGAAGATGTAGTCGAGCAGCGGTTCAGCACACTCCGGCAGATTGGCGGGCTCGGCAGGCCAGTAATTCATCTGGACGTTGATGTTGGAGTGATAGTCGCTGCGCCACGGCGGGTTGTTGCTGTTGTTCCAGAGGCCTTGCAGATTGGCGGGCAATGCGCCACGCGACGAGCCAAGCAGCAGATACCGGCCGTATTGAAACAGCAGGTTCTCCAATTCCGGATCCTGTGCGTTGGCCTGCTTGTAGGCGGCCAGCCGCTTGGGAATCGGCAGGACCGCAAGGGCGGCGTCCGTCTTGCCGTTGTCCAGGCAAACCCGGCTGAACAACGCTTGGTAGTCCTTGACATGCGCGGCCAGCAGCGCGGCGTACGGGCGCTTGGCCGCCTTATCGATCTGCCCTGTCACGGTGCGGTGCGGCGCTTCGCCGGTCCGCCAGCCTTTGGCGCGCTGGTTCAGGTAGTCCGTGCCGGCGCCGACAAAGAGCGTCAGGCTGGTGACGTTCTCAAATGCGATGCCCGTCGGCGTCGCGGTTAGCGTGCCACCCTCGTTGATGACCCGGATCTGTGATTCATACTGCAGGCCGTTTACCAGCTTACCCGCAGTTGTCAGCCGATCAGACCCGATCACAGGTTGGGCATCGTGCCCGTCCTTGAAGCTGAGTGAGCCGCTGTGGCTCCCCGGTTTGTCGGCGGTATAGCGGAACACCATGACCTGATCGGGGAAGCTGGCAAAGGCCTCGCGGCGGAAAGCAACCCCGTCGCTGGTATAGGTCACCGTATGCATTGCCCGGCTGATATCCAGTTCGCGCCGGTAGTTCGTCACGGGCTTGGCCCGCGGTAATGCCACCTCGAACTCGCCGAGATTCTGATACATGCCCGTGTCTTTTTCGTCGCCCAGCCAGAGGCTGTCCTCATTGATTTGAACGGTCTCTTTTTCCGTTGCTCCAAAGAGCATCGCGCCCAAGCGGCCGTTACCGATGGGCAGCGCTTCCGACTCCCAGCCTCCTGCCGGGCTGTCGTACCACAGCATCTGGCGGGCGGGCGAGGTTACCACAGGGTCTGCGGACAAACTGAGCAAGGCTGGCAGGCCCAAGCTCAACAGCGCAGCCCCGAATACTTTATTGACGGATAACAGATACGTATCGTTTGTCTTCATTTGTTGTTTCATTAGATCATTCTCCTTTGGCGAATCGCAGTTTATTCTGACAACGTGGCATGTGCATCACGCTCAATCCGTCCCGGCGAACGCCAGCCTTTGTCCTGGCTTCGTCGCACGCTCGACGACCTTACCCGTCCACGGATTCAACAGCCGCAAGGTTCCTCCAACGGTCGAGGTGATTTCCAGTTTCGTTACCTTGCCGCCTTTCTGTTCCGCTGAAATCAGGAACCCGCCCTGTGCCCGCAGATCGGCGAATTTTGCATCCTGCTCCTTCGGCCAGCAGGGGAAGACCCGGATGGTGTCCCCGACGCTCTGCATCAGGAACTCGGTTACGATGGCCGCCACACCGATGCTTTCCGTCATGAACGTGCCGTGCTCACACCCGAGCCAGGCAAACAAGCCGTTGGGCAGTTCCCGGTTCTTGAACCAGGCCTTGGTGTCCGGGACCGCCTCAGGCATGGACAGCCTGGCCTTGGCAATATTGAACATGACATGGGAATTAATAGGGTTCAAACGGGTATCCTTGATGGTACGGCGGAAGAGTTCCTTAACCGGTTCAGGAGAGAACCAGGTCACTTGTTCCGCAGGAAATACCGGTGATGTCGGCACGGTAATATTCTGCTCTCCAATCTCCTTGTACTTACAGCCCGCCCAATCCACAACCACTGGTTTGCCGCCGGCATCCAGCGCCACCGGATAATCCGCAAGCTGGGCTTTCATAGCCAGACACTCGGCGGCCAGATCCCTGTCTTTTTCCAATTCCCTGGATGCCTTGTTGAAAGCGTCAAAGGTGTAATGCACATAGGCAATATCGAAAGGACAGTTGTTGATGCCGAAGTCGCCATTTTCCGGACTAAATGACGGCCCGAGCAGGATTTTCCCGGCGGCATCCTTGCCGCACTGCTTCATGAACGAAAGATAGAACCGCGCCGCTTCGCGAAGCATCGGATAGATCTTCGACTCCAGGTAGGCGCGATCCGGATCGCACAGATGCTTATGCCACAGATTCTGCGCGGTCATCCCGACCATGCCGATGGTCATTCCCCAGGGGTTCATGACGACCGACCGCTTGTTCACACTCTTGCAGGAGGCGGGATCAGGTTCATGCAGAAAATGGCTGATCGAATAATACACCCCCTCACAATCAAAGACCTCTTTGGCCTGCCATTGCGCCCGGGGCAATAATCGGTCCACATAAGCGATCCAGGGATCAGCGAGTTCCGGATGGTTGGCGGAAATCACCGACCAGAAGGGCTGCCAGGAATTGTAATTGAAATGAAAATCCGCATGCCAGGGGGTCTTGTCGGTGGCCAGCGGGGGCATCAACCCGACAGGGAATCTTCCGCCCGGCTGGGAAACGGTTCGCGCGAAATACATCATCCGATACCACCAGTGCTGCAGGTCGCGGTCAGCCAGTTCCACACCGCTACAAGCCCAGAAATCGCGCCAGGTCTGCTCATGACCGGCAATCAGTTGATCCGGAGAATGTTCCGCTTCAGCCGCGGTTTTTTTCGCCAGCGCAATGGCGGTCGTGCGCACATCGCCCGTGGCGATATCAAAGGACGTGACCAATGACACCACCTTGGTGCTAGCGGTACCCGCAACCGCGACACAGTATTCCATTCCCTTGTAATCGATGTCGCCCGGCAGGGTCACGTGCTGCCACTCCACGCCGTCAGTCTTGCCCGCCTGCCCGCTACGGACGGGCTCGATACTCACCGCCTCTTTGGAGGTGATGAGGATAACATTCCTGTCGGCCAACACCCGAACCTCGGTTTTTTCGCTCTTGCCAGCAGTGAGCGCGGCAACGGCACGCTGAAGATCCAATGTGCCTTGGGTCACGCTTGACGCACCCATACGGAGCGCCACCGCACACAGAGGCTGTGGAAACGCATGTCCATAACTTGGAGATGTACCCTTTGAACCTGTCACCGCCCGGGTCCGGATATTAACCTTTGGCAGAGGGCCATCATTGGAAGTGTCCACCCGCGCATCCCAGATATCGTTCTTGGTGATCCGAAGGAAAAGGCCGCCCTCCTTTT
>Ga0268284_1001452_pt1 | contig 12234 bp, 12 predicted proteins | sample saktaG_14_FD_190137 | JGI IMG/M metagenome (GOLD analysis project Ga0268284, IMG submission 190137) | Saline water microbial communities from Sakinaw Lake, British Columbia, Canada - sak_2013_06_06_40m | ecosystem: Environmental > Aquatic > Non-marine Saline and Alkaline > Saline ... | reverse complement strand
GGTGTGCTCTCCCTTCTCCCTGACTCATTCTCCCATCATAAAGGGATCCCTGTGTGTATGCCTCCTCGCATACGCGATGCATTTGGGCTAGTTGGTCATTTTCTGTCGCCATCATAGATAATGATTTGACATGGTCAGCTGCCATATGTAGGTTCTGGTCGTTATGAGTGAGCGCAGATTCATCGAATTGGTCATCAGCGATGCTGGTGAGAGGTGTCGGAGGTGGGCTTATGGTTACGCGGCGATAGCGGCGTCTGCCGGGGTTGCTGAGCCGGTTGTTCATCGAGCGATCAAAGCCGGTGACTTCAGGCCGGATGATCTTGGGAGTGTGGCGAGGTGGATTTCCGCCCGTTGGTTGGATGGTCACAGTGTTGTGAAGACTGTTGTGGTTGAGAAGACGAAGAAGGAGAAGGGACGCAGTTATGGTCGGATCACCTACGATTTGTTCGCCTCTGGATACGGGACATGGGAGGAATGTGGAGCGACGGTGAAGTATGGCAATGGAGACTTGGCTGCGAAGTGCTACGCACGGCACCATGGGTTGCCGTGGCCTCCAGTAGTGGGAGCCATTCCGCCATCGGTGGGAGGTGCAAGCGAAGACAGTACTGACCGACGTGGTGCGCGAAGCGCGAATCATTGAGTGCGACATAAAAAGAACCCGGCGAGGACAGGGCGTGGTTGGTGCGAGAGCTTAGGAGATCCCTAAGGGCCGGGCTTGCGCCTCCAGTTGCCTGGAGACGCCCGGTGGGGGATCAATGGGGCTTGCGCCCTCCTTTCTTGACGCTCTTGAGCAGGTTGCCCTGTTCGAAGAGGATGTTCCCGATCCAGATCACGCCGACCGTCCTGTTGGTCATGTTGACCTTGGGAGAGTCGGACTTGGAACGGAACCACTCCCAAGCCTCCCGCCGCTCGGGGGTCAGCTCAACATCCTCCCCCTTGGCCAGCAAGGCCACCATTCCGGTCCAGCGCTGGTGGACTGGAGGCGTGCTCAGCACGGCCACAAGGTCCTGGCGGTGGGGTTCCTTGTCCCTGTGGCTATCGTCGCCAAAGGGGGTGAAGGCGTGGCCAGTGTGATCCGCCCATGCGGGCTGGCCACACTGGCAAATCTCAACTTTGACCGACTTCTCTGCCGCGGCCTTGGCTGTCTTGCGTGGTGCCCGGGCGTTCCGGGTCTTGGGTGCTGTCGTTTTCATGGCAGTGATTCTATTGATGCGCGGCCCAGATGAGCCACGCGGTTGCCCACCAGAGGCCGTGGAAGGCAACGATGGCAAGGACGCAGCCCGCGGCAGTCCACGGGCTCTTGGTGATAGCCCAGAGGCCAATGAAGGCCACTGAGAGGATAATGATGCAGGGTATGGTCATGGTTCTAAAGCCAGCATTGGTTCACGGCTGGTGCGTGCCATCAGGGTACTCCCGATTGGCCTGAGCCTGAGCCCGGGGAAGGGAGAAAAGAAAGGTGTTGACACCAGCATGGTCCTGGCGCAAGGTGCCGTCGTTCGAGCTGACAACCGGCTGCGGAAGGTGGACTTCACCTAAACTATCCAGCGGGAGTTAGCCTGACTAAGACATGAAGTATCAAGCGGGACCGAAGGGTTGCCGCTCGTTTTGCGTCTGGCCTGTTGAATGACAGGGCTGTGGACCTGTCTGCCGCATTACACCGCCGAAGCGGTGCCATCTGCGATGGGTTCGTCAATCACGGCAGTCTGGGCAGACACCAAGTCTGACCCATGCCGCATCTTCTGGATCTATGCTGCCAATGGGAGATCCGCACTTGTCGCACTCGCAAGCGATCCCCTTCCCGGCGCCACCTCCAGCGAAGACGAGTTGAAGCCCCATCTCTCTCGGCCATACGCCAAGAGCCATGACGTTCCACTCCTCAACGGTGATGATGTCTCCAGTGAGCTTGTCCAGGTATGCTGTATGATTGTTCATGGTCATTGGCGCACTTGCTGCGGCTTGTCCGGTTATACCGCCGGATCGGGGTGCGTCGGTCCACACCAAGGTGGTGGAACCAACCGCTGAAAGGACCATGACTGATCCAATGGGTTGTCCGGTTCATTACGCCGGAATGAGGTGACAGGGCTTGGAACCTGTCTGCCGCATTACACCCAGCCGCCACTGGGTGTCCTCTGCGAGGTTTACAGCCACACGAAGGTGACTGTCTTGGCGCTCTTGTTCAGGATGACCTTGCTTGGGGCTTCCGCGTAGCCCTCGCAAGGCACCATCACATCCCCGAAGGTGCCACCTGATGCGAGCAGCACCATGTTCCAGCCGTAGTGGCCGAGAGACACAGCAGCGCCGTAAGCATCGTCTGTGATGCCGTAGGTGGCCACTTCGGCCACGATGCGGGAAGCCTTAAGGCTGCCGATGGTGGCGAAGAGGATCTTGATGAGCGCGATGATTTCGTTGGTCAATGTAGTCATGGTCGTGTGTGTGTTTGGGTTCAGGCAGTGCGCCGCGTAGGTGCGGACACAGTGCGAGAGGGGTTCAATCACACGACGCTTACAAGCCAGCCTCAGAGGGCCACGGGTACCCCCCGTCAACCCCCATCATCTCACCCACCCACTGAATGACGAAGGCATGGAAATGAAGATTTGGGGCTGAAAAAATTTTGGGGAGGAAAAAAGTTCTTGGGGAGAGTGGGTATTGGGTATAAGGGTTTGAGGCATGGGAGAGACTATGACTGTCGCCGCGCCTCGGATGGGGGCGCCGTTGGGAGAGGGGATGTGGGGAGGATATCCGTGCGAGGGGGTGTGGGTTGATGATTACGAGGAGCCTGTGTTTGGGAGGTGGGGGCGGGGTTGTGTTGGGGGCTTGAGGGCGCACGGGTTGGAGTTTCCGGTTGGTGTGGGTGAGATGGAGGGTTCGATATGGTTGTTTGGGGCGGCGGGGAGTGTTGCGGGGTTGATGACGGGTTGGGAGAGGTATTGTTGGTTTCGGAAGGCTGTTGATTTGGCGTTCAACAATGTGGATTCGATACGGCGGGTAGTGTGGAACGAGTGGACGGTGCAGATGGTGAGGGAGGTGTGTTGTGACTGGGGGTGTCGGAAGAAGTTCTTGGGGGAAGCGGGGAGTTCGAGCAGCGGGAAGTCGGACGCGGGTGCTTTGGTGGGGTTGATGTTGTATTGGGCGCGGCCGCACGAGACGTGGGTTCTGGTGTTGTCGGATACCAAGAGCGGGGCGCGGCAGCGGGTTTGGAAGTCGGTCACCGAGCTTTGGGCGCAGGCTGAGAGGATGGGGTGCCCCGGGGTGCTTGTGGATTCGTACGGGAAGATCCGGGGGGTGAACAAGCTGGGGAAGCAGACGAACAACAGCGGGTTTGAGTTGCTGGCTGCGGGTGTGGATGACGCGGACAGCGCGTGTGACCGCTTGAAGGGGATCAAGAACCCGCAGGTTGTGGTGCTGGCCGACGAGCACACGGAGCTTGGGGAGGGGGTGTTCAAGACGGCCTACGACAACCTGACGGTGAATGACAGGGTGTTTTACATCGGGATGGCCAATCCGAACCTGCTGAGTGATTCGTTTGCGAGTTTGTGCGAGCCGCAGGCCGGCTGGCAGTCGATTGACGAGGGGTGCTACAGGTGGCGCACGAACTACGGGTGGGCGGTGAGGTTCAACGCGGAGAGGAGTCCGCGGATCACGCAACCCAATGGAGAGGACTTCCACTGGCAGCCTGACAAGGAGTATTGCAACAACATTTCGGAGAAGCGGGGCGGGGTCAAGAGCCGGGGCTACTACCGCTTCGTGAAGGCCTGGTGGTGTCCGGAAGGAGCTCCCAACTCGATTTACTCGGAGGTGGAGATGATGAACTCGGTGGCACTGCACATGCAGGAACCGGATTGGGACAGTCCTCCGACGCGGCTTGGGTCATTGGATCCGGCGTTCTCACGCGGCGGTGACCGGAACCAGGCGGCGGTGGCACTTCTTGGGAAGGTTGCGGGACGGACGCATTTGCACATTGCTTTGGAGACAACCATTCAGGACGACGTGATGGACAAGGTCACGCCTTTGACCCACCAGATTGTCCGGAGGTGGCGTGACATCATGAGGGATGACTGGATGGTTGGTCCCGGAAAGGCGATCATGGATGGTTCTGGTGGAGGGATGGTGGTTGGCGACATTGTGGCCGTCGAATGGAGTCCGGCGGTGACCAAAGTGAACTTCAAGGCCAAGGCAAGTGGTAGGACGATGCAGTTCCGGGGCGAGGAAACGGGGTTCTACAACAAGAACAGCGAAATGTGGATCCAACCCAAGCAGTTCATCCGGGGCAATCAGATCAGTGGCATTTCCAAGGAGACGATGGCGGAGATGGTGGGCCGGGAGTTCCACAAGAAGGAAGGACGGTTGCTGCGTGTGCAGGATAAGGAGGAGGCGAAGTCAGCCAACGGAGGGAAAAGCCCCGACCGGGCCGACAATGTGATCATGCTTGTCGAGCATGCCATCAATCTGGGGCTGTTGGTGAGCGAGGAGATCAAGATGGTGGCCAAGACGGCCAACAAGGGGTGGAGCAAGTTCAGGGAGTTGCGGCAATTGACAACGGTACGGGGCAGGAAATTCCGATAATCGGGCCAAACCGACCAAAAAAATTGATTTTTCTTTACATTATTGATTGATTTGACGAATTGAGAAGCGATTTCACACCAATTTACCCAAATGTCGATTTTCAAAAGTACGGAAGACGCCTTGGACGGCGACTTGAAAACCATCGCAGACGAACAGAACGACAAAGTGGTGGAGATGGCCGATGAACGGCTCACAACACCCGGAGCCTTGCGCTCCGTTCATCAACAGAATGCGGATGACGACTCGGATTCAGAGTTCAACCGCTCCTTGACACAGCAGATGATGGACTACACGGCTCCTCACGACGAGAAGGAGCGTGAGAACAAAGGTCAGGAGGGATTCAACATCACCACCGGAGAAGGGCCGGCACTCAAGAACGAGGCGGTGGGTGCCTACATGGACATTTTCACCAAACCCCGCACTCTTGGTACCATTCCGCTCAAACCGGAGATGGGGGAGATGGCCAAGTATTGGGGAGAGGTCATGGCCGAGAAGTTCACGGCCTACCGTCGCAGCGATGACGCGGCACTGCCGATGCACATCCAGCTTTGCGATACCTACGTCACCCATGGTGTGTCTTTCGGCTACTTTGAGAACGACTGGACCGTGCAGTATTCGGTTGCAGGCTTGGACCGGTTCAAACTGCCGTCCCGCTCCGGTATCATCCCGTCCCGCTGGCCCATGATCACCGCTGTGGTCTGGATGGACGTTGTGGAGTTGTACCAGAAGATTGAGGGAACCCCGGCGCCGGGATGGAACGAGGACATGGTGATGGCGGCGATCAAGTCCAAGGCCACCCGCGTCTCCAGTCAAACGTGGAATTCGTGGGAGGAGGTCGAGCGGGCCTACAAGAGCAACCGCGTTCTGGTTGGAACCTTGTGCGAGCCGGTCGAACTGGTTTATGGGTGGGTTCGCAATTCCGATAAGTCGTGGTCCATGTACATCACCACGCGTACTGCTTTAGACGGGCTAAATGGCAAAGAGGAAACCTTCCTTTACCGTGGGCACAAGCGGTACAAGACCATTGACCATTTGTTGCAACTCTTTGCATTCTCGGTGGGCAACGGGGGGTTGCTCTACACGGTGCGGGGTCTTGGCTACCCGATTTACCAGATTTGCAACGCCATGGACGTCCTGTTCTGCAAATTGCTGGACGCGGCCGTGGTTCAAAGCTCCCTGATCGTGCAGACGGCCTCCACACCAGATGCGGAGGACTGCCAGCTCATCGACTTCGGAGGAAGCATCGCCCTTCCCCCGGGCATGACCATTCCCGAACGTCCGGTGAGCGCCAACCTGACCAACACCATGATGCCCGCCATCAATATGGCCAAGGGTATCCTTGATCGGGTGAGTGGCGGCCTGTCCGCTGGTGGTGACATGAACAAGCTTGGTGACCGCGCCACCACAAGGGAGGTGGAGTCGAGGCTGGACGTCATCAGCCGGCTCAACACATTCGCCATCGCCCTCTTCTACGTCCCGTACGACCGCCAGTACCGGGAACAGGTGCGGCGCGCCTTCACGGTTCGCCAGCGCGATCCCGAAGAACGCAAGCGGATTGAGGAGATGAAGCAGCAATGCCGGGATGCGGGGGTACCGGACTCGGCCTTTGACATGATCGACTTCCCCCGGGTCATGGCCACCCGCCTGATCGGCAATGGAACCATCGCCTCGCGTCTCGCGGTCATGAGCCAGGTGCTCTCGCAATACGCGGCATGGGATGACACGGGACGCCGCAGCTTCGACTACGACTTCGTTGCGGAAGCTCTCGGCCATGAGCGGGCGGAACGCTATGCCGGCCAACCGGATGCGGTGAGGCAGCCAATTGACGCCGACATCGCCAGACTGGAGAACTTCCAATTGCTGGAGGGCGACTACCTGGATCCCCGGGACGGACAACTGCACATGGTTCACATCCCGATCCACCTTGAGGAACTTGAGGCCGGATTGCAGGGGATTGACCAAGGTCAGATTGACCTCATGCAATGGACCAAGGAGCATGTCCAAGTGTTCAAGCATGTCGCGGCAACCGTCGAGATGACCACGGTGCATGAGAGCATGCAGGCCACGCTCAACAAGTACAACCAGCGCGTGCAGCAGATTGGCGAGAAGGTTGTCAACGGCATGAAGATGATCAACAAGGCCGCACAGGAAGAGGAAGCGGCGGCTCAGGAAGGGGCCGTGGATGCCGCTGGCAACGCGCAGGAGACGCCCGAGCAGGCGGCCGCCATGCAGAAGATGCAGATGGAGGCCATGGCCTTCCAGAACGACCAGCAACGCAAGAGCGCGGCAGCCAACCAAAAGCTGCAGCAGGACGCCCAGACCCACATGCTCAAGCTGCGGGTGATACAGGATGAGGGCGCCCAGAAGCTGGCGGTGCTCGCCAAGACCAGCATGATCAAGCTGGCGGCCATGGAGGCGGCGGCTGAAACCAAGGCTTCCAAGGCCACCCGCTGACCTTCCACAATCACACCTCAACCTTTATGGCACAACCTGAATTCTCCAAAGACGATCGAGCGACCTTGCGCAAACTGCTTGAACGTCCGCTCATGCAACGCGCCATTGCCCGTGTGCAGGCCGACATCTGGCAGGAACAGGCGGGCAAGACCCGGATGGAAGACTCGGCACTGGCCTACCAGTATGAGCAGGGTGCTGCGGTGGCGCTCGACAAGTTGTTTGCCCTGGGCGAAGCCGTGCTCGAAAGCCGGGTTGCTCCGCGTCGGATGCGTCCCATCACGCTCAAGCCCTGAACACTTTCCCCTAGAACAACACAACACAGCCAATGAGCCAACAAGCACAGACAGAACAAGAGCAAGAGCAAATCATGCAGCCGGTTTCCTACGGTGACCCATCCTTGACTATCATGGATGCCTTTGACCGTTTCGAGTCGGGTGACTCCAACCAACCTTTGGGTCAGGATGATCCGGGCCTTGAAACCCCGCCAGAGGCGCCGGCCGTCAACGAGCCCGTGGTGGTCGCCAAGGAAGATGCCGCCGATGACGGTGACATCGAAGAGGGGTTCTTCAAGGGCGGTGATCCCGATCCGGTTGTCGCGGCAGCGAAGCCCGCAGACGGCAAGGAATTGGATGCGGACGCCTTTGACGCCGAGACAGCCAAATTGGTGGAGGGCATGAGCAAGGAGGCCAAGCCGGGAGAACCCGGGGCCAAGAGCCAATATGACAAGTTCAAGGAGTTGCGTGAGGAACTCAAGTTGGTGAAAGCGAAGACGGTCACCCCGGAGGTCGAGCAGAAGCTGGCCAAGCTGGAAGAGAGGGAGATCGTCATCCAGCAACTCAACGAGCGCATCGCCACGATGAGCATGGAGGACGCCCAGCGGCAACTCCTCAACAGTCCGGAGTATGACGAGCAATGTGCCAAACCCGCATCACGCATCTTCGGCAAGGCGGAAATCCTCGCCAAGACGTATGAGGGTGACGTTGAGATCATCAAGGGCGTGTTGCTTGAGGGTGACCCGAAGAAGCGCGCCGAACTCATCAAGACCAATCTGGAAGCCTTGGAGCCTGCCGACAAAATCAAGGTGGAGTTGTGGGCCGACGAATTCGACACCCTGCGTGCCTTGCGGTCTGAAATGCTGGCCACGGCGGAAAGCAAGGTCAGCTTGTTCGAGCAACGGCGCCTAGAGAGCCAGCAGCGCGAACTGGCCGAGCACAAGCAAACGGTGGAGTCACTCACCACCTCGTTGTTCGAGAAGTACCTTCCCATCATTCCGGGATTGGCCGACGATCAAGGCAAACCCACCCAGGCCTACAAGGAACTCAAGGCACAGGTGAGCAACATCGACTTCACCAAGGCGCGGCCACAGGACCTGGCATTCGCCGGATTCGCCGGGACCGTGGTGCAGCACCTCAACAAACAGGTGCGCCAGCTCATGCGCAAGCTCGCCACCTACGAAAAGGGTGATGTGGACGCCTCGCGTGCGGACCCCGGTTTGGGGAGCGGAAGCCAAGCCCAGCACGGGAAACCACGGGCGAAGAACCTGGTTGAATTGGCCGACGAAATGCTCGGTTGAAAATTATTTTCAGAAAAATGAAAAAAGTTGTTGACGGGTGAAGGCGTACCTGTCAACAACTCGCCCGAACCAATGGCGTGTGCGGTTCTAAACTGCCTCCAGCCCGTCCTGCTCTCTCGTTATCAGTTCTAGTTAGCATCCGTTTCGAGCCTTCAGCTCTGCTTCCTTTGAACGCCGTTTAGTCGGGCTAAATGCCCGGATCGGCAAAACCAGATAACCAACAACCATTCGCACACCATGGCATATGCAACAATCTCTACGGTCGCCTTCCTGAAAAACCAGGGCGCTACCCAAATCAGTACCGACATTAACCAGAAGTTCATGAACCTCAAGACACCGTGGTTCACCTTGTATCGACAAGGATTCTGGGATGACGAAAAATCGTCCAAACAATCCACTTTCCAATTCGACCGCGCCAAGATTACCGATGGCGACGGTGCCGAAGCGGACGAGGTCGATTGGGCCAATATGGACCCGGATGCGGCCGATCCGACCACCAACGCGACACTCGCATCAATTTTGCCGCCCGCCGACAAGATGGAATATTCGACCACGCATCGTGAATACTGCGTGCAACACAAGGCCATCTGGGGTCCGCCGCTCTACACCGAGCAACTCCGCAACAAGTTCATCCGCGCCCAACAACTCGGCGCACAGGTCAAGGCGTTGTCCGAACAAGGTGTCGAGTACATTATCAATCGGAAGCGTGACGAATACTACCGTATTGCGGACAACAAGTGCGTACTTGACAGCGCGTTCAGTCTGGCCGGCGGCAAGTATAACAACCTCGCGTTCCCGTATCCTTCCGGCACTGACCACTCGATCCTGACTTACGGGTGGAGTGACATGGTCTATGAGTTTCTCAACCACCAGCAAGCCCAGGATGGAGCATTGGGCATGTCCAATGGCAACGCAGTTTACGGTTTGGTCGGTTCCGGTCGCACTGGACGCCGCATGATCACCAGTGACGAGCAGGTTCGCGAGGACATTCGCTGGTCGAATCAAAATGAAAAACTCTGCCAAGGGATGGGCGTCAAGTTCTCCTACGGTGGATGGGCCATGATCGGGGACGATCAGGTGAAGCGCTGGGAGTACGTGCAAGGCTCGTTGCTAAGCACCCCCCGTACTGTCACCGCCATTACTGCCGCGGGTCTGATTACCTTCAGTGGAACGGTTGTGCTTCCCGGCTCCAGTGCAACGTCTCGTCTCTACAAGAATTCACAAATCACCGTCATTGGCGGCGCGGATTCCAACAGCAGCATCGATTTGGTCGTGGTCAATAAGACCGCGGTGGCCAACCAATACCAAGTCAAACGTGCGGACGGACTGCCGCTTTCGGGCGCTTCCGCCCTCACCGCCGAGCCTACGGTTACCTTGGACTTCAAAGCATGGGTTGCGGTGCCTCCGTTCATCTGGGAAGCCACTGATACCTTGGGCGGTAAATCCGGGGAGCGCAATACCTATCGCCGCATTCCCAACATCTCCTGGCTGCTTGCCGCATGGGAGGACACCGTGGTGTTCCACCAAGATGTTTGCGAGACGCTGGTGCCCAAACCCATCACCAGGGTAGGCGAGGCTGTATTCCCGGCGATCAATTACAACGGGGCTCACTCGTTCAAGGTGTATGAAACCGAAGGGGACAACCCGGATGGCCAGATCGGCAAGTTCCGCGCCATCTATGCCAATGGCACCAAACCACTCAATCCCGAGTTTGGGGTCATCATGCGTCACCTTGCGGTGCCAAAACCTGACGGCCGCATCCTCGACGGCAGCTCTCTTGGCTGATGAAGTCCAATAGGGGAACTCGCCCCGCCTCTCTTGACGGGGAGGCGGGGTTTCTCTTTTAACCACCTTTCCAAATCAATCCATGAAAGCCACAAATCTCAAGACTTACGAGGACGTGCCGCAAACTGTCTACGATACCGGCAGCACAACTGTTTCCTACGCACTCAGCCGTCGTTTGACGATCAAGACCGGTTCCGGTACCAACAAGTCGTTTGCACTGCCCTCGGTAAAAGGCAAGCGCAAGCACTTCACCGTGTTCAACTTGTCCAGCGCGACCATCGCCATCACCTGTGCGGCGGCCAACGGCACGATTTCCAACTGTGCCGGCGTCTCCAAATCCACCATGAATCTCGTAGCGGCCAAAGGCTACTCCTTTGAAGCCATTGCCGGGGTCTGGTATCTCATGTCCACAATTGTAACCGCCGCGTCCTAACCTCCAACCAATTAGCCGGGCTAAACCCCGTCATCCAAAGCCATGAATCAAGACAATCTCTTCTACGCCCGGATGACGGGGGCCTACGGCTCCGTCTACATCGGGGGCACCAATGCTGTTACCGGGGAGTTCTCACGCATTGAGTGTGTCAATGCCACGGTGTTCGCCACACTCACCAACACCCTGGACACTACTGCGACCACTGACGTTGCCGCCAGCGCGTACATAACCTGGACAGGTGCACCAACAGCCAATCAGAACATCGTGGTCAATGGTGTCACCTATACCTTCAAAGCGGTGGCTGATGTCGATCCTGATGAAGCCCATATCGCTATCGGCGCCACAGTGTCCGAAACAGCCGCCTATGTGGCCGCCAAGCTTGCTGATCACGCTTTGCTGGCTGTGACAGCGGCGTTGGGTGTGGCCACCTTCACGGCCCGCACAGCGGGTGCTGGAGGCAACTCCCTGCTTCTGACAGCAGGTAACTGCAGCAACTGTTCCATTACCACTGCTGGTGACTCAGGCAAGTTAGGTGGCGGCATTACCCGGGAACGCATGGCATCAGCAACAACCTACCCGGCCAACCACACTCTTCACGGGCACTTTACCGCAATCAAACTGACCAGTGGTAAAGTGATCGCCTACCACGCCAACAGGCAGTAATCAAAACAACCAACCAACAAACTACATCCTACAATGAAAGTTCCATTCATTTCGTTTCCAAACACTTCGGTGTTCAATGGGATCAGCAAGGGCCGCAAGGGTCTTGGGTTTGACGCCAGCGGCATCCTTGTGGTGTGCGATCATCTCGGCGTGGAAACACCGGTAACGAACCCTACGCCAACCATTTCTGCTTCGGCTCCCACCAGTGCGACGCGGGCCAGTGGTACCTATAATTTCTCTGGCGCGCTGACGATTGGCAACATTTGCACAATTAATGGCGTGGAGTTCGCCGCCATTGCCAACGAAGGCACGCCAACCGGCGATCAATTCAAAATCGGAACCAGTTACGACGACGCAGCGACAAATTTGATTGCCGCAATACAAGCGCACACAGGTTACGGCACTGCCGCCTTTCCCATCACGGTTGCTGGTGATTACGCCGTTGACGACGGTTACATTGTCACCGTGACATCCATTTATTACACGGAGGCGGGAAATTCTGTGGGATTCCTCAAGACCGCAGCCAACATTACTATTTCCGCAGGGGGAACACTTACCGGTGGAACAGAAGGTACTGCCGCGTCAGTTCTTGGCCAAACTATCCTCGTGGGAGACACGCCGGGTTATTACCTCGGATACACCTGCCAACAGGTTTCTCCCGTGACCTGGGCCGCCGATGAAACAACGCCATCCCCAATACTTTGCAGCGCGACAACCGAACAATTCGTGGCATCCATTGACAATCTGTTGCGAGGACTTAATC
>Ga0268284_1001451_pt1 | contig 12236 bp, 8 predicted proteins | sample saktaG_14_FD_190137 | JGI IMG/M metagenome (GOLD analysis project Ga0268284, IMG submission 190137) | Saline water microbial communities from Sakinaw Lake, British Columbia, Canada - sak_2013_06_06_40m | ecosystem: Environmental > Aquatic > Non-marine Saline and Alkaline > Saline ... | reverse complement strand
AAACCAGACAAAGCCAAAAAGCCCTCGCGCCCTGGCCCGGCTCAACGCGCCCGAAATCGAGCCCCGAAAAAAATAAAAAATAACTCTTGATTCAATCTGATACTACTAACCCAAAGACCCCGATGGCGTTTGTGCCCCCGGTCGCGGTGAGATTGAGTTTTGCGCCGCTGTTGACGTAGATCAGATCGCTCGCACTAGTGCCGCTGACCCCGTTGCCAAGATTTCCAGATCCGCCGAAAGTCAGCGTGCTGGCGACCGCCAGGGAATTTTCATTGCGTATGGTGTAAGTCCCGCTCGTGGCGGAGACATCCAGAGATCCGAAGGTCAGAGTGCCTGAATTAAAGGTGCGGATCCCAGTGCCCGGTGTGCCCGTGAAGACGGCGTCATGGACAACCGTGGGCACGGTGGCCGGCGACCAATTGCCAGCAGTTCCAATCGCACCCGTGAGGGAGTTGTTGTTGATGGCCGTATTCTGTGCCTGGGCCGGGTGGGCGGCGAGCAGAACGGTGATGGATGAGGCGAGGATGCGGGCAGCGAACGCTCCCATACGAACAAGGTTGAGGGGGTGTGGCCTTTTCATGGTTTGGTTAGAGTGACCCTCGCGCCTTGCTTGGCAAGATTATTCCACTCCCATTTCCGGCCAACTTCAAAAAAACCTCAAAAAAGAAACTTGCCCGCAGGCAAGGAGTGGTCTAAACATCCCCACAGTCGCACGCAGCCCCTCGGATTTCTTCGTCCGGAGCGGCGTTTGTGACCAAGTCCCGGCCAACCAGCCGATCAATGATTTTTCTGGAACGATCCAATATCGAACACCAAGCCGATCGCCTTGATCGGTCGGGCCACGCCGTCTCCGATCCATGATCCGGCGTTTGGTCCATCGTTCCGCACCCCTCTTCGCACCGGTTTTGTGCGGCGGCTTGGCCCGTCCGTGCAGCGGTGCGTCGCATCCACCCACTGGAGGACAATCCCATCGCTAAGCCACCAAGAGACCAAAACAGGGGTCGTTACCGCGACATGACGCGCATCAACGACCGCATCCGTGCCCCGAGAGTTCGTGTCGTGCTCGCCACTGGCGAGCAACTCGGCGTGATGAGTTCCCGCGAGGCCCTTGCCAAAGCCCAAGCCCTCGGTCTCGACCTCGTCGAGATCGCCGGTCAAGTGGACCCACCAGTCTGCAAAATCGTCGATTACGGGAAATACAAGTACGAGCAAGCCAAGCTGAAAAAGCAGAAGTCGAAAAGCGCCACCCGGATGAAGGAGGTGAAATTCCGCGTCGGCACCGGCCAGCACGATTACAACATCAAACTGGGTCGGGCGGAAGGTTTCCTCGAAGGCAATCACAAGTGCCGTTTTGTCCTGCAATTCCGCGGTCGCGAAAATGCCCACAAGGACCTCGGTTTCGTGGTGCTCAACCGGATCATCGAGGACCTCAAAGCCATGGCCCAGGTCGATCAGGCACCCCGCCTCAACGGCCGTGCCGTCGCCATGATCCTCTCGCCGCTGCCCGCCCACCTGCGCAAACGCAAGTTCCATCTGTTCCATGGCGAACTGATGGAGGAAGACGACTTCGAAGAGGACGAAACCCAGGAACCTGAAATCGATGACGAAGTCCCGGATGAAGTGCCGGACGAAGTCATGGCTGAGGTCAACGAGGCATCGCCCGCCGGGCAACGACAAGAGGCCTGATCGCCTTGAGCCTGCCTCCTTGCTTGCCAGACCCGCTGTCAAACAAATCCCCAGTTGCGGCAGCCGCCGGTTTTTTAGCGTGTTTTTCCGGCGATGGACTGCTTGAATGTCCCTGCGCCCGCGATGCCCGAAGATTCCACAACTGACACTCTCTTGCTCGTCGATCCCGATCTGGATTTCCTGGATTGGGCGACCCAGCATTTGGCCGCGGAGAACCTACGCATCCTGCGTTGTGACAACGCGGCCAACGCCGTCAAGGTGGTGGAAAAACACCCCGTCGGCTTGGTGGTGGCGGCCATGGAACTGGAACCCTTCGATGGCATGGAGTTGCTCGGAAGGATTCTCCATCAAAGTCCCCAGACGCTGGTGATCCTCACCGCCGGATTCCCCACCACCGGCCAAATCATCGAAGCCACCCAGCACGGCGCACACGACGTGCTGCGCAAGGAATCGCTGGCTTTCGAGTTGCGCCATATCGTCGAGTCCGCCTTGCAAACCCGCGAAGACCGCCGTAGCGCAGGTCAACCCATCGCCGAATTGCCCAAATACGACGGCCGGGTGAAAATGATCGGGGTTTCACGCTCGTTGCAGGAGGTATTCAAACGGGTCGGCCGGGTCGCACGCACCGACGCACCCGTCCTGATCGTCGGCGAAAGTGGCACCGGCAAGGAACTCGTCGCCAAGGCGCTGCACGAATACAGCCCGCGACGCCAGCAGGAGATGATCACCATCAATTGCGGCGCCATCCCGGAAAATCTGTTGGAAAGCGAGCTTTTCGGTCATGAAAAAGGTTCCTTCACCGGGGCGATCGCCCGCCGCGCGGGGCGCTTCGAACAAGCCGACGGCGGCACGCTGTTTCTCGATGAGATCGGCGATATGCCGCTCACCATCCAGGTGAAACTGCTGCGCGTCCTCCAAGACGGGACCTTCTCCCGGGTCGGGGCCAACGAAACCCTCACCACCGACGTGCGCATCATCGCCGCCACCCACAAGAATCTAACGGAAGAAGTGGCCGCCGGGCGCTTTCGCGAGGATCTTTACTACCGGCTCAATGTGGTGGAGATCCGCATCCCCCCGCTGCGCGAACGCAGGGAGGACATTCCCTTGCTGGCCGAGTTTTTCCTCCAGCGCATCACCAAGAAAAACGGCATGGCCCGCATCCGCCTCACAGCCGAGGCCATCAACACCCTGCAATCCCATAGCTGGCCGGGTAATGTTCGCGAATTGGAGAACACCATCGCCAGGGCCTGCGCGCTCACCTCCTCGAACATCCTGCTGCCCGCCGACATTCCGCTCGCCTCCGCGCCGGGCAAAACCACCGCGTTCATCTCCTCAGCCATTGACCAATTGATCAACGTCGCCCCCACCAACGAGGATCTGCTCGCCTGGGCCAGCCGCGAGATCGCAGGGCGGGTGGTCGAACGTGCGCATGGCGATCTCAAGGAAGCGTCGATCCTGCTCAACCTGCCCGCGCCCGAACTCCGGCAACTGCTCTCACGGAAACCCTAATCCCATGAAACTCAGGTCGTTGCTCCCACTGCTGCTGCTTGCCATGTCCTGCGCCCTCCCCGGCCAGGACACCGGCCCGCTGCTGCGCAAAGGCAAGGACGCGCTGGACGCCGGCCTGTGGGAAATGGCCGTCCTGCATTTCAACGAGTGCCTCGCCAACCGCAATCTCAGCGCCCCGGACAAAGCCCAAGTGGCCATCCACCTCGCCGAGGCATGGATCCGCGACGGCAAGCCAGCCGAGGCCCTCGCCTTGCTCGGCCAGTCGTTTGTCTCGCAACACCCGGCGGCCCCGTTCTGGAAAGGCCAAGCCTTGGCTGGATTGGGACGCTTCACCGAGGCCCTCGCCACCTTCGCCAGTTTGTTAGAAAATCCGGCCGCGCCCCACCGCAACGAAACCGGATTCACCATGGCCAGCCTGCAGTTGGCGCTGGGGCTACCGGAAGCCGCCTTGGCAACCCTCGCCACACTCACCCATACCCCCAACGACGCGTTGACCGCCAAGGCCCGGCTGCATCAGGTGGAAATCCTGCTGGATCTCGGCCAGCCCGCAGAAGCGCGCAAAACCATGCCCGCCGCAGCTTCCATCAGCTCGAGCGAGCGCCCGCTCGCGACCTTCCTCGAAGCCCATCTGCTCCTCACCGAAGGCCGCCCGGCGGATGCCGCATCCATTTTCCAATCCCTCATCGAGCAACCCCAAGGCCAGTCCCTGCAACGCTATCATGCTGCGGCCGTCGGCCTCGCCGACGCCCTCCTGGCCCAAGGAACTGCCGATACGGCCACGAGTTTCCTGCTCTCATTCATCCAGGATCACCCCGATTCGCCCTTGCTGGAGGAACTGTTCCAGCGCCTCCGCGATGGTTTGCCCGATCCACCATCGCCGACGGATCCCATCCTCGAACGCCTCGCCCAATGGATCACTCCCTCCGAACTAACCGCAACCGGCATGATCAACACTCTGGATTCCAGCGCCGCCGCGGCATGGCCCAGCACTCACACCGCCAACGAATTGCTCGCCTTCGCACTCTTCACCCGTGCTTTGGGACTGCACCGAATCCCTACACCCGAAACCCGCACCGAGGCCCGGCAACTCCTCACCCGCCTCCGCCTTGAAAACCCCAACCACTTCCTCGCCAACCGGGCCCTCTTCGAAACGGCCCGCTGGGCGCTGGAAGAGGGAGCGACCGACCGTGCCTTCAGCATGCTCGACACCCTCAGGGAAACCTCCAATGCGCCGCTGCTGCGGGGTGAAGCGGCCTTCCTCAAAGCCCGCTCCGCCTACGCACAAGGCGACAAGAATCAAGCCATCCGGCTGTTCGATGAAGCCGCCAAGACGCTGGCCGCAAACGCGGCGAAAACCGCCCGCCTCAACGCCGCCATCCTCCGGCTTCCCGGCACTTCCGGCTCTCCCACGCCGGCTCTCCAAACGGACCATCCGCTCGACACTAGCCTCGCCCCCGACCTCGAACTCGAACGCGCCCTCTCCAGCATTACTCCGGCCGCAGCAAAAACGGCAATCGAGGAATTCCTGACACGCCACCCGGAACACCCGAGGGTTCCCGAAGCACGACTCGCCGCCGCCCAGGCCGCTCTGGCCGGACCCGACCCCGACCTTGCCTTCGCCCGCGCCCAACTCGACACCCTGGAGTCCGCACCGGAAAAATCCGCCGGCTTGAGCCCCTCGCGTGTCGCCTTACTCAAACTCCGCATCGACGATCTGTCCAAGGACACCACCGCTGCCATCGCCACCGCCAGGTCCATCCTCAAACTCTATCCGGCAGATCCCGCAGCGGCGGAAGCCGCCTTTGTACTCGGCCGCAATCTGTTCCAAACGCGCAACTACAACGACGCCCGCCTCGTGCTCGAAAAACTCGCCGCAGTGGACACCGATCCGGGACGAACTCAAGCCGCCTGGCTGCTCGCTGCCCGCTCCGCGGCCCTCGTCCCCACCAGTCAATCCCAACAGGAAGCGCTCACGCTGTTCGACAAGGCCATCGAATCAAAAGGCTCCGTCGCCGCCATCGCCATGCTGGAAAAAGCCCGCCTCATGATCGACATGAACCGCCTCACGGAAGTCTCCGCACTCCTGCGCTCTTGGTTCGAATCCCTCCCGAAAACCGATCCTCTCCATCTGCCCGCAGGTCTTCTGTTAGGCGAGGCGATCTACGCCCAGGGCAGCGTCAATCCCGACTCCCTCACCGGGGCGCTCGCGGTCTACGACCAACTCCTCGTCCACGCGGAAAAGCAGCCCGCGGTTTTCCCCCGCCTGCAATACCTCCGCGGCAGAACCTTGGAACAAATTCCGGATGAAAAAGATCCGTCGCGCAAACGCGAAAAACAGGCCTTCATCGCCTATTACTCAGTGCTCGAAACCACCACCCCGCCCGCCGAATGGCACTATTTCGAACTCTGCGGCTTCCGCGCCCTCGCGTTGTTGGAAAAAGCCGGACGCTGGCCGGCCGCCATCGCCTGCGCCAAAAAAATCGCCTCCTTCAACGGCCCGCGCGCCGAAGAAGCCACCAACCGCGCCAGTCAACTCCAACTCAAACACATGATCTGGGAAGACTAACCGGAAAGAGGATTGAGGATCGTAGATCGTGGATCGTAGATGGAAGAAAAAGAACAGCACTCATCCACGATTCACGATCCACGATCCCATTATGATAACTTCTAACCACACCACCCCAATGCTCAAACTCCTCATCACCGGCAAATCCGGCCGCATGGGCCAAACCCTGCTTCAGGCGGCCGCCGCCGAGCCCGACGTCACCGTCGCCGCCACGCACGATATCGGCGAGGATTTGGACGCCGCATTGCAACAAACCGACTGTGTGATCGATTTCACGGTCCATTCGTTCACATCCCAGGTCGTCACCGCCGCCCTGCATCACGGCACCCGCCTGGTGATCGGCACCACCGGCCACAGCGAGCAACAACGCGCCCTGATCCGGGAGGCGGCGCAGTCCCTGCCCATCGTCTACGCGGCGAATTACTCGGTCGGTGTGAACACCTTGTTCTGGCTCACCCGCCAGGCCGCCCGTGTCCTCACTCAGGACCGCTTCGATATCGAAGTGGTCGAGATGCACCACCGCCACAAGATCGACGCGCCCTCCGGCACCGCCCACCGCCTGCTAGAGATCCTCAATGAGGAAACCCACACCTCCTATGAAGCCGACGTCACCCACGGCCGCCTCGGCAACATCGGCCCGCGCAAAACCCGGGAAATCGGCATGCACACGCTCCGTGGCGGCGACGTCGTGGGCGATCACAGCGTGATCTTCGCCGCCGATGGCGAACGCGTCGAACTCACCCACAAGGCGTCCTCACGCCTCACCTTCGCCGCCGGTGCCGTGCGCGCCGCCCTCTGGCTCCAACACCAACCCGCCGGCCTCTACGACATGCAGGACGTGCTCGGACTCAAGTAAAACTTCCTAACAACTCGTACCAATTATTGATGCGGCCGCATCAATATTTTGTACGCGGACGCACGGTGCATCGGCGGAAATCCGGGGTGGTTGCCCGGGCTTGCTCCAGCATCAGCCGAAGGCCTTGAGGAAACCCACCTCGATGGCAAGCGGTTCGAAAGCGTTGGTTTCGAGTGTGCGGCGCAACGAGTCGAGCGCATCCATGCGCTTGAGCAAGCGGGTTTCGGATTGCCCTTCAATGATCCCACGCAACGCAGGGGTGGAATCCGGGAAATCCAGACCGCCGGCTTGCACTTTCAAGCGGAGCAAATCCGCCATCCAGGCCATCAGCACATCGAACAAGCGGTTGCGCGCATCGAGATACTCGGCCTCGGCGGCCGCCTTGTGGAACTCTTCGCGCCCTTTCAACCAGGTGCCGTCGGTGGCGTCCCGATAGGCAGCGGTTTCCTCCTTCTCGGCCGCCTTCGCGGCGGCATCGGCCGCCTCGCGGCAGCGGGTGAGGAATGCGGCAAAGGTGGCCTTCAAATGCAACGCGGCCAGCGGTGTGCCAAAGCCGCGGGTGGCGGCATGGTTGAGCGCGGCGACCAGTTCCGCGCCGCCCTCGGCGAGCAGCGGTTGACCACCTAACAATGGAAGCCGCACGCAGCGCGAGAGAATCGTCGGCAGCAGGCGCTGCGGATTTGCTGTTAGAAGGAGCAGCAGGGTGTTTTTCGGCGGCTCCTCGAGGGTCTTGAGAAAGGCATTGGCGGCCTGGTCATTCATGCGGTCCGCCTCGGTGATCACGCCGACCTTGCAGGCACCGCCGGGCGCGGCGAGGTGCAAGGTGTGTTCGAGGTTGCGGATTTCCTCCACCCCGATGCGGCGCGATTTCATGCGCGGCCGGATGACGCGCACCCAACCGCTTTCCAACTCATCCAAGGCTGGGGTTGCCACCACCACCGGCTCGCCGAACAAATCGAAGCCGCCGGCCTGCGACGCACCGCTGACCAGCTGGATGATGCGCGCGGCGAGGTTTTCCTTGCCGGCCCCGTGGGCACCGCTGATGAGAAACGCGTGCGCCAGGCGGCCACGCCCGCGCGCGGAGGAAATCAACTCGAACGCCCGCTCTGCCAAATACGCCATGCGCGCCTATCCTCGCCGGATCGCCCCGCCTGGCAATCCGAAAACCGGTCCGCCGCATTTTGTGGCATGCCATGCGGCCCGGCGCGGCCTTCCCAAAGTCCAGCTTTCCGGGAGGCCCAGCGGTGCGTTCTACTCATCCGGCGGCAGCGGCGATGGTTTGCCTGGTGTCTGATAGACATAGGGTTTCAGCACCAACACTCCATCCAAAGGGGAAGTCCCCATGAAAAATGTCGCCTCGTTCCGTGCGTAGTCATCCGGCAGGTCCTCCCGTCGGTCCAACACATACTCGCAGGCGACCGTTCTGGCATTGCGATCTTTTTGCTCCTTCACGGGCTTCAGGCGTCCGGTGAAACGCCGGCCGAAAACGTGGATCGCAAACTTGCCGTCCAGGTCGATGGCTTCCAGCGTGGCACACATCGTGAAGTCCTTGCGCTTCCCGTACGTCATGGACATTTGCAGAATCACGACGTTCGCTCCTTGGGCGAAGTGCGCCAACCGGGCGGCGCTAAAATCACCATGTTCCACAATCGTCCGGCAGGTCGCCAGTTCTTTCAGTTCGGTCAGGAAGTATTTCTCGAGCCCTTTTTTCGCTTCTTCCACGGATGCCACGTGGCCTCCGCTGGCGGCAATTACTCGCGTCAGTTGTTTGTGCAGCCACTCGGCTTTGCGCTCCAGATCGCCTTTTTTCGGCACACCCAAGACGCCAGCCTGGTCCCACCACAGCAACGAAACCCACAAGGCATCAACCAGAGAATCATTCGTGCTGCCTCCGAATTGTTTCGGGTCGAGTCCCGGGACCAGGGTCCGGTTCGGCGTCGCCGCAGGCATGAAGGCCGCTGGATCACCCACCGGGGTTGGGTTCGCCGCGGGCACCGCCTTGCCCCGGTTGAGGATGCGTTCCCGGTCGGCTTGGATCAGGTTGGCCAGCGCCACGGTCATGGTTTTGCCCTGCTCCGTGAGGAACTCGGCTTTCATTCCGTCCGCGGATATTTGATGGAAAGTCCCGCGAAATGCACGGCCATTGATCCCGGTCCACAGCCGCTCGCTAACCAGATCATCGGCGGCGGCCAGACCGCCAAGACATCCCAGAACTCCGAGCAGGCGTAACAAGTTCATGCAGCCCTACTGGAGCTGATCCGTAGAACAACGTCAACGCATTATTGGACAGACTCATTGGGTTCCAGCAGCTAAAAAGCCGCCGCCCCGAGGGCGGCGGCTAACAAATTCACTGACACGCAGAGTGCCGCCCGATCAGAACGAGTAGTTCAGTCCGATGGAGCCGCCGTTGCTGTCGATCCCTTCGCCGCCGACGCTAAACTCGCCACGATAGCCGAGATCAATCGTCAGATTTTCGGTCAGCGCATATCCGGTGCCCAAGGACAACAGGATTGCGGAGCTGAATTCGGCACCGGTCACTTGGAAACCCGCGCTGCCGAAGTGGGCGGTGGCTGAGGTGCCACCATCCTCGAACTCCTGCGCATAGGCAACCATGGCATACGGCCGGAATTTCTGATAGCTTGCATTCATGCGATAACCGATCAACCCGCGGAACGAATCCACATCGTAGTCGTCCATCGAAATCGGCACCGGGCCGTCCTGGTCGTAGCCATCAACACTGACGTATTGATACTCAAGACCGATGAACGGGCCGTGTTTGATGACGTCATGGCTCATGGTGTAACCCAGCGTCCAGAGAGCCTGGAAGCTGGTCGCATCCGTGCTGCCGTTGCTGTCGAAGCCGGACAGAATGCCGCCGAAGTCACGCGTCATATCCAGGCTGTGCGTGCCAAAGCCGACGAGGAAGTCGGAATAGATACCTGTGGACTCACCCCAGGTGCCGTAGAGCGCGCCGCGGAAACTATCGATGTCAGAACTGTTGCCGGTTCCGTCGTAGCTGCCAAACGAGCCGTCGAGCACCACGCCCAACACGAGGCTGGGAGCCACGCGCCAGTCAAAGCCGGCCGTGAAGGACGAGGCATCGCCATCGTAATCGTCACGCGATTGATCCGCGTTGTAGTCCTGCCAATCATAGGAATAAGCACCCCAGGCGTTGCCTCTGCGGCTGGCACTTGCCACCGGCGCGGGGATCGCCTCCTTGGCACCCTTCTCCATGGGAACAGGAGCAGCGGTCATGGGGACCGACTGGCCTGCACGAACGGCAGCAAGGTGTTCCTGCGTCATGCGATGCAGGCGGTAACCGCTGTTGATCAAGACCGCCGCTTGATTCATCGAGGCCTCAGGAGTCAGCGACGCAAGGGTTGCTTGCACCATGGACAGATCCGAGTAGTCCATGGCAGCAATGAAGTCCTGGACCTGCGGATTGGAATTGGTCACCGAGGCATCAATCGCACGACCCAGTGAGGATTGGTTAGGGGTGAGGCCGGGGAGTCCCTGATAGTCGTGCTGGATATTGAGGACCAGATTGGAGTTGCCGCCGGGCACCGGGTCGGTGGTGGCAACGGTGGCAAAGAAGTTCCCCAGTACGGTGTTGAGGTTGTTGGCGCCGTATTGGATGACGGAATAAGGTCCGATTGGCACTTTGCTTTCGCTGGCGTAGTTGGGTCCTCTATCCGGCGCGGTATCGACGAACTCGACCCCGACATTACCCAGCGACTCGAAGCCCCGGATCGGGGAATTACTGTCGACGATGATGTAGGTGCCGTCGGTCAAAGTCCGGTTGATATCGGTCGGAGCAATGCGGATGTCCGCACCGCTGACATCATAAGTTCCGTGATTGACGATCAGGTCACTGTGCACGCCATTGACGATTTCCGTCTGTGGCATGATGTCCTCGCGGATGTAGGTGTTTTGGGATATAGGCGGACGCGCAGCCTCGATCGAGTCGATTCCAGTCATGTGGGTCACGTCGCCGTTGATGGTCAGCTTTCCGACCGCGTCGAGCGGCGGCAACAGGCTGGGATAGATTCCTGCCTGGCTCGCGGATGCTGCATCAACAGGGCCGGCGAACCCGGCGATCTGGATCGGCTTCGAGCCGGCACTGATCCCGCCGCCGTTCATGATGTCGATATCCGCACTCCAGCCATTCAATCCATTTGATAACTCCTTGGTTGTTCCGTTAGGCAGGAAACCATTGGTTCCGCCCACCTCGCCGCCATTGACCATGATCTGGGTGCGTGCTTCCTGGTTGGAATAGACGTTGCCGTTGATGTAGAGCGCGCCGGAGTTGATCCGGATCGAGTCCGCCTCGACATCGATGCCATTGTCACCCACACCCGTGCCGCCCGTGAGGATGCCGTGGTTGGTGACGCTGCCGTAGTTCAGGTCCACCGCGTCTTCGTTGGTCGAGGAGATCGTCGCCTCGAGGATGTTGGTGATAGCGCCGGCATTGTCCACGTTCACACCATCGCCGTTGTTGCCATGAATCAGGCCCAAGGTGAAGTAGATGCCATCGGCGCCGTGGTTGGTGAGGGTGGCATTGTCGCCGGCTTCCACACCGCGGCTCCCGGCTTTGATGTCACCATAGTTGTCCAGCATCAAGTAGTTGCCGGCTTGGACGCCGTCGTCGTTGGTCCCGGTGATCGTGCAGAGGTTGCCGTTGCTGACATTCAGGTTGTTGCCACCCACAACGCCATCCGTGGTACCGCTGATGTCACCACCATCAACGGGAAAGCCAAAGTTGTTGAACGTTGTCCTGTTGTGAAGGGTGACATTGTTGCCGAGGCTAACACCGGTCGCACCGCTGATGGTGCCTAAATTGGTGATGTCCACCGTGGTGTTAAGCGCTGCGGTGTCGCTGCCAAAGAGGATGCCACTGCCCGTGCCGGTGAGGTCATCATCACCGATGATGCGCGCGCCGAGGGCGTTAGTGATGGTCCCGTTATCGCGCACGCGAATGCCGTTGTCACCTCCCGTGATGGTGCCTGCGGTATTGACGATGATCGCGCCATCTTGAAGGTAGATGCCGCTGCCAGCCCCGTCATTGTTCGTATCGCCGTCAATGAGCCCGGTATTATGGACGGTCACGTTGTTGGCTTCCGGGGAAGAAATGCCATTGTCCTTGCCATTGATGGTCCCTGCATTGGCGATCACCGAGCCACTGCCTAAGGCGTCAACGCCTTGGTAAAACGGGCCGTCAAGAAGCCCGGAGTTGTATAGGGTGATCTTGTGGCCGTTGGCATTCAGGCCATTAGCTTCCCCGGTGATGGAGCCGGCGTTGCGAAACCCATAAAACTGCGACATCGCAGTGGGGTTGGCGGGGTTGAACGCAGGGTCGAAATAACCCGCACTGTTGACGTTAATGCCGTTGGCCCCGAACCGGACGTAAGGGTGGTGCCGGCGTCGATCTCAACAATCGGCGTGACCCCGCCGTTTGCTTCGATGTGGTTGGGGCCGCTATCCGCGGAGGTGACGATCAAGCTGCCGTTGGATCCCGTGGCGATCACGGCGGATTGAGCCAGCTGGGTCATCGCAGGAAGCATGATGAGCGCTGGAAATGTGATACGCAGTACATTCCGGAATTTCGGTTTCATGGTCTTT
>Ga0268284_1001449_pt1 | contig 12244 bp, 7 predicted proteins | sample saktaG_14_FD_190137 | JGI IMG/M metagenome (GOLD analysis project Ga0268284, IMG submission 190137) | Saline water microbial communities from Sakinaw Lake, British Columbia, Canada - sak_2013_06_06_40m | ecosystem: Environmental > Aquatic > Non-marine Saline and Alkaline > Saline ... | reverse complement strand
CATGTCGGCAATATATCAACCAATCTGAAAAACTCGCAATCGCCATCACCCCGAAAAGCCACCCCGAGCCTCGTGAAATCAAGGCTCAGAAGGCGCTACGCATATTCTGTGGGATGGCTGTGATATTTTTTCATGATGGATTGATTGTGCTTTTTTTGACCGTCGATTATTTCCTGCCAGTACAGGCTTGAGCAATTCCTTTGGCCACCACGTCGGCGACCAAGGCATTGCCCTGCGGCGAGAGGTGGATTCCGTCGTAGGTGAGAATCCCGTTGCCCTTGTTTTCCGGGTTGTGGGTGGCGAGATAATCAAACATCGCCTTGCGGATGTCACAAAGCGCGAGTTTGTTTTGCTTGGCCAACTCTCTAACAATCCCGGCAAACTCATCCATGCCCTTGTCACAACGATTGGTGCCGGGCTTCTGTTCGCCCACCGTACCCGGCGTGCAAAGCACCACCACCGCACCGGTCTTGTGGCCCATTTCCATCATCTTTTTCAGGCCGGCCCGGTAGTCTTCCGGAGTCGTTCCCTTGGCCCCGTGTTCGACGTCGTTGACGCCCAGGAAGATGATCACAACCGTCGGCTTTTCCTTGTCGAGGTGCTCCTGCATGCTGCCGTTCATATCGCCCCATGGGGACTTGCCTTCCAGCACCGTGGGCACCCGGCCGCCATTGAGTCCATGGCGGAAGATTTCGATGCCCAACTTGCCGGTGGCCGGGCTTTCCTTGAGGGATTTGTCTAACAGATCAATATAACCGCCCTGCATGGTGATGGAATCGCCGAAGAAGGCGAGTTTGTCGCCCTTGCGCAGCGTGGTCTTGGGTCCGGCCAGGAGTTCGAGACCTGCGGTGGAGACGGCAGGGGCGGTAGCTCCGGGTGCTTTGGCCGGCTCTGCGGCATAGGCGCACAGCGCTCCCGCCATCAGGGTTAGAGCCAGGATTTGTTGCAGGATTCGGTGTTGGTTGGTTGATTTCATCGCTCGTGATGAATGAAACGCTAGTGACCCGGGCCGTGGACGGAAAGGGGAAAAACCGCCATATGCGGTGTTCAGCGTTTGGACATATGGAGTCACGCTGCACCACAGGAGCCGTGACTCCTTGGGCTGGCCGGACCACCCATGGGGATGGCCCGGCATTTGGATAGGCAACGTTTACGGGGTGACCACCAGGCGGCAGAATTTCTTCGCGGCGCCCGTGGGCAAAGTGTAGGTCACTTGGGTCGGATTGGTCTCGTCGATGCTCGGGTCGGGCGGCACGACATCGGTCCATGTGGTGAGGTTGTCGGAGACTTGCACGATGAACGATGCAATGACTGCGGCAGGATCGCGTGCCCAGGTGACCGTGCCGGCCACGACGCCCGGATTGGCGGTGAAGCTGGATCCCGTTTGGCCCATGAAGTATTCCACGCCATTGGAAACGCCGTCGTTGTCGAAGTCCAAGTCAGCCGCCTGGCCACCCGCGTTGAGGGCGGCCCATGCGGAGTAGCCCCCGGGGAGTGTCGCCGTGAAATTCGTGCCCGTCACATTCACTCCCATCACCGGCACCGGCGAACTGACCGGCGTGAATGTGTAACCGCTCAGGCTCGGCGTCACCGTGTAGGTGGCCGCGTCGGGCACGCCGGTGATCGTGTAATTGCCGCTGCCGTCCGTCGTCGCCGTCCGCGTGCCATCAGACACCGTCACTCCGGACAAACCGGCACCACTCAACACCACCTTGCCGCTGATGCTGTAGGTCAAGGTGCCGCCGAGAGTGAGGACGTTAAGGAATCCGCTGCCGGTGATGAGGTCGCTCGTATATGTGGCACCCGAGCCAGTCGCGCCCCAGAGACCTGTGACTTGGGGCACGCCATCGATGTAGAGCGAACGCACGGTATCCGTGGCACCACTGGTGTTGAGGTCCAGATTGCCCCCGGTGTAAAGCTTCACGTCCGCTCCGTCCGCAAGGTCTGTGGTGCTGATCGAGAGCGTGCCATTTTGCACCACGGTGTCGCCGGTGTAAGTGTTAGTGCCCGTCGAGGTCAACGTGCCGATGCCGCCCTTGGCCAGGTTGAGATTGCCGCTGAACGTGCCACCGAAGCTGTTGGCCACGGCGTTGTTCACCGTGAGGGTGGCGGGGATGGCGGAACTGTTAGTGACGATGTTGTTGGCCGGCACCGAACTATCAGATGATTGGCCGATGCCACCCACGGTCTGGTCGTAACCGTTCAGATCAAAGGTGCCATAAACGGTGTTGCCGCTCAGGTTGACGCCCAATGGAGTGGCCACCGGGGGTACCAGGCCCAGTTCGGGCCAGTCAGCCACCAGATAAATGCCACCGCCGACCGCCAGCTTGGTGCCGGTAGGCAGGGCGTTGGCCACGCCGAGTTTCAGGTTGCCCTGCATGGCCATCGTATCACCACCATAAGTATTCACGCGGCCCAGAATGAGCGTGCCCGCACCGACCTTGCGTAAGGTCATGTTGCCCGGGGTCACGCCCATGTTCTGTCCAATCACTTGGTCAATCTGCGCCGTGTAATTGGTGTTGACAGTGATGCCCATGATCAGCGGCAAGGTGGAGCCTTGGGTGCCCGGAATGCCCAGTGTCGTATCCGGCGGCACGTTCGAGTAAACATTCGGGCAGGGTTCGAGGGTCCAGGTGCTGGGCGCGGTCAGCCCGGCGTCGGTGATGATCATGGTATTTGAATTCGTGACGAGAGTAGCGCCGCCGGGCTGGCTTGCAAAAGTCATGGCATTCCGCTGGATCACGTTGTTATGCAGCGTGGTCGTGATCGGGCCTGGAGACGGTCCGTTGTCAGCCAATCTGCCGGCGCCGGTCCAGGTGCCGGTGGCCGCGGTGAAGGTCACCGTGCCGGTGCCCAGCGGACCATTCAGGATGGCTCCACCCGAGAGGGTGTCGCTACCTTCGACGGTGACGCCCTGAGTGATGCCATAGGTGCCATTCCAGCCAGTGCCGCTCAAGCCGACCCGAACGCCGCCGGAGAAGGTGTTGGCTCCCTTGAAAACATCGGCGGGATTAATCATCGCGATTCCACCGGGGCCGGAAATCACGCCGGTGTTGGATGTCCGATAGCCGCCATTATTAAACAGCAGTGTGCCGGAGTTGATCTGAATGTCGCCGCTCCGAGTCGCGTCGAAAAAATTGGTGCCGAACGAGACGAAGCCTGAGCCGGCGTTGATCACGAAGTTCTCGGCAAGGGGCGTGAGGGTGACGGGGGTTTTTACATAAATGATGCCGGTGCCGTTGTTGGTGATGGTCGTTGAACCCACGGTGCTGCCGAAGGCGTTGTCACCGCTGGTCGTCACGAGAACCTGCTGCGCATTGGGATCGGGAGGCACCGCCTGGACTGGACTGGCGGTGATCACGATGTTGCCATCGTAGCTGGCACCCAGATTGGTGAGGGTCTTGGTTCCAAGGCCCTCCAAGGCGAGGGTACCCGTACCGGTGGCGGCGGTGTCCAGGTTCACGGCTCCGTCGCCGCTGCCGAGGCTCAGGGTTCCGCCGGTGAGCGTCAGCGTCTGCGCCGTGCCGATGGTCATGGCGCCAAGTGCCAGAAGGCCGTTGTTGACTATGATCGGTCCGGTGAAAGTGTTGGCGGCGGGAAGGTTCCAGGTGCCGGCCCCGCTCTTGGTGATTCCCAAGGTGGTGGCCGTGCCATTGGCGACGATGCCGCCGAGGGTGTTGGCATTGGTGTTGCTGCCGTCGAGGGTGAGCACCGTGGCCCCGGCCGCGACGCCGGTGATGCCGCCGCCGATGACCAGGGTGCCGACACCGGCTCCCGCGCCGCTGGCGCTGTTGTTGGCAAAGGTGTAGGCGGCACTTGCGCCCTCGATCACCAACGGGGCATTGAGGGTTTCAAGCGCGTCGCTGGCGGCGAGCGTGCCGAGGATCTGGACGGTGCCGCCGCTGCTCAGCAGCAGGGGATTAACGCCATCGCCGATGTAGTAGCTGTCCGCCGCTGCATCGAAGCTGATCCCGCCGAGGTTTTGGCTGGTGGAGTCGATGATGATGGGAGAGCCTGCGGCACCCCAGGTATTGGCGATCGCGGCATTGAAGGTGGCGATGTCGGAATTGGTGACGCTGGCCGTGTTACCCGGGGCGGCGGTGGGGTCGCCCACCCAATTGGTGACTGTGGACCAGTTGGCGTCCGCACCCCCGCCATCCCAGATTTGGCTGGCGGCTTGGGCGGAGTGGGTCACGATGGCTCCTGCGAGGATGCAAGCGGGGACGGGCAGGATACGGCGGATTGAATATCTTGGTTTCATAATTCTGGGGTCTATTGTGTTGGGGGCTGTTGGTTGCGGGGAACTTGCTTTTCTGGCCGACCACTCATCAGCAAGCCATGAGCGGACTAGAGATCAGAAATCAGGTGTGCTGGGCGGGCACAGCAGGAGGCTTTACGCCCATTACCTAGATACACAATGACACGCTAGTGCATGCGGCACACCGCGCAATCCATAAAATGGCGCCGGGAGATGTTTAATGCTTGTACATCCTGCCGGCCGGTTTTTTCAACCCTGGCGGGCGGCCTGGAGCATGGCGCGGAGGTTTGCGGGCGGGGTGGCGGGGGGGATGGCGCAACCGGCGTTGAGGATGAAGCGGGGGTTGCCGGCAAACACGGCTAACAGTTTCCGGGTTTGCCCGGCGACGAGTTCCGGGGTGCCCAGCGCGAGCACGCCGGACGGGTCGAGGTTGCCGCAAAACACGGCGCGATCCCTGAAGCTGGCGCAAGCGGCGCTGACATCGGTCTTGTAATCCAGCTCTAACACATCCGCGCCGGTGGCGAGCATGTCGTCGAGGATGAGGGTGGTGTTGCCGCAGATGTGGAGCAAATACGGTTTGTCCAGGGCGTGGGACAACTCCGCGATGTGGCGTTCCCACGGTTGCGCGAAGCGGCGGTACATCGCGGGGGAGATCAGGTCCGGGCTGGCCGGGCTGTCGCCATTGGACAACATGTCGGCCCCGCTGGCGGCCATCAGGCGCAGGAACTGCGAGGTGGCTCCGGAGCAGTGGCGCAGCAGACAATCGACGTCCGCATGCTGGTCCTCATCGGATAGATCCATCATCCATTCGGCCGGGCTGCGCATCATGCTCGCCAGCGAAAACGGCGACTGGTCGCAATTGCCACGGATGCAGATCTCATCGCCGAAATGCGCCTTGAGCAAGCGCACCGCCTCCAACCAGATCCGCACGCGCGGATCGGCCGCGATGTCCGGCGGCGGCAAATCGCGCGCGGCGGCCAGATTCGGCAGGCACCCGCCCTCGCAACGGGCCGGATCATCGCTGGGGAAATCCACCGGCACGCCGACGGCACCGGCGAGGGTGGCGGTATCGACATCGACGCAGATGGCGTCGTAGTCATAGGTTTCGACGGCTTGGATGAAGGCCCTGGCGATTTGCGCGGGGTCCTCGCGGTATTGGCGCTGGGTGATGCCGGCCTCGCGGGCGGCCATCAGGAAGTTATGCAGCATGACCGGGATCCGGTCCGCAGGTTCGCCGCGCAGCGCGGCTTCGATTCGTTGTTTGCCGTTCATGATAGGAGCGTGTTGGAAATTGCAGTCATCATATATACATCTGTTAATCCGGAAGTGTTTTGCCAGCGCCGAGTTCGGTATTTATCCAGCAGGGCGAGGGTCAGGGATTTCATGCTTGGAAGTTATATTTCTTACAGATCGGTCGCAATTCGTTTGTTGTCGGTGGCGGAAATGGGTTGTGGCTGCGGACGCGGCGGGTCATTCGGCCAGCGGTGGCATCCACTGGTGGAGATACTCGTTGGTGAAGCGGCGGGCGGGTTTGGCGGGGTCGGCCGGGGCGGGGTCAGGCGGGGCCTTGTCCATCGTGAGGGCGACGCCGACATTGCCGTCGCCAGGAGATTGGAGGACGGAGACGGGGTGGCGGCCGACGGCCAGGGTGACGGGTGCGAGGCCGTCCTTCTGAATGGCGACGTCCTTGCCATCGACGGTGAGGCGGACGTTATTGCCGCGGCAGATGATGCGGTATTCGCCGGCGGTGAGGGTCTCGATTTGTCCTGAGGCGGCGAGGATCAGCGGGCCACCGAGGTTGCGGGCGAGCTTGCCGGTGGATTCAAAGCGGGCGATTTTGCCCGTGGCGACGGGCTTGAGCTTGGCAACGTCGGGCATGGCATCCACCCTGGTGCCGGCGGGTGCCGCGTAAAGTTGATAGGCGACGCGCGGCGCCTCGCAGCGCAGTTCTATCCACCTGGTGCCACCTAACGGTTTGTCATCGGGGCCGAACGCGCGGATGCGCAGTTCGGCGCGGGGTCCGTAGTAGCCCGAAATAAAGACCTCGCCAGCCTGTTTGGGGTCGATCTGGAATGGTCCGTTGTAGAGGGTGGCGGTGGCCGGGGTGGGGTTCTTGCCGCCGACGGTGTAATAGATCCGGGCATTCTTGATCGGGCTGGCGAGGGTGACGGTGACAGGCTTGTTGCTATAGAGGTTCTCCTGCGTGTTGAGCAGCCCGTCAAGTTTGACGGCCACCGGATAGAGCAGTTTTTCGAGCATGGCATCGGTATGAGCGAAGCGTGCGTAGTAGTCCTCGAACGAGCGGCAGGCCCACGGGCTGTAGAGGCGTTCCTGGCGGGCGGGCACCTTGTCGCGCATGGTCGGGATTGCGACGTTAGGTCCTTGCTCCCAGAATACCATCTGCCCGCCGATGACCTGCGGGTTGATCTCGAACTGCCGCGACTGCGACTGCTCGTTCAGATTGAGCAGCCACTTGTTCCACTCGTAGTTCTGTCTGGCGCTCCAGGAGATGGAGGGGGTCCACGGCACATTGATGAGGTGATAGCCGGCTTCCAACAGGGCCTGGGGGGCATAGGACGACCCGTGCCAGGCCATGATGATCACGTCCTTGTCCACTGGCTCGTTAGATCCGAAGCCCTCCCAGCAGATCGTTTGTTTGCCGTGTTTTTTGACGATGGCATTGACGCGGTTGATGAAGTGGGCGAACACGTGCTCGCTTTTGACGCCCTTGGCCGCGAGGGCGGCGAGTTGCTCCTTGACGGCCGGGTGGGCGAAGAACGCGCCGAACTGGGTTTCATCGGCACCCATGTGGAAGTAGGGCGAACTCTTGAAGAGTTCGCAGGCCTCGCCGATGAGGGTGTCGAGCACCGGATAGATTTCCTCGTTGGCGATGTTGATGACGCCCAAGGTGTCGAACTTGCCGGTGGCGGGGTTCTTGGCACCGAAAATTTCAGGCATGGCCCCCTGGAGGGCGCTGCTGTGGCCGGGCAATTCGATTTCAGGCACCACGGTGACGCCGCGGGTGTCGGCGTATTGAATGAAGTCCTGCATTTCCTTCAAGCCATAACTGGCGTCGGGTGTGGGGATCTTGGGATAGGCCTTGGAAGGCAGGCGGTAGCCCTGGTCGTCGGTGAAGTGGAAGTGCAGGAAGCGCACCTTGTAGAGCCGGCAGAGGTCCACGACCTCGTAGAGGTATTCGATGGGATGCCACTGGCGCGCGACATCTAACATATTTCCGCAATAGCGGGAGCCTGGTTGGTCCTCGACGAGCATCCGGGGCAGGCGGAGTTGGCCGCCGTTTTCCTGGAGGGCCTGGAGCAGGGTGACGCTGGCCATGGCGGTGGCCTGATAGTTGGTGCCTTCGACGAGGATGCCCTTGGGAGAGGCCACGATCCGTTGCTCAAGTCCCTTGAGTGAAGGATCAAGTTTGAGGTAGGGATCGTCGTTGAAAGCGAGTTTGGGGTTGATTTTCAAGCAGATGTCCTGGGCGGTGGCGGGGCCTTGGGCGACGGGGATGACACGTTGGGTGAGGCGGACGATCTCGCCTGATAGAAGATTGGCCAGCGGGGTGAGCTCCGGGCTGGTGGCCACGATGCGGGTGGCGGGGCCCAAGGTGATGAAGTCCTTGGCCACGGTCCCGCGCATCGGCCAAGGGACGAGTTGGACCAGCGACGGGTCGGCCTGCAATCCGATGCGGGCCCCTTTGAGTGCCGGATCTCCATCCATGCCGAAAGGCTTGTCCTGGGCTTCCGCACCACTGGCGGCAACTACGGCGATGAACAAAGCGAGCGGGTGAAGTATAGGTTTCATGGGATGAGGGATTGGTTTGTTAGCACAGGTGGCGGCTTGCCCCGGTCCAGCGATGCGGGACCGACGGCGTGGCCGCATGATGGCTGGCATGTTTCCGCAAGAAAAGCGCCGATTCCGCTTGCGTGATGTTCAATGTTTGGACAATCTGCCTGCCGCCACCCGGCATGAAGAAGCAACTCCCGTTCACCCCATCCCAGCCGATCCGCTATACGCTCGTCGACCAAGCCGCGAACTGTATCCGCCAAGGCCTGCGCGGCAACCGATGGCAAAAAACCATCCCCGCGGAAGGTGAATTGTGCCGCGAACTGGGGGTGTCCCGCGGGACGCTGCGCAGCGCGCTCGCCGTGCTCTTCGAGGAAGGCCGACTCAGTCCCGGCGGACGAGGCGGGCGCCATGCCATTGTCGCCAAAACGAAAGGACGAAAGCACAAGCTCCAAGCCCTCAAGGGCAGCCTGGTGCGGGTGCTCAGCCCGCAGCCGCGTTTCATCCTCGGCGGACTCACCCAATCCATTTTCCAAACAATGAGTGAAAGCCTGGGCCGCGCGGGTTTGCATTTCGAGTTCGAATATCACTCCGGTCTCTGGAACCTGCGCCACCCCGATGCGGCACTCCGCAAGATCACGTCCCAAGCCAACACCGCCGCCTGGTTGCTCTACCGCTCGCCGCTGGTCGTCCAGGAATGGTTCGCCAAGTCCGGTATTCCCGCCGTCGTTTTCGGCGGCCTTCATCCTGGCGTCGCGCTCTCCCATGCCGAGTTCGATCTGGTCGCGGCAAGCCGCCATGCCGCCGGCGTGTTTGCCTCACGCGGGCATCGCCGGATGGTCTTTCTAACGGTGGAAAAAGCCACGGCGGGCGACGTCGCGTGTGCCCGGGAATTTGTCGCCGCCGCCACCGCCTCCGGGGCTGACGCGCAAATCGTGGTGTTCGACGACACCATCCCCGACCTGTGCCGCAAGCTCGACAGCCTGCTGCTCGCCAAGCCCGTCCCGACCGCGTTCCTCGTCGCCTTCGCCAACCACGTGCCCGCCACCATCGGCCACCTCACCCGCCGCGGGTTTCCGGTGCCGAAGCGGGCCGCGGTGATTTCACGCATTGACGCGAGGTTGCTGGCCGAGAGCATCCCGAGCGTCGCCCGTTATGCCATGGATGGCGAGCGCTTGGGGCGGGGTGCGGCGCGGTTGCTGCTCAAAGCGCTCAACTCCGACATCAAGACCACCATCGGGCAATGCATCATCATGCCCGAATTTGTCGACGGCGAAACCGCCGGCGGGCGGGCAACGCTGTGAGCGGTGCCATGGGTTGTCCAACCATTGCACATCTCAAAACGGTGATTCGCCGCTTCCCATGTGGTAAAGCACTCGTAAACTGCCTGCCCAGCCCCATGCCATTGCTCGCCACCGATCCCAGCCAACCCGAACCTGCCGCAAAAAAAACGGCCGCCCATCCCGCTGCCCATGACCCGGGCGCGACGGAAGCGCGGACGCTGCTGCCGGGCGGTGACTCCGCCGCGTTTTCAACTGATGCGCGGGAGCGGGAATTGCTGCTCAGCCATCTCGCGCGGCTGCGGCCGGCGGTGATCAAGCCGGCTAACGGTTCCATCAAGTATCCATATTGCATTCCCGGCGGGTTCTACGAACAACAATGGGACTGGGATGGATTCTTCATCGGCAGCCATCTGGCGGCGCGAACTCCGCCACAACCCCAATACTTGAAATACTGGGTGCTCAATGTGCTGGAATCCACGTTGCCCGACGGCGATGTGGCGGCCTGCATCAGCCCCGATGGTCCGCGCACCAGCCATGCCTCGTTGCGCTTGAAGCCGTTTCTCGCCCAAGGCGCGGAACTGGAGGCAAGGCTGTTAGACGATTACACTTGGATCGAAGAACACTACGAGAGGATTGCAAGGATTGCCACGCGCCGGGAATCCACCCATTTCATCAAGGACTACGGTCTCTATGTTTGGGAGGACGCCATGCAGTCCGGAGCCGACAACAATCCGGCGATCGGCAATGATACTGCGGCAGTGAAGGCAGTGGCCGCGTGTGACATCAACGCGTTTCTTTACCGCGAGTATCTCGCGCTGGCACGCCTGGCGGGACACCTCGGCCGTCACGACGAGCAAACACTTTACTCCGCCAAGGCCGCGGCCCTGCGCCAGGCGATGGACGATCACCTGTGGGACGCCAAAGCCGAATCCTACTGGAATCTGCACGTCGGCACGCACCAATGGTGCCAGCGGATCTCCTACTCGAACTTCGTGCCGCTGTGGGCCGGCATGGTGCCGCCCGCACGGGCCACGGCGATGCTCCGCCGCTACCTCTGGAACGACGAGCACATGCTCACGCCCTTCGGCCTGCGCTCGCTCTCACGGCAGGACCCGGAATATAACAACAGCAACATGATCATCCCCTACTCGAATTGGCAGGGGCCGGTCTGGCCGATCGCCAACTACTTCTATTTCGTCGGCCTGATGAACCATGGCTTCCACGGCGAAGCCTCCGAACTGGTCCGCCGTCTGACAAAATTATATCTCCGGGACATCGAATACTGCGGCTCGTTGCACGAAAACTACTGTGCCGAAACCGGCGCGCCGCTGGCGCCCTCGGCCGCCCAGTCCAAGCATGGCCTGGAGGGCGGCTTCATTGGCTGGAACCTGCTGCTCCAAGACATGATCGAGATGCTCGGCGGCCGCCCGAATTTGTTGGAACTGCGGGCGTGAGGCGGCGGGCCGCTGTCATTGTAGCAACTGTATGACCGTCGCACTTTCTTGGCATGGAGAAGAGCTTGGCAAAATGAGGGAAGAGGTTGCTGGACTTGGCGTCCCACTGGCGGGGCAATCTATCAGCTTGAACTTCAACGCCGGGTTCCCGCTGCGGCGTCGGAGTCAAGGCTGATCTGCAAGTGGGTGATTAACGGATAACAGGTCATTGTTCACTGGCAACCCGCCCCCCCACCGCGATCACGGCACTTCCGATAGATTGCGCACCCGGGGAGCGTCGGTGACGGGGTCCGGGTGCACGAGCACAAACGAGCGTGCCCGGGGGTCGAGCGGCCAATAGGTGGAATTGAACGGAATCCACGCGCTGCCGACCCGCCGCGCCATTTCCACTTCGATCCGCGGGTCTGCGGGGGCGGGCCGCGGCGCACGCAAATACTCCGAGTGTCCGGGCTTGATGATCGAGCGTTGGGTTCCGAAACGCACCGCGATTTCTTCCTTGGTCACGTTGAGCAGAAAGCGATCACCGGGGCCGATCTTGGTGATGTCGTCAGGAATCGGGAAGATCGCGCAACCGCCGTCATTCTTCGGCAGGATCAACAGCAGAAAGCGGCCACCGGCGGTGTCAGGCAGGGTGAATGAATCCGTGGATTTGAAGGCCTTGGAACTGGCCAGATAGCGACCGGGCGGCAGGCTGACTGGCAGGCTGAATTGGTTCATCCGGGCCTCGATTTGCAACTTGTCCTTGGAGTCGGTTTTACGGTCGGTCTTGTGGTCGGCGGCAATGAGGTCGAAGGTGACTGCGGTGGCAGGGAGGTCAAAGGCCAGAGTACGGACGGGAGCCGCAGTGACCAGAGTCACGGCAAGTCCGCCGGCGAGGACGGGAATGAGGATGAGGTGACGCATTGCGTGAGCGATGTAACGGGTGGGATGGGCGGGTTATTTCACTCTTGCGGTCCGCTGAGCCAGCGGAATGAGACCTTCTGATAGCGTCGTCCGAAAGTCTTGTTGAGCGGTTTTTTCGGAACTGCCACATCGGCAGTCTCGCTCGTGTCCATATAGTCAGGAACACGCTGCACCACGACCTCGCACCAGGCGCGGGCGGCGACCGCGCCTTGGGCATCGCGGGATTCGCCATAGCCACGGATGCGGAAGGTATCGCCGCGGGCGACAATCGAAGGGCCCAAGGGGTCGAGCACGTCCGCTTGCATGAGCCAGCCGGGATTGCCGGCAGCGCTGTTAAGGGCGCTGGCCTGGGGAAATGCCATGATGGCCCCGCCGGGAGAACTCGCGCCATCCTTGCCGCCGGCTTTGACCGCGTCATTCAGGCCACTGGCATCAATGGCCGATTGGAGCGCGCCGGAAATGGCCAGGTCCTGGTCGCTGCCCAACCTGCGGTTGAGAAATTCCGATAGATTGAGGAACGGGCCGCGCTTGCGGACTTGAGTCACGATGGCCTT
>Ga0268284_1001448_pt1 | contig 12245 bp, 5 predicted proteins | sample saktaG_14_FD_190137 | JGI IMG/M metagenome (GOLD analysis project Ga0268284, IMG submission 190137) | Saline water microbial communities from Sakinaw Lake, British Columbia, Canada - sak_2013_06_06_40m | ecosystem: Environmental > Aquatic > Non-marine Saline and Alkaline > Saline ... | reverse complement strand
ACTCTTCGGGCGGCAGGTCGGACCCGGTTTTTGCGCGGTAGGTTTTCATCAGCAATGGGGTGAATGCGCCCCAACTGATCTCGAAGGGAATCCGGTCCGGAACGCCCGTTCTGCGCAGGGTTGTGAGTACCCGTTGTCGTGAATTCATCTTTTTCGATCTCTTGTTATTTAGCGGCCCAAGCGTTGCCAAATCCGGTAATCACCGTGGACAACATCAGAATGAGAATCGCGACAAACACCCATTGCATGGTCCGGCGGCTGACGCCCTTCCATTCCAAGGCGAGAATTCCGCACAGGGTGCTGAACATGATGACAAAGGCAAGGTGGATCGACCAGCTGGAAAAGTCATAGCGGCCCATTTTGGTGGTGCCCATGCCGTAGAAGAAGAACCCGGTATACCAGATCACGCCGGCAGCTATAGCCAGGAGATAATTGGTGGTCATCACCGCGCCGCCGTTTGCCGGGCGGGAACCATTCGCATCCTTGATCATCACGTAATCGCCCAGCGAACGGTTGCGCCAGTTGAGCAGCAGGCACCACACACCATTCACCGTGAAGCCGCCTGCCATGACCACAATGAAGACCGGCGCGTTTTTAAAGATATCAGGTGCGCCCAGTTGCAGGGCCAGGTTTGCAATGGGTTTGCCCCAATTGATGCCGTAGGCAAATCCCGCGCTCATGATGCCCGAGAACGTTGCCACCAGGAAGCCCTTGACCAGGGAGAACTCCGAGATCGCGGCGCTCTTCTGCGTGGCGGTCATTTCCCTTTCCTTGCGGATTCCCGCATAACCGCACAGGCCGATCCCGATGAGACAAACCGCAACGCCGGCTAACAGCATCCAGCCTGATACGGTCGTAAGGAGAACACCGAACCTTCGCTCCACCAGCGGCGGAATCAACGTCCCAAAGGCCGCGCAGTATCCAAGCGCCACCGCCATCCCGAGCGACATTCCGAGGTAGCGCATGGTCAAGCCGAACGTCAGACTGCCGAAGCCCCACATCATGCCGAACAGATAGGCAAGTTCCAGGCTTCTGGCGGGACTGTGTTGAAGAACCGTCAGCGGATGCGTCCCGGTCCAGATCGCAACCAGCCACGGCGCAACCAGCCAGGCGGCGCTCCCCTGCACCAGCCAACCGGTCTCCCAGCGCCAGTGCCGGAGTTTGCGTAATGGCACATAAAAACTCCCATGGGCCACTCCGCCGATGGCATGTAAACAAACCCCCAATAATGCGTTTGCAGCCATGTTGTTTAAAAGAGTTTCGACATGTTGATCCCGCTGGCTTCCGCAGTGTCCTCGCTAACAGCAAGGATTCTGTCATCGATCGTTTCGCACAGGCTGCCGGCGGTGCGATAGAGTGCGAGCACATTCTCAAGCGGCGACCCGACCTGGATCGCATGGGTGGGGCCGAGGAACAGGCCACCCTGCGGAAACAACTCCAAGCGGCGCCGGACCTCGGCAACAACCTCCGCCGCTGTGCCGAAGGCCAGCGTGGTCTGAACACAGACACTGCCGCAAAAACACAGCCGGTCGGCATAATGATCGTGGAGATAGGCGATATCCATTTCCGGAGTCGTCGGCTGCACCACGTCCTGGACATCCAGCCCGAGTTCGATCAAGCGCGGCAGGAAAGACTCCACACAACCGCACATGTGCATCATCGTGCGGGCGCCGTAACTGTGGGCCATGTCGAAGTATTGTTTGAATTTCCCGGCGAAATGCCGCTCGAAAATATCCTTGCCGATCATTGCGCCCCGCTGGTTTCCCAGATCCTCGCCGATGTGGGTGAAATCTATCAATCCTCCCGCCGCCTCCAGCACGCGGCGATGCATCTCATGATAGAAATCAAAGCGCGCCCGCATGATCTCGATGAACACCTCATTGTCTTCGAGCAGGTCCATGAGCACCTCCTCCATCCCCCGGGAGCGGGCGATGCTGTTGATGAAATCCATGTCGCCGGCGGTGCCAAAACAAATCGCTACCCCCTGCTGGCGGAGCTTTTCGCACTGCGCCCTGATGGTCGAGTAGTCAAACGAGTCGGCACTTGGAAAATGCGCGCGATCCAGTTGGTCGAGCGTCTCGATGCCCGCGTAGGGCAGATAGCAGGCCTCCAGATACTTGCCGCCCTGGAACTCGGCATACTTGTAGCGTTCGCCGAAATAGCCCTCGATGCTCCCGTCGGGAAACGTCCGCAGCTCGGGACCGACATATACCGGGTCCACATAGCGGAAATCGTCGCCGACCACCCGTAGCAATTGCTCCATGTGGGTCAGCCCGAAATGGTCCATGAGCATCCGGTTGACTTCCGGCGTGGCCTCATGCTTGACCGGAATCCGGTCATAACCTGTCCGGTTGAATGCCGATATCACTCTCTCTCTGGATGTCATGGGTGTCGTCATTGTTGGTGGCGTCATTGCATCCGGTGGCGGCCCGCTCGTCGATCTGAAAATCAGGTCCGTCGCCCGGATGAGTGTGCAGGAATCGTTTCAACCCGGTGGGTTTGGCGCGCTAATTCCTCATTCCGGGATCGGCGCCACGAAAGTCAGGGAAGCCTTGGATACGTGGAATGATGCTTCCTGTGGGCTGAAGAATGAAGAGGACGCTGCGGCTGCGAGGGTCGTGGAACCAGTTGGTTTCACAAAGAGGTTCGGGGCGCTCCTTGCCTGGCGCGACAAAGTGAATGTTCACGTGGTATTCCTCCAAGCGGTTGGCAGGAGCATCAAGGATCAGGCGCGCGTTGGGATTGATCGCGAGTTTACGCGTGCCGACGATGCCGCTCACCTTGTTCTGAGTGAGATTGAACCAGAGCATCTGGCCGGGTTTGAAGTTCGCGACATCCGCGTCGACGACCTGCATTTTCACTGGAGCCACCTGGTTTGAGGGGTCACTGGACACGATCAGATAGAAATCGCGGACCGATGCGGCGATCCGGGCCGCGGGCGCGCCTGGCGGGATCACGGCAGCGGCATTCGTGGCGGCGGTGGTGGCGGGTGGTGCCGTGGGTAGCAACGCAAGGCTAACAGCTTCCGGACTGATTTTATAGATGGGGGAAAATCCCATGCGGGTGAGCTCGACTTCCTGGGCCGTTTTGCCATCGAACAGATACATGTTCGTTAGAGCACTCTCAGGTGCCGCGATAAAAAGGATGCGACAGGTGCGGGAGGCTTTTTCCGCCGCGGTGGCGGCAAGGCTGAGGATCAAAAGAAAAAAGGCGGCACGCATGGCAAGATCAGGGGGTTTTCAAGATTGAAGCCATACGGCATCATATTTCAGCGTTGGTCAACCAACGGAATGAGATGATTTCAAATCGCCGGCCAAAGATGAGGTTGGCGGCGGACTTGGGCAGGGTGGTGATGTCAGGAGCATCCACGGGATCCATGTAGTCGCGGGTGCGCCGGACGATGGCTTCACAGGTTGCGCGAGCCGTGATTTTACCGGACTTGTCACACGCATCCCCGTAAGCCCGTATGGTGAAGGTGTCATCGCGGGCCGAAAGAATGGGGGCGATGGGGCGAAGCACATCGGCCTGGCGTGTCCAACCTGGAAGACCATAAGCATTGTAGCCGTCAGCCGCCTCGGGGAAACTGTAGCCGGCCGCTAACAGAGCGGCCGCGGAGGCTTTGGCGGATCCGGCTTGAATCACCGAATAGGGATTGGTCGAACTGTCATTGGCAAGGGCATTGAGGGCGGCCTGAATGGTCCCGGCAAGGGCCAAACCACCGGATGACAACTGCCGGTTGACGAACTCTGCCAACGAGAGGAACGGCCCGCGAGCCCGGACCTGATTGACGATTTGTTCGGCGAAGCGGTCGAGCACCGGGTCGGTGAGTTTGCGGTATCCGGCAAACTCCGCACAGGTGGAAAACTGGCCGGAAGTGCCGATGGATTTGGCTTCGACATCCCCCGCAACAGAGAAGCGGCTGAAGGCGTAGTCTTGCGCACCAGACAAGTTGCTGCCCGTGGGGGTGACGTAAGGAATCTTCTGATCGCGGGCGTGGCCTAACAGGGCGCGCCAGGCATTCACCGAAGTGGAATTGACGTTGAACATGCCTTCCACCTCGATTCGGGAAGCGATGGTTTTCCAAGCACCCGCCTTGCTTGCGTATTTGTCAAAGAGACCGTCGGCTCCGGCCGTGGTCTGCGCGGCAGCGGCATCCGCAGTGATGGGCATGTAGGCGCGGTTGGGGAGCGGATCCTTGCCGGATACGAAATCGGTGAATGTTTTCCTGGAAGTCTCCGAGCCCGCGGGCTTGCCGAGATTGGCCAATTTCGGAGCGATGGAGGAAACGAACCAGTCGTCAAAAAGGAGGTGATTCGCGCAAAAGGAGTCGTCGTGCTGGAGATCCTGGTTGCCTTGCGGGAGTGCGGGCTCGTTGAATACCGTTTTGGCCGGAACGAGGGGGGTGGCATCGCTATTGCCGATGATGTTGAAGCAATAGGGTGGAACGGGATTTTCGTAACGCAGGTTCCAGTTCTGGAGTTCGGCAAGCGACTGGATGGGCTGGGTCGGGAGTTCGGCAATGATGCAGCGGGAGAGTCCGTCGGAGTTCTGGAAGCCGCTGACAATGAAGCCGTGGTTGGCGGCATCGGTGCTGGGATAGAGGCTGTCCATGGTGGAAATGGCTCTAAAGCTGTAATCAAAGGGTGAGTTTACAGGATGGGCGGAGCCGGGATACTGGTATTCTTGTTGCCAGGCCCGGGCCTGGCCCATGATGGTGAAGTTAACAAACGGGCTGGATTGGACAAAGCCTTTGGAGGCGAGGTGGGTTTGACTCGCGGTTCGCGCGCCGAAAATCGTGGTCATGAACGGTTGTGGCGAGCTTGCGGACAGTTCAAGGGTGGCGTCCGTGAGGGCGGTGTTGGGTGGTAGTTTATACACTGCGCTCGCGACGGCGGGGAAGATTTGCATGCGATACGCCAGGTGTTTATCACCACTGGCATTATTCTCATCCAGGTTGATTCCAACGCCTTGCCACTGCGTATCCGTGTAACCTCCGTCTCCGTAAGCGGTGTCGAACCTGGCCTCGACTTTCACGTTGGTGTTGCCTGCAAGCCCGGTAAATGGGCTTCCATTGTCTTGTTTGAGGGGGACATGGAAACCGCCTTTCAAGCGCAGTCCCGGTGTGAGCTCGAGATTATCGCTGAATGGAACTGGTGTCGCAGCGGGACTGAAGCTGAGAGTTTCTCCAGGCTTGAAGGTATGTGTCGAATTAATAGAGAATGTCATGTAGCGAGCCCCGGACAGCGAAGAAGGGGAATAGGCGGTATCCCAGAGGCTGTTGTGGGAATCCAGGATGCTGTTCCATTTTGGATTTTGGACATTGCCGACATTGAAGCGGAATGCTTCCGGCGTGCAATAGAGGAGCCAGAACTTCATTCCGCCTTGAAAGGAATTGATCGACACGTTGTAGGGATTCCACAGGGTGATGATCGGTGTCACCAGGAGTTGAGGGTTATAGAGGGCGCCGTTCGGTGTGGCGTAGTGCGAAAAAACCCACTGGATACGGGCAATGACAGGGATGGTGCGGGTTTTGTGCAGGAAGTTGAAATTGCTAACAGCATCCGTGGCATCGACCCTGTAGGAACGTGCCGCAATGGTGGTGCCGCCGGGATCCATTGACTTGTAGAGGGTGGCCCAGTCCTTGAGGTTTTCCCAACTGCTCACCGCCCCATGTTGATCGATTGACGGATTTCCGGCACTGCTGCGGTAAGCAGACCAAGGATAAATCAGGGATTTGTCGGGGCGGTAGTTGCCACCGCTCACTGGAATATTGAAGGCAATGTCCTCGCCGGGTTTCACGCGGAAAAACGGCTGGTTGGACTTGGGTTCCAGATCCCAATTTTCCGTGAGCAGGGAGAGATCCTTGCGCCAGCCGCCGGTGGCCGTGTTGGTGAGCAGACCCACCGATGTTGCCGACAGATCATGGAAAAACTCGCGCGAGGTTTTGTTAGTGGTGTCAGTGGCGATCAGATCGCCCTGCCGGAGGCTGATCGCCTTGTTGGCGGAGGCAGGATCGTCTAACACCTGTTCGAGACGGAACGGTTTCGGGTCGACCACCGTGTGCGACTTGGCATTCGACGCCCAGCCCGCAACCGAATCATTGGAGGGTTTGTATGGCTTGGGGAGACGGGCCTTTTGATTCTCTCCACTGATCCACCAGGCGATGCTGCCGTGTTGGCTGGCGTTGGTGACCGCAGTGGGGGTGAGATGGATTTGCATTTTTGCGCGGTCGGTGCTAGTGCCGAGTGCGCCGGTGCCGACCAGGGTGACCTTGCCGTTGGCCAGGGCCGTGTCGGGCAGGGTGGAGGGATCCGTGGTGTTCGTGGAGGTCAGCCAGGCGACGAAACGTTTCTTTTTTTCGCTGGCATAGTTGCCGGGGGACACCGGCCGCCCCGCGAAGGTCCCGCTTTTCTCGTGGTCCGCGCCCTGCCAACTGGTCCACACGCCGAGCACCGGCGGGTTGTTAGAGTCGAGGATGTCGGCGCGGGCGGTGACGCGGGTGTCGGGGCCGGTTTGGCGCTGGAGGTCGCCCAGCGCGAGCATCAGCGCCATGCGGGCATTGGCGCGGGCGGTGGCAATGGCCTCGGTCTGCGCAGAGCCACGCAGCGCGATGCTTGAGAGCGACAGCAAGCCGACCGCCAGGACCGTGAGCAGGATCATCAGTGAGAGCGTGATGACCAGCGCGAAGCCGTTGCGGGCGCAGCCGGGCCTGCAAGGCATCCCATTGCGGTGCTGCGAATGGATGATCTCGCCTGGCATCAGGTCTGTCCATGTGCGGGTCATTGATGTTTATATTCCACAGGTGCGGTAAAGGTGTAACGAAGTGCAACGTAGCGGCTCAGCGGCAAACCGGAAACCACAAGAACGGGTGACAAACGGGTGACAAACGCGACTGCGAGCGCAACCCGGAAAACTGGTCTCGGCTGGCGCGACTGGCCGGAAACAGGTTGCAGTGCGGATAGAGGCCGGAGATGAATCAGGCCAGACCCAGTTCGTGGGCATTCACGATGCTGGGGGCGGCTTGTGGCGGGGTGCCGGCGAGGAATGGACGCACGTCTCCGGCGGCGGCGACGGGATGGCCCTGGAGGATGGCCGCCACGTTGCAGGCAGCCAGGCTGGCCATGCCTTCGCGTGTCCACCTGGTGGCCGAGGCGATGTGCGGGACCATCACCACGTTATCCAGATCGGCCAAGCCGGGGGCCATGGCGGGTTCGTTCTCGAAGACATCCAGCCCCACCCTGAAATCCGGATGGCTGCGGCAATGCGTGACCAAGGCCGCTTCGTCCACCACCGGTCCGCGGCTGGTATTGATCAGGATGGCGTCGGGTTTCATCAAGGCCAGGCGCTCCGCGTTGAGCAGGTGGCGTGTGCCCGCATCGAGCAAGGTGTGCAAACTCACCACGTCGGCCTCTTCTAACAAACCATCGACCGACTCCGCGCGCCGGCAGGTCACTGCGGGTTCGCCGCGCGTGGACAGGAACACACTATAAGCCCGAATGAACTCCTCTAACAGTATATTCGGTCGCGGGTCGAAGTAAACGAGGTTCATTTTGTGGCCCTCGACCATCATGCGGGCGTAGGCTTCGCCGATGCGTCCGGCGCCGATGACCCCGACGGTTTTGCGGTGGAAGAGGCTGCCGAGAAACAAGCCGGGCAACCAGCCCTTGAACTGGCCGCCGCGCATGAAGCGGTCGGCCTCGACGATGCGGCGCGCGGCCGAAAATGTCAGGGCGACGGCGATCTCGGCGGTGGTTTCGGTGAGCACGCCCGGCGTGTTGCCCACTGGAATACCGCAGGCGGAGGCGGCTGGCACGTCGACATTGTTATAGCCGACGGCATAGTTGCTGTAGGCGCGGCCGCCGGCATGTTTCAGGGCGGCGAAGAGCCCGGCGTTCCATGATTCGGTCAACTGGCCGATGGCGGCATGGCAATGATCGCCGATGAGGGCGATGATCTCCTCGCCTGATAGAATTTCGTCGCCGGTGGCGATCTCAACGCGGCAGCCGGCAGCGATCAACACATCCAACCAATGGGTTCCGGGCAGCGGCTTGGTCACGACCACGCGCAGGTGGCCGGCGGGGTTCACGATCTGGAGCGACGGGGCATTCATGGATGGGATGACAACTTGCTATCCCTTTTACGGCGCCGTGTCCACCACCTTGAGGCGGGCGAATTTCTTGACCGGGCCGGAGGGGAACGTGTAGGTCACATCGTTGCCGGAGAAGGTCACGTTGCCGGAGCCCGGTTCGTTCGTCCAAGTGCCGGTCGCGAGTGAGGTGGTGGTTTGCACCACATAACCGGTGCCATACACTCCGGGGTAATCGGCAGCCTTGGTCCAGGTGACGCTGAGTTTGCCATCCGGGGCCTTGACCACGCCGGGCAGGGTGGTGAAGCCGGTGGTGTTGGTGTTACCACCCAGGAAGAATTCGATTCCGTTAGGCACGCCGTCGTGATCGTGGTCTTGGTCCATCGTCTGGCTGCCGGCGCCGTTGGCGGTGGCCCAAGTGGCGTAGGATCCGGGCACTGGCGCAGCCATCACGCTGACATTGCTGATCTTGTCGAGCATCCCCGCACTGCCGCTCACGTTGTTGAATCGAAGACTGAGATTGGCAGTGACCCCGGTCGGAATGGTCTGGGTCAATGTATAGCTCTGCCAGGTGTTCGCAGTCTGTGTGGACGTATCAAAGGTTTGGCTGTAGGTGGTGGCACCGACCAGGAATGAGGCCTGCAACACCCCACCGCCGCTACTGCTGCAAAGATAGAATGTCACCGCAAGGGTGTCGCCCGCGTTGAAGGATTGCGACCCTAGATCCTGAGTGACTATATTGCCGAGCCAGTTAGAGCCAGGGTCCGGAGCATTAACCATGTTGGCGGCCCAAATACCACCGCCGGTGAGGGCGGGGAGAGGACCGGAACTATATCTTTCTCGACCGTAGCCGCCCATGTTGGTAGTCCACGGGGATGGGATAAACATCCAATTGCCATCTGTCCATGTCTGATCACCAGGGTTTGTGATCTCGAAGCTGCCGTTCTGCACGGCGATGGATATCGCATAATTGACGGTGATGGCCATGGTGGCATCCGCGCTGTAAACTGTCCCATCGCTCACCTGGAACAAGAACGAGTCGGGCCCGCTGTGGTTTGTGGCTGGCGTGTAGGTTAGATTGCCGATGTCGGCCACAGAAATGGCCGCGCCCGGGACTGAGGTGATGGGCGTCCCGTTCAGATTCAGTGTGCCGTGGGCCGGGAGAGAGATGATCTTGATCGCACTCAGCGTGTCGCCGGCATCGGCATCCGCGAACGGGAAGTCTCCCGCCGCAAACGTCTTGTCGGTGCCTGTTGCCAGGATCGCCGAAGCGCCGGTGGAGATGGGCGCATCGTTGACGGGTGTGACATTCACCGTCATCACCGCGTCGGCGATGCTCCAAACGTTGTTCGCATTCTTGACCTTGATCCCGATGGTCGTGTAAGGAGTGCCGTTCCCGTTCGCCGCCGGTTGGTACGTTAGATTGCCGATGTCGGCCGCCGCAACAATCGCGTTATTCGCCACGGGGGTTCCGCTCAACTTCAGGGTGCCAAGTGCCGGGAGCGAGGTGACCTGCACGGCGGCGAGCGCGGCCGAATTCGGATCCGCGTAACCGAAATTGCCTGCGGCCAGCGCCGTTGACGTGTCCTCTATAATCGTTAGATCGGCATTGGTTGAGGACGGTGCGTTCGTTGGAGTCACTGCGATATTGCTGATCTTGTCGAGCCATGCCCTGCCGCTCAAGGAGCTGAATTTGAGGCTGAGATTGCCCGCGTTCGCCAGGGTCTTCGTCAACGTGTAGGGTGCCCAGTTACCCGCACCCTGGGAGGTGGTATCAAAGTTTTGGCTGTAGGGTGAGGAGCCGACCATGAAAGTGGCAGTGATGACCCCCGACAGCGTGTTATCCTTCCCGGCGTAGAACGTCACTGCGAGGATGTCTCCCGCGTTGACGGGGGTCAGCAGGTCCTGAGTGATGGAAAAACCTGCATCCGTGAAATTGGCATACCAGGTGCCGTCCGCAGCGCCGCTGAAAAACACCCCCGCATGGCTCTGCCCGTTTGCGGAATCGGGGGACGGATTCCAGACGGGAGCAATATGCGCCCAATTTGCATCCGTAACAGCCCCCGTCGTCTCGAAGCTCCCGTTCTGCACCAGGATGTCTGGCGTGACCGTGATATCCATGGTGGCATCCGCGCTGAAGAGCACCGCATCACGCACCTGGAACCTGAACGAGTCGGGTCCGATGTAGTCCGCGGCCGGCGTGTATGTTAGATTCCCGATGTTGACCAATGGAATGGCCGCGCTCGGGACTGAGGTGATGGGCGTACCGCCCAGCATGAGTGAACCATGGACCGGGAGCGTGGTCACCACCTTGATCGCACCCAGCGTGTTGCCGGCATCGACATCCGAGAACGGGAAGTCTCCCGCCGCAAACGTCTTGACGGTGTTTGGTTTCAGGACCACCGAAGCGCCGATGGAGGTGGGCGCATGGTTGAGGGGCGTTACATTGACCGTCATCCACGCGGGGAGGCTCCAAAGGTTGTTCGCATTCTTGACCATGATCCCCATCCTCGTGTAAGGCATACCGTGCCCATTCGACGCCGACAGATACGTCAGGTTGCCGATGCTGGCCGCCGTAACCGTAAGCGGTAGAGCGCTACTCAGCACGGCAGCCCCATTATACTTCAGGGTGCCAAGCTCCGGGAGCGCTACGATCTGCACGGCGGCAAGCGCCACCGAACCCGGATCGGAGTAGCCGAAATTGCCTGCGGCAAGCGCCGTGGTCGTGTCGCCTACCGCCGTCAGCGTGGCATTGGTTATGGACGGCGCACCAGCAACCACGACCGCCGGTGTGATGGTGACATTGCTGATGTTGTCGAGCCACCCCGCCCTGCCACTCACGTTGCTGAAGCGAAGGCTGAGATTGCCCGGTTCGATGATCGTTTTTGTTAGCGTATAGGACTTCCAGGTGTTCACAGCCTGGGAGGTCGTATCAATGTTTTGGCTGTATGCGGTGCCATCGACCATGAATGAGGCCTGCAATACCCCCGAACCTATGCTATCTCTCCCAACGTAGAATGTCACCGCAAGGGTGTCTCCCGCGCCGACGCTGGTCAGCAGGTCCTGAGTGATTACATCGCCGGGCCAGTTAGTGGAGGGATTCGGAGCATCCGTCATGTTGGCGATCCAAGTGCCACCGCCGGTGAGGGCGGGGAGGGTCGTGCCAGTTCTCTTAACCCGGCCGTAATTGCCCATGTTATCAGTCCACGGGGACGGGATAAATGCCCAAGTGCCATCTGACCAGGGAACATAACTGTCATTCACCCAAACAGGGTTCGGATCCTCGAAACTCCCGTTCAGCACGTCGATGCCGTAGGGCGATTTGACGGTGATGGCCATGATGGCATCCGCGCTGAAGTCCGTCCCATCGCTCACCTGGTAATTGAACGGGTCGGAGCCGACATAGGCTATGTTAGGCGTGTAGGTGAGCGTCCCGATGTCAGCCACCAGGATTGCAGCGCTCGGGACTGCGGTGATGGTCGTCCCGGCCAGCTTGAGTGTGCCATGGGCCGGGAGCGAGGTGATCTTGATCGCAGTCAACCTCTCGCCGGCATCCACATCCGCGAACGGGAAGTCGGTTTTCCAAAACGTCTTGACGCTGTCTCCTTTGATGTTGAACGAAGCACCGGCGGAGATGGGCAGATGGTTCACATGCGTGACATTCACCGTCATCACCGCGTCGGCGCTGCTCCATACGTTGTTTGCATTCCTGACCTTGATCCCCATCGTCGTGTAAGGCGTGCCATACCCATACAACGGCGGTTGATACGTCAGGGTGCCGATGCTGGCCGCCGCCACCGTAAGCGGCATCGCGCTATTCAATACGGCGGTTCCGTCCAACTTCAGGGTACCAAGCATCGGAAGCGTGGTGATCCGCACCTCGGCCAGTGCTGCGGCATTCGGATCCGCATAGCCGAAATTGCCTGCCGCCAGCGCCGTCACCGTGCCCTCCAACGCCGCCAACGTGGCATTGGTTGAGGCCGGATAGGTTTGGTCCACGGTGGTCGTGACGGTATGGACTTTGGTGGATCCGTCCTGGGCGGTGAGGGTGTAGGTTTGCGGGGTGGAAAAATCCCTGCTCGTTCCGGATACCGGAGCGCCCGACGCCTGCGCCGAAACCGTGTAGGCCGGTGCCAGACTGCTCCGAACCGAGCCATAC
>Ga0268284_1001441_pt1 | contig 12324 bp, 13 predicted proteins | sample saktaG_14_FD_190137 | JGI IMG/M metagenome (GOLD analysis project Ga0268284, IMG submission 190137) | Saline water microbial communities from Sakinaw Lake, British Columbia, Canada - sak_2013_06_06_40m | ecosystem: Environmental > Aquatic > Non-marine Saline and Alkaline > Saline ... | reverse complement strand
CGGTATATGCTTCACCCGCCCCTTATGCGGTCTACTCTGCCAACTATTCCAGCGGTGTGCTTCTGAAAGGCGGAAGGGAGCATGAATCGTTTGGCGGCCCCGGTGTTGTGACGGTCAAGCTGAACGGCAGCAACACGATACCGGCGGATACACCTCCAGGAGATTATTACCTCGGAGCTGTCGTCGATGCAGGAAACAACGTTCCGGAAATCAATGAGAGCAATAATGCGTCGTTCTGCAAAATCAGGGTACGGCCGGCTTTCGGGTTCTTTCCTCCCTTGAGGATTCCTCCGATCAGAGAATTCATTCCGCCGGTCACAGAGGACTGCATTGCATTCAATCCGAACACTATCGAGGTCAGGCAGATCGGCGGCAGCTGGAAGATCGTTGACGGCAGTCACTGGATGTTTGATTTCGGCGCAAACAAGGCTGAAGCCGATCAGACGTTCAACATTATCCGTCATTACGGGATGAACAGCATCTGCTATGTCGGCCGGCCTGATCCTTCGTTTACCTATCTGCTTGTTTCAGGCAGTGCTCCTGCCGGTGGTTTTCCAGGCGGGGACTGTATCGGGTTCAATCCGGCAACTATCGAAGTGAAAGAGATTGGCGGCAGATGGAAAATTGTCGATGGTGATCAATGGATGTTTGATTTCGCATCGAATAAAGCAGAAGCGGTCACGGCTTTCAACATCATTAAAAAATACGGCTTCCGTTATTCCTGTTTTGTAGGTCGGCCTGACCCGAGTTTTATTTATATGAGAAAATAGTGCATGATACTGATTACGCGCACCTCTGAAAATTGTCTGTTACGGTTTTGAGGAGAGAGCAGGTTTTTAGAGGTGCCCGTCAGTTTCACATTTCTGTTTCTCCATGCCGTCCGGACGAAGAGCATGACGGAGGTTTGTCTCAGCGTCTTACTATTAAACGCCATAAACAGGGAGGTGTGCAATGCCTATCCGCAGATTGAGGGAGTATCTCGACAGCCACGGTGTCAGGTATTTTGTGGTCAGTCATTCTCCTGCTTATACGGCGCAGGAGATAGCTGCGGCGGCCCATGTCCCCGGAAAAGAACTGGCTAAAACTGTTATCGTCAATATTGCGGGCAAAATGGCTATGGTGGTTCTGCCTGCTTCACGTCAGCTTGATTTTGAGCTTTTGCGTGAACTGACGGGAACAAGGGAGGTAGAGCTTGCCGGCGAGCAGGAATTTGCCGGATTGTTTCCTGAATGCGAGATAGGTGCCATGCCCCCTTTCGGCAATCTTTACGGGATGGACGTCTATGTATCGGAAGAACTTGAAGATGATGATGAAATAGCTTTCAATGCGGGAGCTCATACAGAACTGCTGCGCCTTTCTTTCGAGAATTACAGGAATCTCGTTCATCCTAAAGTCGCAAGGCTCTCTCTGGCTGTCAAGTGATTGAGACGGATATGATGGATTTTTCGGGGGAAATGTTACCTTTGGTTCATGCATGGTTTTGGTACCCTTGAGCGGGTTCATGAGATCGGCAGCCAGAAAACTGAATCGGTATTGTTCGCCTCTTATGAAGATTGCCTTATACGCGGGGACTTATGTCAGGGACAAGGACGGTGCGGTAAAATCCATCTATCAGCTGGTTTCTTCATTCAGGAAAAACGGTCACCAGGTAGCTGTCTGGTCTCCTGACGTTTCAAACAACGACAACCATAACGGGTTACCTGTTCACAGAATGCCTTCTGTGCCCATACCGCTTTATCCTGACTATAAGCTTGGCTTTTTCAGGGCTGAAACGCGCAGGCAGCTTGATGCGTTTGGTGCCGATATTGTGCATATTTCGACACCTGACATTATCGGAAGAGAGTTTCTTCTCTATGCCAGAAAAAAATCCATTCCTGTTGTTTCCGCCTTTCACACGGATTTCCCGTCATATCTCAGTTATTATCGGCTCGGTTTTGCCGAGGGACTTGTCTGGCAGTATCTGACCTGGTTTTACAACAGCTGTGATATTGTTCTGGCCCCGAATGAGTGTGTCCGCCGGAAACTTGAGGATAAGAAGATCAGAAACGTTGAGATCTGGTCGAGGGGAATAGACAGGGAGCTTTTTGATCCATTCCGACGTTCCGAACAGCTTCGTTCTACATGGAATGCTGCAGGCAGGAGTGTTTTTGTTTATGCAGGACGTTTTGTGCCCTACAAGGATATCGAAGTTGTCATGCAGGTTTATGACCGGTTTGTCCGTGATGGGCATGCTGAGAAGGTGAGATTTGTGATGATCGGTTCCGGGCCTGCCGAAGAGGAAATGAAGCGCAGGATGCCGGAAGCGGTGTTTACCGGCTATCTTACCGGAATCGAGCTGCCGGTGGCTTACGCAAGCGGAGATATTTTTCTTTTTCCTTCAATAACGGAGGCTTTCTGCAATGTTGCGCTTGAAGCCCTTGCTTCAGGACTGCCTGCTGTGGTTTCGGATGAGGGCGGGTGCCGGGATATTGTTGAGAGGTCGGGAGCAGGGTTTGTTGCCCGGGCGGGAGATGTAGAAGATTTTTATGGTAAATGCCTCGAACTGCTGGGCAATTCCAGCCGGCATATGGAACTGAGAGCCCTGGGCCTCGCTTATGCAGAAGCTCAGTCATGGACAGCAGTCAATGGAGTTGTGATTGATCGCTACCAGTCTTTAGTCAGCCGTTCAGCGGCCGGTGCGGCATCATGCTGCACCCCGTGAACGAACCATTAATCCATCAGCGCATCATGAACACCAATCGTAATACGGAAGCATTCATTCTGGGCATTCTGCTCAGTATAGGCCTCATCGTCATGGGCTATCTGTTTTCATCGGGAATTACACAATTTAAATCTCTTGACAGGACGGTCTCCGTGAAGGGGCTCTCGGAAAGAGATGTGCCTGCTGATATTGCGATCTGGCCTATCAAGTTCGAGGTGGCGTCTGACGAACTTCCGGCACTTGTTACGGCCATCGAAGAGAAAAACAGGGTGGTTCTTGATTTTCTCCGTTCAAAAGGATTCGATGAAAAGGATATTTCGGTGTCGGCACCTGCAATCACTGACCGTCAGATACAGGGAAACGGTGATGCAAGCCGGTTCACTTTCAGATATGCAGGAAGTTCAACGGTGAGTGTCTATACGAAAGATGTTGACAGGGTAAGAAATACCGTTACAAAACTGGTTGAACTCGGCAAAACGGGAGTTGCGGTTACAGGAGAAAATTACGACTCAAAAACCGAATTTCTTTTTACCGGCCTCAATGCCATAAAACCATCCATGATTGAAGAGGCAACCAATAATGCAAGGGTGGTGGCCCAGAAATTTGCCGGTGATTCAAAAAGCAGGCTTGGGAAGATCAAGTCGGCAAGTCAGGGGCAGTTTGCCATCGAGGACAGGGACAGCAATACTCCTTATATTAAAAAAGTCCGGGTTGTCTCAACGCTGGAGTATTATCTCTCTGATTGACCTTTTTCCGGCATCAGACGTTTCCGTTTTATTCTGCGCCGCCCAGGCCGGGGCCTTTACAATGCTTCCTGCTGTTGGGAATGAATTGTTCCCCCGTTTCCGTATTGCATGGAAATATTACCCCTGAACGTATTCGAATCCGCTTTAACCTTTCTTCGTCCGGCATGCAGAGCCGTTTACATGGGTTTCTGCCCGCTACCCCACGAAGAGAACAGGAATAACAGAGGTTTCCAAAGATGATTCCGTGTACTGCCGCGGGATTTAACAGCTGATATTTCTGGTTTTATAGAAAGAGTTCAGGTTGCAAGGCCTGCTTCGGTGCTGATTTTTTTAAAAATTATACTTACAGTGGATTATGAACGCAGGGTTTATCGGTCTCGGGAAAATGGGCTTCAATATGGCACAGCACCTGCTGGAATGCGGCCATGATCTTGTCGTCTATGATCTGGCTGATGAGGCAGTTGCGGCTCTTGCCGAAAAAGGTGCTGCCGCCTCGGGCTCCATTAAGGAGCTTGCAGGCATGCTCGTCTCTCCCCGTCTTATATGGCTGATGGTGCCGGCAGGTGATGCGGTCGATATAACGATTGAGACGCTTATCCCTCTGCTTGACAGGGGTGACATAATTGTTGACGGAGGCAATTCACATTATGTCGATTCCCGAAAAAGGGCGCTGCAGCTCAATGAACAGGGGATTTATTTTCTTGATGCGGGAACCAGCGGAGGGCTTGAAGGGGCGAGGCACGGTGCCTGTATGATGGTCGGCGGCGAGAAAACGGCTTTTGATCTGATCGAACCGCTGCTGAAGGACCTCTCTTTGGAAAACGGTTACGGCTATATGGGGGCGTCCGGTTCAGGTCACTTTGCCAAAATGGTCCACAACGGGATTGAATATGGTATGATGCAGGCAATCGGAGAAGGATTTGCTCTGCTTGAGTCCAGCGGTTATGATTTTAATCTTGAAGAGGTTTCGCAGGTATGGGCGCATGGTTCGGTAATCCGTGGATGGCTGATGGAGCTTGCTGCAAGTGCATTTCAGAAAGATCCGAAGCTCGGTTATCTCAGCGGTCGTGTTGCCGATTCAGGAGAGGGCCGCTGGACTGTTGAGGCTGCTCTTGAACATGGGGTATCGATTCCGGTCATTGCCGCATCTCTTTTCAGCCGCTACCGGTCCCGTTCAGAAGAGAATTTATCCGACAGGGTTGTCGCAGCGCTGCGTCATGAGTTCGGAGGACACGCGTTCACTGCAAAACCATAAGCCGTCACCATCTCATGCAGACGAAACCTGAACAGTGCACCATTGTTATTTTCGGCGCCAACAGCGATCTGGCCACACGAAAGCTCTTTCCTTCTCTCTTTGAACTTGCCCTGTGGGGTAATCTGCCCGAGGAGTACCGCATCATTGGCGTCGGACGTGCCGCTCTTTCCCATGAGGAGTTCCGTGTTCTGATGCATGAAAGGCTGGCGGCACTCTTTCCGGCTGCAGTTCCGGATGAAGGCGTTTGTAAAGAGTTTTTTCTCAGGTTATTCTATGTAAAACTCGACCTTGAGGATGCCGGCGGCTACTTCATGCTGCAACGGGAGATTATGGGAGCCGACGGAGATTGTCCTGTATGCAGCCATCTGCTTTTTTATCTCTCCACACCGCCCGCCCTTGCCCCTGTTATTGTCAGAAATCTTGATCTTGCAGGACTTGGAGGGAAAAAAGCTGCGGAAGGGGGATGGAGGAAAATCATTGTTGAAAAGCCCTACGGAAGTAACCTGCAGACAGCCCGTGAACTGAATACTGTTATAGGGGAGGTGTTCAGTGAAGAACGGATATTCCGTATCGATCACTATCTCGGCAAAGAGACGGTACAGAACATTCTGGTTTTCCGGTTTTCAAACGGAATATTCGAGCCGTTATGGACAAGGCACTACATTGCCAACGTTGCGATTACCATAACGGAGGATTTCGGCATAAGGGATCGCGGAGCTTTTTATGAAGAGGCAGGCCTGCTTCGGGACATTCTGCAGAATCACGCGCTTCAGCTTCTTGCTGCTGTTGCCATGGAACCTCCGGTTGATTTTTCAGCGGATTGTGTTCGAGATGAAAAAGCCAAGGTGCTCCGTTCGATCCGTCCGTTTACTTCCGTCAATGCCTGCGATTCGATAGTTCTCGGCCAGTACGAAGGGTATCGCGCTGAAAAAAACGTTGCACCGGATTCAATGGTCGAGACTTTTGCGGCAGTTAAATTTTTTGTTGACAACTGGCGATGGAAAGATGTTCCCTTTTTCATCAAGGCAGGCAAGAACCTTGCCGAAACGGTGACTGAAATAGTCATTACCTTCAAGTGTCCTCCCCAGAACTATTTCGGGCCGGCCGAAAGCTGCAGCTATACTGCCAATCAGGTCATTCTCCGCATTCAGCCGGAAGAAACAATTGCCCTGAGGTTCGGGGCGAAACGTCCCGGTGAAGCAGTGATTACCGATCCTGTCTATATGAAATTCGACTACAAAACTTCATTTACCGAGGCCGGTATGACCCCCTACCACCGGCTTTTGCTTGACGCCATGGCCGGAGAACAGATGAACTTTATCCGTCAGGACAGTGTCGAATATTCATGGACTATTGTTGATGCCATGAGGGAGGTTGTTCAGGGAGTTCTCCCCGAGCCCTATGAGGTTCATTCCCGTGGCCCGGAATCGGCTGAGAGGATCTACGGTTGAGCGGTAAACCAGAAGAGTTTTCCATTGCAGGGCTTTACGAGGCCTGCGGGCACTTTTTTTTCTTTTCCGAGAAATATTTTTTCCGCCAGATCGGCCTTTTTCTTTCCAGTGGTAAAAAAGAGGATATTCCTTGCATGATTGATGGCCGGCAGGGTCAGGGTGATCCGTTTTCCCGGCGGTATTGCGTGCGGTGCGTCAACAGCCATAACCCACCTGCCGGTTTCCTGAAGTGCTGCAGGATTATCGGCAAAGAGTGATGCCGTGTGGCCGTCTTCGCCGAGGCCGAGCAGAACAAGGTCGAAAACCGGAAACCGCTCTGTATTATCCCTTTTTCCAGTTGAGAAAAAATCCCTGAGTAATGCTTCGTATTCTGCTGCAGCCTGTTCGGCGGGCTGCTTTTCTGCCGGTATTCTGAAGATACGGCTCATGACAGGGCCGACCTGTGAAAAGAGGGTTTCCGCTGCCATTCTGTAATTACTGTCAGGATGGCTGAAAGGAACACACCGTTCATCTCCCCAGAAAATCCAGGTATCTTTCCATGGTATTTGCGGGTTTCCTTTCAGGACCTGTTCTTCATTTCCGGAAAGTTGAAGGGCAAGCAGCCGGTAGAGCCCACGGGGGGAGTTGCCGCCTGCAAGCACCAGCGAAAACCTTCCGCGGCTGGCAACGGCAAGGTTTGCTTCGGCAATGATGAGTGTCGCGGCATGTTTCGTCATTGCCTCTTCAGTGCCGCTGTAATGGAATATTTCTTTGGCCGTGTTCATAAGCCGGTATTGTTTTTCTGAAGTATGATGCCAGTATACGAACCGGCGGGGTATATAGGAAAGGTTTTTCCGCCATGATTCCGCTTGCTTCAGCGTGGCAGTTGCGTAACTTGCAATGTTATTTTCCGATAACCTTTGTTTCAGCGGAAACAGGATTGCTATGTATGCCACTTCATGACGGCTATGGTGTGCTCGTCGGCGCCATGCAGAATTATTACTGCGATCATGCACTCAGCGACAGGGAGTACTACCACTGCACGATCAAGGTCCGCGCAGCAGGAAGAGTGTTTCGCTGTCCGGTAGACCTTGACAGCAAGAGGGATGCAGACGGAATGCATTGGCGGGTGGCAGAGCTGGCTCCCGGTGCTTTTGAGCAGATACTGCATCTCCGTGATGGCTGGCATCCGCTGTATTCCGAACCCGGTTCGGGGGCACTCGATTACTACCGCAGTGCGGAGCTTCAGCCTACCGGCGAGTGTAGAGAGGCATTGCATCATTCCGGAATTACCCGATTTTCAGAGGACGACGAAACGTGCCTTTCATGGAATTATGGGACAGGGTCTGCTGCCTTCAGAGACCTTGAGCCTCTTCTGAAGCACTCCCGCAAGCTCTTTATATTCGGAGAACCATTCAGGACCGGATACGGAGTGCACAATATTCATCAGAACCAGGGGGACCCTCCCCTGAGCCGCTGGTACCCGGAAAACGGTATCTGGCAGGATGGAGCGGTCATTGCACTGCGGCGGGACAAGAGTGTTGCGGCGTTTTTATGCAAATTCAAAACCCAGAGTTTTTTTCCGAAAGCTGATGTTGCGGATGTAACGTCTTAACGGGAACCATTGCGGCTTCAAACGACTCCTATACCTGAACAGAGAAAACCATTGTCGGTTTCCGGCTGCAATGCGTTTATTTTTTTTAATGCATTTTCTGATTTCGGTTGGCGTATATGGATATCGTATGTAAATTATGTAAACAACATCAAAAAATTACACGAGCCGTCTATGGATAAGTGATCCCTCGTGGTTTCTGGAAATGTGTCATTTCTCCTGTGTATGCGCTTGTCCTAAAATGATAATCTTATAAGAGAGGGGAGGAGTCATGCCGCCATTTGATTACGGTCAGAAAGTCGATCCTCAGTTATTCGACAAACAGCTCAATGCTTCCGTCACCATCAATATCCAGGAGTATATCGGAAAGGGCTGGGAAATGTTCAAGGAGCACATCGGTGAGTTTGTAGGCTTTACGCTTCTGATTTTTGCCCTATCAGTATTAAGTTCGAAGATGGCCTTTACCGGCTCCCTGGTTTTTTCCGCAGTTGCCGCTCCTTTCTATGCCGGTTACAGTATTGCAGCTTTCAGGCTCTCAAGCGGAAAGCCGTTCGAGTTCGGAGACTTTTTCAAGGGGTTCAACTATTTCCTTCCTCTTTTCCTCGCCGGTCTGGCAGGAGGCCTTCTGGTAAGTCTGGGTCTGGTGCTGCTTGTCATTCCGGGCATCTATCTTGCAGTGGCCTATATGTTCACCACCTTTTTGATCATTGATTACCGTATGGAGTTCTGGCAGGCCATGGAGACAAGCCGTCAAATCATCTCCAGGCACTGGTTTGCCTTTTTCGGCTTCGGTTTTGCCCTGTTCGCCATCAACATGCTTGGCGTGATCGCTCTGGGTATCGGCCTTCTGGTCACCATTCCGGTTACCTCCTGTGCCGCAGCTATTGCCTACAAGGAGATCATGGGTTTTTACTCGGAAGAGTGGTAAATCAAAAAAAGGAGAGAGAATCATGGATAGCCATAGTTTTTTTGGAAAGCTGTTTGACTTTTCATTCAAGGAGTTCATTACCCTGCAGATCATAAAGTATCTGTATGTGGCAGGAATTATTTTTGCGGGTATTTCAGCTGGAGGCATGCTTATTGGAGGATTTGCGGCTTTCCAGTATGATGCAGGCAGGGGAATTCTCACCATTCTGCTTTCACCGGTTGTTTTTATTCTTTTGACACTGTCGGCAAGGCTGGTGCTTGAAGCTCTTGTGGCAACATTCCGTATCGCCGAGAATACAACAAAGCTGGTTGAGCAGGGTGAGCACAAATCGGTGTGATGATGGTCATCAGCGCATTAAAAAGCCAATTACTTGATTTTCAGTGTCTTAATTCAACCTCTTAAAGGAGAAACATATGTCAGAAAATACATCACGTGATGAAAACAAGGGTTCTGAGCAGAAGGCTCAGGCAAAGTCGGATGTGAAGGGAGTATTGTCTCAGCTTGAGGCACTGCTTGACGAGTATATGGTGAATAAAGCGCCATTTGCTCTGCCGAAAGAAGTCAAAGAGTTTATTGTTAATGTTTCGCCATATCTGGTGATTATTTTTGCGCTTCTCGCGTTGCCGCTTATTTTTGCAGCTTTGGGTCTCACCGCCATTCTTTCTCCGTTTGCGATGTTGGGAGGATATGGATACGGCTACGGTTTTTCATGGGGATTTTTTGCAATTATCGGGCTCGCCAGTGCGGTTATTACGATGATCCTGGAAATTATTGCCGTGCCCGGATTATTCAAACGCACCAGAGGCGCCTGGACGCTGCTTTTTTATGCAAGCATTGTCAGTCTGATTGGAAGTATTCTTTCTCTCAGCGGTATTATCGGTGGAATCATCGGAGCAATTATCGGCTGGTACATTTTGTTCCAGGTGAAAGAGTTATACAGTAATTGACAACCACCGTCAGCTCTTCAAACAACAAACAGGAATAAAACCTGTTTGTTGTTTTTCTGAAAAGCAAGCAGGGGTTGACTCTGACAGAAAAATTATGAAAATGCAGTAACCGTGATGGATAAATGAAAAAGTTATCAATGAAAACGAAGCTGTTTTTTTTCAGTGTCCGGTGTTTTGTTTTACTGACAGTCCTTTTTCTGCCTGTTTCTGTTCGTGCCGAAGAGAGCCAGGTAGCGGTTTCGGCATCGGGAACGGTTTCGGTAAAGCCCGATATGGCGGAGTTCGGTGTTGTGGTGAAATCTGATGCAAAAACTGCTGACAGGGCTGCTGCCGAAACGGCTGAGAAGTACCGCACTGTGCAGAGCGCGCTGAGAGGTGCAGGTATTCCGCCTGACGATGCTCCTACGGCAGCCTATACGGTCTCTCCCCGCTGGGAGTGGGATGAGTCGCTGGGGAAGAGTATTTTGAAAGGCTACAGCGCGCGCCACACCATCATGGTTAAAGTGCGGACTCTCGGGACAATCGGGCGGGCAATCGATGCCGTGGTGCAGTCCGGGGCGGATGAGGTACAGAGCGTCACGTTTCAATCGAGCCGCTACGATGCGCTTCGTCAGCAGGCCCTTGCCGCGGCTGTTGACAATGCCAGCAGGGATGCTGCAATCATGGCGAGGGCAGCAGGAGGACGAGTCGGCCAGCTGATCGAGGCAAGCGTCAGCCAGCCTGTTTACAGAGAGCGCGCAGCCATGGATTTCATGGCAATGAAGGCTGCGCCGTCACCTGCTCCGACCGAAATCGCTCCGACGGATCAGGATATCGTCGTTACCGTCAGTTCACGGTGGCGTTTTATTGCCTCTCCAGCCAGAATGAGCGGGGGGCCGGCTGTAAAGTAATACGGGGTGGCGAGCAAGTTGAAGAAAAGAATACTTGACCGGTACGAACGGACGGAGGACGGCCATGTTATTATTGATGTGGCAGCAAAGCGCGTTGAGGATCTGTATGAAGATTTCGACAAAACGGCTCCGTATCACAAAAAGGATCTTGACGAAGACCTTGTCTATTATCTCACCGAGTGCGTGAGCGAAATAGGTCGCTCGGTTTTTGTCATCAGGTTTATGTTTGAGCGGTTTCCGTCCGAAGAGTTTATGCAGCGGGTTCGTACCAGTATTCATAAGTTTTTTTTCTATCAGCGGGAACTCGAGCTTGCCGCCATGAAAAAAATGCTGAGAACTTCCGCGATGCTTTTTTTTATCGGTCTCCTGATTCTCGGCATCTCCCTGTGGGTTAATCAGCGGTTTGCCGAGATCGGCACGGATTCTGTTCTTAACAGTATTTTTGCCGAAGGGCTCACGATTGTTGCCTGGGTTTCAATGTGGGAGGGACTTGCCACGTTTCTGCTCAACTTGAACCCGCATCTTTTCCATATAAGGCTGTTCAGGAAAATCGCTGAGGCCCCGGTGCTGTTTCAGGAGCCTCCATCTGCTTTTTCCGATGAACATCAGGGTCCGGCCGGAGTCCGGAGAATTTGAACGTGCCGGAAAAAAATGTATATTGATCGGGTGTTTTTACAAATACCCTTTGAAAGCATTGGAACGTAACGGATCGCAGAGTTTTCAGCTTTTCCCCCGGAAAGTCTGTCTATCCGCAGGTGAACTGAAGAATGAATTCCTGTTTTTGCCGTTCTTTGGTCATTGGACAATGCTTTTTTCTAAACAGTAACATTCACAGGAGATTTACGGGGATTGCTCTCCGCCCGGAGCAGTGTCTTTTATGCATATGCCGGCAGACCGCGAAGGTGCCGGATTAACTATTATTTGAGTGAGGTTGTTTATGACTATGATGCGATTGATTGTTATGCTTTTTATGATGCTTATGACAGCGCTTCCTGCAGAGGGAAATCCGCTTGCTTATGAAATGTACCCTTTCCGGAAAGACAATTCCGCCATCTCCCGCTTTTCTGAACTTACAAACAGGATAAATCCGAAAGTGCTCAGTATGGCGCTTTCCGGTTATTACTCGCTCAAGGCGCAGGGGAAGGTAAACCGCGACGGTATTCTGACGGTTATCGATTTTAACCGTCCTTCGGTTGATGAACGGCTTTTTGTCATTGATGTCAATCGTGGCAGCGTGCTCTATTCAGCCCTTGTCGCCCATGGCAGCGGCAGCGGTGACATCTTTGCAGAGAACTTTTCAAATGATCCCGGTTCCCACCAGAGCAGCCTCGGGTTTTATACCACCGGAGATACCTATGACGGCAAGCACGGCTATTCGCTTAAACTTCAGGGCCAGGAGCAGGGAATTAATGATAATGCTGAATCAAGAAGTATTGTCATTCATGGAGCCGATTACGTTTCCTATGATTTTATCCGCAAGTACGGGCGCCTCGGCAGAAGTCAGGGTTGCCCCGCACTCTCTTTCGAGAGTTTTCAGAACGTCATCGACCTTATCAAAGGGGGAAGCTGCCTTTTTATCTATCATCCCGGCAGAGATTACGCCACAAGGTCCGTTTTTCTTAATCCGGATTTTGCCCTGCGCAAGGTGGTGTCGGGACCTTTTTCATAACGCATGTCTTACGGTATGATCGGCATTCTTCTTTTCTGGCTTGCTTTTTCTCCAGTTCAGCCTGTTCCCGGAAACCCTGCAGCTCAGCGCCAGGAGCAGCTTCACCGCCAGAAAGATAGTTCTGCCGGCCCGGAGAAAAGGGTTCT
>Ga0268284_1001439_pt1 | contig 12325 bp, 5 predicted proteins | sample saktaG_14_FD_190137 | JGI IMG/M metagenome (GOLD analysis project Ga0268284, IMG submission 190137) | Saline water microbial communities from Sakinaw Lake, British Columbia, Canada - sak_2013_06_06_40m | ecosystem: Environmental > Aquatic > Non-marine Saline and Alkaline > Saline ... | reverse complement strand
CTCGTCACCGGACCCGCCGACGCCCCGTCCACCGTGACCCCGCCGACCGAGTAGAACGAATCGGGCACGATCGCGATGTTTGTCGCAGTCCCCACCGGCACCAGCACGTCGCCCGCAGGCACGACCTTGCCATGGGGGCCGGCCGCGGCCGTGATCCGGCGGTACAGCATGGAGTTATAGGTGCTCACCACCAGGTCGTCCACCTGGCCCACACCCGCCAGCACAATGGCATTCAAATAATTCCTGTTCGTGCAGGCCGTCTGAAACACGCTTGCCGGATTGGTCACGGCCACGCGGTTGACCCAGAGCCGGAAGCCGAACGCGCCCTGCGCGTCGCGGGAATAATCGGCCTGCAGCGTCAGCCGCACGAAGGTGTTGGACCCGACAGCCGTGTTGGGGAGCACGGTCCACCGGTTGGTGCCGCCGGCCTGCCCGTGCCACACCACCACTTTCCGGTTGGTGTTCACATAAGCGGCGAACTGTTTCTCGGGCTGTATGGCTGGCGCATCATCAGTCGTCCACGTCGTGCAGGCGAGCAGCATATCCATGCAGATGTTGGTCAGCGCGCCAGTCGCTCCGAAAAGGTTGGTGACGCTGTTCTTGAACGAAAGGCTGCGCCCATGCGTCCCCGTAAGCGGATATCCCCCCGGCGGGGACGCCGCCTGGTTGGTGTCGATCAGCGCGTTTTCGGCGGTCGCATACCAGCCATTGATCCCGGCCAGGGTCGTGCCCAGCTCGTACCCTTCGAAGGATTCCCGGTAGGGCACGCTGTTCGTCGTGTTGGCGTCGAGGACCGTCACCGTGAACAAATGGTTCGTCGCCAACTGGCCGTAATACATCGTCAGCACAAGCTCGTATGTGCCGGGCTGCGTGAAAGACGCCGAGGCGTCGGGCAGCGTCGGATTCGCCAGCACGGCTGAACCGCTGCCCGGGCATGACCATTCAAACCGGACGCCATGGGTCATCCCGCTCTTCAACGTGGCCGCCGCATGCAGGCCGACACTGTTCGTCACTGTCAGATTGATCTTCTGGTTCAGGACCGTTGTGAACTCCGGGACGTTCGTGTAGACCATGACCACCACATCCGGTGACGTGTAGACACCTTCACTGTCGGTCAGCCGCGCCGTGAGCCGGCGCTCGCCTTCGGAAGCTGGCAGCGTAATGGACGCTGTGTAGGGCGCAGCCGTAAAGTTGGTCACCACCACACCGTCGACCGCCAATGCCACCTGGGTGATCGGACCCACGATAAATGCTGAATCCACCGTCGCCGTGATTCCAACCAAGGCCGGCGCCAGCCACCCCGAATCTGCTGTCGGCACGGTCACGGCGATCTTCGCCGGGCCGCGCCCGGGCGTCGCCGAAAGCCCAGGTGCCCAGCTCGCCGGATTGTCGCCGCTGTTCTGCCCCGGAAGGCGCGCCAATGAGCGACCTGTGCCGTCGGCCTCCGCCGTCCACGGCGCGTCGTCATAATACGTGACCCCGTCAACCACATGCCATGAGACCTCTTCGCCTGCGACATCGGGGTTGACCGGTCGCTCCAGCCGGACCGTGTCCGTCTTGTTGTTCAGTTGCCCGGAGTACGGGCCGAACAGCCGGACCTGCCCGTTGGTCAGGCCGTACGCCGCCAGGAACGCGGCGCGCGACGCGCTGTTGGTTGTGGGATCGAAGGAGACCACTGCCAGCCGCCCGCCCGCCGGCACCACCGTATTGGTGGGGAACAGATAACCGATCCCGCCCGCCAGGCGCCAGGCGCCGACATCCACCACAAGGTTCATCAGTGTAATCGGCAGCGCCGTCGGATTGCACAGCTCCACGAACTCGTCGTTCTCGTTGTTCTCGGGGTTGGCAACCGTCGGACGGGGATGGTACATGACCTCCGCGATCACCATGCCGGCGCCGGTCAGGCGGTTCGATGCGCCGGGCGTGGAGACGCCGTAAACCCACGGCGACGCGCCGTCGGGATAGCGCACGAGCGGCAGGCCGTTCTCCTCGCCGCTGAAGGACACGGCGTCCACCACGCGGTTCGACGCCGTGCCCGGCAGATAGGAGAGCAGCACTTGTTCGCTTGACTTGTTCAGGCCGAACCCGTTGGTGATCGGCGAATGGAAATCATGGATCTCGTCGAAATAGCGCCATCCGTGCGCCGCGAGATTGTTGGTCGCGGGGATCGCCCACTTGGTCAGATTCTCCGGATCGTCGCTCAGGTACCAGCCGGCGCCCAGCGTGATCGGCGCGGCGGTCGCGTTGTACAGCTCGATGGCGTCGTTGGAATCGTACGGCGGCAAGAGGGTGTAGTCCGTGTGCGCCAGGATCTCGTTCAGCACCAGCGATGCGGCCGGCGCGGCGGGCTCGGCCGTCCCCGGCGAGCCGCCGATGTAGACGCTGGCCTTCCAGTTGCCGGGATAGTCCAGTTCGCCGTCCGACTGCTCCACGCCTGCCACTGGAATCAGCGAATGGCCTGCGCCGTCGGTCGCGGGCAGCCAACTGTTGTTATAGGTGAAGGAGACCAGCGCGCGTCCCTGTGCGTCCTGAAGCTCAACCTTTTCGCCGGCGTCGTCGAGGCTGGTCGACGGGAAGGCGAACACGCCGGCGATCAACTGCCTCGGCACCGAAGGGTAGCGGTTCGTGAACGCGGCGATATCCTTGACCACCAGCAGATACGCGCCCGGGGCGAGGGTCTGGACGGCTGACGACGTGAAGTCGAACGCCACCCCTTGCGTGAAGCTCAGGCCGGCCAAGCCGATCGTCGCGGAGCCCGCGTTCTGTAGCTCGATGAACTCGTCGTCGCCGTCGTTCAAGCCGGAGACCGGCTTGCGCGGATGGAACATCAGCTCCGTCACCCGCAGGGCCGGCTTCTCAGCCGGCGTGAACACCGCCTCGGTCATGGCGCTCCATGTGCCGCCCGCTGTGCGGGCGCGGGCCTTGACCCGCGTGGTGCGCGTCAGCGCGACGCCGGCCGAATAGAGCGTCCCCGTCGCCGCGCCCGAGCCGTACTGGCGCGGGTCGCGGCCGTCGGTCGTGTAGTAGACCGGGTTCGCCGCTGTGATGGCCAGGTTCAGGCTGCCGGGGAACAGGCCGCCGAATTGGCTGAAGACCGGCGCGTCCACGGCCGGATAGAGGCCGCTATCCTTAAGTCCTTGCAGCAAGACCGCGCCGCGCTGTGGCAAAAACGTGTTCAGCACATAGTCGCGCCGGGTCCGCCACTGATCAACCGTATGGGAGGTGCCTCCATCCATGTCGCCCCAGCGCGCGCTCTCCGCTACGATGGCTGGCTCGACCAGCGCCGCCAGCTCTTGGTAAAGCGGCTTCGTAGCCGTCGGGGTCAAGGCTCCACCGTTGAAGAGAAATTTCTGCACCCGGTCTGCAAACCGCAGCTTGTACTCCAGGTTAGATAACAACAGGCTATGGATCTGAGCAGCACCATCCGAACTGCCCATCGCAGAAGTATCATTGTAATCATTCCAGATTCCTATTCCAAACTCTGCATCCCACACGGCGAACTTGAACCCCGTGCTTACAGCCTCATTCCGGTTACGGAATGCGCGCCAGTTGTTCCATGGCCAGTCAGCATTCGCGCTCCAATAATTCACGAGCATATAGTCAATGTAGTTCCCGACATCCAGATAGATTGGATAGGCTGGATTGCGGGAACCATCCGGGTTGTTGCCCTGCACCTTTTGATACGTGTTCGTGCTGCCCTGATTGGTCTGCAACACAGTAATCATGGCATTCCACTCCGTCTCGTTACCTTCCAGCCAAGCTTCATGGTTGCGTACATCCCAGGTGTCGTCCTGCCCGTCACAATAGGATGCAGCGAATTCGCTGGCAACATGTTCCGTCACATTGTAAAGCCCCCAATAGAGTCCATTTAAATAGAGGTGGACGAAGGTGCCGTGCGGTGATACACCGCCCATGGCCAGATGCGTACGTCGCACAAACTCGTCGACGATGTACTGCGTATTTTCATGGCCCCAGCCGTTCCAAGCGTCGTTGGCGCCGGCGCGCAGCACCAGATCATTGAATGAGTTGACGGCGTTTCCCGAAAACAGATCCTCGTCCAGACTACCCTCGCCGTACGTGCTCCTGAATCGAAGAGAGAACGATTTTTTTCGGGTAATGCCCGTATCCCTGAAATATCCGCCTTGTATCCGCAGGCCGCAATCAATCTGGAACCTGCTGTTGTTGTCGCTGTCGATCCACTCCGCTGAAGCCCCGCGCTCCCATGCGTCGCCCGTCCCCCCAGGATTAACATAGATGCCTGTTGACGAGTCGAACAGGTTCGTCTGCGGGGTTACTATGGAGAGCGTCGGCAAGGCTTTCAGCGCATTTGTCAGAGCCGCGCGCGAAGCAGCCACGATGGTCTGGTTCATGCCATAGTCAGTCGTCGAATAGTTCGCCCAGGTTGTCGGCCATCCCGCCGGCGTGGCGGACTGGTTCAACACGTTGGCGGCCACGATGTAGGTGTGGGTGTCGATGACGGAGGGCGCGAACCCGGTCTTATAGGCATTGACGCGGATGATCGCGGTATTGGTGAAGAGGAAGGGTGTCGAGTAGAGCAGGCTGCTGGCCGTCGGCGGCTCGGCGTTGGTGGTGTAGCGGATTGCGGAGCCCGAGGTGCCGCAGGTTACGGTGACGGCTGGCACGGCGTTGGTGAACACGCCGCGCTTCAGGCTGAACTTGACTCCTTCGACCTCGTTGCTGCCCCCGTCAAAGTTATTGACCGCCAGCGGCGTCGGCACAGCGAAGTAGCGGATCTCACCGGTCAGGCCGATGCCGTAGGACATGTCTGGATATTGCTGGATCGCTTCGAAGGACGAAACGATGGTGGTGCCGTCCGGCTTCAGCAGCGACAGATACTCGCCGGTGGCTTTCAGAGAGAAGTTAGCGTGTAGCTCGTTATTGGTCACCGAGTAGGACTTGCCGTCGGCCCAGACTAATAGATACCCATTGCCCGGGATGGTGGAAAAGCCAGCGGGAAACTTCCATTGCGTGGGCTTGGTGACATCATCGGTCAGATACCATCCGCTCAAGTTCACGCTGGACGCATTCGGATTATACAGCTCGACCCAGTCCTCGAACTTGTCCAACGAGTTCGCGCGCGTCTTGCTGTTGTCCGCCATGAACTCGGTGATGATGACATTCTCTACCACTCCGGGCAGCGTGGCCACCAGCACAGGCTGGATTAGCAAGTCGGAACTGCCGGAACCGGAGTTCAACGCATGGACAGCCAGTACGTTTGTGCTGGTGCCTGTCGTTAACTGCTGCAGGAACGCCGAAATGTCATAATCCTGATAAGAGTTGATATCCCATTCGATTGTAGCAGTTGCGGTACTGTTGTATACGGCACCCGCCGGCGCATTGGCGCGCGCGACTTCGGCGCCATTCAGGTAGGCGATGAAACCGTCATCGTACTTGACCCTCAGCGTCAGTCCGCTGTAACTCGTTCCTGCCGGAACTGTAAACCTGAAACGAGCATAGATATCTATGGTCCCAGACGGTACCATAGTTGAGCCAAATAACGCTAAATATGGCTGACCAACTCCGTCATACCCCAAACCGCTTATGCCGCTGCTCCATGTCGCATCGTTGAAGGTTCGCGCTTTCCAGGTCGTGTCGACCGAATTGTTGCCGGGCACCAGATACCGGCAAGCCGCATTAGCCGCCACCAGCGTATTTGCCGCTCGCGAAGAACCGGCCGTGAGGCCCATGCAAGCTAGCACCAGAAAAACCAGACGTAAGCCATATCCATCAGTGAGACGTGTCGTCATCTGAACCCCTTCTGTGCCCGAAAAACGAGGGCACAACGATAACCCAATTAATTTCAACCACAATAATTCAAGAGGGTGAGCCAGAAACAATCCAGCACCCATAATGGGTAACTATTATGAAGGGGGGGGGCGAAATAAGCAATAGCCAATTTAGTTTTCCTGCGCAAAAAGCGGTGATGCTAGCCAATAATGGCTAGCGGCGGTAACGGGGCCGGTGGCGGTTACTGCCGCTGGGCATTATTGCCCAGCTCTATCGTGCTGCACCAGGCATTCATTTCGAGGCAGGCTTCACGGGTCAGGGGCGTTTTCTGGCCTGTGAACGCTGCGCAAGACAGTATCAAAAAGCGGCCTTGTGCGCACAAATCAAAATAAGCGCCGTTCGGTTTATAGAGAGGAGGAAAGCCCTCGTGCTTCAGCACGATGACGCTTCCTCCTTGTTCGACTGCATACGAAACCATCTCTTTTTCACCCGGTGAAATAAAGGGCGAGATCAATACGGCGCCTTGATGGATGGCTTCCAGGAAAAAAGCCTTCTTCACGGTTGTCTCGGATATAGGCACTGTACGCCTTGATACTCTTGACCTGAAGCGAAACCAAGTCATGGAAGCCGTCCTGAAAGACAGAAAGGGTTGGGTCCTGACTCAAGCGACGCAACGCGGAGGTGATTCCGCTCTTGAAGCCGCGCACAACCGCGCTCAAGGAGCGTGGGAGTTTTTCCTTCGCAAAGAGGATGCCATGGAGATGATCGGGCATAACGCAGAGCTCCTGCGCTTCGATTTGCGGTGTGAATGTCGGAATTTTATGCCAGACTTCGACGACATGGCTGCCTTCGGAGGAGAGATGAACAGTATTATCCTTGCAAAGGCCAAAGAGGCTGCGGCGCGGGGCAGTGACAAGCGTGATCATGTAAAAACCAGCACCTAGAGGCCTTGGCCGCAGCACTTCTTGTATTTTTTGCCACTGCCGCACGGGCAGGAGTCATTACGGCCGATGCTGCGCATGTCGCTCTTGAATTGGGGCGACTGTTGACGCGTCGGCTTGTTGGACATGTGCTCCAGCATGGCATCGAAGTTTGCGACGACTGACTGCGGGACGTCTGCCGAGATGGGACGTGCGGCGGGCTGGGTCGGTTGTTCACCGCCCGCCAGCATATTCATGTCCGCGTGCATCGTCTGGATGCGCGAGGAGGGCTGAGCCATCATGCGCTGGTAGTTCTGCACGGTTGTCGCACGGAAGACAGAGGTGGCCACTTCGGTCTTGATTTGGGTCATTAAGGCTTCGAACATGCCAAAGGCTTCACGTTTGTACTCGACGAGCGGATCGCGCTGGCCATAGGCGCGGAGGTTCACGCCGTGGCGCAGTTCGTCCATGGCACGCAGATAGTCCTGCCACTGCTGGTCAATACAACTGAGGAAGACACCGCGTTCCATGAACGGCAGGACGCGTTGGTCTTCCAGGGTACACTTCAGCTCGTACGCTTCTGCGACTCTTCCATAAATCAGCTCAGCCGCTTGTTCCGGTTTCCCCTTGCAAGGAATCACCTCATCCAGCGTGAGCGGAACGGGGAAGGTGTCCGTGACCCATTCCACGACATCTGTGGGCTGTGAGTCCTTGGCGGACGTCAGATACTTTTCGCACTGGGTCAGGATAATGTCGTTAAACACATCCAAGATGCGTTCGTGTGAACTGTCAGACATGAGGACTTCGCCGCGCAGCTCGTATACAACAGTACGCTGCTTGTTCATCACGTCATCGTATTCGAGTGTGCGTTTCCGGATCGAGAAATTCTGCTGCTCGACGCGGCGCTGCGCTGTTTCAACGGAACGGTTCAGCCACTTGTGTTCCAAGGCTTCGCCCTCTTCCATGCCCAGGCGTGTCATGATGCCTGCGATGCGGTCGGAACCGAAGAGGCGCATGAGCGGATCTTCCAGCGAGATGTAGAACTGTGACGAACCTGGATCGCCCTGACGTGCGCAACGTCCGCGCAACTGGCGGTCAATACGACGCGACTCATGGCGTTCGGAACCGATGACATGCAAGCCGCAAGGCTTTTCAAGCAGCATATCGCGGAGCGTCTTGTGACCATCGTCATACGTCTCGCTCAACTTGAGCTGTGACTTGATGGTTGTGTCCGGCACCCATACCACGCTTGGGCCGAGCTTAATGTCTGTTCCGCGTCCAGCCATATTGGTGGCGATGGTCACGGCGCCGGGCTGTCCTGCGAGCGAAACGATTTCTGCTTCACGCGCATGATTCTTTGCGTTCAGGACATTATGCGGGATTTTTGCGAGGCGCAAGAGACGGCTCAGGACTTCAGAGGTATCGACCGTGACCGTACCCAGCAGGACGGGTTGTCCATTGTTGTGGCGCTTGAGCACTTCATCGATAATCGCTTTATACTTTTCGCGCTGTGATTTATAGATCTGGTCATTGCTGTCCACGCGGCGCACCGGGCGGTTGGTCGGGATGACCATGACGTCGAGCTTGTAAATGTCATGAAACTCCGAGGCTTCAGTCTCAGCGGTGCCGGTCATGCCGGCCAACTTCTCATACAGACGGAAATAGTTCTGGATGGTGATGGTGGCAAGCGTCTGGGTTTCGCGTTCGATTTCCACGCCTTCCTTCGCTTCGACAGCCTGGTGCAAGCCATCGCTCCAGCGACGTCCGGGAAGGACGCGGCCGGTGTACTCGTCAACGATGTAGACCCGGTTGTCCTGGACGACATATTCGACATCCTTTTCGTAGAGGCAGTAGGCTCGGAGCAACTGGTCCACATTGTGGACACGCTCGCTGCGTATCATGAAGTCGGACTGAATCTTCAGGCGTCGTTTTGCGCGTTCATCGCCTGACAGGGAGGCATCGCCGTCTAACGCAGAGAGGGCGGAGACCAGATCCGGCATCACGAACATCTCGGGATCAGCGGGCGAGAGCGTCTCATTGCCACTGTCGGTCAAGGAGACTTCGCGTGTGCGTTCATCGATGGTGAAGAGCAACTCTTCGCGCAGCTCGCGTCCCTGTTCTTTGCGCATTTCCGTCATCATCATGTTCTCGGCCTGCTCATGTAATTTGCGGATGGACGGCTCTTCCAGCAAGTGCAGGAATTGGGTGTGTTTCGGCATGCCGTGATAAATCTGATAGAGCTTGTATTTTGCCGTCTCGTCATCCTTCTCGTCAATCGCCTTCTTGGCCGCTGCGACGAGCTCATTGCAGATTTCCATTTGGCGGCGGACCAGGCGCTCGACCCGGGGCTTCAGCTCCACATATTGCGCTGTTGACGAATGCGCGGCGGGACCGGAAATGATGAGCGGCGTACGCGCCTCGTCGATGAGGATGCTGTCCACTTCATCGATGATCGCGAAGAAATGTCCACGCTGTACGACCTGTTGCGGCTCAACAGCCATGCCGTTATCGCGCAAGTAGTCAAAGCCGAATTCACTGTTGGTCCCATACGTGATGTCGCAGGAATATTGCTGACGGCGTTCAGAGGGAGACATGCTGTTCTGGATGCAGCCGACGGTGAGCCCGAGATATTCGTAGATACAGCCCATCCATTGCGCGTCGCGGCGTGCGAGGTAATCGTTGACGGTCACAAGACGCACATTTTTTCCGCTCAGGGCGTTCAAGTAAAGCGGCAGGGTCGCGGAAAGGGTTTTGCCTTCACCCGTCTGCATTTCCGCGATTTTGCCTTGGTGCAATACGATGCCACCGATGAGCTGGACATCAAACGGGATCATGTCCCATGTCAATTCGTGGTCGCAGACTTCACGGGATGTGCCGCAGAGGCGGCGGCAGGCATTCTTCACGGTTGCGAAGGCCTCGGGAAGAATGGAATCAAGCGATTCGCCTTTGGCGACACGCTGCTTGAATTCGTACGTCTTCGCTTTTAACTGATCATCGGACAAAGCCTGATACGCGCGTTCGAATGCGTTAATCTTGTCGATGAGGGGTTGTAGTCGTTTGGTTTCTCGTTCGTTTCGAGTTCCGAAAATAGCTTTTAATAGAGCATTCATAAACAGTCCTTCGTCTTCTTTTAATCGTCTTCGACTTCGACGATTTGACCGTCGAACAATTTAATGGCTTGTTTGAGAGCGGGGTCGTCGTAACTGAACGCTGTCGTCTTTTGGGGCGTTGCCGCTGGAGGCTCGGCTGTACGGATGGCATGGAGACGCTTGAGGATGTCCTCGAGCGAGACGGTCTGTGCAATACGCGCACACCGGATGAGGGTCATTTCAATCAGCGTCCTGACTGACAATGCAAAGCGCAGACGGCCCTCCATTTCTGCGAGTTGGTCCGCGATTTGCGTGACGCGGCCTGCGTCAGCGAGAACAGCCTGTTCCATGAGGGTCTTGAGCTGTTCGGGTGTCGCATCCAGGTTTGTCATTGTTTCAGCACCGACATACTGGCAGACCAGCAGGTTACGGAAATGTTCCATAAGTTCCACAGTCAGGCGGCGCATGTCTTTGCCGGCACTGTCAAAGGCGTTGACGAGCCGCAGGATTTCGGGCATGTCGCCTTTGAGCACGGCGGTTGCGAGGCTTTCGAGGGAACGGCGGGAGACGAGTCCGAAGACCGCGAGCACGTCATCTTCTGTGAGTGCGCCACCCTTGAAGGAGACGAGTTGGTCGAGTGCCGACAGCGCGTCGCGCATGCCGCCCTCGGCACCGCGCGCGACCGCGAGGAGGGCATCCTCGTCAATGGTGATGCGTTCATAGTTGCAGATGGTGCGCAGGCGTTCGACAATGAGCGGGGTTTGGATGCGGCGGAGGTCAAAGCGCTGGCACCGGGAAATAATAGTGGCGAGCACCTTGTCGCCTTCGGTCGTCGCAAAGATGAACTTCACATGCGGTGGCGGCTCCTCCAAGGTCTTCAGCAACGCATTGAATGCGTTTGTGGAGAGCATGTGAACTTCATCGATGATGAAAATCTTGAATCTTCCGCAGGCTGGGGCAAACTGGACCTGGTCGCGCAAGTCGCGTACCTGATCCACGCCGTTGTTGGAGGCACCGTCGATTTCAATGACATCCAGCGCATTGCCGGCCGTGATTTCCTTGCACAGGCTGCATTCACAGCAGGGTGTGGGTGTCGGCCCGTTTTCGCAATTTAACGCCTTGGCGAAGATACGGGCTAGCGAGGTCTTGCCGATGCCGCGGGGTCCCACGAAAAGATACGCATGTGCAATGCGATTGGTTTCAATCGCATTTTTCAGTGTACGGGTCACGTGCTCCTGCCCGACGACGTCCTCAAAATGTTGAGGACGCCATTTTCGTGCGAGTACTTCGTAAGCCATTAGAAACGTCCCATGGCAGCGAATTTATCATAACGCTGCTGGAGCAATTGGTTGATCTCTATCTTCTTCAGGACAGCGAGATTTTCGAGTATCGCTGTCTTGACTTCCGCGATAGCCTTCGCCACATCCGTGTGTGCTCCACCGTCCGGCTCCGGAATGATGGTGTCGATGATGCCGAGGCTCTTGAGCGAAGGGGCTGTAATCTTGAGCGTCTCGGCTGCGAGTGCGGCTTTGGTGCCATCACGCCACAAGATGGAAGCGCAGCCTTCCGGTGAAATAACCGAATAAACAGCGTTTTGCAACATCAATATCCGGTCACCGACTGCAATGCCCAAGGCGCCGCCGCTGCCGCCTTCCCCTGTGACGACGACGATAATGGGGGTCTTGAGGGTCGCCATGAATTCGAGGTTGTGTGCAATGGCTTCCGCCTGACCTCGGGCTTCCGCTTCGCATCCTGGATAGGCACCCGGGGTGTCCACAAGCGAGACGACGGGCAGGTGATACTTCTCCGCCATCTTCATGAGGCGCTTGGCTTTGCGATAGCCCTCTGGGCTTGCCATGCCGAAGTTCGCTTCGATATTCTCGTCGATGCCGCGTCCCTTGCGGTGACCGATAAGCATCACGCGTTCGCCGCCGATGGTCGCGAAGCCGCCGATCAAGCCGCGGTCATCCCCGAAGAGACGGTCGCCGTGCAATTCAACAAAGTCCTCGCACAGCAGCGTGGTGTAATCCGAAATATTGGGGCGCTCCGCATTACGGGCGATCTGAACGATATCCCAAGCGGTTTGTGTAACGTGCTTAACAACTTCCTTGTTTTCAACTGTTTTCTTAGCCATGATGAAATTCCTTTTTGATAAAGCGGACAGATCTTTTAACAGGAGCACCCTGCGTAACGCAGGACTTTTGCGAGGAAGCTCTTCATTTCCTTACGCGGCACGATGTGGTCGAGAAACCCGTGCGACTGGGTATATTCTGCCGTTTGAAAATCATCCGGGAGCTTTTGCTTGATGGTCTGCTCGATCACGCGGCGACCTGCAAAGCCGATGAGCGCCTTGGGTTCCGCAATGTTGAGGTCGCCGACCATTGCATAGCTGGCGGACACGCCACCTGTGGTAGGATCCGTTAAAATGGAGATGTACGGGAGACCAGCCTCTTTCAGACGCGCAATAGCTGCGCAGGTCTTGGCCATCTGCATGAGCGAGACAATACCCTCGTGCATACGTGCGCCACCAGAGGCGCTGACAATGATGAGGGGACGTTTCAGCTTGAG
>Ga0268284_1001437_pt1 | contig 12345 bp, 23 predicted proteins | sample saktaG_14_FD_190137 | JGI IMG/M metagenome (GOLD analysis project Ga0268284, IMG submission 190137) | Saline water microbial communities from Sakinaw Lake, British Columbia, Canada - sak_2013_06_06_40m | ecosystem: Environmental > Aquatic > Non-marine Saline and Alkaline > Saline ... | reverse complement strand
TGAACCCACCACTTTCCCAATTCCATGAACCAACCAGCCACAAACCAACCACTCCCTCCCATCCTGAGACGCATTGTTTGCTCCAGTCCGGAAGCAGTCCCCTGCTCCATCATCATTGACGCCAACGGCTTCATGGTGGACCGGGCAACCGGGCAGCCGCCGCGTCTGGATGCCAAGGAAGGCACCCTGGTCAACGTGATCACCCGCCGTGACGCTCTCCGCATGTTGGAACACGAACAGCAAAGAAGGGCTCCATACACAGTTGGCATTCTTTGACGCCTACGGAGCTCTAGGACACGTCGCACCCCATTTGTGGCGCTTAGTGCCACCCACCACCTTGGAAGCCATCCACGGTCACCCTCTCCTGCAATACGACCCATCCCAGCAAACCACGACCATGCAAAAGACCCAAAATCCCGAATTGGTGCCATTGCTGCCGATTTCCAGCATCGAGGTGCGCTGTAGTGAATGCGGCCTCACCGCAAGTCTGGCCGACATCGTGAACGACAAGGTGCGCTTTCACAACGCCGACGGCAGGATGGTGACCTTCCACAAGCAGATGCTCAACGCCGACGAGCGTCTTGAACTGGACCGCATGGAACTCTACTGCGAACTGCGTCAATGGCACAACCTCAAGACCCAGATTAAGGACGAGGGCGAGAAAGCCAATGCTTCCGGAGGTGTTCTCAATCCGGCGCTTCTCACGATTTCCCCAAAGGAGTAGCCATGGCCTACGTCATCCTAACCTCCCAAACCAAACAGGTGGGCAAAGCCACCCTGTTCATCAACACCGGAGGCAAACTCAAACCGCTCTAAGACCATGAAGACACCAGAAACAGACGAACAATTAGCTTTGCAAAAACCAACCATCCCGTGGTCAGACGTGGTGCCAGTGGACTTCGCCCGCCGATTGGAGGATGAGAGGGACACGGCGCGAGTTGTCGCCGCAGATGCCATCCGCGAATTGGAGAGGGTCATATCCACAGGCGACACGGATCACACCCCTTTGATTGTGGGGAATCTGAAGGAAATTCTTGGCGACGTCGAGACAGAGATCGCCGCGTTCAAGATCGCCCACGGCAACAACCGCAACACATGCCTGGTGTGCCCCGTAGTCGTTGCCAGTAGGTCAAGCCCGTTCAAGGATGGCTTCCGCTCTGTGGATGACATCACGGTGGAGATCGGCAACACGCAGGTTAAGTTACCCAACCACAAGCTGAACGCCCGCGCTGGTGACTATCTGGTCGTGTTCCTGCAAACCGCCCGCCGGGACGACCCACGGCTTGCACTTTGCGGGGTGAATGTCCCACCCATCCCCGGTTATTGATCCAACCCCGCCAACCCCACACCACCCAAACGCATCCCCATTGAATATCCCATGAACACCACCGCCATCAAAGCCATCAAACTCGCCTGCCGGGAAAATGGATCCGACAAGGTCTACCATGTCACCATCGAGCCGATGGGCATCCTGTTCGCCGTCAACTTCTCGTATGGGCGCCGCGGCTCCGCATTGAACTGTGGCACCAAGACCAACGTGCCCACCACCCTTGCCAAGTGCGAGGCGATCTTTGACAAGCTGGTCAGGGAGAAGGTGGCCAAGGGGTATGTGGCCCAGGCCGACTGCTCGCAGGGTTGCCCCATCCCGGTGGTGGCAAACGCCACGGACACAGGCATCCGCCCCCAACTCTGCAACGCCATTGACGAAAAGCGTTTAGCCGAACTAATGGATGACCACGACTGGATGATGTCCGAGAAGTTCGACGGCCGGCGCCTCATGGTCAAGAAGGAGGGGAATCATGTCTATGGCATCAACCGCAGAGGATTGGAAATCCCTCTCACCGAAAGCATTGGAAACGACGTGCGCTCCCTTGTTGATTCCGGCCATGTGCTCGATGGCGAACAGGTTGGCGATACCTACCACATCTTCGACATCATCCAGGGGCCAGGCATCATTCCGGAATCCACCTTGAGTGAACGTCTCATGATCCTCAAGGAGCTCCATGGAGGAATTCCGGAGGATTCCCAACTCCACATTGTCGGATGGGTGGCCTCCACCACCCTCAAGCATGAATGGTTGGAACGCATGCGGAAGCGCGGTGCGGAAGGAGTGGTATTCAAGCACCTCAATTCCACCTACCAACCCGGCCGACCCAACTCCGGTGGCGATTGGCTCAAGTACAAGTTCGTGGAAACCTGCTCCTGCATCGTGGGCAAGGGACGAGAAGGTAAGAACAGCATCAGTGTATGGCTCTGCGAGGGAGACGACCGGATTTGTGTTGGCAACGTCACCCTCAAGGTCAACGACATCATCCCTCCGCTCAATTCCGTCGTGGAAGTGCGCTACTTGTATTGCCACAAAGGTGGTTCTCTCTTCCAGCCGGTGCTGATCGGCCCCCGCGACGACATCCCACGCGAGGAGTGCACCCTGGACCAACTCAAATACAAACCCGAGTGAACATTCTGGACTCATTGCCCCACCTCAACCGACTGCTCCATGAACGCTCGGGGGTGGCCTTCATCGACCTATCCGGCATGAAGTCCAGCAACAATGCGTTGGCGGTAGCCCTCTCCCAGCCACCGAAACTTCTTGAAGTGTTGCCGCCGCGGGCGAAAATGATCGCTGCCGAAGACATTGGAACCACCAACCGTTGGCTCAAACATCCCGGCGATCCCGTCCACCTCATCAACTCCCATGCCCGCACATCGTAAGACCCAGCCCAAGACTCCCAGGATTCCAAAGAAGAAGCCAAAGCGTCGGCTTGATCTGGATCGGCCGTATTGCAATGGCGACTGGACGATTGCGAGAATGCGGTCGTTCGTCATGTCGGCCCTGCGGGGCGCGAAATGGCCCCCTCGGTTTGACGTGATCGACCGAGCCCGAATCGGCAAAGGCATCAATCCTGCCACCGGCCATCCATGTATTCTCCACAAGTGCGAGCAATGCGGGGGCAAATTCCCGAAAGGACAAATGAAGGCCGACCACGACCTGCCGGTGATTCCGCTCAACCACAATTGGGCCGATCTTCCCAACAACTTCCTCGGTTATGACTGGAACGAGGTAATGCGCAGGCTTTGGATCGAGATGGATGGTGGATGGAACGTGATTTGCGAAGCGTGCCATAACCAGAAAAGCGCTCGGGAAAAACAAGAACGCCGCGCCCTCAAACCATTTGATCCGATGGGTCCTATCCACACAAGTGAAATGGGATTCCTCTTCGACCGAACATGAGAGCCCGCCTACGGCGTGCTTGAGAGTTGCGTGTCCTTCTCCTTCCTTCCCATGAAAATCACCATTGAAATCACTCCAGACGAATTGACATCGTTGGCAAACTCATTTCCATCCTTTCGCTACGAAGGGGCAGACATTCCAGATCTTCCAGCATCGATACCACCCATGATGACCCCTGAAGGGCGTAAAGCATTCGAAGAGGATCGTGACCGTGCTGCCGCTGAAGATGGATTTTGTCCAAACCTCGATTAGCCTGCCTAAGCAATCCCAATGAACACTTCCTTTCAACAACCGCCTGCCGGACCACTGCCTGCCGGGTTCCTACTCTTTGGCCGGGGTCCACTTCTTATCCCCGCAGCCGAAGAGCAAATGCGAGACGTTGCCATCTGGTGGGACGATGACGATGAATCAATCTGGGACATTGGCGGGTATGACGGACTCTCATCGGCAAACTGGTATGCCTTGCGTGAGGGGTCGAGCATCGCCGCAGCCAACTTGTGCCAGGCCGACCCGGCTGCTCCTTGCATTACTCTCCTGCAAACCGAGATAAATGATCTCAGAAGATTCAACCAGGATATAATACGAAAGTATGGCGCTTTGATTGACCTGTGCGAAGATTTTCGTTTGAAGGTCGCCGCGCTGCTTGAAAGTCGCCCTGCGGGCGGCGGTGGAGATGGGGGATCATGAAAAACCCCGTCCACTGAATCACTCTCATCCAAACAAACACCATGAACGACTGTGCCCAAATACCATCGCCAACTCCACCCATTGTCTTGGCATTCTCCCGATTGCAGGATGTGATCCACACCAACCAAGACCTGGTTGAACAATTGGAAAAAGGACTCGATCCAATTCTTCAGGAAAAAGGCGAGTCTTCTCCCAATATGATGGAAACCAAAATGACGGCTACGCCAACCAAGTTGGTTGACATTATTGAGCGTCTGGCAAACGCGCTTGAGCGCAACAACGCCAAGCTTCACAGCATCATCAACCGCATCCAAATCTGATCTCACCCAAACCAACAACCAATAGAACACCAAGAATATGAGCGATTGTCTTACAGAACGCGACTGCCAATGCTCCGAAGTCGTTGCCTGGCACTCCAAAACCAAGATCACCAAGGGTCCACCAACCCGAGAGGATTGCATGAACTACGAATTGGTCGAAGTGCCTCTTTTCTACAAGCGGCCGGCAACCGACGAGGAAATGATCGAGCAACTTCTGCCGACGAGGGAAGACGTTATTGTTGAACACCCGACGTTCAGACAACTACTCGCGGAAGACGACTGGTTGCCAGTGGGACCGGCCTTTGGCGCGTCCTACAGCCCAGGTAACCGCCCAATCGAATCCTTCTGGAATGTGATCGCCTCTTCTCTTGAAGGCGTCCCCTACGAGGTTGTGAGCGCCGGTACCACCATGAACCGCGAGGTCATGTTCGCCTCGATACGCCTGACCGATGGATTCGAAGTAGGTGGCCGCAAGTACAACGAATATCTCACCTTGCTCGACAGTCTGAACGCCAGCTTCGCCCGCCAATTCAAGTACAACAACGTTTGCGTGGTGTGCATGAACACGGTGCTTCAGAGCCTGAGTTCGGGAGTGTCCGTAGGCAAGGCCAAGCACACCGTCAACTTCGAAACCAACCTGAAACGTCTCATTGAAGACGCCCAATCATTCCACGCTGTGAGCGAATTGTTCAAGGCCATGTTGGAACGTGCCTATCTCACTCCGTGTTCGCGTGACGAAGCACGTTCATGGATTGCGGGAATCACCGGTCAGAATGCCAAGATCATGACCAATGGTCTGCGCAACAAGATCGCACGGATCACCGAGCTTTTCGATTGCGGAGCCGGATGCGAAGGTCGAACCCACCTCGACGCCTTCCAAGCACTCACCGACTACTACACCCACGAAAGCACGTTGCGCAAGGAGACCGGTGCCCAATGGTCCAATTCCGAGTTTGGTTCCGGTGCCCAGATCAAGACCCTGGCAGCCACCCGGTTTGAAGAAAACTGGAAGAAGTATGTGCTTCATGGTGAACACCTATTGGCGGAAAAGACCTCGACCCAATTGGTTGCTGCGGAAGCAGAGCCCGTGGTTGAGTGAAGAATGCCACACACCTTTGGCCAGCCGAGGTGGAGCCTTGACGCTATGGACCGGACCACGCACCGCGTGACTCTCGCCCCATCCAAGGTTGGAGGGTTCGACCCCTTCCCTGGTCTCCCTTTCCAAACAACAAGAACAAAACGTCATGAAAAAGACCATCAACGGATTGACCTACAATACGGAAACCGCAGCGCTAATCGGCAGCGACTCTTACAATGGGTCATGCACCGACTTCCAAAGCTGGGAAGAAAACTTGTATGTCACTTCCAAGGGGAACTACTTTCTTCAAGGATCTGGAGGTCCCATGTCCAAGTATTCCACTCCAATAGGGAACAATGGACGGGGAGGAGGCAGCGACATCATTCCCCTGTCAAAAGAGGATGCCCTTGCATGGGCCGAAGAGCATGACCAGGACGCCGTGGAACACTTCGTGGACATGGTGGAGGAAGCATGAACAGTCCCAGCCATGAGCGCGATCATCAAGGCGGCTACCCGCGGATTGTTTGAAAACATCGAAGACTGGAGACAGTTTACCGGGTATTACCGCAAACTCACCTTGCCGCCCACGCCACGTGGCTCCCAATTGCTTGAGGATGCCCCACAACCGGGCGCAACCGTTGTCATGGGAGTCGGTGCCACCCGCAGAGCCGGCCTGTCTGCGACCGTTACACGGACCTACGAACAGAATGGGTTCGTTTACGTGGATACGGATACCTGCGGAGTCCAACGTCTCCAAGACATCACCATCAAACAGTCATGAAAAAGAACTACCGTTTCCACTACCTACTTGGGACCACCACGCGCATCAATGTCTGCATGGTTTGTGACGACAAAATCGGATACCAGGCCGATTCTCCCGAACGTCTGGAAAACTACTGGAAAGACATCATCGCGGAGCAACCTGACCATGAACCAGACAAGGAACAAGTGGTAGTGGTTCTTCTCAATACCCGCCTGCGTGCTTACGCATGGAACCGTGTCAGTCTTGGAACGAACAGCGAAAGCCACGTTCACCCAAGAGAAGTGTTCCGTCCAGCCATTGTGGGGGCGGCACACGCCATCGTTCTCATGCACAATCATCCGTCAGGTGACCCATCACCAAGCTCTGCTGATGAACGGATCACGCGCACCTTGGTCGAAGCGGGGAAACTTCTGAAAATACGTTTTCTGGATCATGTGATCATTGGCTCCCCTTCTCCTGGCCGCAATTCCTATTTCTCATTCCTCGAAATTGGCTTGGTTCCATGATGCATTTTCCATTCCATGAATCACTCCCTCAAACGAACGCATGCATTCAAGCGAATGCTTTTCCTCAAACGCCAGCGCGACGAAATGCACGTCATGCTTCAGGTTTTTGACGCATGCATGGAAACGCACACCTTGCCCGCTAAAGACAGCCCGTGCCATAAAATCCTCAAACGGATCCTTTGGCCATGAACCACACTCTCCTGCCACCCGCTCTCAATCCACATCTCAGAGCTTATGAACGCACCAGAGATGCTGCGCCCACGTTGTTGTTCTTTGTGCAAACAGTGGCTCGCAGCATTTGTCTTGACCAAAGGGTTGGAGACAAATGCCTTTGTCATTCCTGTGTCGCGAAATCCATTCTTTCCAAAATAACCATTTCATAAACACCACAACCCCAACGCCAAACAACAACAATGAACACGAAATTCAGTGATCTCACCCGCGACCAGAAGGCCGCCATTTATCGCAACCAGGAAGCCCAAATGCGCTCCTTCGAACTGGAGGCCATTGCCCGAGGCGTCCAAATCCCCATAACCCTGCCTGACTACCTGCTCACCTTGGACAGGGTGGGTTACCACATCCCCGGCGAAGCCGCCAAGGTGTACGAACTGTGCATCAACAAGGGGTATGGCGATCCCCGGCCCACTGGCATTGCCTACCTTTCCCAAGAAGCCGCCGAACGTGCGTTGGAAGGGTCCGTAGCATGTTACACGGAAGGTTATGGAAACACTGAGAAATGGGTCTTGGGAGACAGCATGGGCACCGTTCTGTGCCGCCACATCAGTCTCACCAAGCCAATCGGCAAGTTGTTCTCCATTGAGCCGCTCGAAAAAGACATCAAGGCATTCGAGGATTTGTGCGACGAACTGAGCAAGGAGATCACTGCCATCATGCAAGAGGATTACGATGCGGGAGTGCGGCTTGCCAAGCGCACCAAGTATCTCGACCTGGCCAATGGCGACGTTGCAATAGCGCAAAACTTCTGGAACGGAATGGAGTCCACGCCGTGGCTAAGTGACCCAGCGGAAAGCGTTTCCCCTTGATTTCTTCTTTCCAACCAACCGTTTTTTAGCCTGACTAACGCCATGAAAATCGAATGGACATTCTCCGATGCTGAAAAGAACGGCACCTACGTTGGGAATCATGAGTTCAAGGACAGCAAAGGAGAATGGCATCACTTCGAGATTATCGCTACCAATGAACGCATCGTATTTGGAGGCGCCTGCAACGCCGGGTTCCTTGAAAGTGGTTACATTGAACGTGGTGAAGATGAAGGCAAAGGTGACACACTGGCGGCGATGTGCGCCGACCTTCAAACTTACTACGACGACGGTCTTAACTATGTGAGCCGCATCGTCTGCAACGAAAGAATGTGATTTGCCACTTACCAACCAACCCTCATCCAGCCAAACTGAACCATGTCCAAATCAAAAGAACCAATCGTCCCCCTCTACTACCGCAACCAATCGATCACGGACAACGTCCTGTCACAGCTTGCTGATGACTTCAATCTTCCGGTTGACGCCGCAACCCAGGCCGTAGCCCAAATCAGACATGGAGCGGTGATCAACTTCGCCTCGTTCCCCGAGACTCTGCACGACAACCTGCGGGAGCTTTTTGATGCCGTAAGCACCACTGCCGGCGGGGGCGGATTGCTTTCCCCGGAAGACCAACTCAGTGAGCATGCCGCCAACGGGCTGATCGCCGCAGCCACAGCCGACAACAAAGGCCATTTCATCATTGAGGATGGAATTTGCAAAATCAACTTGGTTGACCCACCGGAGTTGGAACAGGCATACCAGGTGATGACCAACGTGCTGCGCCTTGGCGACCTCGGAAAAACCGTGACCGACAAGTCGTCATGGATGGCGGGCTCCATGATGGCGGCCCTACGCGACTTCTTCGGGGAAGCGTTTGAACCGGGACAGGTGGCCAATGTGACAACCCGTGCCTACAACACGCTCTACCAAGCCGAGAAGGTGTTCCTCTTCTTCCGCGACAAACGATATAACCTCCCCTACTCCTCCCACCAGGAAGCCTGCTTTGCGGCGATCCCCGACAAGAGCAAGCACGTTGTGCTCCGCAAGGCGGAACTGTACGACCTGGCACCCAAAGAGGTTCGCACACTGTGTTCGGTGTGCAAGCTCATGGAGGACGACCAGACGGTGCGCAACATCCGTTGCCGCAACCAGGCCGAGGCCCTCATCGATGCCTACCGCGAAAGCAAGGTGGAATATCTCGTGGAAAACAGCAACTCAACATGGACCAGAATCAAAGGAACGGCGGACTCAATCCCAACGGGGATCAGAGTGATCGATCTGAAACACATGACCATCAGGATGAACAACGGGGAGCCGATGGACATCCCCATTCTCAAGAAGAGTTGACCAACGAGTTTCAGGAAATCCTGGCAAGCTACCGCGAATTCGACTCCTTCGGGGCGGAAATCCAACGTGGCATCACCGAGGTGTTCCTACAGGACGAAGCGTGGCAGAAGCGGGTGGCCCGGTTCATGGACATGGGCGACATGCAGGCACTTGAGGAAATCCACAAGGTCTTGGCCCAAGTGGTGGACATCATGCCATGCGCCTCGTCGCAGAGGGTGAACATCTTCTCGACTATCGCCAGCCACCACAGCAACGTCACGGGTAACCCAACCGTTTCCCACATCATCGAATTGCTCAACAAAGAGAAGGTCGGAGACCTCCACAAGGACTGAAATCTTGAAAACACTAGATGGTCACTCATTCATAGCGAATCGTCCAACCCACCAGCAATGGTATCGCACGTACTACAAGGTTGCCGCTGACGGCTCCGTGAGGTGGTTCTGGAACAAAGAACCACAACGCCCCCACAAGAGCCGTAGAGACCTATACGACGCCATGGGCCTCGACCCGAATCAAGCACCCGCAGAACTCACTCCAGATGCCATCCAGAACCAAACCACGGAATTCGCAAGAGCCTGAAGAAATGCGCGTGCTCCCAAGTGCGGTGGGTGCGGAAAAAAGCGTCCTGTCGAGCATCCTGCAGGAGCCTGCCAAGTTCCTCCCATTGGCATTCTCGCTGAAGGTGACAGCGGATGACTTCCACCTGCCAGCCCACCAGACGTTGCTCCTGCGTATTTACAAGCTTCATGCGGAAGGCCATGAGATTGAATTGGTTTCCTTGATACAGCACCTACTTGATCACGGCGAGCTTGACCGGATCGGAGGACCGGCCGCCCTCACTGACATCTACACCTACGCGGCTGGAGGCGAGCACATGAAAAGCCATGTGGCGCTGCTGCGCTCCAAGCGAGCATTGCGCCTCACCGTGCAGATGGGGAACGAGATGATCATGGAGTCTTATGAGGCGCCGGCCGAGCTTGCGGATCTGGCCGACACAATACGCCGTAGATCAGATCACATTCTGGAACTCATTGACGATCCATTCAACAACCGTGCCAAGCTATCTGCCCAGAAGGTGACGTTCGAAGAGGTAATGCCGGAAATCGAACTCACCCTCCATTCCGACGAACTGAAAGGAGGGGACCCGTTCTTCATGCAGCGGTTTCCGGTAGGTTTTCGCAAGCGGGAAAGCACCTTGTGGTTTGGTTTGAGTGGTCACGGAAAATCGCAGTGCATGCAAAATTTGACAGCCCACATGGTTGCCTTGGACCGAAAGGTAGCCCTTGCCTCTCTGGAGCAGCCGGCCGCAACAACCTACTCCCAAATCCTCATTGCCCTGACCGGCGATCCCCATATCGGATACAAGGAGTATTTCCAAAGAGCACTGCATTGGCTGATGGACCGGATGTTCATTTTCAAGGGAATGGATCGGGTATCCCCGAAGACCATCTTGGAGTTCTACCGGCAGTGTTATCTGGAGTTCGGTATCAGCCACGCCATCACCGACAACGTGATGACGCTGAAGATCGCCCGGGGGGATAATGACGCACAGGCCGAGGCCGCCGACGAGTTCCGTGTGTTCACCAGTAATCACGACCTGCACAACCATCTGGTTGCCCACCCGAGGAAACCAGGACAGGAGTTGTCCACCAAACACAACGGATATCCGCCACCACCAACCCTTTATGACATCAATGGAGCGGGCGAATGGGGCAACATGCCCAACAACGTGATCGTGGTCTGGCGCGACATGGTCAAAGCGGATAAGATTGCCGAAATAAAAGAAACCCGGACAAAACATGAAGTGGACTTATTTTTTGCTTCAACACCTTGCGGAAAGTTCGTCACGCGCAAACAACGCAACAGCGGACAGCTGCCAAAATGTTCGTTCTTCTTTGACTCCCCAACAGGACGTTTCCAATCCGAACACGAAAAAGTCTACCCGATGTATGAAGAAGAAGCACCATGGGATTGAACGCCAATGTGTTGCCGCTGGCAGCGAGTCGCCCCCTTCACAGGGGGAGCGGATTGAAACTACCGTGGGACATCCTGGCGGAGAAGATTCCCGGCATAACGCCGATGTGCTGGCACCCGCTGGCGGAAAATCTCCAACGAAGAAACCGAATCTATGATACCTGAAAACTTTGACGAAGCCGCTGATAGCGGGTTGCTCCAACCACGCCTTGTTCGGCGTTGCGTGACGCATCACTTTGCGTGCGACTGCCGAGAGGCACTGGTGGCAGAGTCCATGCAGACTCAACGCCGCGTGATTGACTGGCGATCCCAATCCGACGAGGGGCTGCGCCTCCGCTGCGGTGAACTGACCGCGCAGGAAATCCGCACAGTCCGCGCCGTGCTCAGTGCCATTCTTCCGCCGAATAACGTGGTCACCGACCAGAAGGGTTCGGTGTAGCACGCTGTTCGGAATTCTTTTCCAATTATGAAAAATCTTGAAATCAGTGTTGGCATGCACCGAGTGCGCAAAGGCAAGAACCAAAGCACATCAATGGACATTGACCGTGGTGTTTTTGATCTGCCGGTACACGCCAACCAGAACGTGCCAGGACGTCTGGTTCGTTGCACCGCCATGCAGGGCGCCTATTGGGAGTGCGTCCGTATCACCTTGATCAGTCGGACATGGACCAACAAGCGCATGATGGCCAAGCCACGGGTTGACGAGATCCAGCGCGTGCGTGACTTGTTCTTTGCCAAGGACGAACTGGTGATACAGTTCTACCGCCACCGGGAGAAGGACGATTGGGGAGAGAAGCATCTTGTGGTTCTCTGGCATCCACTCGACCCCGTCGGCATTCACCCGCAAACAAACCTGCCGGTAATGGGCCCACACTTCACTCTTGTCGAACCAACCCCAACACAACCATGACCGTTAAAACCAACCAACTCGCAGACTTGATCACCCAGGCCATCGGCCCGATCTTCGAAGAACACCCAACCTACTCGGTCATTATCGATGCCATGTGCATTGCAATGGCCAGAGTGATCCAGGGCACTCCTGAACCCGGCAGTGAGTATGACATTTCGGACTACACAACCGGCCAAATACGCCTGGCTCTAGACAACTTCCTGGAAATTGAACGCACCGCGGTCACCCCTGCCATGAAGGCGGTGGACGGATTTGAAGACTTTGCCTGTGACAGTCTTGAAAATATCGTTCCAATCAAACCGAACAACCAATAACGCAATGTCCAACCTACACGCCCACGCCAAAAGCGAATTTGACATCCTGATCAAAAAACACCCGGACGACGATCTGGTCATAGCGCCGTTCATTGAACCGATTCTCGTCCTTGTAGACGCGTTCGGAGAGTCGGGACAAAGCGGCGGTTCAGCGCTATTCACCGCAGGGCGCAT
>Ga0268284_1001436_pt1 | contig 12350 bp, 25 predicted proteins | sample saktaG_14_FD_190137 | JGI IMG/M metagenome (GOLD analysis project Ga0268284, IMG submission 190137) | Saline water microbial communities from Sakinaw Lake, British Columbia, Canada - sak_2013_06_06_40m | ecosystem: Environmental > Aquatic > Non-marine Saline and Alkaline > Saline ... | reverse complement strand
ACGGATCTCGGCGCGCGCTTCGTTTCAGAGCCACTTTAAACAGAAAACGTAAAACGTCGGCGATATTTTTCGACGACAGGAAAAAGGGATTTTACAGGCTATAAAATCATTGTCGAAGTTGCTCGCCGATTGAAAAGTATTTTTCTTTCACATAATAAAAAGGAGTTAGCAAATGAAAGGATATCCGAAGCATATTGCAACAAAACAGGATTTTATAAATTTATTGGACATGCCGGATTTTAAAGAGCAGGCGTTAAAAGATCTGGAAGCGTTGTATGAACTGGAGGATGATACCATAGAAAGGGTTGTTTCCTCTTCGATAGATGAGAAAGGAAATATGACTGATATAGTTACCGAAATAATTCCGAATCCGTTGCCTATGTATAAGCGAATGGGATTTAAGGATAAGGATGAAGTTGCCGCTTTGCTTTAAAAAAGGGATATCCGCCTGGTAATACATTACCAATATTTTTTATGAGTTAGATTATGGCGGTGTTGCAAATGAAACTGATTGAGACAGAAAAGACAGAGCAAAAAACGCCGGAGTGACCGGTTTGATGACGGTAGATATTCACAAGAACGGCACTACCATCATGACCACGAATAAGATTACCGTTGATAGTGCAGAAAAAACATCAAGAACCGCTGCGACTGCTCCGGTATTGACCACAACAGCAGTCGCGGAAGGGGATATTGGAACCTTTGATATTGATGGAATTCAAACCACACCTGCAAAGGGCTTGGTTATATGGCTTAAAGTAAGAATGACATAGGAGAATTATGTATTTTGAAATAAATAATTCAGGGTGTTCAGAAAGAAAAGGAATGGTTCAGGTGAGATATGATTTGTTTCTCGATGAACAGGACTATGGCTACGAGAAACATTATGTAAAGGTTGACGGAAAGATGCAAAACAATCCTTTTCTATGTCATTTCTGCCAGTTTGAGCCTTCTGTCACAGATGAAGAGCTTTTATTCGTAGGCGAGCTTGCAATGGAACTGGCCTATAAGGCATGGAAGACTGATCGACCCCATGGAGTAATTAATCAACTGGTTGATTTTCCTTTGAATGTTACAAGCAAGAGGAAAAAGGATTGCAACGACAGGCTTGAAAAGATAAAAAACAAGGCTCTTAAAAAGAAGGTAACAAGGGTGTCATAATGGCCGCTATCGATATTGGCGCTCCAGCTATAGATCGTTCTCAATATTTTCTCGGCGACACTGTTTTAAGTGCTGACAATCCCGCCAATGCCGCTGGAGTATTAACGTCTTTAGAATTATGGCTATATATTGCCATTAACGCAGGCACATGTAAGGTTGGGACTTTTTACGGAGGAGGAACTTCGTGGACGTGTAGAGATTACGTAACTCTCGGAGCTATTGCCGCTGGCAGTAAACAAACAATTAGCGGTTTAAATATTGCTGTGGGAATAAATGATCTTATTGGTTTTTATAACTCCACTGGCGGGATAGATACAGAAGCAACCGGCGGTTCGGGAATGTACTATTATTTTGGTGATAACTTTCCCGGCGCCAATCCTTATACTTTTTATTCGGGTTATAGATCTTCTGTATACGGTATAGGCCTGCAAGCTGCCACAGTCACAACTCAATCCGCGACAGTTATCACCACATCGGGTTGTACCGGGAACGGGAATATAACAGACACAGGTGGCGCTGGCTCTGATGTTACGAGAAGAGGTTTTTGTTATATGGTTGGCACCTCAGGAGACCCTACAACAGCTAACTCGGTGGCTTATGACAATGGAACATTCGGGACAGGAGTATATACAAAGGCAATAGCTGGTTTAAATGCTGGAACAGGATATAGGGTGCGTGCTTATGTTGTAAATGCGGCAGGAACTTCTTATGGCACTACTGTGCAGGTGACGACTTTAAGTGACTTTATCCCGCAGATAATAATTTTTTGAAAAAGTTAAATGAGCCATCTGAAAGGAGTTTAAATAATGCAAGAACTGGGAATAATTTTATCAGCCTTAATGAAAGTTTGGTGGTTATTTCTTCTTATTGGCACAGCAGGAATAGTAATTAACCAGGTCAGATTAAATAAAAAAGTTCTTTTTAACAAAGAAGGAGATGTACGGGTGGTTACGGTTGTTGAAAAAGATAAGCTTATAGAAGATGAAAAAAAGAAGTATGAGCTTTTAGTAACAGAAATAAAGGATAAAATTGATACCATCAAATTTAGTCATTGCCCAGACCATGAAACTAAAATGGCTGTATTGAGTAAAGTAGAAAATAGACAGTTATTTAATGTGGAGAAACTTGAAAGCATTGAGGAAACTGTTCAAGAAGGTGCGGTACAAAGAGAAGAAATGTCTAAAAAATTAACCACTATTTGTGTTAACATAGCATCTATTTCTTCTGATATTATTCATATGGCAAATGATATAAAAGAACTAAAACAAAGAGGTATATAATGTCTTCTCGCAATCTTGATGATGCAGTATATCAAATGAAAGCTTTTATCCAAGAGCTTATACGAAGAGCTTGGCTGGAATTAAGGATAAAAGTAATTGTTGTTTCTGTTATGAGGACTTATCTTGAACAGGTTGCTTTATTTGCACAAGGAAGGCAAACAATTGAGGAAGTAAATATAGCAAGAAAGAAAGCGGGTATGCTTCCTTTGCCCTCAGAATTGAATCACAAAGTAACTTGGACATTGGTAAGTAAGCATATTATTAATCTTCTGGATGATGACCCTACAAATGATAAATCAAAAGCGGTTGATATAGGCATCATTGATAAGAATGGAAAGTATAGGGGAGACGAAAAAGCAGATGTCAATGAAGATAATGTTTATGACTATCAACAAGTGGGAGAGCTTGGAATGAAGTTAGCTCTTGAACTTGAATATGATATTATATGGGGTGGAGATAAGAGAAGTAAATTTAAAGGCAAAGACCCCTCACATTGGGAGATGGCTATATAAAACAAACTTTAAAAAAGGAGAATGAATTATGTTAAAAATGAAAAAGCAATTGGTTCTATTATTTGTAGTATTATTTATGATTAGTTGTGCAAGTACAGGATTGAATACAATGACCCCTAAACAACAGGCTACAGTTTGGATTGGAATTTATAATTCACAATATGATGATACATATGCAATTATGACCAATCCATTATCTACTTCTGTTCAAAAAGAAATAGGAATGAAAAAGAAAGCAATTCTTACTCAAGTTTGGCCTCTTTTAAAAACATATATAATGATTACTGATAGTGGGGGAGTTCCTAGTAATACGGATACAATGCTAATTATAGATTTAATTAATCAACTAACTACAATAGCAATAATAAAATAAGGAGGAAGTAATTATGGATGCAGCAGCAGTAATGGCAATATCTGAATTAGCAAAAATGGGACTGGTTGTTTATATGAATTATATGAAACAGGCAGGACTTACACCAGAACAAATTGATATTGTTTTTAATGATGTAAAATTAAAAATGCTATCTAAAGACCCTGCTCTTATTCCTGATAAATAGAGTAGAAAAATTTTAATTTATTTAAAGCAAATATTTTTTATTATAATTAGTATAACTATTATTATAGGCGGATTGTTTTTACTTTTAAGAAAGGAGAAGTAAATGAAAGATATGTCATCAGGAATGAAATTTGCAGTATTAATTATTATGATTACTTTTCTATATCTTTTTGGAGTAACTTTTATAAATATACCTCAATCGGGGATTGAACAAGCCAAAACAATAGTTCCTTTTCTTCTTGGTTCTGTTATTGGTACTTTAATTGGTTTTTACTTTGGGAAGAAACACGAGCAGCCTCCAACAGTAGTTGAAGATAGAAGAAAATAGTAATGATAAATATATATAATGAAATAAAAGAAGAAATGAGAACTGGAGATATTCTCCAATGGCAATCTTATTCTATTATTGGTTCTCTTATAAGATGGAAAACAAAAGTAAATGATGTTTCAAAAGAGGATATGCCAAATCATAGTAGTATGATAATCAGATTATCAGAATGGGAAGGATTAGAAAGAAGAAGATATCATACAGAAGCAATGGAAAGAGGAGTATATCCAAATATTCTTTCTAATAGAATAAGTAATTTTCAAGGTAAGATTTGGTGGTTGCCTTTAAAAGAAGAATGGAATGAAAAAAGAGAAGAAATAGGAATGAGATTAATAGAATGCTGGGGGAAAGAATATGACTATAAATCTCTTGCTTGGCAATTAATTGGAAAAGTAAGTATTGATGTTCGCAAAATGTTTTGTAGTGAGGTAGTAAAATTTGCTTTAGTAGGAGAAAAAGGAATTGCCCCTAATCCAGTAGAACTAGAAAAGTATAATTTCCATAAATTCAAAAAGTTGTTTTTTGATAGTAAATAGTGCCCCCCTATCATGAAGTACTATATACTAGACCTTCTTTAAAAATAGTAGTATAAAGTACTTCATATAATTATATCTAATTAAATATAATCTGTATATCTCTAATAAAATCAATATGTTATTACATTATAGCTAAAAAATAGCTAAAAAACGATAGTATTTGCCCTGTTTTTTGGTATTTTTTAGCTATAATGTAATAACATATTGATTTTATTAGAGATATACAGATTATATTTAATTAGATATAATTATATATCATAAAGCCCTTTTTCTTAATTTCTTCTATTTTTTTTTAAGAAAAAACTTTATTTTTAAACAATATAGATATATAGTTGTACCAGTTCTTTTAAATAACTGGTACGGGAAACGGGCTTGAAACAATATGGTTGTTATTAAGCAAGTTGCTTGCATAGACTATATTGAACAATCAGCTGGTAGTATTATTATCGTGGAGCAAGTTGCTTGCACCAATAGTAATACTACTTGGTAATTCAAGCCTTTTAAGATGGAGGAAAATTTCTTTATAATCTGTCGGTCAAGTTGCTTGGCATGAGATTATATTGAAAGGTTCTTACTGATGGAGGGAGAAGTAATTCAAACTTTCTGACTGATATGCAATACCTTATATCCTATTTATAGGAATATAAGCCACGAGTTGGAATTTATGAACGGGCAATTACTTCTTGGGATTAATATAATAGCAGATTCGGCTTGGTATTAATTCTTGACCCAAAACAGCATTACTTCTTAAATACCGATAACAGGATATCTATTATAATAGATTTTATTTGACTATCCGTTGAGCAAGTTGCTTGCGCTAGATAGAAGAATAAATGGTTGTTAAGCAAGTTGCTTGCATAGACCATAAAAAATCTAAATCAATAAAAGATTATATAGAAGAGAAATTTCTTCCCGAAAATATCGGGCATAAAACTGAGGAGTAGATTATACATAGTACATAATCTATGACCAAAGAGTAAAATTTCTTCTAAAATTTTATAATAGATAATCTATGAAAAAAATTCTGGGTAGGATGGGTTAAGGTTCGTGGCCAACAGGAAACATTCTTTCTTGATTACTTCAAGATATAAAACCGAGGGATATATTATATTATTAGAACAGTAGGAAGAAAGTAGTATCAGTTATGGCTATACTCCTTTTTATTGACCGACTAAACAAATCGTGGAGCAAGTTGCTTGCACCAATTTCTTTAATCTTGCTAATAATAGATATACTTCCAAAGAGAATCTTCACTATAATTTCTTCTAATAATGGAGCCTGAAGGATGATACATAGTATCGGACGAACTAACCAAAAATAAAGTTTAGGAAATACTTTCATCCGCTCTGAATAAAAAATTCCTTTTATACTTCTGTTGATAATCTGTCGGTCAAGTTGCTTGGCATGAGATTATCTCCAGAAGCAAGCCCAAATTATTTCTTCTAAAAATAAAGGAGAAATTTATGAATAAAAAAGAATTAAAGAAAGTAAAGCCTGGAACATTACTTCGTATTAAATGGGATGACTCTGAGGATACGGTAGCAATGTTGGTAGATACTCCAGATTGGAATAATAAAGGAGATATTTCTTTAAGGTGCTTTCAAGTAAATGATAAAGGTATCGGATATACCGATAGTCATATTCAGCACTCTCAAGTTATTGAAATACTCTCACCCATTGATAAACCTTTTACACAATCAATGTTAAACCACCAAAATTCACTTGAATAGATTTTCTATAATTTCTTAGAAAATAATTTGGGCTTGCTTCTGGATGAGGTATAAATTTCTTCTAATAATAAAGGAGGCAGTAAAATGAAGCTAGCATGTGAGAAATGTAAAAAAGTATTTGTAGTTCGCACCTATGAAGTAAAGACTTATAAGGTATCAGATTTTATTTGTCCAGATTGTCGGACACCATTAAAGAAGACTGGTAAAGTAAAAGAATTTAAAGTGGCAATAGTTCATCCGAAAAGTATTCTTACTGATGAGGCTCTTAATAAAGGCTTTATCAGAAGGCTCAATCTTCTGATGGAGAAATTAACAAGAAGTAAAGTAGATTCATTGAATTTAATCATCAACTAAATAAGCCGAATAAAATATTCGGGAAGGAGAAATTAATTATGAAAAACATCGCAATCAAGGTAGTAAAGAACATTATGACAATTACGGTTGACCTCAAGAAAGAATTTGGCCCTAGCAAATCGGGCAAGACCATTATCATTGGAAGTACTGAGGGCAATCAGACAGTTGCTCCGAATGTAGTGCTTGGGATGAATGTATACAAATATCCTGATAAGTAATTGTTTATTGAATAAGGGTAGGGAAAATTACTTCCCTACCCTTTTTATTTTAAAAAAGCATATGAAAAAATTTCTTCGTAAATTTCTTTAAAATAAAAAATATAACTTTAATAAAGGAGATAATAATATGAATCTTATCAGAATGGCAGCAATCTTCGCTACAAATGCTCATGAAGGACAAAAAAGGAAGTACACTAATGAACCTTATATAGTTCATCCTATAACAGTTGCCATTGCAATCAGCCAATTAAATATGGCCTCGGAAGTAATTGCGGCAGCAGTACTTCATGATGTAATTGAAGATACTGATGCAACCTATGAAGATATTTCAAGAGAATTTGGAAGAGAAGTTGCTGACTTGGTGATGGAAGTAACTGATGTTTCCAAATCGGGAGATGGTAACAGAAAAATTCGCAAAGAAATTGATAGGCAGCATTTAGCAAATGCTTCTCCAGAAGGGCAAACTATTAAATTGGCAGACCTGATTGATAATACTTCTTCTATAGTTGATGGTGACCCTGGCTTTGCTAAAGTATATATGGCAGAGAAGAAATTATTGTTAGAGGTATTAAAAGATGGTCATCCATTACTTTATAACAAAGCAAATAATCTTGTTAAACAATATTATAGGAGGAAGTAATTATGAGTTCATATCATAAATATTGGTATTTAAGGAGAGCAGTTATTTTCTTTTCTATTTCGATTATATCTTTTTATTTATTGGATGTGCTACCATGACCTCTAATACTTTAAAGCATAATTGTGTTACGAATAGTATAAGAGATGGATGGACTTATGAATTAAAAACGGGATTACAAAGTAGGATTGCAATATCTCATATTGAAAAGGGTGTTGACCATGCTCAAGCACAAGGAAGACTTTCTAATGGGTCATGGGCATATCTTACTTCTCATAAAAGCGATGGATTACTTCGTTTATGGGAGAAGCATTTTCTTCAAGAACCATATAGATATTTAACTCTTGATGAATTTATTATTGAACAAAATAAAATAAGAAAGGGAGGGAGGTAAATATGGATAGAATTAGAATTGAAACTTATATACTATATGAAAATAGAGGAGCAATTATTCAGGATATAAAGGAAACTACTTATCGGAAGACCAAAAAAGGATATCTTGCAAAAGATATTTGTCAAATGATAATAGCTTCCTTGGAAGAATTTCCAGAAGGTTATTTAGAAATTTCTACTTTTGATGAAGAGGAGGAAAAAGATGCCTTGCTATGAAGTAAAAATTAACAGTGTAGAATTCAAAGCAAAGAATATAGAAAAGTTAAAAACTGCTTTGAAAGAATTGGGAATTTTCTTTAATGAATATAATGGAGTAATTTCTTTTGGAAGATTTTCCATTAATACAAAAACAGAAACAGCAAACTATCCTCGTGGAGAAGAAGATAGGATTAATGATATTAAAATGAAGTATTCTGAAAAGATGATTCAAGAAATTGCCATGAAGAAAAGATGGATATTTAAAATGACTCAGAATAATCAAGGGCAAATAATAAAATATTAAGGAGGAGTAATTATGCCAGATATAATTAATTTTGAAATACTTCGTGATGGAACAGTAAAATTTAAGACTTCTGATATTTCTCAGGTAAATCATAAGAGTGCGGATGAACTTATGGCTGCTATTGATGAGGACTTAGGGAAGTGTATTAAGACAGAAAAAATTCCTCATGAATTCTGGAAAAATCGAATAGTACAAAAGGGAGGTAAAATAGTAGTAAATGGATAAGGGAGTAATGATAATGGATAGAAAAGAAGAAATTAAAACTAATCTATTTAATCAACTAAATAAGTTTCCTGCTTTTAAAAATCTTGCAATGGATATGCAGGGAGAAGCAATTAATGATTTTGTTGAAAAAGTAATTCTTCTTCAAAAACCTTTAAACATAATGGAGGAGTAAAAATGAATGTCAAAGAAATTACAAAATTGACAAGGGCTGGTTATTGCTATTACTATGTTCAGACTTCGGAGGTTACCAAAGGATGTGAAGACATATTGGCTATTCTTGGAGAGTATAAAAATGGAAGTACTTTTTCTTTGGAGACATGGGATTTTGAAACTAACCCTGACCCAGGAAAAGTAATTGAACTTTTAAGACAAGCACCAGCAAGAACTGCTATAGTCGCAAAGAATTTTAACTGGTTCTTGAAAGATGAATTTCAGGGATTTAATAAAGAATTTGTTCAGCATTTGCAGAATAATGTTGATACATATTCTTCTTCTGACTTTCGTAAAATACTTATAATAATTTCTGACAACGAATTTAGTTCTGCAATACCGGAATGTCTTCAGAAAGACTTTATGAATCTGGAATATTCTTTGCCAGATGTTGAAGAAATAAAAAGTATCTTTGACTTTATCTGTTTGTCAGTAAAAGAAAGCAAAGCATTTGTTAAGCCTTCTAAAGAAGAAGAAGTAAAGATTCTTGATTCTGCAAAAGGATTAACAAGAAGAGAAGTACAGAATGCATTTGCCTATTCCTTGATAAAGGATGAAGGCAAAATGAAAAGTGAAACAATTGCAATTCTTCAAGCAAAGGAAGTAGAAAAAACGGCTGGATTAAAAATAGGAAAGTATAATGTTCCTGAGCTTCTTGGATATGATAATCTCAAGAAATTTGTTCTTGCAACAATTACTTCTAAACTGGCAAAAGGAATAATGCTTCTTGGCCCTGCTGGAACAGGCAAAACCCATTTCTGCAAATGGATTGCTTCTGCTGTTAATATGAAGATTATAGAAATGGAAATGGCTGAGTTGTTTGGTAGTCTTGTTGGTGAATCTGAGAAGTTAATGAAGAAAGCAATTGACATTATTACTGCCAATGCCCCATGCATTCTGTTTATTGATAAAAAATTGTCAATATAAAACACTTCTAATTGCTGGAATCCCCTTAGAGCCAATAATGCTACAACAAAACTGGAAACGGTAATTGTGAATGCTAAAAAATTATTGGATTGGGCAATCAGCAGCGAAGTACCTTTAAAATGGTAAACGTTCAACGACTATCCTATATGGAGTAGATTCCAAGTGGAATCGAAATGGAGTGTATTCTTTTCTCTTGAAAAACTTTTTTAATAGAAATGAAAACATATATGTTTTTTCTTCTTTTATATAATATATGGTTTATTAATCTATTAAAAAAGGAGATTTATTATGTGGGCAAAAAACTATAGCAAATGTCAAATTTGTAAGACAGTAAAACATCCTCATTTAGCAAAAGGACTTTGTGGATTTTGTTATCGAAAAAAAAATAAAGTAAAAATTAAAGAACAAATAAGAAGTAATTATATTTTAAACAGAGATTTAACTTTACTTCGTTTTAAAGAAAATAGAGAAAATAAAAATTTCGATGGCAAAAGAATACAAATTTTAGAAAGAGATAATTATATTTGTCAAATTTGTGGAGAAGAAGGAATAATAGTTCATCATAAAGATAATAAAGGCAGGGGAAGCAAAAAGAAAAATAATAAGAAAAATAATTTAATTACTGTCTGCCGAGCTTGTCATATTATTCTCCATAAAAATGATTTACTTTCTAAACGGAAATTTAGTCCTGGGTCGTATTTAAAAATGAGAAATCAATGGTCTTATAAATTTGATAAATGTATTAATTGCAAAACTACTTCTATTAGACATGCAGGTAAAGGATTATGCAAAATTTGCTATGTTCCGCCTTGTAGAAAGAGAAAGAATAAAGATATAGTCTGACCTTATATGAAAGTATAAGAGAAATAATGGAAACGATTATTTCGTAACATAAGTGGAAATTGAGAAAGGGTTAGCTGGAGTTGGAGCTAATCAGGTTGGTGATGGTGGAACTACAAAGAGAAGTATGGCTCAGTTTTTAAAGTTCTTATCTGATAGCAGACCTCCAGGAGTATATGTAATTGCTACTTGTAATAATATTTCTTCACTTCCTCCTGAATGGGTACGAGCTGAAAGATGGGATGCTGCTCCTTTCTTTGTTGACCTTCCTTCTAATCAAGAAGCAAAAGCAATCTTGGATTTTTATAGAAAGAAGTTTGGAGTAAAAGGCAATCCAAAAGATATGAAGGGATGGAGTGGAGCAGAAATTTCTTCTGTATGCCGGATTGCTGCAATGATGGGGACTGATATAAGTAAAGCAGAAGACTTTATTATTCCCGTTTCTTCTACAATGAAATCTGAAATTGATGCTTTAAGAAAATGGTCACAAGGTAAAACAATTCCCTCAACTATTACTGTTACAATTGGCAAAAATAGAGCAGTAGAAATTTAAACTAAAAGGAGAAAAGTAATTATGGAAGAGAAATTAATGTTTAGATATTATAGATGGTCTTCTGTTCAACAGCATTATATTGTATCAGTTGGATATACGATAAATGAAACAAAACATCCTGCTGTAGTAAAGTATGCTCTTGCTTTTTGTGGGAAAAATGATTCTTTCAGTCGTAAAAAAGCGAGAGAAGTAATTACAGAGAGATTTGAACAAGGATTTATTTCTTACTTTGAGGTAAATATAGTAGATTTTCCAAGAAGAGTAATTGATGAATTGATAAGAATCAATTATAATACTTTTATAAAAAGAGCCTTGCCTAAATATCTTGGAGTAAAACAAATTCCTGCATGGGCAAAACATATTGATTAAAGGAGTAATATGGAAAAAATTTCTTTTAAAGGCTATTTGATAATGGTATTATTTATTGGCTTATGGTTATTTGTATCTTATATTGAAACAATAAATTAAAGGAGAAATAATTATGGCAACTATTGATGATAAAAATTTGTTTAGCAAGGGATTACTTGTAAATCTTAAAATGGGTGACTGGGCAGGAAGAGCAAAACTTTCAGATGACCAGTTGAAAGACCTCCCCAAAGAAATTGTCAGAGGAGTATATGATCTTCTTGCTGGAGAAGATAAAGAAGCATTAAAAGATTTGGTGTCCTTTGATAATAAAACAAGGAACTGGGTCAAAGGAAGAACTATTCCTTTTCCAATTGATGGGGTGTATTTTATCCTTGGAACAAATATAGAAGAAGTCATCCAATATCTGGATGAAAGAAAAGTAGAAAGAGAAGAAATAGTAAATGGTCTTGCCGATAGACTTGAAGGCGGAATAAAGTACTTTGCTGATAAATACCCTGCATACTACAAAGCAGCAATGGCAAAAGGGAAATATCCGACAAGACAAGAATTTAAGAAGAAATTTGTTTTTGAGTTCAAGTTTTTCCAGATTAATTTGCCGGATAAGAATTTGTCTTTCATATCTCCTGAGTTGTATAAACAGGAAATGAATAAGTTCAAGAATGAGATTGATGTAATGAAACAAGAAGTAATTAACATCATATACACCGAATTGCTTGACAAGACAAATAATCTTTATAAACAGTGTGCCGATGGAAAGCCTTCTCAGAAGACATTGAATTATCTTCAGAGGTTTTTTGAAACTGTTGATACAGTCTATAGTGACTTTATAGACAGGAAGGATGTTTGGGAAATGATTAATAAAGTTCGGAAGTCAATTGAAGGAGTAGAGGCAGTTGATTTAAGAACAGAAGAATCTCTGAAAATGTCTTTTGCTTCTGATATGAAGAAAGTAGTAAAGTCAATTAAAATACTTCCTGATGTACAATTGAAGAGGGCAATTGATATCTAGAATAATATGG
>Ga0268284_1001435_pt1 | contig 12351 bp, 6 predicted proteins | sample saktaG_14_FD_190137 | JGI IMG/M metagenome (GOLD analysis project Ga0268284, IMG submission 190137) | Saline water microbial communities from Sakinaw Lake, British Columbia, Canada - sak_2013_06_06_40m | ecosystem: Environmental > Aquatic > Non-marine Saline and Alkaline > Saline ... | reverse complement strand
TTATGATGGGGCTTCGCTCGCTACGTTGAATTCGCTTGCCACGGTAGACAATGGCCAAGCGGAAACCGCGACCATCCCGGTGACGACCGGCACGACCTATTACGTCCGCCTGGCTTGGGGTGGAGGACCGTCCGGAAACGCGGCGATCCAGAGGGATACCCTGATATCCATCTGACTTGGTCCTTGGGTGCCGGCGGCAGCTTTGCCGAATGGGCGGCCATCAACGCCGGCAGCCAAACCCCGGGTGAAGACTACAACAATGACGGGGTTGCCAACGGTGTGGCCTACTTCATGGGCGTAAGCGGCATCGCCACCAATCCGGGAATGGGCGCGGGCAACACGGTCATCTGGCCGATGAGCGCGACCTTCAGTGGTGACTATGAGGTTCAAACCTCGCCCGACCTCGGCACCTGGACGAATGTCACTCCGAAGCCCCTGCCTGCGGGTGGCAATCTGAGCTACACCCTGCCGCCCGACCTGGGCAAGCAGTTCGTCCGTCTGCTCGTGATTCCCAACTGATTCACACCGCTTCTGCAAACCGCAACTCCGGGTGGCCTGAAAACCGCCCGGAGCTTGTGCCGGACCCGAAGAGATCGAGGATCGAGGATAGAAGATTGAGGATAGAAGATCCTCCACGATACATAATTCAAAATTCAAAATTCATAATTCATCATCTTCCCACCCTTTCCCGGAGTTTATTGGGTTTCTCTCCGGACTCTGCGGGGTCGCCGATGCAAGTCGGCGGCCCCGTTTTGTGGTGTGGCGGCGGTTTGTAACCGCCATACCCGTCCACCAAGCGTATGCGCCAGGGCTTTCCCCTTGCCTACGGAGCAGCGCCATCCCGTCCCGTTCTGGATAGGCGGTCCAACAGACTGTATCGTATCCGGGTCGATTTTTGATTGATGATTGTTGATTTGCGCGATGCTCACTTCAACAATCAACAATCAACAATCAAAAATCATCAATCGTAAATCACAGGCGCTTTTGATAAATTAGAATCTGCTTCGCGGACTACACTGGTTAGGCGGACGATACGTCCACCCTCCTGATTGCCGTCAGTTCTGATAGGCTGCGTCCGCAGTCAATCGCCTGGGGATTCCAAGGGAAAAGGGAATGGGGAGGCGGGGCTGTTTTTGTGGCGCAAATCCACGGTACCCGCGCAGATCATGGCGGCGTGGTGTTCGTCGTCGCCTGCGCTAACGGCTGGCAAACTCTCCACCGCGGGCGGAGCGGGGCTCAGCGGCACCCAGAGGGTGAAGCGGCTGCCGTGCCCCGGGGAGCTCTCGGTTTCCAATCCGCCGCCTAACAACTCCATGCGTTCGCGGATATGGAACAGGCCGATTCCGCCGGTGGGATTGTCACTGATGCGCACAGCCGCCGGATCAAAGCCGATGCCCTGGTCGCTCACCTCGATTTTCATCACGCCGCCGCGTCCGGTTCGCCACAAGCGCAGTGCGGCCGAATTGACCCCGGCATGTTTGACCACATTGAAGAGCAGCTCGCGGACGCACAGGAACAAGGTCACGCTGATCTCCAAGCCGGGGTCGATGTCTTGCTCGGTTTCCACTTCCACTTCCATGCCAAACTTTTTCAGGCACCAGGGGCGCAACCACTTGAGGGCGGCAGCCAAGCCGCACTGGTGCAACACTGCGGGACTGAGCTCGGCGGTGAGTGTATGGGTCGTCTCAATGGCGTCCTTGAGAAGGTTGTCGAGATTGTCAAAATCCGCCGTCAAGGCCTCATTGTCATCCTTGGTTTTCAACATCCTGATGTTGAGCAACGCCGCGACCAGCATTTGTTGCAAATGGTCGTGAACCAAGCGTGCGATGCGCGTCCGCTCGCGTTCTTCGGCCAGAATCAAGGTGCTGGCCAAGGCCCGCAGTTGAATGGTGCGCTCTTGCAGTTGCGCGGTCCGGTGCTGGATCCGTTCCTCAAGTTCGTTCTGGGCACTTTGCAACGCTTCCTCGGCGTGTTTGCGTGCGGTGATGTCGCGGGCCAAGGCGCAAATGAAATCCCCCCGATAGGGAGCGACCCGCCACTCCAGCCATCGGTAGGAACCATCCTGGCAGTGGTAGCGGTTCACCAAATCCAGAACGCACCTGCCCGCCTTGAGGTTGGACATCGCCTGCCGCATGCTCTTCCGGTCATCCGAATGGACGAAGTCCAGCAAGCCACGTTTTTTCAGATCTTCCCGGGTGTGACCAAGCAGCCGCTCGAAGGCCGGATTGAGCCGGATGAAGCGGCCGTTCATCGTGGCCAGGATGATGATGTCCTGGGACAAATTGAAGATGAGGTCCAAGTCCTCTTTCTGTAACTCCACCTCCGCCTGATGGGCTTGCAATTCATGCTGGCGGATGCGCACCGCTTCGGCATCCACAGGCAGACCGCTGCTTTGCGCGCCGCCTAGTGTTTCACACTCTTGCGCCGGCCGCCGCGCCGCGCCGGGCTTTTCTGCTGCCGGTTTTTTGCTCATGCTTTTCCTGCTTCAGATCTTGCTTGGCTTCTTCTGGAAGTCAATGCGTTGCGGCTCTGATCTCTTGGAAGTGGTATGAGTTGCCCGGGCAAAAAAACCGCCGTGCCCGCGCGCCCTGGGAGATGTTAGAACGGCGGCAGTTCCGGGTGGTCAGCGGGGACCGTGGCGACGCCTTCGATTTCGATGAGCCAGCCGGGGCGGCACACGGGGGCGACGAGCACCACCATGGGCGCATCACCAAGCCGTTCACGCAAAACCGGCAGGACGCGTGCGTGGTCACTCGGGTCGCGCAGGTAAACGATGAACACGAGCATGTCGGCAAGGCTGGCAGCGGTCGCCGCAAGCAGGCTTTCGATGTTGCCGAGCGTGCGGTCGAGTTGGCGCACGACATCGCCCGGGTGGACGATGTCCCCGCGCGGATCGATGCTGGCAGTACCCGAAATGAACACCTGCTTGCGGTCCCGGTACGCGACCGCGGTGGCACGTTCGAAAGTCACGCCGTAGTCATAAGTCGGACCCAGGTGGTCCAAGGCGGCCAGGTAGTCCACTTGGTCATGCCGCAGCCCGCCGACCGCGTAGGCATCGATGTAGACCCGGGTTTTGGGCAGGGCGTGGGTCCCGGCAATGCCGGTGCTGGCGATGAAATGGGTATCGGCGGTGAGCCCGTGGGTGGCAAAGAACTCGCGGCGGGTCGTCACCATGCCGGGGTAGTCGAGGTCGATGTTCGGTTGGAACAGCCAGGTGCGCACGCAGTGGTCGGCGAGCGTGAGTCCGTGGGCTCCGAGGCGGGCGACATAGTCGGTTAGAACCGCCTGGGTTTGACCGGCGCACGATTCCTCATCCGTGCACGCCATGCCGGTACTCCAAAGGTGCTGCAAAGCGCCACGCCGCAGGGTCAGCGTGGTGCCATCGTGCGACTTATCAAGCGGGCCCGCAGGATCGGAGATGTGGCAGGCCCACAACGCCAGTTTCGCCGCCGCCAACGGGGCTTGACCAACGTGGGAAACGGCACATGGCTCGTCGGCGCACACCGGATCGGAAAAGGCGTGGCGTTGCAGGACGGGCGCTTGGTTGGCAATATCGCTGCAAAAAAAGCGCCGCCAGACCGCGCTGTGGAGGTCCAAGCCGGCGGCAGCGAGCGCCGAGTGGTAGCCGATTTCCACCTGGGCGAGGTGATCTTCGAGGCTACCCGCAGCATCCGGGACCACCGTGATGTGCCACTCGGTGACACCGCTTGCACCGCGAAAACGCGAGACATTGACCACAGCTACTCCTGGCGGGTGGGGCAGTTTGCGGTGTTCGAGGGTCATGCGGGATTGGGGGACGGCAGTGGCGGGTGTTCGAGCAATCATGGTTTGGAAAAATCTTTTACTATCGTCAACGGCATGGCTGGCATCACGGCCACAGGGACCGCGCCGGAGCGCGCGCGCGCCGGCTTTTTCGCTTCCTTGGCCAGCGGCCCCGGCTTGAGCAAGGCGCCGAGAAGCAGGTTGTCGCTGTCGCCGGGCTTGAGTTTCGCCGCGTCGGCTGTTAGGTGAACCGCGAGTTCATCGGGCAGGCGCGTCTCGGATCGCAGCGCAAGTCCATCCGGAGCCTCAAGCGCCACCACCTCCACACCTTGCCGGGCGATCCACGCCGGCACCCGGAAGCGCACAACGGCCTCACCGCCGGCCGGGACTTCAACCATCCCCACGCCTATCCTGCTCACAGGCGGGACCCGCGCTTTGCCAGGCAGCACCGCGGCCAGCAACTCGCCCGCCGGCACCAAATGCCGCCATAAGAATGCCTGCATCGTGTCATCGCACGCCTCCGCCACGCGGGTGGTCTGCTTGCCGCCGACCTCCGCACTTCCTGTTAGAACGAGCGCCACCACTCCGGGTGTGGCATCCGGTGGGGCTTGCACGGTCAGCCGTAAGCGTTCGCGGCCCGGCGGCATCACCTGGCCCGACAAAGTCCACCCCGCAAGTCCCTCCCCGAGGTCGAGGGTCACCGCACCGGCGAAGCCATCCCGGCGCTCGACATGCACGGTGACGGGCAAGGACTGCCCGGGCGCAAGGTTGAGAGCCGACGGGGTGACGCGCAGCGCAAAATCAGGTTTGGCGGGCGCCATGCGCAAACGATACCCGAACGCCTCCCCGCCCTGATGCTGGGCATCCTCAATCTGCACAAAAACCGGACCCTTCTCCGGCAGACACAACCCAACCCGCGAGTCGGCATGATGGGTGAGCAGACCGTCGCCTAATTGCAGCTGACCGTCCTTGGCCATCAAGTCGTCGTTCCATGCCAACACTGTGCCCGCAGCATCGGTCACCCGGACCACCGAGTCAAGCGGCGAACCAAGGCGGCGCGCCCAAACTTCGACCATCAATGACGCGCCCGCCGGGGCGGCAAGCCGAAACACGTCGCGATCACCGGGCTTGTGAATGCGGCCATTGACCACACACGGCCACGGCACCGCCCGCGCATTTTCCCGGTCATCATTTGGTTCGCCTTCCGCGGCATCCGGCAAGTCATCCACGGCATAAGCGACCGGATTGGACACCATGCCGCGGCCGGTCACGGTGATTTCGCGCACCGCGGCACCCTCCGGGCGGGTGTCTAACACCACCTCGGTCTGCGGCAGGTTCCAGCCCGCCAGATGGCCGGAGGTCGTGCTGCGGGCGGCGGCACCGAGCGGAAAACAGGCCGTCACGAACGGTTGTTCGGAAACCTTGATGCGATAGACGAAATCCTCGCGCCCGCGGAAAACCGAGTCGCGGATCTCCAAGGTGTAGTCGCCGTCGTCCGGCACGCGGAACATCAACACCGGGTCCGGCCGGAAGCGGAAATCATCGCCATACGCCAGTTCCTTGCCCTGCGGATCAAACACCGCCACGACCGGTTGAAACCAACCGGGCACGGCATCCGCCAGATACGGGATCAACGAACGCGCCCGCACCTCGACCACCAGCGATTGCCCGCGACGCGCGTGAAAGCGCATGCGGTCCACGTCGCCCGGAAAAACCTGCCCGTTGAACACCACCGGCAGTGCGGCCACTTGCGGCGGCGCGGCCTGCCCTGGTTTCGGGTCGTTCGGTTCGCGTTCGCAGACCTCGGCATAGGTGCCGATCTCGAAGCGCGCCGGATTGGTCAGGCCTGCGGCCGTGAGCAGCCGCAGTTCCCGCACGCCGGGCACCGCCGCGGGATCCACCGTCACCTCCAGCGTGACCATCTCGCCGAGCTGGGCGTTCACCTGCATCCGGTTGGCCCGCAGAAACACCTGCACCAAATGATCGAGTTCCGCTTCGTCGGCTCGCCCGAGGCGGTCTAACAACACATGCTCCGGCATCACCAAGGCCGGTGCGTCCTTGGGCCGCGGCTCGACCGGGGGCACCGGGCGGCCCGCGAGCACCGCGCGGCGCGCGGCGATGAGGCGTTGGATTTCCTCGCGCTGTTCCTTGTCGAAATTGCGCACCGGGCGGTAAACCTTGAGCACCCGCACGCTCACCCCGGAACCGGAAACCACCACCTGCGAGGCATTGCGCAGGATCTGCCCGCCGACGAGCACTTCCACGGTGGACCCGCTCTTCGCGCCGGCTGGAAACACGTAGCCGAGGTGCGGCTCGCGGCCGGCCGGCGCCTGCCCCGGCACGCGCGGCGCCAGCCAAACCAGCACCGCCATCATCCACGCCATCTGTCGCCTCGGGTTCATGAGTTGCTTAGATCAGTTCCTTCAAGCGGCCCGCACCCTCCGCCACTGCCGGCATGACTGTGGCCTCGATGCCCCGCTGGTTCGGCAAGGCCCGGTCCGGGTCTATCCCCAGCAAGGAACACATCGTGCCTAACAATTCCGCCGGATGCACCGGCCGCTGCGCGACCTCCGAGCCGGTCTTGTCGCTGGCACCGAGCACCTGCCCGCCCTTGAAGCCGCCGCCGGCAACCAAGTGCGAAAAGCAATTGCCGAAATGGCCGCGACCGCCGTTCCACGGGGATTCCCACAGGACTTTCGGCGTGCGGCCGAATTCACCACCGCACCAGAGGATGGTGCTTTCTAACAACCCTCGCTGGGCGAGCTCGTCGAGCAAGGTGGACAGGCCGGCGTCGAGTTCGGGCAAGCGCCGCCGCATTGTTTCGAAATGCTGCTTGTGGGTGTCCCAGCCCTTGGAGTTGATCGTGATGTATGGGACTCCCTGTTCGACGAGCCGCCGCGCCATCAGACACGACTGGCCGAAGGTGTTCATGCCGTAGCGGTCACGGATCTCCTGCTTTTCGGTCGCCAGGTCAAACAACTTGCCGGCATCACCGAGGATCATCTCGTAGGCCTTTTTCTCGCAGGTGTCGAGTTGCTTGAAGTCCGGGTTGGACGGCATCGCGCGGCCGAGGGTGTCGAGTCCGTGCAGCAATTCACGGCGCGCGATCTGGTGTTCGTCGGTGACACCTTCGGCGACCACCCCTTCCACCGCGAAGCGTTTCTGGCCCGGATCACCGCCGGTGGCAAACGGCTTGTAGCGCGCGCCGAGGAACCCGTCCTCGGCGAAGCGGCCCTGCGGATTGGTTAGAACGATGTAGGGCGGGAGCTGCCCGCGGTAACCGTGATCGTAGCCTTTGAACAAGGACACGATCGCGCCCATGCTCGGATAGACGAGCCGGTCCGGTTGCCGGCCGGTCTGCGTGATGTAGGCGGCGGTCTCGTGGCCGTTGTTGCCATGGGTCATGCTGCGGATCAGCGAGTACTTGTCCGCCTGCTTGGCCAGCAACGGCAGCAATTCGTTGATCCGGATGCCATCGGCGTTGGTGGTGAGCGGCTTGTCAAAGGGCCCGCAGTAGTCGCGCCCCGCCTCGGGTTTCGGGTCGAAGGTATCGAGGTGGCTTGGCCCGCCCCACAACCAGATCTGGATCACCGCCTTGGCCCGGCCGCTTGGTGGTGCCGGGGCGGCATGCAGGCGGCCGTCGGCCAAAGCCACGCCCCCCACGACCATGGCCGCCCGCCGGAGCGCCTCGCGCCGTGAAATGCTGCTAGATAACAATGCCTGGTCCATGAAATGTCAGTATGAAATGTCTTGTTTGGAATTCAGTGCTTATAGAGGAACTCCTTGCTATTGACCAGGGCCCACGCGAGATCTTCGAAACCCGCGCGCAGGTTCCTGCCGGACGCGGGGCGCAGGTAGGCGTCCGCAGTCGCGGTTTCGGCACTCGTCGGCGGCCGCGACAAAATCGCCAGATAGAGGCCGCTGACCATGCCGCCGGCTTTGCCGGAGTTTTTATCCCACAGTTTGCGCAGGCGCGTGCCGTTGCGGATCTTGGTTTGCACGTGGCTCGAGTTGAGCATGTGGAGGCGCTGGCCGTCCGATGAGTTAGGGTTGCGCTCCGACTCCAAGCCGGTGTCGCGCGGCGGGCGGCCGAACAATTCCAAAAACGGGCTGATGATGCTGCCATCGCCCAGCGTGACGGCACGCTGGGTCGCGGGCAAAAACGTGAACGGTTCGGGAATCGGGCTGGAATAACTTTCCCCGGTGCCCGAGAGGTGGCACAGGGCATCGACGAGCACTTCCGCCTCAAGCCGCCGCACCGGATAGCAGGCGAACAAGGCCGCGGCCTCACCACTCGGAGTGCGGGCGATCGACGACCGCTGATAGGTGCGCGAGTTGAGGATCGTGCGCAGCAACTTCCGGCGGTCATATCCCGCTGCCACGAATTCCCGCTCGAGATACTCCAATAATTTGGGATTGGACGGCGGATTGTCCGGCCGCAGGTCGTCGGGTTCATGGACAATCCCGCGGCCCATCATCCACGACCACAACCGGTTGACGGTGGCCCGCGCAAACCACGGATTGTCGGGGGCCACCAACCAGCTGGCGAACACCTCGCGCGGATCCCGCGTGGCCTCGACCCGCCCGCTGCGCCCGTCGGGCAACATCGCCTCCAGCGGCCCCGCCGGCGCCGGGTCCAGACAAACAATTTCCTCCTTCCACTCGGCTGTCGGCTTGTAACTCACCCGCGAAAAGAATTTCTCCATGCCCGCCCGCCGGTCCGCCGGCCAACGTTCGATGCGCGAACCCATGAAAGTCAGCGCCGTGGCCGCCGCCAATGGAGCCGGGCCGCGTCCTTGCACCGCGCGGAGGAAATTCACCTGTGGCACCCGGAAATTGCTGCCACTTGAGGTTAGCAACTCGCGTGCGAACCGGTCATGCGGCAGGTTTGCGGCCAGCGCGTCGTGCAACCACCGGTAATACGCCTGAACCGCGTTGGGCCACAGGTTGATCGGAAACTCCGCCTTGATCCGCAATACGTCACCCCACTTCATCGCCATGTACTCGGCATGCCCCGGACTTTCTAACAAAGCATCGATGCGGGCCGCGCGTTTGTCAGGCCGCCGCTCGGCGAGGAAGGCCCGCACTTCGTCCGCCTCGGGCAGCGTCCCGGTGAGGTCGAGGTATACCCGGCGCAGGAACACCGCGTCCGAACATGACGGGCCGATCTCGATAGCGGCCTTGGCCAAGCACTCATCAACCAAGCGATCCAGCGCGGTGGCCGGCGGGCCGGGCTCACTCTCGAACGGTTCAACCAAGGTCACCTCAGCCGCCGGCAGCCATGCCAGGGCGGCCAGCCAAATCACCCCACTCCATGACCTCGCCCATTGCACGCGCCTTCCCATCGTTGTCAGGATAAAACCGAATGGGCGGCAATCGTTGTGCATGGCGGGATGGATTTGCAAACTCACGGGTTTACGGCGCGGCAAGTCCTAACAAAATAGCGGGCGGTCATTCTCATGGGCGAAGCAGGGACTCTCAGCCCCAATGTCATCGTTCTTACTGCGCGGCACGCATCCTTCATTCAACGATTCGTGCCCCGCCCGCACGCCGCATAAAAAATCACGGGTAAATCACCCACGATATCGCGTATATTAAATTTTGTTGATTATTTAGGCAAGTTTGATAAAAAACCACGTTCTATTTCACAAAATACCACCGTGAAACTCCAATCCAGCCTGCGATTTTTTTTCTTCGGCAGCCTTCTGCTGCTGTTGCTGGGCGTCCCTTGCCATGGGCTGACCCTTTATGACTTCGGCAACCCCACCGGCGAGGAACAACTCTACCTTGAACTGATCAACCGTGCCCGCGCCAATCCTGCCGCCGAGGGCGCGCGACTCGCTGCCACCACGGACCCCGACGTCCTGAGCGCCTACTCATATTTCGGCGTGAATCTGACGCTGATGCAGAGTGAATTCAATGCGATTGCCGCGCAGCCACCGCTCGCCCCCAACGCGAGCCTGACCACCTCGGCGCGTGGTCACTCGGACTGGATGCTGGCTACCGCCACCCAAGCCCACAACGAGTCCCCCACCAACACGCCCTTCACCCGGATGACTGCCGCCGGTTACTCGTATTCGTCGGCCGGGGAGAATATTTACGCCTCCGCCAAGAGCGTGTGGTTCGGCCATGCCGGGTTCCAAGTCGATTGGGGCACCGACAGCGGCGGCATGCAAACCGGACGCGGCCACCGGGTCAACATCCACAGTGCGAACTACCGCGAAATCGGCGTGGGCGTGACGTTCGGCACCAATGGCGCGACCGGCCCGCAGTTGGTCACCCAGGATTTCGGCACCAGCACCGCCAACCCCACCCTCGGCACCGGCGTGACCTACTACGACCTGGATGCGAACAATTTTTACGATGTCGGCGAGGGCATCTCCGGCCTCACGGTCAATGTGAGCGGTGCCAGCTATGAATGCACCACGGCCACCGGCGGAGGGTGGGTCGTCCCGGTTCCGGCCACCGCCACCACCCGCACGGTCACCTTTTCCGGGCTGAACATGAACCAAGCCGCCAGTCTCGTGGTTCCGGCATCCAAGAATGCCAAGGCGGATCTGAAACTAACGTATGCCCCGCCCGCCATCACCAGTCCCGACACTGCGACCGAGGGCAGCTTGCACACCCTGGCATTCACCGCGGTGGGCGGCGCAAGCGCCTACAAATGGAACCGCTGGACCGCAGCCACCGCCACCGCGGAAAACTGCGAGAACACCACTAACATCACGTCTTCGACCACCGGCACTTACTCCGTGCTCTGCACGTCCCTGAAACAGCAAGGCACGTCCTCGTTCCACCTTGAAAACCCCACCGCTGCCAGCCAGTCGATTCTGCTCAGCCCGCTCTACTATGGCCAGGCCTCCCCTGCCCTCGCGTTCCAAAGCCGCATCCGCTACGCCACGACTGCGGAACAATTCAAAGTCCAAATCAAGGAAGAAGGCAGCACCACTTGGCAGGATGTGTTCAGCCAGACCGGAACTAACAGCTCCGGCGAAAGCGGATTCACCCTGCGCTCCGCGGCGCTCACCGGGATGACCGGCAAGGCTTTCCGCGTCCGCTTCCTGCTCAACTACGGAGGTGGCGGTTATTATCAACCTTCCGGTGATATGGTCGGCTGGTTCTTCGATGCCATCACCTTCACCGGCGTTGCCACTCTGGGCAACAACGTGAGCCAAACCCTCACCGTGACCAGCGGCAGCTTCACGCCCAGCCAGGGATCCTACCTGATGTCCGTGGCACCGGTGATCTCCAACCGCGACTTCCCCGCTTCCTATCAAACACTGACGGTCACGGCCACCATCGTGGTGCCCGCAACTGTCACGCTCGGCAGCCTAACCGCGACCTATAACGGCAGCCAGAAATCCGCCACCGCCACCACCTCGCCTGCCGGATTGACGGTGGATTTCACCTACGACGGATCGGCCACCGCCCCCACCAACGCCGGAAGTTATGCGGTCACCGGCACCATCAGCAGCGCCAACTATCAAGGCAGCGCCAGCGGCACCCTGGTGATTTCCAAGGCACCCGCAACTGTCACGCTCGGCAGCCTCGCCGCAACCTACAACGGCAGTCCGAAGCCCGCCACGGCCACCACCACTCCAGCCGGATTGCCTGTGACTTTCACATACAACGACTCGGCCACTTCACCGACCAACGCGGGTTCTTACGCGGTTATCGCAACGATCAACGAGGATAATTACGCGGGAAGCTCCAGTGGCAGTCTCATTATCAGCAAGGCCATGGCTACAGTTACCATTGGGAATCTGGCGCAAACGTATAATGGCACTGCAAAGCCGGTTGCCGTGACAACGGACCCGACGGGTCTAGCCGTCACGTTGACCTACAACGGGTCTGTGACGGATCCTGTAAATGCCGGTTCTTACGCGGTTGTGGCAACGGTCAACGAGGCCAACTACACAGCGGGTTCTGCATCCGGAACATTAGTCATCGGAAAAGGGGTGGCGAATGTGATGCTGTCCAATTTGTCCGCCACATACAACGGCACGCCAAAGTTGGCCACCGCCATTACTTCACCAGCCGGTCTCGCGGTGAGCTTCACTTATGGTGGCTCGGCCACCGCGCCCGCCAACGCGGGCACTTATGCGGTTGTTGCAACGGTCAACGAGGCCAACTATCAAGGCAGTGCAAGCGGCGACCTGGTGATTTCCAAGGCAAGCGCAACTGTCACGCTCGGCAGTCTGACGGCGACTTATGACGGGTCGGAAAAATCCGCCACCGCCACCACCACCTCGCCTGCCGGATTGACGGTGGATTTCACCTACAACGCCTCGGCCACAGCGCCCACCAACGCGGGTACTTACGCGGTTATCGCAACGGTCAACGAGGCCAACTATCAAGGCAGTGCAAGCGGCAGCCTGGTGATTTCCAAGGCAAGCGCGACGGTCACGCTCGGCAGTCTGACGGCGACTTATGACGGGTCGGAAAAATCCGCCACGGCCACGACCACTCCAGCCGGATTGCCTGTGACTTTCACATACAACGACTCGGCCACTTCACCGACCAACGCGGGTTCTTACGCGGTTATCGCAACGATCAACGAGGATAATTACGCGGGAAGCTCCAGTGGCA
>Ga0268284_1001434_pt1 | contig 12354 bp, 15 predicted proteins | sample saktaG_14_FD_190137 | JGI IMG/M metagenome (GOLD analysis project Ga0268284, IMG submission 190137) | Saline water microbial communities from Sakinaw Lake, British Columbia, Canada - sak_2013_06_06_40m | ecosystem: Environmental > Aquatic > Non-marine Saline and Alkaline > Saline ... | reverse complement strand
TTTCTGACACCATCTGACACTCTGGCTGCCGGAACCTGCGGCGGAATGCTGGACCGATGAAAAATGACCTTGCAAAATGCCCCAATCTGCGGTCATTTGCTGGTGCAAGCCATTGAATACCAACCATAAAACTAGATCGACAAACTGGTGCCGGTGGGCGAGTTGAAGCCCAACCCGCGCAACCCCAACACCCACCCGCAGCGGCAGATAGAGCTTCTGGCCAAGAACATCCGCTATTTCGGATGGCGGCAGACGATCACGGTGTCCAAACTCAGCGGGTTGATTGTCTCCGGTCACGGCCGACTCATGGCCGCCAAGCACCTCGGCGCGGAAGTCGTGCCGGTGGACTATCAGGACTTCGCCACTGAGAGCGACGAACTCGCAGTGCTGGTGGCCGACAACCGGTTGTCGGAACTCTCGACCGTGGACCTGAACGAACTGGAGAAAATCGCCAGCGAGTGGAAGGCCGCGGACTTCGACACGATCCTCGCGGGTTTCGAGCCTGCCGACCTCGAAGGATTGCTCAATCCGAATGGCGACGGTGATGACGACGATGACGAGGACGACCGGCACGACAAGGATCTCGACAAGAGCGATGTCACGGTGGCGGTCGGACTTTATCGGTTCCGCATCAGCCAGGCCAATTTCATCGCATGGTGCGATCAAGTGAAGCAGGATGCCGGATTCGACAAGGAATCGGTTATCAAGGAAATCCGCAGCCGCCTCGGACTATGAAAATCACCCTCGAACCGCTGGATGCCACACGTCCCAGCACATACAATCCACGGTCGGCTGACCCGGCGCGGCTTGACCTCATAGAACTGTCGCTCCGCAAGCTCGGTTTCATCGCGCCGATCTTCGCCGACACGGACGGGGAAATCCTCTCAGGCCACCAGCGGCATTTGGTAGCGACGCGCATGGGTGCCACGCACGTTCCGGTTTTCCGCACCAAGGCGCTCGATCTTGACCAGCGCAAGGCGCTCAACATCGTGTTCAACCGGGCAACCAACGATTTCGATTTCAATAGCACGCCCGGAAGGGCCACCCGAGAACTGCAATCTCTGGACCTCCAGGCGCTCGCCGCCCGCATCCCCGACAAGCAGGTCGGAAGCGACGCTTTCCTGCGTTGCGTGAAGCCCGCGGAGGTTGGTGTGAAGGATCTCTGCAAGGCGAACGCTGGACGTTGGATCCAGTATGCCCGCAACCTCGCCCGCACACTTCACCGCCACGGCATCCTCATGCCCATCGTCTGCCGCGAGGATCTATCGGTCATCAACGGCATCGGCAGGCTGGAAATGTTAGCCGAAAAGGCCGAAAAATTCGCGCCGGTTGTGTTCGTCACCGATGAGGAAGCGGAGTTCGCCCGGGCCATGATGAATCTGCTCTCGATGGATTTCGACATCCACAACCGCTATGCCGACATGCTCCGCTTCAATTCGTTCCGCCGCGCCCGCCGTGTCCGGCGCGAGTTGGGCAACGGATTTCTGTTTGAAGTTCACGGTGCGAAGCCATGCAAGGATTTCGACATTGCCAAACCCGCCGACCGCGCCCGCTGGACAAGGGAACACGGCAACACCATCCTCGATTTCGGTGCCGGCCACCTGACGGAAACCTTCCTGCTTCGCCAGCAGGGCATCGACTGCACGCCGTTCGAACCATACCGCCTGGGCCCGGGCGGCATCAACAAGGCCGAGAGCGTGGAACTCACCCGCGAATTCCTGGCCCAGGTGGCGGCGGGCAAGGACTGGACAAGCATCTTCATCGCCAGTGTGCTGAACTCGGTGCCGTTCCACAAGGACCGCGAACACATCGCCGTGCTGTGCGCCGCGCTGTGCCGTCCTAACACCAAGGTCTATGCCTGCGCATCGTCGGCGGGTGAGTCGGGATGGCGCCAGGTCACCGGCAAGGCGTTCATGAACGAGTCCAATGCGGGCAACATCGCATTCCGGCTCGACTATGAGCCAGGCATCCGCATCGGCGACTTCCAGGACAAACCAAAGGTCCAGAAATACCATACCGAGGCTGAGTTCCGCGATTTGTTCGGCCCGTTCTTCCGTTCGGTGAAGGTGCGCGACTTTTCCAACAACATCAACGCGACCTGCGCCTCGGCACTCCCCTTTGACGCGGCCCGCCTGCGCGAGGCCATTGAATTCGAGTTCGATCTTCCCTATCCGGACGGCACCCGGATGGACCTCGTGAAATGCGCCATGGACTCTTTCTCCCAACGTCTTCAGACTTCCCTATCAAAATGATCATCCTGCTGGACCTCAACTACACGCTGGTGACGAACTCGCCCAGGCATGGCACCACGCCCGAACGCATGGAAAAGCGACTCGCTGGTGAGCAATACCGCCAGTGGCTCGTTGAACTTGTGCGCCCCCACACCGTCGTGCTCATCACCGCACGGCCCGAGGCATGGCAACTCAGGACGCTTGACCGCATTGAAGAGCAGACCGGATGGAGACCGCAGGATGCGTGTTTCGCTCCGCGGGGTTGGTTCAATCCGCCCGCCATCAAGGAACATCTGCTGGAGAAAGCGGTGTTCCCGATCCACGGCAGAGACGCCGGTTATCTCGCCATCGAAAGCAACCCGCGGACCCGCGAGATGTATGCCAAGTTCAACATCCCGTGCTTCTGGGTGACCGGGGAAGGCACCTACCTGACCGAAGGGACGCGGATCGTGAAACGCCTGCCGCGTTGACACCCGCCACGCGGGCATGAGTGAAGCCCAACGTGACGAGGTGATTCCACGCGGAGCCTGGCAGTTCGATCAGGAAGTGACCGCCGTGTTCGACGACATGCTCCAGCGGTGCATCCCGCAATACAACGCGATGCGGGTTGTGACCTACGAGGTCGGCGGGAAGTTCGTGCAACCCGGCACCGCCATCATCGACATGGGATGCTCCCGCGGTCAGGCGCTCCTGCCCTTCGTATCCAACTTCGGTGACGCCAACACCTACGTCGGCCTTGAAATCAGCGAACCGATGATCGAGGCGGCCAAGGGGAACTTCGCCAGGCACCCGCACGGGGAGCGCGTCACCATCCAGTCTGCCGACCTGCGCCACGAGTTCCCCGGCGTGACATCCAGTCTCGTGCTCTCGGTCCTCACGCTCCAGTTCACCCCCATCGAATACCGCCAGCGCATCATCCGCCGCGTGTTCGATTCGCTGGCGCCCGGTGGCGCCTTCATCCTGGTGGAAAAGGTGCTAGGCGCCACCGCTGAACTCGACGAGGCGTTTGTCGATCTCTTCCTCAGGATCAAAAAGGAGAACGGTTATTCCCAAAGCCAGATAGACCGCAAGCGGCTGTCGCTTGAAGGCGTGCTTGTCCCGGTCACCGCCCGCTGGAACGAGGAGATGTTGCGCGAGGAGGGTTTCACATCGGTCGATTGCTTCTGGCGGCACCTGAACTTCGCCGGGTGGGTGGCAGTGAAATCATGAGCAAGGGCAATCCAACATCGTCCGGGACATCCGCGTTGCCTGCTGATGTCGCGGAAAAGATCCTCGACGCTGATTTTCAGAACGTGGTCCGCAAAGTCGCGGCAGGCAAGCCGCTCACCGTGGCCGAGAGATCGCGGATTGAGGCGCGGGCGGCAGGCAGCGTTGAGACATTGGCGTATGCCAAGACCCTGGTGGAACTCGCCGCCGTGCTGGGCGTGACGCGCCGGACGCTGAACGCCTGGCAGAAGATGGAAGGTTCCCCGAAACCCATATCCAACGGTCTCTGGCCGGTGGCCGACTGGCGCGAGTTCGTCCGGGTCCGTGGACTCAAGGCGGGCAAGACCCCGGTGGGCAACGAGGAAGCGCTCAAGGCGCGCAAGTTGTTGGCAGAGGTGGAAGAGAGGGAATTGAGGATTGCGGTCAAAAAAGGCGAGTATGTCCCGATCCATCAGGTTAGAACCGAATGGATAGGACTGGTCGCCCAGGCCACTTCCATCCTACGGGCAAAATTTGAGTCGGAATTGCCGCCTATCCTATCAGGTCTCGACGCCACCGGCATCCAGCGTGAGTGCCGGAAGGCGATTGATGAAGTGCTCCGCTGCCTTCACGAAGCATGAAAATCCTGCACGACATCTGGCGCGAAGCGTGGCAGCCACCCGACCGGCGACCGCCGTGGGAATGGTGTGAGGACCACGTCGCAGGCATCCCGTATTCGCCCAATCCCGGCCGCTTCCGTTCGGAAAACTCACCGTGGATCCGCGAGGTCATGGAGGCGCTGGTAGATCCGCGTGTCCGGTTGGTGTCCATCATCGCCTCCGTTCAGTCGTCCAAGACCACCGCCCCGGAACTCACGCTGTGCTATATCATCACCAACCTACCCGGTCCCGCTCTGTGGTTAGACCAGACCGACGAGGACGCCCGCGACTACTCCGAGGCGCGGTTGCAGAAGCTCTTCGACCAATGCGAGCCGGTGGCCCGGCTCATGCCCACCGGCATCCACCGGCACAAGCGCAAGAACAATGCCATCCACTTCAACAACGGGATGGTGCTCTGGATTCTCGGGGCGCACAACAAGACGAACCTGCAGCGGCGCTCCATCCGCTGGCTCGTCGGCGATGAAACCTGGCGCTGGCCGGAAGGTCACATGTCGGAGGCGGAAGCCCGCGTCACCGCGTTCGGATGGTTGGGCAAATGCATCTTCATGAGCCAGGGCGGCGAAGAGGATGACGACACGCACCGTAAGTTCCTCTGCACCGACCAGCGCGAGTGGACCTTCGCATGTCCGGAATGCGGCCACCGCCAGCCGTTCAAGTGGGAATGTGTCGAGTGGAGCAAGTCGGCCAGGGATGAATTCGGCGATTGGGATTTTGATGAAGTCCGTCGCACCGCCGCCATGCGGTGTGAATCGTGCAACCACCATTTTGTTGACGGCGACCGGACACGTCGCGAACTCAATGCTACGGGCAGGTTCGTCGCGAAGAACCCTAAAGCGTCGAAGGAAAATGTTGGATTCCATTGGAACGCGCTGTGCGCGATGAGCTGGGGACAGCTCGCCGAGTTATACCTTCGGGCAAAGGCGGCGGCACGCAAGGGGGATGTTTCGTTGCTCCAGCAGTTCTATCAAAAGCGGCTCGGCCTGCCATGGCGCGAATACGTCGAGGACTACAAGCTGGAGATCGTCAAGTCAGGTTACAAGCGCGGCGAGACATGGGAGGAGGAGGGCGCCATCTGCCCGAAGTCCCGCGCCATCCTTGCGGCACCGTTACCCGAGCGAACGGGATTGATCCCGCTGCGCTTCATGACCGTGGACTGCCAGATGGATCACCTGTTCCTCGTGGTGCGCTCGTGGTCGGCGGAAGGGGCAAGCCGACTGGTTTGGAACGAGCGCATCCTGACCTTCACCGACATCGACGTGATGCAGGAACGCTTCGGCATCCACCCGAGTCTCGTTTTTCTCGACGCCGGCTACGCGACCTATGACGTCTATCGGGAATGCGCCAGGCGCGGGTGGGTGGCGCTGATAGGCGACCGCCGCCCGGTTTATGCGCACAAGGGGCGCGATGGCAAGACGGTGCAGCGGTTCTATTCGCCGCGCCGCAAGGTGGTGCTCACGCTCAGGCAAAGTTGTTATGTCCATTACTGGAGCAATCTTAACATCAAGGACACGCTCGCCCGCCTGCGCCGCAACCAGGACCCGTCGCGCGGGCCGACGTGGGAGGTCCCAGACGACATTGACGACGAATTTCTCGCCCAGATGGAAAGCGAGCAGCGGGTGAAGGAAAAGGGGCAGTGGATGTGGAAGCAGATCGGTTCCCGACCGAACCACTACTTTGACTGTGAGTCGATGCAGGCGACTGCCGCGACCATGCTCAAGATCATCGGCCGGGAAGCGGTGGCATCCGCCCCGGTTGACACCCCGGACGGGGAACCATGAAAACCATCATCGCTCTCGCCACGTTCTCCGTCCTGCTTACCGCCTGCACCACGCTGCCTCCCGTCAGCGGCATGGTCGCCAACAAGTTCGGGAAGCTCACTCTCACCCCAGAAGGTCGCGTCGAGATCGTGATCGAACCCCGGACTTCCAAGTAAGTCATGGACATCGACCCACGATCAGCCGCCAACATCGCCACGCTCAGGCCTGACGCGCAAATCAAGGCCCGCGAGTGGTTGCTCAAGTGCCTGGAGGCGGGCATCAACGTGAAGATGATCTGTGGCACCCGTAACTATCATGAACAGGCGGCGTTGTATGCCAAGGGCCGCACCACGGCGGGTCCGAAAGTCACCAACGCAGGTCCCGGTTACTCATGGCATAACTTTGGCGTGGCTTGGGATTTCGTGGTGTTCGACGCCAAGGGCCAGCCGCTGTGGGAAAGCCCGCTGATGGAATGCTGCGGTAAAATCGCCGAATCGTGCGACCTCGAATGGGGTGGCCGTTGGAAGAGTTTTCCAGACACCCCGCATATCCAGCTCAAGACCGGCTGCACCCTTTCCCAAGCACGGAAGCGCGTAAACGACGGAACCTGGTGGATGTAACTCAATGGCACGCGGACTCTTCATCACCGGATTCAATGTTTCAGAGGTGCTTGCCATCCAGCGCCGCGCCAAGGAATTGTTGCTGGAAGGCAAGACGGTCATGAACTGGAACGACGCGGACACGTCCGTCTCGAAGCAGTTTGCGATGACCGTCTCGGAAGTCCTCGATGAATGCGGTCTTGCGCTACGCGTCCTGGATCCAGCCACCTACGGCAAACCTCGCAAAGTCGCCACCTCATTCATCGACGGCTACCTCCCCAAATGATCAGCTTCAAAAACATCGCCCTGCGCTGGCTGCCCCCGGTCCTCGTTCCCAAAGCGTGGGGATCGCCGTTCGAGGCCGCGAACTGGTCTCCCCGCCGTGGCACGGTGCCGGGTGCCTCACCGACCGACTCCCGCAACGAACTCACGCCCGGTGTGCGCACAGAACTGGTCCGCAAGTCGCGCTACCTCCACAAGAACAGCGGGTTCGTCAGGGAACTGGTCGCCAACATGGCGATCTATTCCACCGGCGACGGCATCCGTGTCCAGGCGCAATCCGGCAATCCCGCATGGAACCGCGCCGCCGAGGATTACTTTTCCCTGTGGTCGGCCCGCTGTGAAGTCACCCGGCGGTTTTCGTTCGAGGAATGCCAGGCCATCGTCTGCCGCGGGATGGACATCGACGGCGAATACTTCGTCCACAAGACCCGCGACATGGACGGCGAGCCGCGCATCCAGTTGATCGAATCCCACCGCATCGGCGACGAGTTCGGATCGAAGGAAACACTCGACGGCGTGGGCCTCGATGCCTGGGGCGCGCCGGTGTTCTATCGAGTGTTGGAGGATAATAACAAAGCCCGCGATCTCCCCGCCGAATCGCTCCTGCATCTGTTCGAGCCGGAATGGGCGGGTGGCGTGCGCTCGCATCCAACCATCCAGCACTCGATCAACCACATCCTTGACGAGATGGAATTGCTCGCCCTGGAGAAACACGCGGTGAAAGACAACGCCGACGTGTCGCGCATTCTCAAGACGGCGCGTGGTGAGTTGGACGACAACGGTGATTTCGTGGTCGGGCAGGGTGGAGGCAACACGGATGCAAGCGACCCGGTGTCACTCCAGCGCATTGTTGGCGGAAAGCTGGTGGCGCTAAAACCCGACGAATCGCTGGACAGCTTCCAGTCAAATCGCCCGTCGCCCACGTTCACCGGTTTCCTGGAACACCTGCGGCGTGACTCGGCGTTGGGGTTCATCCCCTTCGAGTTCGCGGCGGATTCCAGCAAGGTCGGCGGCGCGGGCGTTAGACTCATCGTCGCCAAGGCGGACAGGCGCTTTTCGTTCCGCCAGATGATCCTTGAACGCCGCCTTATCAGGCCGGTGTGGGCGTATGTGATCGGCGACGCGATCAGCCGGGGATTCCTGCCGCCTGTCGCGGGATGGTGGAAGATTGCCATAGTCGGGCCAAAACGTGTTACCGTAGATGCGGGACGGGAAGCCCAGCAAAACCGCTCGGATGTGGAGATGGGTCTCAAGACCCTATCAGACCATTACGCCGAGCTAGGCGCGGACTTCGGTGAGGAAATCGAACGCCGGGCCTGCGATGCCAAGCTGATCCTGGAAACTGCTACCAAGTATGGGGTGCCGATTGACATGCTGTGGAAACCATCAGGTGGATCGAGTGTCATGCCGCCCTCGTTGACACCGCCGCCGGGGCGTGAATCCGGCATTCCTACAAAATCCTGATTGGCTCATTCAGCCCGAGGCCCTGCGTTCCATGGCGCTGGTCGCCCGTTCGTTCAATGATCGCGGTGCCGCGTTGCCACAGCCACGCCAATCCAACCCATTGCTCAGCGTTGAGGATGGCATCGGCACCGTGTCCATCGACGGCCCGATCCTGCGCAAGCCGGATGTCTTCGCCCGTGTGCTGATGGGGGCCACCTGTTCCGAGGACATCGGCGCGGCCCTGCGTGAGGCCGGGGACAGGCCCGACATCAAGGCGGTGTTTCTCGACATCGACTCGCCCGGCGGCACCGTGGCCGGCACTCCCGAACTGGCCGCCTCCGTGGCATCTATCAACGAGCGCAAACCGGTCTATGCATTCTCTTCCGGCCTGATGTGCTCGGCGGCCTACTGGATCGCCAGCCAGGCACGGGCCATCTATGCCACGCCATCCGCCAGGGTCGGATCCATCGGCGTGGTGCAGGCCGTGATCGACGATACCGCAGCGCTCGATGCCCGGGGGATCAAGGTGGAGGTGTTCGCTGTCGGCAAATACAAGGCGATGGGTGCCCCCGGCACGCCGCTCACCGACGACCAGCGCGAACTCATCAATTCCAACCTCGCGGAAACCGCCTCCGAATTCCATGCCGCCGTGCTGGCGCGGGGCCGTGCGATCCCGTCCGAGGCCATGGAAGGCCAGACCTTCAGCGGGCGGCAGGCCCAGCGATTCAATCTGGCGGGCATGGTTCCCGACCGCGCCGAGGCCATGCGCCGCCTCCATGTCTATCACGCTGCGGTTGACACGCAATCCCGTGCGATGAACGACTCACCCGAAGACTTGCTAGCCGAAGCCCGCATCCAGGTTGCCGACCTCCAACGGGATTACAAAGCCCAGGCCGACCTGTTGGCCGAAGCCTCCACCAACCTTGATTCGCTGCGCGGCGAAGTCGCATTGCTCACCGCAGACATCGACACGCTCAAAGCCGAGCGCGATTCGGCGAACACCAACGCCACCACCCTCCAAACCCGCGTCACGGAATTCCAGGCGTCACAAACCGATTTCGACACCCGCGTCCAGACCGAGGTGGCCCGCGTCGTGGCCTCCACCGGCACCACGCTTCCGGCCCGCGTCACCCCGGCTGGCGACCAACAACAAGCCGCCGACCTCCACGCGCAGTTCGCCGCCATCACCGACCCGACCGCGCAAACCACATTCTGGCGCAAACTCACGCCCGAACAACAAGCCCTCATTCTCAAACACCAAGCCTAACACCCCGTCATGTCCAACACCCTCACCAACGTCAAAGACATCAAGGTCGCACAGAAGGCGCTCACGCCCTTCACCGCGAACCTGATGCCCGTCACGTCGTTCTCCACCAACTTCGGCCCGCAAGCCTCCGACAAGGGCGACACCGTGCGTGTTCCATTGATCGGTGCCCCGTCCGGTTCGAGCGACTTCGCCGGTGACTACACCGCCAACGCGGATTCCACTGTCACCACGATTCCCGTCACGCTCAACCGCCACAAGTTCAAGACGGTCCACGTCACCGCCCGAGAGGCGTCCGAGACGGCCATGGACCTGTTGGACACGCTGGTTGCAACAGCCTCCCAACAACTTGCCCAGGACGTGCTGTTGGACATCATGTCGGTCATCACCCTGGCCAACTTCGGCGCTCCAGGTATTGCCGCGCTCGCCGCGACTGCCTTCGACTACAAGAAGGTGCTCGGCCTGCGGGAAACCTGCGGCGCGGTCAAAATGCCTGCGTCTCCCCGTTCGCTGGTGCTCGATGCGGGTCACTACACCAACCTGTTAGCCGACGACGTGGTGGCCAAGAGCTTCAACCTGAACCTCAGCGCCCCGGGAGTCACCGAAGGGCTGATCAAACGTCTTGCCGGTTTCGACCTGCATGAAACGGTGGTCATCCCGTCCGACCATGCCGAAAAGCTCGTCGGCTTCGCCGTTCACCCGAGCGCGATTGCGGTGGCCATGCGCTACCTTCAGCCGGTGGCCGACTACCAACAGGCCGGTGCCGTGACCGATCCGCAGACCGGCATGACCTTCGGCTACCTGCGCTTCACCGACACCCGCGCCAACAAGGTGTTCGTCACCCTCGAATGCCTCTACGGCTTCACGATCGGGAAAACCGACGCCCTCAAGCGCATCGTCAAACCCTAACCAAACCCCAACCTAACACCACCATGCTTCCATTCAGTCAAACCGGCAATGCCGGATCCATCCTGAGCCACGTCGTCATTCCTGCCGGTGGGCGTGACCGTGTGCGCGTCCAGTATGCGAACGCCACCTCCGACAAGGCGGCTTCGTTGCTCACCTTCAAGGCCCCGTCCACATCAACCATCGTTACCGCCACCAGCGCCTCCAACCAGGCCGTGGTGAACTGCGTGCCATACACCGGGGCGGCGGCAAACGACGTGGTTGTGCTGTTCTCGTCGGTCACCGGAACCGGCGTGCGCGGCGTGGTGACCTCGGTGCAAGCCGGGGTGTCGATCACGCTCACGGCCAACATCGGCCTCGCCCTGGCCCCCGGTGACACGGTTCACCTGATGACTTCCCGTGCTCAGATTCCGGTCGGTGCCGCCACCAAGGAAGCCAACGCACCCACCGTGTTTGTCGTCCATGAAGGTCCGGCCCTGATCGAACTCGACGGCACGTCTGCCTGCCGCATCAACCTGGTTGCGGGCGAGTATTCCTGATCTTCCCGGTATGGCATAGCGGGGGGTCGTGGGCACCCTCTCTGGGAAACCGGAGGGGGTGTTTCATTTTGACACCATCACACCGGCATGAGCCTTGAATCGGAAATTCTATCTGACCTCCGCCAGCTTCTCGACGAGCACGGGGTGAAAGCACGGTGGCAGGACATCGACCTGCTCGTTCTCGTCAGCAAGGTGGACACCAAACAGCAGATCGACATGGGCGGCTTTGTGGAAACACCCGACCTTAGCCTACGAGTGCCCAAAGCGGCATTTCCTAACACGCTTCCGAAATTTGGCGAGCGCATCGAGGTGGACGGCAAGGAATACCGCATCTCGCAGGTGTCGGGCCATCCGCGCTCACCGCTTCTAACACTCAGCCTGACCACCACCGATGAGTGACGGCTTCGTTAGATTCACCGCAAAGATGAAGGGCGGCAGCGACGTGGCCCGCCTGCTCAGCCGGTATCCGCAGAAAGTCGGCCGCACCCTCGAATCCCTGGTGAAACAGGAAGCCCGCGGGCTGGCCGTCGAACTGGCACGCAACACGCGTCCCTTCGGGTTTTCAGAGAAGGCGAAGAAGCGTGGCGAAAAGGCGGTGGCCGGCGACATCGTGAAAGTGTTCGCCCTGCCCTCCGATGCCTACGAGGACATGAGACTGCTTGATCCCGCCGCCGATAGATTCTGGGCGAACATCCAGAACCGTCGATTCTCCAAGGCGGAAAAGACGCTCCAATCATCCAACTCCCCTTGGAAGGATTTGCCCGTCGGCCGGCTCGATCCCAAACTCCACAAGGCAAGCCGGACGGGCAAAAACGCCAATGTGAGGCGCAGGACACCGGCCCAGATCGTGACCAACCCGAAGGCGCTCAACACCTACATCGCCAAAATCCAGAAGCGTGTCGGGTTTGCCAAAGGCTCGTGGATCAATGCGGCCAAGGCCATCGGCGGGCGGGTTCGGGGTGCCGCGCAATGGGCGACCCGCCACAAACAGGCCCCGGGAACCGCCACGGTGAAAACCGGCGAGAAACCCGCTGTCACGCTCGTCAACAAGCTCGACTACATCGAACAGGTGACCACCTACACCGGGATCAACCTCGCTCTCCAGGTGGCCGCAGGGCGCTTACGAAAGGCGTTGGCAACTTCACTGAGGGTGATCAACAACAAGGCGAACCGTGTATTGCGAAAGGCCGGTTGACGCGCATCCATCAGGCACGATGCCCAATCTAATCGAAGATCGTCTCACCTCGCTCCTGGCCGAATGGATCGATTCCAACAGGCCGGATGAATCCCCGGATGCGGCGGACTTGCCGGTCCATGTCGCCCGACGCGATGAAATCCGCACCAGGCCTTGTGTGGTCCTCAACGCCTCGGAATCCAAGCCTATCCCGGCCATGCCGCACACCGCCCGCGTGAAACTCGACGTGCATCTGTTTTCCCAGGTGGATGACACGCCCGCCGAGACCCACGC
>Ga0268284_1001432_pt1 | contig 12370 bp, 9 predicted proteins | sample saktaG_14_FD_190137 | JGI IMG/M metagenome (GOLD analysis project Ga0268284, IMG submission 190137) | Saline water microbial communities from Sakinaw Lake, British Columbia, Canada - sak_2013_06_06_40m | ecosystem: Environmental > Aquatic > Non-marine Saline and Alkaline > Saline ... | reverse complement strand
ATTCCCGCGCGTTGGGGCTCCAGCCGCTTCCCCGGCAAAGCGCTGCATTCCATCGCCGGCAAACCCCTGATCCAGCACGTTTGGGAGCGCTGCCAGAAGTGCGCCATGCTCGCTGAGATCCTCGTCGCGACCGATGATGCACGCATTCTGGAGGCCGTGCTCGCCTTCGGCGGCAAAGCCGTGATGACCTCGCCGGAGCACCTGAGCGGGACGGACCGCATCGCCGAAGCCACCCGGGCCGTGCCACAGGCCACCCATATCGTGAACATCCAGGGCGATGAACCGTTGATCGATCCCGCCCTCATCGACCAACTTGTCACCCTCATGGTGAATGACCCCGCGCTCGACATGGCGACGGCCGCCAATCCGCTCGATCCCGCCGATCCCGCGGTCCACGACCCCAACGTGGTGAAAGTGGTGACCGCACTGGATGGCCGGGCGCTGTATTTTTCCCGCTCGCCGCTGCCCTTTTTCCGCAACCCGGCGGCGGGCCTGCCGGTGCTGCGCCACAAGGGCATCTATGCCTACCGCCGCGCTTTCCTCGAACGCTTCGTCACCTGGCCGCCCACGCCGCTGGAACAAGCCGAGTCGCTCGAACAACTCCGCGCCCTCGAAAACGGCGCGTCCATCAAAGTTATTCTAACCAACGACAACTCGCCCGGCGTCGATACCCCGGAACAGGCGCGCGATGTGGAACGGCTGCTGTCACTGTAATGTTAGAAGTTATCGGTTATTGGTTATCAGCGAATAAACAGACATCCCTTTTCACCCCATCCCAGCCCTGCCCAGCTGACCTTGCATGCATGCATTCAGATCCTATAACGTTTAACAAATAACAAATAACCACATTTCCCCATGAAATACATCTTCGTCACCGGCGGCGTGGTTTCCTCGCTTGGCAAAGGTCTGGCCGCGGCCTCCATCGGCACCCTGCTCGAACACCGCGGCCTCAAGGTGCTGATGCAGAAGTTCGATCCCTATCTCAACGTCGATCCGGGCACCATGTCGCCCTATCAGCACGGCGAGGTTTATGTGCTCGACGACGGCGCGGAAACCGACCTCGACCTCGGCCACTACGAACGCTTCACCTCCGGCGTGCTCTCGCGCATCAACAACCTGACTTCCGGCCAGGTGTTCGACTCGGTCATCAAAAAGGAGCGCCGCGGCGAGTATCTCGGGAAAACCGTGCAATTCATCCCGCACGTCACCGACGAGATCAAGGGCCGCATCCGCCAGGTCTCTGACAACAACCCGGATGTCGATGTGCTGATCACCGAAATCGGCGGCACGGTGGGCGACATGGAAGGCTTGTTATTTCTGGAGGCGCTGCGCCAGTTCGCGCTCGAAGCGGGCAAGGAGAATGTATGTTTCATCCACGTCACGCTGCTGCCCTACATCAAGGCCGCCGGCGAGGTGAAAACCAAACCCACGCAACAATCCGTGGCCAAGCTCCGCGAGATCGGCATCCAACCGGATATCATCATCTGCCGCACCGAGATGGACCTCGATGAGGACAACCGGAAAAAGATTGCGATGTTCTGCAACGTCGAACGCAAGAACGTGGTCGCCTTTCGCGACGTGGCGCACACGATTTACGAGTGTCCGCTGGATCTGCGCCGCGACAAGATCGACCGCCTGGTGGTGGACAAACTCGGCCTCGGTCACACGCCCACCCCGGCGTTGGAGGATTGGGAACACTTTGTGCAGCGGGTGATTCACCCGAAACACAAAGTCACCATCGCCGTCGCCGGCAAATACATCGAACTCCAGGATGCCTATAAATCGATCTACGAATCGCTGATTCACGCCGGTGCCCACCACGACACCAAGGTGCAGATCGTGCGCGTGGACACCGAGGCGGTCGAGGATGACGGGGCGAAGGCGGTCATCGGGGAAGTGGACGGCATTCTGGTTCCCGGCGGCTTCGGCGACCGCGGCACGGAGGGGAAAATCCTCGCCGCGAAATACGCCCGCGAGAACAAGATCCCGTATTTGGGCATTTGCCTCGGCATGCAAATCGCCACCATTGAGTTCGCGCGCAACGTTTGCGGCCTGAAAGGCGCGAACTCCACGGAGTTCGACAAGACCACCAAACACCCGGTGATCTGCCTGCAAGAGGAACAGAAAGGCGTCGAGGACATGGGTGCCACCATGCGGCTCGGTTCCTGCGAGTCGATCCTGTTTGCCGGCACCAGAGCCGCCGAGTTATATGGTAACAAGGACCGCATTCTCGAACGCCACCGCCACCGCTATGAGTTCAACTCCGACTATCAGGACCGCCTGCAGGAGGCCGGCCTGGTGATTTCCTCGGTCTCGGCGGCCGAGGGCCTCGTCGAGATCATCGAACTGCCGGATCATCCGTTTTTCATCGGCTCCCAGTTCCATCCCGAGTTCCAGTCCAAGCCGAACATCCCGCACCCGCTGTTTGCCGGTTTTGTCGCCGCCGCCCTCGATCACGCGCAACGCAATGCGTGAGAAGATGGCTCAGCAGCACCGGAATGGAAAGCTTTGGCGCCGCTAGAGTCCTTTAAACGTGAATTTGTGAATATAAGGTCAAGTTTTTGAAATTTCCCGCGCTCCGGCATGATTTATGATTTATGATTGTTGATTTATGATTGCTGAAGTGAGTTTGCTTGGCGCGAACGCTCATTGTCAAGCTCACTGCAAAAATCAAAAATCAAAAATCGGTAATCATAAATCCTCTTCGTATTTCGCTTGGTCTGAGGCTCCGCCTCGCTAGCAGAATGTTAGTAGCCGAAGCGGTCTCTGCCGCCGGCACCTCCGGTGCTCAGGAAACGGTAATAGACTTCCAGCATCAGGATGCACAGGCAGGTGCTGAAGTGGGTGCTGTTCACATGGGGTGACCCGGGCGGGACATTCCACGAGCCGTCGGCTTGCTGATTGTTGAGCAACTGGTCGCGGAACATGTCATTGTATTTTTTCCATTCGCTCGAACTGCGTTGCAGCATGGCCTGGGATTCATAGTAGTGAGCGTAAAGGTTGGCACCGGTCTTGAAATCGAAGGTGGTGGTATCGAGGGTGTATTTGGCGGCCTTGCGGACATTCGCGCCCTTGCCGCGACCCCATATTTGGTAGCAGAGCATGCCGACGCCGGTGAGTGGGTGGTGGGCGGTGTTGACCGGGGGCGGACCCTCATAGCCGAACGCGCCGCTTTCGTTCTGGCAAGTGGCCAGATAATCGAGTCCCCGGCTGATACAATCCCCCATGTCATTGAACTCGAGGCCGGTGTGGCTGCAGGCCTTGAGCGCCTGGATTTGCCAGCCGACCACCGACACGTCGGCGTGACCGGCGGTTTTGGCATAGCCATACGACCAGCCGCCCTTGTCGTGTTGGTTGTCGATGATGAACTGGCCGGCTTTCTGGGTGGTTTCCATCAGGTTTGGCACATTGAACTTGATTTCCCGGCAGAAGGTGGTGGCCTCGGCGAGCGCATAGGTTCCGATGGCGTGTTCATAGCAAAATGGTTGCGCGCCCTGGTTGTTTCCCAGTTTGCCGCCGTTGCGCATCCCGATATTGACCAGATAGGTGATGCCTTTCACGCAGGTCTCGCCGAATTCGGCAGAAACCGGGGTTTCGCAGTGGCCGAAATACGCCATCAGGCCCAGACCGGTCATGGCGACTTGATTCGCACTGCCCCAGGATCCGTCGGAGTTCTGTTGGGTTTTGAGCCAGCGGAGCCCCTTGACCACGGCGTCCTCGCAAGCGGGCGTGCCACCGTTATCCTTGAGGCGCTGGAGACGGTCGGCCTTCGAACAGCGCTTGCCCATCGCCTGGGGAATCAGGCCGAAGAGTTTGCCCGAGCCACCGCCCGTGCCGCCGACTCCCATGCCGCTGCCGCTGCCAAAGCCGAGGCCGGTTCCAGTGCCAGCGCCGCCCATGCCGGACATGCGCCCGGCGACAAACTGCGTGCTGGTGGTGGGGATGGAAGGCATGTCCGGCAGCGTGATCTTTGACGCCAGCCCGGTCACCGCGATACGCTGGGCCTGGGCCGGCGAGCCACCGGCATTTTTCTTTTGCTGCAGGGACACCTTGTGCTCTAACGCACGCTTGCTGGGATTGGTCGTCGGCGGCCCGTTGGCGAACTGGAGTTTCCGTTTGGCCTCGATTTTCTGCACCACCCAAAACCCCGCGCCAAGTCCCAGAACGATATGGACGCCAATGGAAATGGCCATGAACCGGCCGGAGAAAATCTTGCGTCCGAACTTGGGCGCGCCAGGGGAAGGCGGCAGGTCGAGGGCCGGGACGTCTGGCTGGTAAGCGGGCATGGCAGCCTGCTGGGCCGCGATATCGGAGATGCTGAGTGACGCCGTCTTCAAACTCACGAGTTGCGGGCCCGCAGCGGATGGCCTGGTCACCGAAATGACGGTGGGTGTTTGCTCGGGCACGGGCTCCGGCGGGAGCAGCGGTGAAGGCGCTTCAAAAACTTCTGGCGGGGTGTTGAGCGTGGCGACGGCGGCGAGGAGTTTTTTGCGATGCCCGAGCGAGGTGATACCCATTTCAAGAAGCTCATTGGCGGTGAGGGTATGCAGTACATCGAGCGTGATGTGATTCTGCTGAAACACTGCGGTGAATTCACCGAGGTCGAGGCTTTCGAGCCATGAGTGGATGTCAGTGTGTGGGTTCATTCCTCCTCGGCGCTTAGGGTGAAAGTGACGTTGGTGATTTCAGCGTAGGCCAAGGCGTCGAGCGTATCAACCACGCGGGAATACTTGGCATCGGGTTCGCTGATGATGGTGACGAGCACGGGAGCCTTGGCGGCATCGCCGCCTTGCTTGAGCCGCATGAGCGCGGCGGTCAGGCGCGGCATCTGGCGTTTGCCCACGGGGTCCATCGGTTCTTCATTGAGCTGTACTTCGCCATTTTCCGCAATGTTGATGAGGATTTCATCGGTGAATTCGACGCTCTTGCTGGTTTCGACGGTGCCGGGGAGTTTCTGGTTGAGTTCCCTTTCCACTTTGACCGCGCCGGCCATGACCATGAAGAACAGCATGATGACAAAGACCACATCGATCATCGGGGCGATTTGGAAACCAAAAATGCCACCTCCTTGGGCGTTGGGGTCGAAGCTTTTCATGTCAGTCCTTGTTGGCGGTGGAAAATGAGATGTCGCCGATGCCGGCCTCGGCGGCCGCATTCATGGCGAGCGAGACGCTGCGCGCATTGCCATCGCGATCACCGCGGATGACGACGCGGAAATCGGGGTTTTTGCCCTTGGCGGCGATTTTGTCGCTGGCCTTCTTGGCAGCGGCCAGCGCGGCACTGAGCTTCGACAAATCGGTGTAGGGTTTGTCGTCATAAGTATAGAAGGCTTTCTTTTTAGCGGCTTCCCAGCGCACGTTGATGATGGCTTCGGCGCGCGAGTTGTCTTTTTTGCTGCCATGCTCCGCCACGGGCAAGGTGATGTTCTTGTCCACTTTCAAGACCTGTGCGGTGGTGATGCTCATGAAGAAAATGAGCAGCACCAGCAGCACGTCAATCATGGGCGCGATTTGGAATTCAGGTTCGCCATCGCCGCCGCCGCCTCCTCCTGCCATAACGTGTCTTTCCTCCTGGTTGGTGGTTGAATTGAATGCCTGGTTCCGATCCTTACTGATAGTTTTGCTCGTAGCCGCCACCCGAGTACCACTCGGGGTCGGCGGCGACGATTTCCTCATCGCCGATGTGGGCGCCGGCGAGTTTGTCATAGGGCATCTTGCGCAGCATGTGGGCGAGGGTGTCCTGGATGTCGTGCAGGACCTTGGTGCCGCGGTTGCGCAGCCAGTAAAAGGCGCCGAAGGCGGGGATGGCGATGAAGAGGCCGGAAGCGGTGGCCACCAGCACTTCGCCAATCGCCTGGGACAGGCTGCTGGGATCACCGATGCCCGATGAGCCAAGCACGGCGAAAGCCCGGATCATTCCGGTGACGGTTCCGAGCAACCCTATCATCGGCGCACAGACGCCAATCACGGAGAGATAACTGACGAAGGTTTGGATGCGCGAGTTTTCCCTGATCATCTCCGCCACGATGGCCTCCTCGGTGGCCGTTTTGCCATCCCCGAGGGAGTTGATGGCCACCCGCGCCACATTGGCAAACGCGGAGTCGTGCACTTTGCAGTAGTGGTAGGCTTCGACATATTTGCCGCTGCGGAAGAAATTTTTCACGGTCTCGACCTGTTCGGCAGGAAGCATTTTCTTCGGTGAGGTGATGCGGATGAAGCCGTCGCCGATCAGATAGAACGTGAGGATGGACACGGCGCTGATGGGGAACATGACCCAACCGCCATCCTTGATCTGCTCCCACATCGTCTTGGAGTGAGTGGCGGGGGCATCGCCCGGTTTGGCGGCGGGGGTGGCGTCTTGAGCGAACAAGGCGGCGCTGGCTGCTAGGGTGAAGGCGAGGGCAAGTGCGGTGCGTTTCATGGTGTGGAATCTGGAGTCAATACGGTGAGTCAGGGTTCTTTGGCGTCTTCGACGGCGCGGCGGCGGCGTTTCCAATCCGGTAACATGGCTTGAGCTTTGTCAATCTCCGGGGATCCAGGCCGGGTCTTGATCAGGCTCTCCAGCGCGGCGATGGCACGGTCATAGTCCTCCATGCCGTAGTAAGCTTGTGCGGCGCCGAGTTGGGCGATGCCACACAGCGCGGTTTCATCGGGCAGGAATACAGGCAGTTCCAAAAACGCCTTCAAAGCCTCCGGGAACTGCTTCTTGGCGAGCAAGCCCAACCCGCGAACCACTGCCGCCGCCGCGATGGTGCAGGGGCGGGCGGCTTCATGGGTCAGGGGTTCTAACAGCGAGGCGGCGTCGCCGTGCTCACCCTTGCGTGCCGCGATGAGCGCGAGCAAGGCTTGCGCCTCGCGAACGAGGTCGGCGTTCTTGGTTTTTTTCATCTCGTTGGCTATTTTGGAGGCCTCGTCATCCTTGTCCAATCCCACCAGAATGTAGGCCCGCAAGACGAGCAAGTCCGGCCAGCGACTGCCGGGCAATTCACCGAAGGTTTCCGCGACTTTGAGTGCCGAGTCGACATCCGCGAGCACCTTGGACGCCTTGCCCGCAGCCAACAGCGCCGGGGCGGAGGTAAACACCACGGGTGGATCACCTTCCACCTTCGCGATCTCGGTGAGCGGCGTGCCGGTGTCCGAGGTCACCGGCTTGCCATCCGGCCCTAAGGTCATAAAGATCACATCCCCTTGGCGGAGAAACGATTTGCCGACGACCTCCTGGCCGTTCTTGAGCACCAGCGTGTCCGCGTGAAGCGTGGCGGAGAGAAGCAGGAAAATGCCGCAGGCCGCGCACCGCAGGCCGCAGGGTGACAACCTTCGGGTTGCCTGCGTGATCTGCATTCCGGCATTCATGATTCCGCCCCCCATTGCTGCAAGAGCCCGCGGGCTTCGGAGATCACCTCGGGACCCAGCTTGTCGTTGCGCAGCACCTCCTGGAGATGTGCGATGGCTTCCTTGCGTTTGCCGAGCTTGTCGAAGCACAGAGCCGCTTTGATATAGGCTTTCCCGACCCACAGGACATATTTCTGATAGCCCACAAACACCCGCTGATAGTGCGCGATAGCCTCTGGCAGCCTGTTTTGCCGCTCCTCGATCAAGCCGAGGTAAAAGATCGCCTGCACCGTGGATTCGCCGCGCCATTCGCGGGTGGCTGCGACCTGCTCGTAGAGTTTCCTGGCCTCCGGATAGCGTCTGCTTTCGAGCAATGCCATCGCCAGGCCCAGCGTGCTTTCCTTCACCTTGGCACCCGCGAATTCATCCACCGCCAGCGTGTAAAGTTCGACGGCCTTCTTCATATCCCCCTTGGCCAGTTCCATCGCGGCGAGACCGGAGTAGGCGTAGTCGAGCCAGGCACTCTTGAGGAAGTAATCCTTGAGGAAGTTGTAATAGACAGTGGCTTCGGCATCGCGTTGTTTGCCCTGCAGGAACTCACCTGACAGGGCCAAGAGTTGCGGGCTGAGCACCTCGGGCGGGCTTGCGGCGATCTCGCTGAGCATCGCGTCCGCCTGCTCCTGTTTTTTGAGGATCTTGAGCAATTCCATCCGCGCATAGGCCAGACGCGGGCGTCCGCTGGCATTGGCGATGGCCTTCAGTGGCTCGATTTGTTGTTCCAGTTCCGCCATGGCATCCCACGCGGGCAAAGGCGGCGGCGTGGACGCATCCGCCGACAGGACCAGCGCGCCCTCGTTGTCCAGAACCGGCGCTGACTCGGCAAGCGCTGCAACCTCGGCGGCAGGCTGGGGTGTTAGGGCAGCCGCGGCAACCTTGGTGGCGGGCCGCGGGGTGTCGGCAAGCACGGCGAGCGCGGCGACAGGCTGGGGTGTTAGGGCAGCCGCGGCAACCTCGGCGGCAGGCTGGGGTGTTAGGGCAGCCGCGGCAACCGCGGCGGCAGGCTGGGGTGTTAGGGCAACCGCGGCAAGCACGGTGGCGGGCGGCGGTGTTTTGAGCCGCGGGCGCTTCCAGCAAAGCTGCGCGAGTTGTTGCAGCAGCATTTCCACGCATTCATTCTTGTGATTGTTCAGGCTGTGTTTGAGCTGCGTCACGGTAATCTCTTTGGCCTCAGCCACCTTGCCTTCCCGTGTTTTTGCTTTGCAGATCCAGTAAACGCCCACGACGACGCTGAAATGATCCGGCCGTTGCGCGATGAAGTCCTCCCACATTTGTGAGAGCTGGGCCATGTCACCGAGTTTTTGCAGCAGCTTGCTGGCTTCGTTGAGCCCGTAATTGAGCACCTCGTCGCCGGTCGAACTTTTCGCGGCAGCCCTGTAGGCGGCGACGGCTTCCTTATTCCTGAGCAGGGCTGCGAGGCAGTCGCCTTTCAGTGCGAGCACTTCCGGCTCCATGCCGCCTGTGGTGTGCTTTCTCTGCCAAGTCGCCACGTCTGCGAGCACCTTGTCATAAAGACTGGCGGCGTATTTGCAGATCATAAGCCGATACTCCGCGTCCTCGTCAAACGGGCTGGCGGGATACTTTTTCAGGAAGGCTTCCAGGATTTTCCAGCCTTCCTCATACTTGCCCTGAAACACCGGGATGATCGCCGCCCGATATTCGGCCTCCTCCAGGGCGGAGCCTTGTGGGAATTTCTCGATGTAGCTCTTGTAGGTGCGCCGCGCGGCGTCCAACTCGCCCAGGCTGGTGTAGGCGTTGCCGAGCAAGAGATACATCTGGTTGATGAAACTGCTGTCCGGGTAGGCTTTGATCATCCTTTCAAACAAGCTGGCCGCGTCTTTGTAGTCGCCAGCCTGCATCGCCACCGCGCCCTCCACGTAGGCCACGGTTCCCACGTTTTCACCTTTGGGAAACTCCTTCAAATATTGCTCGCACAGCTGCTGGCACGTTTTGACCCGCATCAGGTCCGCATAGCAGATCAGATTGCCAAAGAGCGCCGACTCCTTTTCCTTGGCGGCATTCGGATAGAGCGCCATCAGGCGCTCGTTCACCAGGATCGATTCCCATTTCTTGTCACGGCCATACCAGCAGCGGGCATTGCGCAGCATGATGCCCGGCATGTAGTCGGACAGTTTTTCAAACCCCGCCAGCAGTTCCTTCGCCTGGTCCAGAACCGCCTGAAACTCCGCGTTTTGGCCCAGCAGCGTCATCACCGCCTGCGGCTTGCGTGCCGCAGCCACTTTGTTGGCCTCAATGCGCCGGCTCAGGGAATCGATGCGCTGTTTTTGAAAGGCTATGACCTGCGCCGGCGGCATCACGTTCAGATAGGTGCGCGACGCCTTTTCATACTGTTCCTTGGACATTTGCTCGTCTCCCAGGCTCACGATGAGGGCGTTGAGTTCCACCACATTCTCGACCAAGTGCCGGTGTGCGATGAGTTGCCCCAGCAAGGGCTCCAGCTTGTCATATTCGCGATCCATCGACCTCACCTGCGCCAACATCAGCGCCACGCCGGCGCGTGCCGACGACGTGATGCCATCGGCCAGCAATTTTTCCGCCACCACCACCATCTCCTTGGTCTTGCCGCTTTCCTTGAGGCACTCGACCTGGATGCACAGCGCCTGTTCCCGCAATGACGGATAGCGCTCCACTTCCGCGAACAATTTGGCGGCCTTGGCGTAGTCTCCGCTCAAATAGGTGGCCCGTGCGATCGCGAGATGCGCGTGAGGCACCTTCTCGTGTTTGGGAAACTGCGCCAGGAAACGCGCAAAGTCAGCGATGGCCTTGGGGAAATCCGGCACATTGAACGCCGCCGCACCCACCATGTAATACGCCGGTGCCAAGCGTTGCTTCGCCGTCGCCGCCGCATCCTTGTCCGGGTAGTTTTCGCAAAGCGCGATCACCTTCTCCATCTCGGCGAGGGCCTTGGTCCAATCGCGTTTCTCAAAGGCCGCCATTCCTTGATTGAAGCCCGTGGTCATGGCTTCCGCCGTGACATTGTCGATCTGGCCTTTGCCCGCCGCCAGCGCCGCCTTGGTGGCGGCCGTAAGTCCCAGCCAAGGCAGCAACAAGATGACAACGGCACGGCACAAGCGTCCTGCCCGTGGATCCAGGATGGGGGTAAGAGGCATGCGTGGATTGGGTTTTGGCATCATCTAGACAGCGGCGGTGACAGCTCTCCTTATTGACATTTTTTTGCATGTCCAGCGAACATTCGATCCGGACAGCATTCGATCCGGACTGAGCGAGCGCAGAGGAACCTGTTAGACCTTCATCAGGTCCGCCTCCTTGGCCACCGCGTGATCGTCGATTTTTTTGCTGTATTTTTTGGTGAGATCCTGGACTTCGTCCTCGAAGTCCTTGAGGCCGTCTTCGGTGAGGAGGTTGGCGCCCTTGAGTTTTTTGGCGGTGTCCATGCCGTCCTTGCGGGCGCCGCGCAGACGAACTTTCGCTTCCTCGGCGAGCTGTTTGATGAGTTTGACCATGTCGCGGCGGCGTTCCTCGGAGAGTTCCGGGATTGGCACGCGGATCGATCGGTCGGCGGCGGAGGGATTGAGGCTGAGTTTGCTCTCGCGGATCGCGCGGTCGATATCGCGGGTGGTCGCGGGGTCGAAGGGCTGGACCATGAGCATGCGCGGCTCCGGCGAACTGATGACCGCCAGGCTTTTGAGTTTGCTCACGCCGCCGTAGGCTTGGACATGCACGTCGAGGTTTTCAATGAGCGCGGGGCTGGCCTTGCCGGTGCGCACACCGACAAACTCGTGGAGGAGGTATTCGACACACTTGATCATCGCTTCTTCGACTTCGAGGATGGCTTCGTCAGGGTCCATGGCAGTGGGTGGGGTTGGTGAGGGTGGGGGGAGGGGATCATTCGCCGTGCACGAGTGTGCCTATGGGCAGGCCGCGCAGGGCGTGGGAGAGATTGCCGTTAGGGGCGAGTTCGAAAATGATGATTGGGATGTGATTGTCCATGCACAGGCTGAAGGCGGTGGTGTCCATCACGTTGAGCCGTTTGGAAATGCATTCGTGGAAGGTGACGGTCTCATAGCGGACCGCATCCGGGTTTTTCCGTGGATCGGAGTCATAGACCCCGTCCACTTGGGTGGCCTTGAGAATGACGTCGGCACCCATTTCGCTGGCGCGCAGCGCGGCGGTGGTGTCGGTCGAAAAGAAGGGATTGCCGGTGCCGGCGGCGAAGATGACCACCTTGCCCTCCGCGAGTTGGCGTTCGGCCTTGCGGCGGATAAAGGTTTCCGCGACGTTTTTCATTTCGATGGCGGATTGCACGACACAGCTCACTCCGTGATGTTCGAGCGAGCCTTCGAGCGCAAGGGCGTTCATGACCGTGGCCAGCATGCCCACGTAGTCGGCGGTGGCGCGGTCCATGCCACGGGCGGACGCGCTCGCCCCACGCCAGAAATTTCCGCCACCCACAACGATGCCCAGTTGCAGCCCGGAGTCCACGGCTTGGCGGATTTCCAAGGCGATGCGGTTAACGATTTCAGGCGAGATATTGTCCTTGGAGTCGGAACCGCGCAGGGCTTCGCCGCTGAGTTTCAGAATCGCGCGTTTGAAGGGCCGGGGATCTCGGGGACGTTGGGGCATGCGTGGTGGGGGCTGGCCAATCAAAAGGATTTCATCTCCGCTTGAAAAGGCAAATCACGGAATCAATTTTCCGCCGGGGGCACGCCAACCACGAACCGGTTGCTGAGTTCGCGCAGGCTGGCTTTTGCTTCGTCGGCACCCTCGATGACCAAGGTGACGGCGAGCGGCTGGGTTTGTGGGCGCTGGTATTCCTCAAGGGTTTTCCTCACCGCCACGAGGGTGAGCTTGAGAATCTGCCGGGAGGTGAGATCGACGTCGGGCGGGATGGCGAGTTGGGCGACATCGAGCCTCACGGTTAGACCCTCCGTGCTCATGGTGCCACTGATGCCGATGTTGCACAGCACCAGCAGATTGGTTTCCTGGACCTTGTAGTTCGG
>Ga0268284_1001430_pt1 | contig 12373 bp, 13 predicted proteins | sample saktaG_14_FD_190137 | JGI IMG/M metagenome (GOLD analysis project Ga0268284, IMG submission 190137) | Saline water microbial communities from Sakinaw Lake, British Columbia, Canada - sak_2013_06_06_40m | ecosystem: Environmental > Aquatic > Non-marine Saline and Alkaline > Saline ... | reverse complement strand
ATGAAGACCGTCTGCAGGCTCCACTTCATATTGCGCAGCGCTTCCAGGCCAAGGCTGCCGGACAACACTCCATTGAGCAACTGGTAAACTATGTTGACCAGGTCAGCGGCCAGCATCACTACGGAAGCGCCAATGATTACATACAGGTAAATGCGCCTGGACCTGGCGCGCCTTTCTATAGCGCCTGCCCTGTCCGCCATACCGTTTATCTGCCACCAGTAATACAGCCATAGCGGAACCGAGACTATCAACATGGACATACCCAGGCTAAGGTGGTTGTTCCACCAACCTGCTTCCGTCACGATGATTTCGGAATTCAAAGAGTTGATGGCCCAGTCCAGGGGTATGCCCAGCAGGATGATAAGCCCGGCGATAAGCGTCCCCAACCCCAGGAAAGCCATTAGATAATGGTGGACCCGCAGGGCTGACAGTTGATGCTCATGCTCCGTGGCGGCTTCCTCTTCAGCCTTGCGCAGGTGATAAAACCAGATACAGGCCGCGACCAGTATGATAGGGGCTGACCAGCCGAGGAACTGGAAATAATCCACAACGTCCCTATCCCCACCCATCAACCAGAAGAGTACCCTGTATACGGTGACCGTAAGTGCGATCAAACCCGCTATGGCGCCGCCCAGGATGGTAAAGAGGTAATAATAGACCTGGCGCAGCGACGACTTGCTGTCGGACCCGGCCATATAGAACCAGTAGAATGCCCATACCATGCCGCCGGTCAGTATCCAGGCAAGTGCATTTTGGGTACCGCTGTTCCAGAAACTGTCCCTGACTATCACACCATCCCAAATGGGAAAAGCAATGAAAGCCGTATAGATAAGCTGCACGATCCCGGAGGCAAGCCAGAGCAACCCGGCAGCCGAAAGTATGTAGGTATACCAGCGGCGCACGGTATCAGCCACCCGGGTGGCATGCTCCTCCCCTGCGGATACCCGCCAGTGGTAAACCCAGACCGCTGCGAATACAATCAGCGCTGCCGTTCCGCCAGGGCTGAACTGCTCCGGCCTGCAACCCGCCATCAACCACACCAACAGCAGGGTAAAGGTAAAGACAGTTACAAACGCGGAGATGAAAAGAACAAAGTTGAGGAAGAAGGCCCGCAGTGAAGAACCGGATTCATCAGAATCCTTTGCGGCATGGCGCTGGATTGTGCCCCAGAAAAGGAACCATAACGGCCCGCCTATGACAACCATGGCAATGCCAAGGCTAAGTTGCTGTTTGACATCGCCGATTTCCGCAAGGGTAAACCTGGCAAGTATAGTATCGAAAGAAAGGGACAGCAGGTTAATCAGGCCGGCGGTCAGTATCCCGAGTGTGATGACCGTCAATATGTAGAAAAAGACGCGCCTGACCGTGCTCAATATTTATCCTCCGGATGTTTGCGTCAGTAGAGCCACCAGATGTCCGCCGGCTGGCTGATAAGCCACCTGTCACCTTCTTTCTGCAGGATAAAGGTGACCCGGTTGGTGTTGACCGGGTTGCCCAGCGGCCCATCAGGCCTGAATACATCGACCGCCACTTCTACGGTCGCGCTGTTCTCCCGGACCGTGGATTTCAATATACTGGCTTTCCAGGATGATGATTCCCGGGAAGTTTGCGTAGACCTAATCCAGTTCTCGTAGGTCTCACTCTTGACCTGTCCGGTTTGCGGGGCAAGATAACCGTAGGCTTTCAGGTAGTCCCGGTCCTTGACCGACATCAGGAACCGCTGTACAGTCCCTTCCGGCGAGTCCTCAGGCAGCAGTTTTACCGGAGCGTTGCCGCCTGTGACGGCGAGTGTGACCGCAATGCCCACAATTACCACGATTATAATGCCGAAGACAAGCAGAAAACGGTTCGATGTTTTCATAAACAGGCCCTTTACAAATTATTCACGCCAACTCATTATCGCACAATTAATAATCGGGCAACAAAACCCTCGTATTGTGCTAATATCCTTCCTCTTCCTTGTCGCGCCCGATAATGACGTACTCCAGGGCAGAGATAAAGAAGATGGCGAAGAGGATAATGGCCAGCATATCGCCAGGCCTCATTGAATTGCTCTTCATCCATTCGCCTACCGAGGTATTCTCGTACATCCACGATGCAAGCATGAAGAAGTTGAAGAGAGTAAGGTAAAAGGCCATGCGGCTGAAGGTGTAGTTGGCCGCCTTGCGTATCACATGTTTGAGGTAATTGAGCGTTTCCATGTTTCTCCTTTATTGAAAATCCCGTTATTGTAACATGCCCAACAACCCCCTGAGCAGCATGACCGCGGCCTTCTTATCCAGGGGTTCGTTGTTGTTGCCGCACTTGGGCGACTGGATGCAGGCAGGGCAGCCATCACGGCAGGGACACTCCTCGATGGCCTTGAGAGTGGCCGCCCAGAGTCCCTCGATAATTTCATAGCCTTTTTCGGCAATGCCGATACCGCCGGGGTAGCCGTCATAAATAAATATCTGCGCAATGCCCGTATCAATATGAAAGGGTGTGGATACGCCGCCGATATCGTTGCGGTCGCACATGGCAAAGAGGGGCAGGATGGCGATGGCGGCATGCTCGGCAGCATGCAGTCCGCCATGGAAATCAAGCTTGCCCTTTTCAATCACACCTACTGCCTTATCCGGCAGGCCGAACCACAGCGACTGCGTAATGAAACGCATGGGAGGCAGGTCGAGCACTTCCTCGCCAAGGACCTCATCGGTATAGTGTTTTTTCTTGCGGAAGCCGTCCACAGTGTTGGTCACGTCCACCATACCGAGGCAAATCTTCACTCCGTTCATCTCTTTTTCCCGCATTTTGTGCAGGACTTTGATGTCGGTGAGTTCCATGGTCTGCGTGTAATACGGCACGGTGGCCGGCTCAATTATGGCGATGCGCTTTTCGATGTCCAATTCCCTCACGAAATAGGCGTCGCCCTGGTGGAGGTAGATAGCGCCCGGGTGCACCTGCCAGAAGGCATGCTCCTCCTCGATGGTTTCAAGTACCTCATTTCCTCTTGAGGCATCCAGTAACTGGTAGCGGCGGCTGGAGGCGCTCCTGATGCTTATGTCCTGCGCCGGGTGAGAAAGCTGCGGGGCGATGTGCCAGCGGCCACCCACCTTCCTTAACCTGCCCTCTTCTTGCAATTCAACAATGGCCGGGAACAGCCCCCGGTCAAAATACCTTTCGTCAGCTTCGCCCAGCTCCTTTTCCCAGGCTGCGCAGAGCAGGTGCGGGCGCAGTATATTGATATTCTCCCAGTTGATGAGGGCGTTCTCGAAGGCCTTGCCGAAAAAAAAGTCGGGGTTATTCATGAAGTACTGGTCGAGCGGGTTATTCTGCGCCACCAGGAAGCTGAGCGACTGCTCGCGGCGCCTCCCGCTTCGCCCGGCCTGCTGCCAGGTGCTGGCTATGCTCCCGGGGTAGCCGGTCAGCACTGTGGCATCAAGGTCGCCGATATCAATGCCGAGCTCAAGGGCACTGGTGGCCACGGCTCCCAGCAATTCCCCGGAGAATAGCCGGCGCTCTATCTCACGCCGGTCGGCAGCCAGGTAGCCGGCACGGTAGGGTTTGATTCTCTCTGCCAGCGGGCTGCCCAGTTGGTCGCGGCTATAGACGTAGATAAGCTCGGTCAGCCTGCGGGTGGAGGCGAAGGTGAGTGTGCGGACGTTTTGCCGGATCAATTCCGTGAAAAGATGGGTGGCTTCACTGTTGGCGCTGCGCCGTGCGCTGCGGGCCTCATCGATGATAGGCGGGTTCCAGAAGGCGAAGGCCTTGCCTCCGTAAGGCGCTCCGTCCCTATCAACAACTTTAAAGGGCAACCCGACCAGCCTTTCGGCATGCTCCCCCGGGTTGGCAATGGTAGCGGAGCAAAAAATAAACTGCGGACTGCTGCCGTAATGGGCGCAGATACGCCTCAACCTGCGCAGCACGCAGGCCACGTGTGAACCGAAAACGCCGCGGTAAACGTGCGCCTCGTCCAGCACTACGTATTTGAGCCGCCGGAAAAACCTGTCCCAGGATTTGTGATTGGGCAGTATGCCCAGGTGCAGCATGTCAGGATTGGTTAGCACGATACGCGCGCGCTTGCGCATGCCTGCACGGTCCCCGGATGGCGTGTCGCCATCATAAGTAACACACTCCCAGGGCAAATTAATTGCCGTTCCCGCCAGCTCTTTGAGGCCGCGCAACTGGTCCTGCGCCAGGGCCTTGGTAGGAAAGAGGTACAGGGCACGGGCATAGGTCTCTTCAAGCACCTTGTCCAATACCGGTATGTTATAGCAGAGTGTCTTGCCACTGGCGCTGGGTGTGGCTACCATAACATTGCTCCCCTGCCTTAAGGCATTGATGGCTTCGGCCTGGTGAACATAAAGTGTGTCCATACCAAGCGCGTCAAGCCTTTGCTGAAGGCCGGTTTGAAGGGGACGGTCAAGCCAGCCCGGGCTCGCGTCCCGGGATGGTATATACTGGACATGTACTATCTGGCTTTTGTATTCAGGGTCGTTTTTCAGGTAGTCCAGGAAGGCGTTGGTATCCATCAGCTAATTATAGTTTAACTGAATATATCTATCTCTTTCTCAACAATCTCGATGGTTGGAAAATCCCGCCCGATCAGGCTGATGGCCGCACTTAGCACTTCATCCACACGGTCATTATGGTTGGAAACGCAGGCCAAGCCGATTGTGGCTATCTGCCACAATTCATGGTCGTCCACTTCAGCGACAGACAAATTAAACTGCTTGCGCAGGCGCGCTATGAGCGATTTCACGACGCTGCGCTTGTCCTTGAGGGACCTGCTCCCGGGTATATGTATCTTCAGCCTGCAAACGCCGACACTCATAGAAACCCCGTCCGCCGCCAGGGGACTATTTGACTGTAAATGCTCCCGCGGGAGACTGCGGGAGATTTAAATATATTTAACGTTCCGGCTTTGAGGCTGCGTAACAGGCGCTGCAATAAACCGGACGTTCCTGTCTCGGCTCAAAGGGTACTTCACACTCGGTTCCACACGTTGCGCAGGTGGCTTTGAACATCTCTCTGGGTCTGCCTGAACCGCCTGAGCGGGACTGTTTCCTGTTGGTCCTGCAATCAGGGCAGCGCTTGGGCTCGTTCTGAAGTCCTTTCGACTGGTAGAATTCTTGCTCGCCAATAGTGAAGACGAAAGATTTGCCGCACTCGGCACATGTAAGGGTCTTTTCCGTTAGGGCCATTGATGCCTCCTTGTTGAAAATCAATATGCCCCATGGGTTTTGACGGGTCTGCTCGGCTCAAGACCTCTTGAAAACATACGACGGGAGTCTTAGTCCCGGCATTATGGTCTCCCGATTTAAGAGGCTGCCAGTTTAAGACTCACCATTAACCAGGGTTTGCATACTGGCATTAGTGTAGATTATAATTCCCTTTTAGTCAAGACCCGTCCCGCATATTACGAAATTACGAGGATTTAAATATGGCCCTGGATTATGGATATGAAAAAAAAACGACGGTGCGCGGCGTCATCAGCATCGTGGCCTGCATGCTCATCGGCCTGACTCTTATTTTCGCCGGCGGCGGTAAGCTGGCCGACCTCGGCCAGATACCGGGGCAAACTGAGTTCCTCGACCGCTTTATCCCCGACTTTCTCATGACTCCCGATTTCGCCCGCTTTATAGGGACGGTTTTAATACCCTGGATTCTGCCCATCGCCGAGATAATTATAGGACTGGGACTGATTATCGGAATATGGCCCAGGTTAATAGCCATTCTATTCCTGCCGCTTGTGCTGGGCTTCATGGCTAATAACTCGTACATGATTTCGCAGGGACTGGATAAATACCCGGATTGCACCTGCTTCGGCGTCTGGGAGCAATGGTTAGGCGGGCTGACGCCCACCCAGTCCATGTATTACGACGTCGTGCTCTTAATCCTGACGGTAATCATCATAGTATTGCAGCCGGCGCCGTTTTTATCGCACCACTACTGGATAAACAGGATTTTATCCAGGGAAAAATCCTAACCTGCACATTTTCCTTGATACAGGAGGGCCAACCGTATGATTTCAAAGCGAGTTTTATATATAGCAGCAGTCTGTATTTCCTCTATGCTGGTATTGGCAGGCTGTGCTACCCCCAAAAGCCCGGCCCCTCTCGCTCCTCCCCCTGAACCGGTTAATAATCCCCCCATGATATCAAGCCTGACAGCCGACCAGCAGCTCGTGCAGCCCTTCGGCAAGGTCATGCTGAAATGCCTGGCCAGCGACACTGAAAGCGATAACCTCAGCTACCAATGGATCGCCAGCGGCGGCATAGTGGAAGGTTCCACTGACTCGGCATCATGGACAGCGCCGGGTAACCCCGGGAGCTATAAGGTTACCGTTGTAGTGAGCGATGGAAAGGGTGGTTCGGCCACGGGCGATGCCTTTATTAACGTACCGGAAAAACCCAATAACGCACCTGTCATCAGCGCTATCAAGTTCACCCGTCCCGGCCGCATGGCCATCTCGGTCAAAACCAATCCAACCGATAAGGAGATAAAGGATACCCCTGAATTGGTCATCCGTAAATTCGAAACAGGGGATGTGGCCTGCCTCGCCTCCGACCTCGATAAGGACGAGTTGACCTATATCTGGAAAGCCACCGGCGGGAAGATTATCGGCAACGGCCCAAATATCCAGTGGCTGGCTGCCGGTGACCCGGGGACTTACAAAATTACCTGCGACGTAGCCGATGGCAATGGCGGAACGGCTACTTTCACCATCACCATCAGCGTGCACTGCTGCAGCGGATAGTCCGGCCGGCTAAGTTTTGACCAGTTTTATGTCACCCCAGGCGCCCATATTGCTGCCCACTATTACGACAATGCCGTTTATTCCTTTGATCTGTTTCCCGAGTTCTATGGCGGCATCGATATCCTGTTCGCCCTTAACCACATTGCCCACGGCTGTGGCCGCGGCGTCGGCCAGCGCCGCCGATGGCGCGAGTATAATAGCCGCGTCGGCCAGTCCCAGGCTGAGGGATGGACCTACCGTGCCGGAGGATGTGCATATCCCCAGAGGAGTCTGCCCCGGCCCGACCTCGATGGCCAGCTTGCCTGTGAACACGGACCCTCCCGCATAGATACCAATTTGCCGTTTGCTGTTGACCTTCAGGAAGATATCGCCGCCGTTCTCCACGATCACTTCCTGTGAAAAGGCCAGCAATTTTCTGCCCACCAGTTCGGCCACTGCGCCGGCCACCGCCGCCATCGGCCCGACGTTTGCCAGCCGGGCCGCTTCGGCCATGACGCGCACTATCTCTGCTGCCCCGTTCTCCACTTCGACAGGCTCCAGGCTGTGGAGGAAGAGCGGGTGCCCGCGTATATATTCCTCCAGGGGCCTGCGCACCTCATGGATAGCGGCTTGTGCCTCAAGCGTCAAATCCCGGTCAGCGCGGATGTAGAGGTCGGTCTCTTTAACGGCGACCGTGAAAGAGGCCAGGCCGGCATTTTTGATCTCATTGCGGTAGGTGCGCGGCTGGTACATTTGGCTCTCACGGGCGCACCTAAAGGTACGCCCCTACGTACTGTAGGGGCGGGTTTTTAAACCCGCCCGCTGTCAAAACTTCAGTTCCATGGCGCGCGGAGGGCAGGCCCTGACGCACAGTTCACAGACAATGCAGCGCGAGTTGTCGAAATTGACCTTCCTGGTGCCTTTCTCAAGAGAAAAGGCCCGTGTCGGGCACATGGTGATGCAGGCGCCGCAATGCGTGCAGCGTTCTTCGTTGCGCAGCACGTCCTGACTGAGCGACTGTATCTCCAGTCCAGCTTCCTGCAGGTATTTAATACCGCGGTCATAATCTTTCTGCGCGCCGGTAAGTTCCAATATCATCAGGCCTTCTTCACCCGGTGATATGGATGCCTTGAGTATGTTAAAATCGAGATTGAAATCACGTATCAGCGCACTGACAATCGGCTTATCTATACTTTGCTGCGGAAAGTGTAATACTATTTTCTTAGCTATTTTCATCTGTCATTCCTCCTTCAGGGCAGGGGCCTCTCCTCAAGCGCTTTGAGCTTGACGCCCGATTCGATGCCCGGCAGCGGCGCCACCGGGTCGGAGAGCAGGAATTCTCCCCTCTTTATCCATTCCTTGAGAGTTGAGGCAATCTCTACGGCTCCCGGGTAACTCGATAGCGACGCCGTGGGTATCTCCTTGCCATTGACCGTGATCTTGCCGGATTTCAATTCGGCGTAGCTGACCTCGGCCAGCACCTCCGGTTTACGGTTGGGATAGGCATCGGAGTAATCCACCACGGGCGCCAGTATATCCGCATCCGTGACCAGCGCATATTGCAGTATCTCTTCGCTCAGTATGGGGATCGGCACACCGATGCCCACGGTAAGAGTTGTGCCGTAGCCCAGGAAGCTGGTGCCCACCAGCCATTTCGGCTTCATCTGCTTAAGGTCGCCGATCACGGCCAGCGTTCCCGCCCCGCGCGTGGGCACACCCTTCCCGGTGCGCGGCGCCGAAGGGTTATGCTGCGTGCCGTGCCAGGCTACATAGCCTACGCCTCCTCCCAGGAAAATACGCGTGCCGATGCCGATGGTTTTATACAGCGGGTCGTTGAGCAGCGGTGAAAGTTGCCCGGCCGAGCAGAAATTAGCATTGCCCAGCTTTGCTTTGAGAACACCCATATAGGTGTAGATCATGCGTGCCCCGGCATTCACCGCAACGTTATAGTTCTGGTAGGCATTGCGCATGTTGAAGAGCGTGGCCTCGTTGATGCTGTTTATGTTTATTAATGTCTCCAGCTTTTTGCGCGGGTAACAGTCCGTCCCGTAGGCGCTGGCGACCAACCTGATGTCCTTGCCGGCCACCAGTTCCTCGATGACATGCCCGCCGCCATATCTGAACTCGCCCGGGTAGACCTTGTTCTTGGGGTCATCGTCAGGCATGGCGGTGGCGCCCAGGATGACGTCAACCGCCGCCACGCCCGTGTAAACAGGAACGTCGTTGAGATATGCCCTGCCACCGCCCACTTTCATGCGCGGACAGGTATGGCCAAGGTTCATATAAGCACTGGATGAGCACATCGGGCCGAAGGTGCCCGTGGTAACCACGTCGACTTCTTTCATGGTGGCTGCCACGCCTTTCTTCCTGGCGATGCCGATCACTTCTTCGGCAGTGACCACGACCGCCTGGCCTTTCTTGATTTTTTCATTGATCTCCGCGATCGTCCTGGCCATATGGACCTCCTTTAAAAAATTATCAGCCCGTGCGGTGAAGCATTTTAAGCTGTTTCAGCCGCAGCGGGCGGAGCAATTCTTAACGTGGACCCTGATTAATTCTAACGCTTGCCGTACTTTTCGTAAAATACTATATCTGCCAATTCCTTGCGCGGCGGGGCCTTGGCCTCAGCAGCCGGGTATCCCAGCGGCGTCATCTCCACGGAAACCACGCCAACCGGCAGGTCGAGTATCTCATCAACTTTTTTCGAATCAGGTATGTAGCCTACGTGCACGGTCCCCAACCCCAGCGCCTGCGCAGCCAGCGCCAGGTTCTGCATGGCAATACCGACATCAAACATGAACCACTCTTCCCCCCGGTCCGTGACGATAGCGCCCCGGTAATAGCCGGATTTACCCAGTTCCGCGCAGGCAACTATCACCATTGGGGCCTGCTTGATGGCCTCTGCGGCGGGATTGCCTTTATTCACGGTCTCCGCCAGCTTCGCTTTGACAGCGGGGTCTTTCACCACCACGTAACGCGTGCACTGTGTATTGGCCCATGAAGGCGCCCAGCGTGCCGCGTCCAGCACCTTGTTGAGCATATCATCGGAAACAGGCGTATCCTTGTACTGCCTTACACTGCGCCTGCTGTAAATCGCTTCAAACGTATCCATTAGAGATTGCCCTCCTGTTTCTTATTGTACTGAACCCGCCAGCTTCAGTAATTCATCCGGCGGCATCTGCTGCTGCTCGCTGGTCTGCATGTTGCGCAGCATTACCACGCCTGCTTTCACTTCGTCCTCCCCGATAATGGCCGTGTATTTGGCGCCTGCCGCGTTGGCATGCCTTAGTTGCGCTTTGAGGCTCCGTTCGCCTGAAGAGCTTATCACGGCGGTCCCGGCCTCCCGCAATGCGGCTGCCAGTTTGACCGACTGAACGCAGGCGTCCCGGCCCATGCAGGCTATGAATACGGCAGGTTTTTCAGCCGCGGGCACATTTACACTCTGGCTCACCAGGTTAAGCACTATCCTCTCCATGCCCGTGGCAAAGCCGATGGCCGGTGTGGGCCTGCCCCCGATTGTGGCAATAAGGTCATCGTAGCGTCCACCACCGCCCAGGGCGCTCTGTGAACCGCCTTCGGCCGGCTGTATCTCGAAGACCGTCCTGGTGTAGTAGTCAAGCCCCCGTACCAGCCTGTGGTTGAGCGCATATTTTACACCCAGCGCAGACAGGTAATTTTGTAAAGACGTAAAATGCTGCCCGCATTCGTCACACAGATAGTCAGAACTCCTGGGCGCCTCATCCGCGGCAGCCTGGCAACCCGGCTTCTTGCAATCCAACAACCTCAGCGGGTTCTTATCCAGCCTGACCTGGCAGTCCCCGCACAACTGTGGCGCCAGCGGCGCATAATAATCCTTCAATTTCTGCAGGTGTCCCGGGCGGCACTTGCGGCAGCCGATGCTATTCAATTGCAGGGAAAAATTGACCAATCCCAGCGAGGTAAAAAAGCCGAGCGCCATGTGTATGACCTCGGCATCCAGCATGGGGGAAGCATCGCCGATGGCCTCGCAGCCGAACTGGTGGTGCTGACGGTAGCGCCCGGCCTGCGGCCTCTCGTAACGGAAGATATCAGCGAAATAGAAAAGCTTCACCGGCTGGGGCAGGTTATCCATCCCGTGCTCGATATAAGAACGGCAAACCGAAGCGGTGCCTTCCGGCCTTAAGGCGAGTTCGTTATCGCTACGGTCCTTGAAGACATACATCTCCTTGTTAACGATATCTGTCCCTTCGCCCACGCCGCGGGCAAACAGGCCGGCGTCCTCAAAGGCAGGCGTGCTTATACAGCTATAACCATACAAGCGGCATACCTCCAGCGCCTTATTTTGTATGTAGCGCCAGTAGGGCTGCTCATCAGGCAGAGTATCAGAAGTCCCGCGCGGAGCTTTAAACAAAATCAGCCACCTCTTTAAAGCTAATTATAATATATTAACCGGGCCCTGATTGCCAGAGGCTACTGCTATCCGGGCACTTCGCCGGCGATCCAATTAAGGTACTCTTCGCTGCCGCCGGTTATGGGCAGCACAATGATTTCCGGCACAGAGTTACTGTGGTTTATCTGCACCGTCTTAATAAGGTCAGCGACGGCTGTTTGCCTGGTCTTGATAATCAGCAATGCTTCCTCGGCGGAATCTATCTTGCCTTTCCACCAGAAACGGGAAATTACAGACGGTACGATATTTACGCAGGCAGCCTGCCTCCGTTCCAGCAGGGCAGCCGTTATCTTATCGGCCTCATCCCTTCCTGAGGCCGTAACCAATACCACTACATGCCCGGTTGGCTTCATGACCCTTACGCTGCCCCGGGCAGCTTTCCCTTCCTGATTATAGTGTACCTGTACATATTGGAAATTGTTTTAACCGCTGCGCTGAGTGAAGAAAAAACGGGAAATCCTTCCGACTCGCAGCGCCTCTTGAAATCAATGCTGAGTTTCCTCTCCAATTCGTTCTCCGCGTAGGGATCAAGGAACATGCTTATCAAAACCAGTTTGCCTTTTTCATCGCGGGCGTAAAGACAGCCTTCCAGCATCCTACCGGCAATGATTTTTAAACGCTCTTCGACTTTATCGCCCCACATACCTATCATAAACCTTATTACATCAAATTGCAGTATTATGGAATGGACATCCTGTTCCGCGGCGACTATGCGGAAAACGTCCTTCAGCGACCTTTCATTTTCCCCATATTTATAGAAAAGCTGCCAGGCGTCGAGCGGATTGCCGGTCATAGTGCCTGACGCAGGCACAAATTCGCGTAATTCCCTGACTGCCGCCGGCGAGAATTGCGGCACTTCCAACCCGGCCCGGACGCACATGTCGCTTTGCACCACGCTGAACCCGCCCGAGTAGGTAACAATAGACACCCCATTACCGCCGGGCAGCGGGGAGTCGCCCAGCGCGATGACTGTGTTGACCAGGTCCTCGAAATCATCAACCTGCACCACGCCGGTCTGCCGGAAGAGGGTAGCCCAGGTTTCTCCTGAACCTGCCAGCGCGCCGGTATGTGACGACGCCACCCTGCCGCCTTGTTTGGTCATGCCTCCTTTCAAAGCGATGACCGGCTTTTTAGAAGCTGCATATGCCAGTGCCCTTTTGACAGGACCACCATCTTTGACACCCTCCACATACAGTGCGATGACGTGCGTATCAGGGTCATCCGCC
>Ga0268284_1001428_pt1 | contig 12383 bp, 7 predicted proteins | sample saktaG_14_FD_190137 | JGI IMG/M metagenome (GOLD analysis project Ga0268284, IMG submission 190137) | Saline water microbial communities from Sakinaw Lake, British Columbia, Canada - sak_2013_06_06_40m | ecosystem: Environmental > Aquatic > Non-marine Saline and Alkaline > Saline ... | reverse complement strand
CATTTCCTGGCACGGTTAAGAAGAAAAACAAAATGTTACTCAAAAGCGAAATATATGTTGGTACATTCTATCAAATTGTTGATGTTCAAATGGAATAATGATTTAGCTATATTAAATTAACAATGCCAAAAATATTATTGTGCAATCATTGATAACTCCCTCACTTTCAGGAAACAATACTGCTTGTGTTGGGGTACAACAAACGTTTACTACTGATGCCGGGATGCTCTCTTCCTCCTACCAATGGTCTGTCGTCCCTGATGGATCTATGATTCCTGGTTCTTCACCTGAAATAATGAACATCACCTGGCCGACGAATGGGTTAAAAACCATCTCTGTGACATATACCGATCCCAATGGATGTACAACAATACCAGGAAGTATGACGATGATGGTTAATAGTTTACCAGTTCCATCCTTGACCGGAAATATCAATACTTGTGTGGGTCAATCCTATACATACAGTACAGACCTGGGAATGTCCAATTACTTTTGGGGTATCTCAGCAGGTAATTCTATTACCTTTACTAACAGTACTGCTGTTGTGACCTGGAATGTAGTGGGTGGAAGCAACTGGATTGAGGTAAATTATTCTAATCCAGACGGTTGTTCTGCTGCAATCCCTATAAGAATAACTGTAAATGTTAATCCTTCTCCTGTATTTGCTGTTACTGGGTCGACTGATGTTTGTGCTGGTTCATCTACCACTTATTCGTTGCCCTTGGGAGAGACTGGAAACTGGTCTATTCTAACAAGCGGAGGATCAATATCGGGACCATCTACCAATGTAAATTCGATCAGCGTCAATTGGTTTCCTACAACGAATCCACCTCCCAGTCAATCAGTTCTTGTCGGTTACACTAATACACTTGGGTGTTCCAATACAACAATTAAAACAGTTACAGTTCAGGCCCTGCCTGTCTCAACATTTACCTCCAGCACCCCATCACAGGTTTGTCAGGATTTTCCTGCACCTTCCATTTACACCATTGATCCGGGCGGACCATCATCAACATACTCCTGGGTGGTTTCTCCCCCTGCCAATGCCATCATTGAAGACCCAACCGCCAACCCTGCCTCCATTACCTGGAAACTCGCCGGAAGCTCACCACAAAATGCTCTGCTTACCCTCAATGCTGCAACCTCAGGCACTACTCCAGTATGTACCTCCAGTTCATCAACTTCCATTACCATTAATCCAAAACCTCCCACACAAATTACCCCATGCTTCGAGGCGGTGACAAACCGCAGTGCCAAACGATTCCTCTTGAAAGGAGGGACTCCCTTGCTCACATCAACACCTCTGCAAGGAGAATACCTGTGCAATCCCCCTACTGCAGCCCTATCCTCTGATGCCTCAGGAAACTTCTATTTTAACCCAGCTCTTGTTACCGGTACCAATACCAGAACCTTTGATATCTCTTATAAATATACTTCTTCCCAGTATGGGTGCATTGCAACGTCACCTTCAGTGATACTTACCGTTATGGCAGCTAACCCTGTCAGCTGCAGCGGCTCCATGACAGATGTCCGCGACGGGACGGTATACACCACTGCCCTGTTGCCTGACGGAAAGTGCTGGATGACAAAGAATCTCCGATATGGAACGCTCCTCTCTCCCTCAACCTTACCTCAAACCGACAACTGTACGGTTGAAAAATACTGTCTCTCTTCAGATCCGGCATGCATTGCAAATGGTGGATTTTATCAGTGGGATGAACTCATCCAGTTTGGCAACACCGATGGACCCGCTTACCAGGGTGTTTGCCCCCCGGGGTGGCATGTCCCAACCAGGCAGGAGTGGCAGGATCTCATCAACTTCTATGCTCCAGGCGATGGTGTTGCCGGAGGGTTTCTTAAAGATCAGAATCTGGCCAATGGCTTCCGGGCTTTACTCAAAGGAATCTATTACCTCAACAATACCTGGGCTTTTGAATCAGGCAACAGCCTCACTGCTACCATGTTCTGGACAGCAACACCCAGCAGCCTGGATCTGGATCGAGCCTTTGCACGTGGAATGAACAACTACAACTACAGCGTTTCGCTCTATCCCTCCTCAAAAGCGAATGCTTTTCCGGTTAGGTGTATGAAAGATTAACTTAAACCTGCTAAATTTGCACAAGAATAAATCCAACACTATGAAAAAATCACATTTGATCGTACCTGGCATCATGGTAATACTCCTCGTTATTTTCTTTGGATGCAAAAAGAACACTACCGTTCAACCCTGCGATAATACAGGACGGATCTGTATTACCAATAAACTGGATTCCATTGCTACGATCCAGATTGTTCAGACGAATCGAGTGTTTGATCTTGACAGGGATTATATGGAGTGTTTAGTCGTAACAGGCGATAACCCATATAATTTCAAGATTTCCTGCAATACGTTCTATCTTGACACCACCATCATGATCCTGTCATGTGATGACCTCCAGTTAATCCTGGAGTAACTACCGGTCGAACTGTACCTTATTGCAGAAGAAGACCATCCGTTTGTCATTTCCCCCTTTCGAAATGTCTCTGATCTCCTGGTATCCATAGCAGAGAAAATAATCTTCATACCAATGCACCATCCTGCTTCTATACTCCTCGAGCAGCTTATCGTTGGTTGACATCAGCTCCAGGTCGGAGAAAGTGCTCTTTTCAACTGTTTCAGAATCCCGGATAATACCACAAGCAATCTTTCCTTCACTGAGGTAGGTAAGAATGATCTCGTCGCCAGAAGGGTAAAGAGTCACTTTTGGTTTTAGGGTAAATGAAAGCAGGTTTCTTATACTCATAGCATTGTCCCATAACATTTTACCCTCTTTATCAAACGAAGCCATAATGATTCCTGTGAACCTGTATCCGTCAAAAACTGAGTAAGTGTTCGTATATGGCCGGCCATAAAAATCATAATCGGTAAAGGACTCTGAGTGGTATTGAGGGGTATACGCCTCGGCAGCAACAATGTACTGATTGTTCCAGGGAAAAATATCGTGAAGCAGCAGAGAGAAATCAAGTGAGTACTTCTGGTCGGGGCGGTTCTTTTTCATACTTTTCTTCCTAAGACTAAGGATATCTTCTTCACTAAGAAGCTGCTTTATATTTTTCATATCCAAAAAGTTATAATAATCGATCGATTTCTGGACGTTAGAAGTAAAAGATGAAAATGCAAAACCGGTCGATTCAACATCTTTTTCTTTTGACCCTGCAGGGCTCGCAGAATAGGTACCGGCTATAAGGGTTTCAGAATCGCCTGTGCGAATCTCGGTAACTTTTATAAACTCATTCGAGATATTATTCGTATTTATTTTTGTCTCAAATTCTTGTGTCCCATCCGGCCGGTACCTGCAAAAATAGAGTTCCGCTGTTCGTTTTGACAGAGTCTTGGAAATAAGCATGGAAAGATTCATCGTAACCGGATCTGCCGATAGGTGGAGAAGTGTTGTTTTATCATTTGGCATCAAGGGAATTACAGTGGGTTGCCCGGTGGGAAGATCCATAATGAGAACTGAAGAGATATTCGCCTCGCTATTCAGCCCGAGAATTGCTTTCCGGCCAATAACTTCAAATGAACTAATACTTCCCTGATCCGAAGTCTTGCCATTATTCAGAATAAATGAACCCGATTGAAGTGCGACACGCAGAATCTGAAAATTGACATCTCTATTTCTGTTTTTTTTATCCGATTCGAAACAGAAATAAACTGTGTCTTTCTCAACTGTGACATCTTTGTAATCCAGTGATGATAAGATTGGAGCGGATTTAATCCAGATCTTTTGAAGGTTTTTGTCGTAAAAGATAAAGTACCACTTGTAAGCATTATCGGTTGGCACCTCAAGGGTTTTATAAAAAAGGATCATCCCTGCGGAGTCGCAAGGGATGATCCTGAAGGTCTCTTTTTCTGACTGAGCCGGGATTTCAATTCGCAACGGCTTGTCGGTTAATGTAAATGGGTCCTTTGTTTGCCCGGATACCAAGCATGTAAACCAAAACAACAAGGCAGTTAAAAGACCATAACGACACATTCAGAAAGAGTATTACTAGTCTTTTATAAGTTTCTTGATGCCTGTGATCCCCATTGATCCTGTTACCCTGACAAAATAGACCCCTGCCGGCAGATCGTCGCACGCGATCACGCCTGAGGTTCCTGAGATCCGTTGCTGTTTGACCTCTGAACCAAGAATAGACAATATGGTTACCTCTTTTTGATCAGAATCGGGGAATGATAGTGTAATCTTATCTTTGGCAGGATTGGGGTACAAGCTGAATGAGTAGTCTCTCTTTTGCTGATCTGAAATACCAATCATAACTTCACCGGTAATAAGGATTTCATCCACCTCCCATGTTTTAGCGTCAGAGGCATCTGAAATGTATTTGAATCCCACATAGACACTGTTCCCCACTATCCCTGAGATATTAACGGCTCCCGAAGGTGTCCAGGCCCATCCACCAGCAGAAAACGTAGCTGTAAGGTCTATCCATTCATAGTCATTAGGATCTCCTGTACCATCATACTCATTTGAGATCTTCACTTCAAGATCGGCGCCGGTGTAGTTAGCCGCTGTCTGAAATGTCAGTTGCTCATTGATATACGTGTCGAAATTCATAGCCGGTGATATGAGCCAGTCTTCATTCACAACAGCTCCTCCGCCATATCCACTCATCTTAGCACAAGGAGATCCAGCAATGCCATGAATTGAATCGATCAGCCAGAATTGCTGCATTCCTATAATGTTTTTCTGCATCCAGGTTCCCAGGCTGAAATCATTAAAGTTTTCATAATTGATAATAACGATATTCGGTGTTGTTGCCATCACAGAGGGAGGGGTCCCATCTGTTTTGTAGTTGATATTCGCTCCGGTATTGGTATATGGGAATATTTTAAAATAGAAGGGCTGGTTGCTTGGAAGATCATAAAATGTGTAGGTTTCAACCCCATTGAGAATATTCATAGCTGCTGTACCATCACTCAAATCAGGATCGTCAGCAACCGGAGTCCCGTCGACCGGAAGAGTGATATTATCCTGACTACTTGCCTTTATCAGGTAAGCCGTTGGGATTTGAGTTCCGGTTGCATCTGTCCATGTGAGGGAGACAGAAAACGGGAAAGCTGCTGCTGCAAACTCTGTTGGATAATTGGAAGGTTCGGGCAGAGGTCCTCCTCCAAAAGCAGTCCAGGTGATGTTATCGATGGCTACCTGACCGGAAGAGGTATTCTGCTGTTTGAAATTCAGCGTAAAATCTCCCGGAGAGTCAACAACGATTGGTCCCGAGTTCAATACAATACCCTGCTGGCCCGAACTGGTGACCGTTGCCACCAGCAATCCATTCACATAGACATCCAGATTGACATTGGTCGAGAATGCCTGCATATAATCAAAGCTGAGTGTCCCGCAACCGTTAGCCAGTATTCCCGAAATGACTTCAGATACAGGTGTGCGGTCTTTCCCTAAGCAGGGAGTTGGTGCAGTAACAACTTCATCTCCGCGGCACTGCCAGTAGGTCCAGGTAGATCCGTCCTGTCCGACGAAAGTACCGTTCTGATAGGAATTACCTGTCTCCGGGTAATTGGCAAAGTTCTCCATTCCCTGAGCGAATAACAGGGTAGCAGAGATAAAAAATGTGAGGAAAATGATGGTACGTTTCATAGTATTTGTCTTATTAATTGTTATTGAATAACCACTTTTTTAATGCCCGATGTTCCCTTATCAAGATCAACGACCCGAACGAAATAGATCCCGGCTTTTAATCCTGCAGCAGGTATCTGAATCTTCTGTATGACTGATTCGGTTGTATAAACTTCATGTCCGAGTTCGGTAATCAGAGATACCGAATAATTTGACAGAAGAGGGAGGGAGACCGTCAAAGAACCATCTGTAACCGGATTGGGATAGATTGCAAATGGCACACGGTTTCCATCTGAGGAGATCGAACTCGGACCCACTTCTATATATTCAACTCTGACAAGGGTATTTTGCCCGGCAATATTGGATACTTTCAATGTGACATCGAAAATCCCCATGTTGTTGTACTGTATTGCAGGTGGGACTGCCCCGGAAAAAGTTCCAGGCTCCCCTCCTTCAAAGGTCCACTCATAGGAATCAATCGTTCCAGTGGATGCATCAGTAAAGTTTACGGTGCCTCCAACCACGATTGTAGTATCATCAGCCGAAAAATCTGCAATAGGAGGATACGAGCACCCTTCAAGTGGTGTGGCCCAAATGGTATCTCCAGCTCCGTTCACCGCAGCAAATTCAATGGCATGACGCCAATTTTCAGGTAACGCATTATTGGAGTTTGGATCACAAAGCTCCAGAGAGGGTCCCCATCCGTCGGCCAGTGTATCCCATGGAAGAACATCGTCGAAGCTGACGGAATCAATCACACTTCCTGTTGGCTCATTCAGCACAATCTCTTCACCACCGTTGTTCAAGGCTCCGCTGGTCCACTCCAGACTTGGAATGCCGAAGGTGTTTTGTATTGCCTGAGAATTCACGGAGACAAGAACATACTCTCCCGGCTGAAGGGTATAACTTGGGAATGTGAAGGTAACTCCTTTTGAAAAGTAAAAATTCTCCAGATTTACGGCCTGGGTATCGTTGTTATACAATTCAATAAATTCAGTTGAGTCAGTGCCACTCTCGGGAGGATTATACATGATCTCGGTAATCACAATATCGGCTTCCACTGGAGCATTTACTGTGATATACCCCTCCTTGCAAAGGACATCGGTTCCGTAGGCATTGGTAACCGTAAGGCATACATTGTAAACTCCGGGGTACTCCCACATGATGTTCATCGGGTTTTCATCGGTTGATGCCATAGGGTTTCCTCCCACAAAGCTCCAGTTCCATGTATCCGGGCAAAATTCCGATGCATCGAAGAAGTCGATCGTCTCTCCTATCATAATAGAGGTTGTACTGGCAAAAAAATCAGGGATCGGAACTCCGGGATCGCATAATGTGGTGAAAGTCTCGTCATCTCCGTATGAAGTTCCCATATCATTTGTAGCATAAGCCCGAACATAATAAGTGGTGTGAGGTGTGAGCCCTGCAATAGAGCTGGTAAAGGGGCCCGTTGTTCCCGGTTCGACAGTAAACGGACCACTCAGGGAGGGGTTTGTCGCCGTTCCGTAGCAAAGACCTCGTGCTGTAATTGGAGAACCTCCATCGTCGGTCACATCACCTCCGCCAGTTACCGAAACATTTGTCAGATTTGTAAAGGTAGGGTCGGTTACAACAGTAGGACCGTAAAAATCGGGGACTCCGACAACCAGAATTTCATCCACTTCCCATGTAGCAGCAGCTGAACTTGTGCTAGCATACTTGAAAGCTATGTAAATATCTGAGCCAGAGGCAGAAGAGACATCAAGCGTACCTGAAGGGGTCCATGTCCATCCCCCGGGGCAGAGAATAGGGGTAAGCAGGGTCCAGGTGGCAAGATTCGGGTCGCCGGTTCCCACGTAATCACTGGAGATCAAGACCTCCATATCGGGGCCGGTGTAGTTCTTTGCCGACTGAAAACGAAAGAGTTCATTGGTATAGTGGTTGAAATTCATGGAGGGAGAGATCAGCCAATCCTCATTTAGCACGGCTCCTCCTGAGTATCCGTTCATTTTGGCACACGGTGTCCCCAAAACTCCATTAGTCATATCAATACCCCAGATCTGGGCTCCGGTTACACTGAGCTGTGTCCAGGTACCAAGAGTTCCGGTATTGAAGTCCTCCTCGTTGATAATTACAACATCAGGTGTTGTTGCCGAGGCTGAGGGAGGGGTGCCGTCGGTTTTATAGTTGATGGACGGCCCGGCATTGGTGTAAGGGAAAATCTTGAAGTAGTAAGTTGTGTTTGCAGGAAGGTTAAGGAAAGAGGCTATTTCAGTTCCCTGAGAGATATTAAGAGCTGCTGTCCCGTCAGAAAGGTCGGGATCATCACTGACCGGAGTGCCATCGACCGGAGCAGTGATGTTATCAATATCACTGGCCAAAATGAGGTACGCAGATGGAGACTGGCCTCCTGTAGCATCTGTCCAGCTCAGGTATATTTCAAAGATATCGGGAGTTGCCAGAAATGCCGTTGGATAATTAGTTGGTTCGGGATCAACTGCGCCAGTGAGTGTTTGGTTGGCATTGAGAGCCCCTGGAGTTTCAGCCAGTGGGGTCTGCCATGTAAAGGCGCCATAGTTCGACCCGGAACCACCAAGCTGAAGCGATTGTCCAACAGGTGTTGAGGAAGTTTCAGCTACTCCGATGTCAGTGGAAGTTGCCCCATTCGCGGGGCCGTTTGTTGCTGTAAATGAGCCTTCATAACTCAAAAACTGGCCGGTAATAAGGACACCCATGTAACTGAGGGCTAACCCGTCAGGATTTCCATTCTGGATTCCATTGGAAGGGTAAGTGTAATAATAAAACGTATACCCGGAGATTGTAGCTCCAACAGTGAACTCATCCAGTGTCTTTGTGTTATAACTGGCTCCGCCACTTCCGTTATACAAAGTGACTGTGAAATTCGACAAGGTAAATGTACCTGCATTCTGCAGTACGACCTCCACAAATTCACCGACATCAGTTCCGACATTGTCGTAATGAATTTCATTAATCCAGGTATTCTGGGCAGTGAGACCAACTGAAAAACCTACTGTTGCCAGAATAATAAAAAGTACTTTTTTTACGCTCATAATGCTTCTTTTTTAATACAAATTAGGATGATTCTAATGCACGTTATGAAAGTAAACGTTTTATCAATTCCAGCCAAATCTTTTGATAAATTGTTAAAAAAAAGAGGCTGTCCCGATATTTTGAGACAACCTCTTTTTTTTGACAACGTTTAATTCATCTATTTTTTATCGTCGACCTCTTCAAAATCAACATCGGTAACTTCATCGTCAGAAGGTCCCTGAGATTGTCCCGGGTCACCCTGAGGAGCTCCCTGTTGCCCGGGCTGAGGATCAGCCTGAGAAGTATTCTGATACATCTCCTGGCTGGCGGCCTGCCATATAGCATTCAGGTTAGCCATTGCACTATCGATACCAGTAAAGTCGCGGTTCTTATGAGCAGTTTTAAGTGCTTCAAGGGCTTTTTCAATCTCACCCTTTTTATCTGCCGGAACTTTGTCTCCAAATTCCTTTAACTGTTTCTCTGTTTGGAAAATCAATGAATCAGCGGTATTCAGTTTATCCATCTCCTCCTTCATCTTTTTGTCGGAATCAGCATTGATCTGGGCTTCGTCCTTCATCCGCTTGATCTCATCATCTGAAAGGCCAGAGGATGCTTCGATCCGGATATTCTGTGATTTGTTTGTAGCTTTGTCTTTAGCCGTTACGTTGAGGATCCCATTGGCATCGATGTCAAAAATCACTTCAATTTGAGGGACACCTCTCATAGCAGGTGGGATTCCATCGAGATGGAATCGTCCAATGCTCTTATTCTGATTAGCCATAGGGCGTTCACCTTGTAATATATGGATCTCGACAGATGTCTGGCTATCAGCCGCCGTGGAGAAAACTTCCGATTTCCGTGTAGGGATTGTCGTATTCGATTCAATCAAACGCGTCATAACTCCACCGAGTGTTTCAATCCCCAAGGATAGCGGGGTAACATCAAGCAGCAATACATCTTTGACTTCACCAGTGAGCACACCACCCTGAATCGCAGCTCCGATAGCCACCACTTCATCAGGATTTACGCCCTTTGATGGCTCTTTACCAAAGAAATCCTTTACAATTTTCTGAATTGCCGGGATCCGGGTTGATCCTCCAACGAGGATTACCTCATTGATATCAGAGGCTTTCAGTCCGGCATCTGCCAGTGCTTTGCGGCAGGGCTCAACAGTTGCCTGCATAAGCGGGTCGATCAGTTGTTCCAGTTTTGACCGGCTAAGTTTTTTCACGAGGTGTTTTGGCACTCCATCTACCGGCATAATATAGGGAAGGTTTATCTCTGTCTCCGTTGAACTGGATAATTCAATCTTGGCTTTTTCAGCAGCCTCTTTCAGTCGCTGCAACGCCATCGGGTCTTTACGAAGATCGAGTCCTTCATCTTTCTGGAACTCGTCGGCCAGCCAATTGATGATTTCGTGATCAAAATCGTCTCCCCCAAGGTGGGTATTTCCGTTTGTCGACTTAACTTCAAATACACCGTCGCCCAATTCCAGGATAGAGATATCGAAGGTGCCGCCGCCAAGGTCGTAAACTGCCACTTTAATGTCTTTATGTTTCTTTTCAAGTCCATAAGCAAGAGCCGCAGCAGTAGGCTCGTTGATGATGCGCTTCACATCCAGACCGGCAATCTCTCCAGCCTCTTTAGTTGCCTGACGCTGAGAATCGCTGAAGTATGCGGGGACTGTAATAACAGCCTCTTTGATCTCGGTACCAAGATAATCCTCTGCTGTCTTTTTCATCTTCTGCAGGATCATGGCAGAGATTTCCTGAGGTGAATATTCCTTATCTCCAATCTTGACGCGCGGCGTGTTGTTCTCGCCGCGAACCACGTTATAGGGAACCCGTTTGATCTCTTTGGTAACCTGGTCAAAGGATTCGCCCATGAAACGTTTAATCGAAAATATTGTATTTGTCGGATTGGTGATTGCCTGGCGTTTGGCCGGGTCCCCAACCTTTCGCTCCCCATTATCGGTAAAAGCAACAACGGATGGAGTTGTTCTCCTGCCTTCGCTGTTAGGGATTACAACAGGCTCGTTCCCTTCCATTACAGCAACACATGAGTTCGTAGTTCCTAAGTCAATTCCAATTATTTTTCCCATGATGAATTCAATTATTTTAAAATACTGTTTGGTTTCTGAATTTCCTTCAGCACGTCAATGATTGTGCCAGACCTGGTTTCAATCCTGGAATCTGACAAAACGACAGAAACAGGGAAATTTAGAATCCCAAATCCTTGGTTAGGGAATTGGTGCGAATCTCTGTGATTGTCCGCTGGGATAATTGAATCGAATCGATCATCTGAACAAACCTTGCAGAAAAGAGGCCAATACCATTATCGATATTGGAGAAGGAGGGTTTTTCCTGAATGATCGAATTGGAAGGCTGGGATACTTCAATATAGGTATTGAGGTCATTTGCAGCAACTATAAAATAATATTGTACCATCCGGGCAGCCCGTTCCAGATCAGGATTAACTTCGAGATTGGCGTTCAGGAGAGAGTAAAAGGCATCATTGGAGTAGGCGGCTTCCATATCCTCTCCCCCTTCGTCTGTCCTTGACAGCTTGTTTGGAACTATTACCCAGTCGATCGATTTCTCATAACTCTGAGAAGGGTCTGGAATTGAAGTTTCCTGGTAATAAAAACGAACAATTATCTGGTACCGCTTTCCACCTTCGGCAGAAATCCATTCTACTTTGCTGTTTTTCCCGACATCATATGAGACAGACTGGAATGCAAAGGGTTTTTCAACATGAAAAGTTTTGACCAATGGGGAATGGGCGGTGATAAGTTTTTGTGTTTCAGGATTCTCGATCACCAATTTGTAACTGTATTCGGGGTTCAGGATTGAATCATTGACATAGAGAAGTTGGTTTGGGAAATAGAAAACACCCGAATCTTTATCATTAATCGTTGTTGTATCAAAGGGATATATTGCGACCAGGTTACTCCCACTCCAGGCTTCCAGAGACACATTCATTTTCATGTGATAGTTACTTGAATCGGGAATCTGGGCATATTGGAGTGCATTCCCTGGCCCCAGAAAGGCTTTGGTAACCTTAATATAATGGGCGGAATCAAGCTGATTTAAAATGCCATAAACTATCGTCACATCTTCCCAATCAGCATTCAGGTTAAGTTCTTTCTTACAGGAAAATAAAATAAAACCTGGGATCAGGAATATTGCTATGATTCGGGGAAATCGCATAACCAGTGAGTTCGTTAGTTTTGCAAAAATACAATTTTTTCAATAAAGTCGTAGCTTTGCAAATTAAACTAAATCGGTATGTCCAGTTCATTTTCATTTCGCAATGTTCAGAAAGTAACCACCCATGTGCTTCAGGAGATGAAGCTGAAGGGTGAAAAGATTGCCATGTTGACTGCCTACGATTTCTCTTTTGCAAGAATCCTTGAGAATACGGGTATTGACGTGATCCTGGTTGGAGACTCAGCCTCAAATGTAATGGCTGGTCATACATCTACTCTGCCTATCACCCTCAATGAGATGATTTACCATGCCTCATCTGTAGTCAGGGCAGTTAAACGTGCACTAGTTGTTGTGGATCTTCCCTTTGGCACTTACCAGGGAAACTCCAAAGAGGCGCTGGCTTCAGCGATACGGATAATGAAAGAGGCGGGAGCAGACGCTGTTAAGCTGGAGGGCGGCAAAGAGGTTGTGGAGTCTATCGACAGGATCCTGACAGCAGGAATCCCTGTTATGGGCCACCTCGGATTAA
>Ga0268284_1001426_pt1 | contig 12395 bp, 9 predicted proteins | sample saktaG_14_FD_190137 | JGI IMG/M metagenome (GOLD analysis project Ga0268284, IMG submission 190137) | Saline water microbial communities from Sakinaw Lake, British Columbia, Canada - sak_2013_06_06_40m | ecosystem: Environmental > Aquatic > Non-marine Saline and Alkaline > Saline ... | reverse complement strand
TCTCGTGTGCCGGCCTTTTATTTGTAATCATATCACGCACCATTTCATCGATAATGAGCACTTCAAAAATGCCTGTTCGCCCCTTGTATCCCGTATTGAAACACTGGTTGCATCCTTTGCCGCGCTGAAAATTTGCTGAATCCCAGTCTTGAATACCAAAAGAGATAAGAGCTTTTTCCGGCGGATTATACGGTTCCCGGCAATAAGGGCAGATGGTCCTGACCAGGCGCTGGGCAATACACATCAGAAGCGTTGAAGAAAGAAGAAAAGGCTCAATTCCCATATCAATAAAACGGGTAATCGCTCCTACTGCATTATTGGTATGTATCGTGCTTAAAACACGGTGGCCGGTTTGGGCGGCCTGTACCGCAATTGCGGCTGTTTCAGCATCCCTTATCTCTCCAACCATTATTATATCGGGGTCCTGACGGAGTATTGATCTGAGTCCACTGGCGAATGTCATTCCCGCTTTGCTGTTCAACTGAACTTGCCTGATATTTTGAATCCTGTATTCAACAGGATCTTCAAGAGTCATAATACTGCTGTCAGTACTGTTGAGTTCGTTCAGTACGGCATAGATACTTGTACTTTTCCCGCTCCCGGTTGGGCCTGTGCTCAGGATCATTCCGTAAGGCTTTTGGATAATTGACCTGATTTTCTCCGTATCCTCACTGTTTAAACCAATGCGATCCAGAGAATAGATGCCTGAACTGGCATCCAAAAGTCGCAGGACAAGATTTTCCCCATAAATAGTAGGTATGGAAGATACACGGACATTGATCTCTTTATTTTCCATTCGAAGAGTGAAACGTCCGTCCTGCGGCATTCTTGTTACAGTAATATCCACATTGGCCAGTATCTTTATCCTGGCGACAATCGGCAAAAACAGTGCCTTTGAAGGAGCTGCTACTTCATGAAGCTTGCCATCTATGCGAAACCGCATCTGAATAGAATTTTGCTGTGGACTGAAATGGATATCGCTGGCCCCTTCGCGAATGGCCTGAAGAAAGATGGAATTGACGATCCTGATTACAGGCGCCTCTCCGGCCATATCCTGAAGAAAAGCCAACTGGATGTCCTGATTGGCGTAATCCTCCTCTTTTTCGGCAACAATCTTGGCTTCGATATCCAGGTTTCCCAGGATACCGCCAATGCCCGCCTGAATACCATAGAGACCGCTGATCAACTGATTAAATTCACGCTCGGTACAAATAACCACTTCAACTTCACAATTGGTTATTGACTCAATATAATCTATGGCAGCGATATCCATGGGATCCGTCATTGCCACCGATAAAAGACGCCCTTCTCTATTAAAAGGCACCAACCGGTGCTTCTGGACGTCATCTATGGTGATTAACTGCGATAGCTTAATGTCAACGGTATACATATCAGGGTGATACTTCCTGATCCTTAACTGTCTGCCGAGAATATCAACTATCTGGTCTTCGCTGATGATTCCACTTCTGACGAGAAGCTGCCCCAATTTAAGTTTGCTGTTCCCCTGTTCAACAAGAGCTTTGCCAAGCTGTTCTTCTGTAATCAGCTTTTCCTCTAAAAGAATCTCTCCCAGCTTTTTTTTAAAAATAACGGTCACTCTGCTTCCAACCTCCTGTCTCTGCGATTCGTAAAAAATACTGTGTCATCATCTAATTTTTCCAACACTCCTGCGTTTGACGCAAGCAGCTGTGGCAGTTTTCCTGCTTCATTCCGGGCTGATTCCATATTATTGTAGCCGTCCTTCAAAAAAATGGAAAAGACCAGGCCTTCTCTGCTGTTCCGATACGGAAGAAAGCGCAGAGACGGCAATAATTGTTCATAATTTCTGAATAATTCATAAATCTCTTTGATATTTTCATCAGCTGCAACCCGTACCAGATATTTCCCCGCAGGCAAAGGATTGGTTTTGGCTAGAAGAGCAGGAAGATTGATGACCTCTCCCGCATTTACCTTACCAAGATCCTTGATATGTGGATTTGCAAGTACAACCGCTTCAAACTGCCCGTTATCAAAATCCCCGTAAAAGTCCCTGAGCATACGCCAGACAGTTCTGCCGCTTTTTATTGTAAGATTCCCCAGCAGAGGGGAATGCGCTCGCTGTTTCGGTTCCGGTGCCGACAGTTCATGTGAAGTTTTTGCAACTGATTCCGTCAAAGGTGTCTTTTTGCTCAGATCAGTCGTACCGGTCGTACTCTCCTTTTCCTTAACGATACCCGGAGCGGTATCCGATATCTCTTTGATCGGTTTACTTTCGGATATTTTGCCGAAGAATAAACCTGCCGCAACAATAAGCACAAATAAAGCGGTCAGGCTTGTCGCTATAAGCAATCGAAAACCTTTTCCCTGGTTTATGGAAATCCTCCCCGCGCAGGAACGAACCATAAACCAACCGGCTTTTGAACGATTTTGAATTATCAGGGCAAGAATAACCTGATGACACAGTGTTACAATCTTTCGCGGATAACCTTTTGTAGAAAGATAGAGGGCGAATAAACCCGGGTATGTGAATAATGAAGGCGTTTCACCGGTATTGCCGGCTTTTTCAATACGGAATCTGACCATGCCGCAGGTTTCCCGGAAATTCAAAGGCTCCAGAAAGTAGAAAAGATTAACCCTGTCCGCGAAGTTTTTATATCTTTTTAAAGTCTGCTCGAATTCTCTTTGCGCGAGTATCACAATCTGCAAAAGTTTATATTCATTCGTTTCATAATTGAGAAACTCGCGAAGTATCTCAAGACAGAAATCCGGTAGTTTTTGTCCTTCATCAATGATGAGAACAACGATCTTTCCCTCATCAACACCCTTTTTCCAAAGGTATTTCTTTATATTTTCCTTGAACTGCCATTCACTGTCACCGCTACCGGAGAAGGATATACCGAGAGTCAGCGCTACAGCAGATAAAAATTCGACGGGGTTTGTAAAAGCCGGGTCCATGATAAGATGTGTTTCCGTGTTTGTACTGTCAAGTTCGGATTCTGCGAATTTAAGAATGAGCTGCCGGCACAGTGTGGTCTTCCCCGTTCCTACATCACCGATAACCACATTCAATCCCCGGCGGAGACGCACCGCGAGTTCCAGTTTCTGCAGACATCCCAAATGCTTGTTGGATTGAAAGAAAAATTCCGGTTCCGGTGAGTTGGAAAAGGGTTCCTTATTTAGATTTAGAATCCTGAAATAATCCATATTTCTCTCATTGCCCGGCCTTTTTTTCAGGCTTCTCCGATAATGCAGCAGCCGTCTGAACGGGTAATATTGTAGGAGTTATGAAGATCAAAACCTCCTCCATTGATTCACTCTTTCCCTCCCCTTTAAAAAGCCATCCCAGCACCGGAATATCCTTAAATAAGGGGATCCCGCTCCCGGTATCTGTCCTTTTCTGTTTTGTTAATCCTGAAATCACAATTGTCTCCCCATTCCGGACGATCAATGATGTTTTTGTCTCTTTATTGATAATTCTCGGGTTTCCCTGGACTTTGTGGGCATCCGACTCATCGACCTCGTCTTTTCTGACAAGAATTGTCATTTTGATATTCTTGTCATCAATCACATGGGGTTTTATTTCCAGAAGGAGAACTACATCCTCGAATTTCACCGATTTCGTGATGACACCGCCGGTGCCTGCTTCCTCTGTGACATAAGGGACCTTTGCTCCGTTTTTCGTAGATGCTGGTTGATTGTCAAGTGTCGTTATGGAAGGACTTGAAAGGATATTGAGCTTGCCTTCACTCTGAAGGGCGCTTAACTGCATTTCAAGGATGTTACCACCGAGAGTACCGAACATCAGACCCAGCGTTCCTGATGCTGCTGCCGACATGGTCGCAGGAAAATTGACGCCAAAACCCTGTTTGCTGAGGCCGGCTGAACCGTATGCGGGGGTGTAGTTACCCGATGAGGGATCTGACGGAGTTGTGGCCGTAGTAGCTCCCCCCGGTGCTACCCAAAGGTCGCGCTTTCCTACGGCCGAGTTGTACATCCCGCCCCACTGGATGCCGAGATTGCGGGCAGTATCCTGTGTTGTTTCAACTATGTTCGCCTTTATCAATATCTGAGGTCTTGGCCTGTCAATTTTTTCAATAATCGGCATCATCTTTATTATGTCGTATTTTATGGCCTGGATTATCAACGCATTATTGTGCTCATCAACCCGGATCGAACCCCTCGGTTTGCCGTCTTTGTCTTTGGTTAAAAGATCCTGTAGACTCTCCTTGAGTACCTTGGGCTCCGCATATCTTATGTCCACCATCTCGGACATAAGAGGTTCAACCTGACTGATGCCTACCTGCTGAGTTTTCCTCTTTAAATCCCGCTCCACATCTTCCGCGGTCATGACCCGGATAATACCGCCTTCCCACACATAATCCAAACCCTGGTTACGCAGGATGCTCAAAAAAACCTGATCCCAGGGGACATCCTTGAAATCAAATGTAACCTCACCTTTCACATCATTCTTTATTAATATGTTGAGCCCGGCAATCTTGGCCATAGCCTGGAGGAATGTATTTAATGGGGCCTGACGCATGTTCATGGTTATTTTAGTTACAGGAAAAAGCTTTTCATCAGGAGACACATCCCTTTCCATCGCTGAACCGGTTTCCCCTTTTGATTCCGCTCCCGAAGGTTCGATGGTTCTTAGTTCCGAAGCGGGAGAATGTCCCCTGGATGTCTCTGCCATGGTTTCCCACTTCTCAAAAAAGGGGTCTTTCTTTACCATCTTATCGCCGGCACAACCTGATATAATAACCACGAAAATTACAGTTATGATCAGGCAGCATTTTTCTTTCAACTTATGTTTATCAGTCAAAATTACCCCCCACTCTCCCGTGTTGAGGTTAGGAGCCGTTACGATGGCTCAGTCCTGCAAAGAAACTTCAAATCTTGATCGACTCTTTTTATTTACAATTACAACCCTGTCCGGAGAAATTTTTTCCAGTACGTACCCTTCTATTTCCAGATTATTGCCGGGTTCATACTCAATACCGTTAATAATCGCCATTTCTTTCTTATCAAATTTAAGATATCCGGAGTAATTAAAGCCCGGTTCCGATATTGAATCTTTACCTGCTTTAGGATCCTTCAGCATTCTCCAATCCCGGAAAGATTTTTTTTCATAAAACGGGTCCCTCTTCCATTCTGTTTCAGCACGGTTTATTGTATAGGTGTCATTAGCCGAAAGAGGTCCTTTTGTCATGTTCGCCATGACATCAGCCGTAAAAGTTTCCAGTTCCGCTGATTTTTTTCCAAAATCGACGGATACGGATTTTGTTCGCGGAACTATAAAAAAATCATATAAACCGTATAAGACTACAAGAACCATTATTGAAATTATTATGATTTGCTGTCTTGTCAGTTTTGGCATTAAAACCCCTAATTACTGATGACTGATCCCTATGCGAGAGCCAGTCTGATTTTCATTTTGAATTCCATGATATCCTGGTTTTGCTGGATCTGTATTTCTTCTACGCGCTCTGAATAGGGTACTTCACCAAGATTGATCAATAATTTACGAAAATTAAAAAAATCACCCCTGATCACTGCATTAACAATAATAAAATTGGAATTGTCAGACAGGGAATTAAGATCTGGAGAAATTGATATCACATCCATACCGGCCTTTTTTGCTATATCATTGAAGGTCGTGGGGAATAAATCAATTAATTTCCGTGAAAGTCTATCCTTGGCGGGAAAGGGCAAAACCATCAATACTTTGTGCTGAGCTTTGTTTTTCAACAATTGAGAGACGGGATAAAGCCTGTCTTGTTCTTCAATCTGGAATTGTACATTTCTTATTTCCCTGTCTAGTCCAGTCAAGGATATAAAATTTGGAATGATTCCGGCAAGCACTATTACCAGTAATCCCGCGATACATATTACCATATTAGTCAAAGTCTGCTTTGGAATCATCATGTTTTTGAATTTTTGATACATAATTCAATTCCACCCTGTTTCGTGATTCGTACATCGTTGTTCGTTGATCGTAGTTCGCGGATCGTCGAACGTGTGTGGTAGTTAGTTATTCGATTCACGCTTCACGATCTTTCCCTCGAACCCTGGAATCCTTGCCCCCTTGAATCCTTTTTTTACTATTCCGTCATTGTTATTTCAATTATGAAATTTAGAACATCATCTTTTCTAAAAGGTTCAATGCTGTTTTTCTGAATGCTGATCTGCCGGAACATTGGAGACTCCTGCAGCTTCATGATAAAGCCTGCCAGCGAGGATTCGAGAGTATTGTGATCACCAAAGACCAGGCCTTCAAGCATCAGCTTATTTACTTCATTTTTTCCAGCTTCTTTTTTATCTTTTTTCAGAGGTTCTCCATCTGGAGCAACACTTCCCAGAGTTGCCTTCAGATTAATAAGGCGGATATTTGCCGGGGTCAATGAAGATATCTCACTGATGACTGCCATTCCGAGATACCTTTCACTGTATGTTTTGCTTATCCGTTGTTGCTGTTTTAAGCCGTCAACCATACTGGATATTATGCTCTGATCAGCACGAGGCTTGTACTGCAACAAGCGTTCTTCGAGTTGTACAATAGAAGCTTTCTTCTGATTGATTATTCGGGTTTGAAAGAAGAAAATACTTCCGCAAATGAGTGCTACAAGTATAAAGAACGCAAAGACAACATTAGTTATTCGTAAAGTATTAGCAAGCTTTTCCTTGTCTTTGAATCTAAACAACAGATTAGGTGTGTATTCATTATCTGAAAGTGCGAGGCCCAGAGCTGGAATGAGAGCAACTCTATCAGAAACACGGGTCTTTTCAGCATAGCTTTCAAAACCGGGAAGTTGAAATTTGAGAGGATCAAGGACATCGCTTTCGATACCCAGTTGATCACCCACATATTTTACAATGGGCATGCAAACATTCATTACGCTGGATACGTAAATTCTATCGACCCTGTCATATTTGAGGGTTGCCGTATAATATTCAAAAGTTCTTTCTACCTGCCGTACCACCCTCTCTAATGAAAGTAAAATGGCCTTGAATTTATCTTCTTCTGTAAGCTTAAAGCCGATATCGTTTTCCGTTAAAGGTGGGGAGTCGGGACTGAGACTGAAGAGCGCTTTTCTGATCCCCTGAGCTCTTAACGTGGCGCTTGCCCCTTCCATTTCATACAATTCTTCCGACTCCTGTGACTCCTCTGAAATCTTCTCCATCAATGCTTCAATCATGCTTTTGATTCCAGCCCTGATACCCCTCGTCATGATAAGTTTTCCATCTGCATAAATATCAATGCGTGAAAAATCATTGCCGATGAACAGACATGCAACCGTCCCTTCATGGGCAGGAATCTGAATTGTATTTAATATGTTCTGAACTGCAAAAGGTGTGATGGATATTCCGTTTAACGGCAAACCGATTTCTGAAAAAAGTATTTTTGTCTCATTAACTTCATCTTTGGGAGCTGTGTAAGCAATAATTGACAGCTTGGGGATATTCTCTTCGGTAATCTCTCCCAGAATTTCGAAATCTAAGCTCGTATCCCTATCATCAAAGGGAGTTTCCCTTTTAATTGCCCAGGATATAGTCTTTTCGATTTGATTTTTTGGTACTTTATTGATAAACTCCGGTGATTTTCTGGAGTCTATGTGGGTAAGCGATATACTCCTATAGCCAAGCAAGGCCCAACTCTTATCAGGCAACTTTGTTGTTTTGACCAATGTCAGGTATTCAAGACTGATATCAATACCAATGTTTACTGGTTTTTTTTCAGACACGGGTGTAAAAGAAGTGCTTGGGAATTCTTTTTCCTGCAAACCAATTTTGGATATATCCAAAGAAGGGGAAGCGGCGTCAACTTTTTTATTACGAATTAAATCAAGTAGCTTTTCGGTTGAAGTAGTTTCTTTTAAACGGGACAACGTACGCCTCCTCAAAGATTATTGAAACTGATCCCAATTTCTTAACTTTGTTGCATATATCAGACCTTCCTTACTCTGTCAATTTAATCAAATATCGAATATCGGACATCGAATGTCGTACATCGAACTTCGATATTCTGTGTTCAGCCTTCTATATCCGATATTCAATATTCGATGTCCGATGTTCTGCACCCTGACTCCTTAGTTGTAAAAAAAATCATATCCACAAAACTCCACAAACAAAATCATCAATTAAAATTGTATTAACATAAATAAATCATTATGAAAAAAATTGAAGGAATTAAATTTTTTTCTTGACACATGGATAAAATTATATCATTTATATGCAACAAAGTGGTTCAAAGTGGGTTTATCTGGATAAACGTGCATAATTATGGTGAAATATGTTTAGGGGAACTTCTTTTCATACAATAGATTCAAAAGGCCGCGTAATAATTCCTTCGAGATTCCGTGACATAATAAAAACCGGGGAGAGTGACGGAGTTGTCATCTCAAGGATGGATGGAACCCTTTATGCGTACACTCTCGAGGAGTGGAAAAAGATAGAAAATAAAATTCTGTCTCTTGCGGAAAAAAGCGAAAGCATGCGCCGTTTCAGGCGAATATTCATCGGCGGAGCATTTGAATGTTTTTGCGACAAACAGGACAGGATTCTTGTGCCTCCCGCCCTGCGGCAATATGCAAGGCTTGAAAAAGATATAGTGCTTGTGGGAGCCCTTGATCATTTTGAAATCTGGTCTGTTGAAAGCTGGAATGCGGAAATAGAACAACTGGAAAAAGACAGCAAAAAGGAGGATGTAAGAAACGAAATTGCGAAATTAGGAATCTGATTAATGCAGACTTATCATATCCCTGTCATGACAAAAGAGGTTATTCATTATCTTGACTGCAATCCTGGGAAGATTTATGCGGACTGCACACTGGGAGGTTCCGGTCATGCAATGGCCATTTGCGAAAAAATCAAGCCGAACGGAACGCTTATAGGCATTGATCAGGATAAGGATGCAATTGCAAATGCAAAAACCGTATTAAAGCCATTCCTTTCAAATATCCGCCTTTTTCACGGCAATTTCGTTCACCTCTCCGAATTCCTTTCAGAGTCAGGCATTTCAAAAGTTGATGGCATTTTACTTGATCTGGGGCTGTCGCTTCATCAAATTGATTCAAGCGGAAGAGGGTTCAGTTTCAGAAGAGAAGAGCCCCTTGACATGCGAATGGATACCGAATCCGACATAAAAGCCGAAGACCTCATAAATGGACTGGATGAAAACGAGCTTGAGAAACTTATCATAAATTACGGTGAAGAGCGCTGGGCAAGGAATATTGCAAGAAATATAGTAAAAAAAAGGAGTTTGACTGATATAAAAACGAGCGCACAGCTTGCACAAATCGTCTGTGATTCAATACCCAGAAAAATACAATCCAAACAAAAAATTCATCCTGCAACGCGGGTATTCATGGCTTTAAGAATCGCCGTCAACAGGGAACTCGAAATGCTTTCATTATTTATGGACAATGTGTCGGAATTATTAAACCCCAAAGGTCGCCTTTGTGTTTTAACATTTCATTCCCTTGAAGACAGAATTGTTAAACGGAAAATAAAAGAGATGGACAAGGAATGTGTTTGCCCTCCTGGTTTCCCAAAGTGTGTTTGCAATAAAACCAGGCTATTCAGGATATTGAATAAAAAGGCCCTGCGTCCCGGCGAAGAAGAGATATTTGCGAATCCGATGGCACGAAGCACGAAGTTAAGGGCAGCTGAAAAACTTTAGGAGCCGTTACGAAATTCTAAATGTTACAGTTATTTTGTTACAACAGATCAGCAGGATTATCGGTAATTGAAAAAAAATATTAAAAATAAAAAACCCGAACCCAAACGTACAGGATTATGGATCTTCATTATGGTTTTGTTCATATCGGAGCTTTTTATATACACATGGTGCAGAGTTCAGTGCGTTAAAACAGGTTATGAAATATCAAAAGAAACGGATAACAATTTAAAACTTATAACTTTACAGAAGAATCTTAAGATCGAGATTGCGCGCCTTAAAGCTCCCCGGAGAATAACAAAGATTGCAACACAGCAGCTAGGTCTCATAATGCCAAAATCGGAACAGGTGATTATAATCCCATGAACACCGCCAAAACAAAATATATAAAACTCCGTATAACTGTCGTCGGCATTTTCTTCGCAATCTGCCTTGCATCCATCGGTGCAAAAGCCGGGTATCTGCAGATATATCAGAGTTCCTGGCTCGCGAAAAAAGCTGCCGATCAGTATGAAAGGCCTTTTAAGGAATCAGGCAAACGGGGAACGATTTATGATGCGAACCTGCGCGAAATGGCGGTATCAATCAATATAACATCAATCGCTGCATATCCTCCAAGGATATTAAATAAGAATGCCGCGGCAAAAGCTGTTGCTAAAGCACTTGGCATGGATACAAATCTTCTCAAAAGAAAGTTGTTTTCCAATAAACCTTTCGTTTGGATAAAACGCCAGGCAACACCGAATGAAGTTTATTCTGTAAAGAGCCTGAACCTGGAAGGCTTAGGTTTCCTGTCCGAACACAGCAGGTTTTACCCCCAGAAAACACTTGCGGCGCAAACAATAGGTTTTACCGGTATGGACGGCAACGGACTTGAAGGTATTGAATTCTATTATGATACCCAGTTGAAAGGCTCAGACCGTGAATTCATTGTTTTGAAAGATGCCCTCGGCCATGGATTTAATTCAGAAAAAACGCCTGAAGCCGATTACAGCGGCAGTAATCTGGTGCTCACAATCGACCAGGCAATCCAGTATATAACAGAAAAAGCATTACAGGAAGCAGTGGCAGATAACTCTGCAAAATCCGGAATAGCAATTATCATGGCGCCCCGGACAGGCGCTATTCTGGCCATGGCACACTACCCTTTATTAAATCCCAACTCTTATGAAAAATTTGACAAGCACCTGTGGAGAAACAGAGCCATAACCGATCCTTTTGAGCCTGGTTCAACAATGAAAATTTTTACCGTTGCCGCTGCAATAGAGCATGGCAACAGCACTCCGAATACGATTTTTTACTGTGAAAACGGGGAATATAAGATTGGAAAAGATATTATCCACGATACGCACCCTCATGGATGGTTATCTCTTGAGGATATAGTCAAATACTCAAGCAATATCGGAGCATATAAAATTGGGAAAAAAACTGGATCTGAAGCCCTTTACAGAACCCTTAAAGATTTTGGGTTCGGTGATAAAACAGGAATCAATTGCCCCGGTGAAACGCAAGGCACCCTGCTACCGTACAAAAAATGGAGCGCAATTGACGCCGGAGCCATATCTTTCGGCCAGGGAATTTCGGCCTCACCACTCCAGATTATTTCCGCAGTTTCTGCAATAGCCAACGACGGCGTTTTAATGAAGCCGTTTATTGTTCAGGCGATACTGGATCAAAGAGGCCGGACGGTAAAACGTTTTGAGCCTGCGCCTGTCAGGCAGGCAATCACATCCGAAACGGCCGATGCCGTAAAAAAGATATTAATGACAGTCGTAACCAAAGACGGGACCGGCTTTAATGCGGCTCTTGAAGGATATACGGTATGCGGCAAAACCGGAACTGCGCAAAAAATCAATGAAAAAGGAGAATATGCGAAAGGAAAATACATTTCTTCTTTCGTTGGATTTGCTCCTGTTGAAAATCCTGAAATAGCCGTTCTCGTCATTTTAGACGAACCAATGAAAAATCATTATGGCGGTGTTGTTGCTGCTCCCGCTTTCAGTAAAATCGCACAGGAGACGCTTACTTATCTGAATGTGCCGCCAAAAAACAGAAAAACCGACAGACTGACAGTATCGAAGCCGCTGGAAAAAAACAAAGTAGTCATATAGATGCCAAAAACGGCATAAGTGCGTTAACGAAATTATTTTCTGCCCTCTTTTCAGTACCCCCTTGAAGGGTACTCTTTTCAGTACCCCCTTGAGGGGTAGAAAAACGCAGAAAAGAATTTCTAACTTACTAAGAAAAGCAGGTTACTAGGGTGAAGCTGTCAAATCTCATAAACGCGGATTTTTCTCCGGACCCCGACATCGGCTCGGTTCACTACAGGGCACAGGATGTCAGGCCGGGAGGCCTTTTTGTTGCGATTCAGGGCCATGCGGCGGACGGCCATGACTTTGTCGACGAGGCAATAGCAAGAGGCGCGTCAGCCATTGTAGTACAAAAGCCGATGAAGAAAAATTCCGTAATAATTGAAGTCACCAACACCAGAAAGGCTCTTGGAAGTATAGCGGCAAAATATTACGACAACCCTTCGGAGAAACTCACGTTAATTGGCGTTACCGGAACAAACGGTAAAACCACCATAACATACCTGATTGAAAGCATCCTTTTAACGGCCGGTTTCAATGCTGGCGTCATAGGCACAATCAATTACCGCTATTCGGAAAAAACTTTTCCAAACCCTGTAACAACACCTGAATCGCTCGATCTTCAGAGGATTCTTTCAGAAATGCAGGAA
>Ga0268284_1001425_pt1 | contig 12397 bp, 10 predicted proteins | sample saktaG_14_FD_190137 | JGI IMG/M metagenome (GOLD analysis project Ga0268284, IMG submission 190137) | Saline water microbial communities from Sakinaw Lake, British Columbia, Canada - sak_2013_06_06_40m | ecosystem: Environmental > Aquatic > Non-marine Saline and Alkaline > Saline ... | reverse complement strand
CCACATGATATGCGATATCCGAAGCGAAGTATGTTGTAAGACCGTTATTTCTTATAACAACACGATCCTTTTCATCGCCGTATTCCGAAGTCCTGAACCAGTGCGCACCGTCTTTTTCATATATAATATGACGGTTTTTAAAATCTTTGATTACCGAGTCAACTTTTCCTGAATCAAAAAGACTCTGCTCGCTGTACCAGTTGTCGAATTTCACGCCAAAAAGCTCAAGATCATCCTTTATGCCTGCGAGTATCTCCGCTGCTGCAACACGTGCGCAAAACATTACAGCTTTTTCTTTCTGCTCATCAAGGATACTACCGCCCCTGTCATCTTTTATCTTTAAAGCTATATCGCGTATATAATCTCCCTGATAGCAATCTCCAGGGAATTCAACTTTTTCTCCAAAGAGTTCCAGACAGCGCAGATACACGGACAGCCCAAGCGTGCTTATTTGTCTTCCCGAGTCGTTTATGTAATATTCCCTCTGCACATCATAGCCGCAGAAGGAAAGAATGTTCGCAACGCTGTCTCCAACAGCAGCTCCTCTCCCGTGGCCTACATGAAGCGGGCCGGTTGGATTTGCGCTGACAAATTCCACCTGAATTTTCTTGCCTTTTCCGATATCGCAGAAACCGAATCTTTCATCATCTTCATAAATCTGCTTTAAAACAGGATGCCATGAGTTCTGCTTTACAAAAAAATTCATAAAACCGGGACCCGCGATTTCGGTCTTTTCAATAAGGCCGGCCTGATCCTCAATCTCTCCGGTAATGATTTCAGCGATCTTTCTTGGCGGCATTTTCTGGACAGAAGCCATGACCAAAGCAAAGTTTGTCGAAAAATCACCGTGCATGGCTGTTTTCGGCTCTCCAATTTCAACTGCAGGAAACTCCTCCGAAGCCAGTTTTCCTTTTTCAAAAGCCTTTCTTGCAGCAAAAAGTATGATATCTGCTAGTTTCTGTTTCATTTATTTATTGTTAAGTCTCTATATATGGTTGAAAACAGGGTCCAAGGATTCGAGGAGTCAAGGGTTTGAGCGAAAAAAAGAAGGGCTGTTTGACCCCTTGAATCCTTGAATCCCCGACCCCTTGAACCCTTTTTTTTATTTAACTCATAGAGTCATTTCACTTTCAAGTCAAGACAGTTTGACCCTGCAACTCTTTTTATTTCTTGAATTTTAACACTCTTTATGCAATATTATTTTAATGGAATATTTAACAAATTGAAGGTTCTCCGCTGCAAGCAGCTGAGAACCTTCGACCGCAGGGACTTTTTATCTGTTTGTAATTCGCTCGCTAACCCCGCCGCTTGCGACGGGGTTAGCGAGCGCTGTTTCGGTTCAGCAAGGAGGAACAAATGCTGGTAAAAAACTGGATGAACAAAAACGTGATAACTATCGATGCCGATGATTCAATGCAGCATGCGATAAAACTTCTTAAGGAACACAAGATCAACCTTCTGCCTGTAATGAAGAAAGGAAAACTTGCAGGAGTAATTACGGACAGGGATCTTAAAAAATCTTCTCCTTCAGAAGCTACAACACTTGACATGCATGAGCTTCTTTATCTTCTGTCAAAGATAAAAGTTGAGGATATAATGTCAAAAAAGCTTTATACTGTTCCTGCCGACTACACAGTAGAAGAAACAGCTGAGATCCTGCTTGAGAAAAGAATTTCCGGCGTTCCTGTTGTTGATGAAAAAGGTAATATTGCTGGAATTATTACAAAAAACGATATCTTTCGGCTCCTCATATCTCTGACGGGCCTCGGGAAAAAAGGTGTACAGATTGCAGTCCAGTTAAAGGATATTCCTGGCGCAATAAAGGAAGTCAGGGAATTGATACGCAAATATGACGGGCGCACAGCAAGCATTCTGACCTCCACGGAAAATACCCCCGACGGAAAATTGAATGTATATTTCAGAATCTACCAGGTCGAGAAAGCAAGGCTTCAGTCTCTTGTTAAAGATATCCAGAAAAAGGGAACGATGCTTTACCTGGTTGACCACAGGGATGGAAAACGCAAGATTTATTAGAGGATCATCTACAAATTGGCTGGCGATTGTAATAGGATTCAAGTAACCGTAGATCCGGGCTATCTCAACAAGGAAAACATGTCAGAACTTCAGACAACAAACACTTGAACCCTGGAATCCTCGAATCCTGGGACCATTTCTCCAATTTATTCTTGACAGCTAATTTATTAACGGATAGGAAGTATTTTAAAAGGCGGGCAGAAGCCCTCCAAATTCAATTATAATCAGTTTGATAAAATAAAACCACGAAGGTGAAGTATTGTTTAGATGCTTACCTTCCGTGGTTTTTTGTTTTATGAGGTACGAAATCATGAATGGAGGATTATACCGAGCTTTTTTATTTTGTAACAAAAAGGATTTTTTTAGAAAGGAGGATTATTATGTGTGGAAAACATGGACACAAGCATTCGCACCCTCATGGGCATTCGCATAAGCACCCTCATGGGCATGTTCAGGAGGAGAAAAAAGAAAGCCACGAGCATGCTCATACGCACGAGCATGAACACCCGCATGAACATCTTCATGAACATCCGGACAACGGTTCATCAGATGTGCATGAGCATGATAAAAGCAACCACGGCCCTCATGAGCATAAGCATCCCGGACATGAAAAAGAAATTCATAAACACAACGACAAGAATTAAACGCATTTTCTTCTGGAACTAGCCAACCTTCCGGAGGATACCGGGCGCAGGAGCCAGATCCGCACCCGCTTTTTTGAAACGAAAAGGTTATGAACAGACAGTATGGATTGTTTTTTTCAGTATTTGTCCATGTATTGATTTTTCTGATACCTGTTTCAATGATTGTGAAACAGCAAGTGCAGAAAATCGAGTTGTTTGTCACAATTGAAGATGCGCATATACAGCAAAGGCCGGTAAAGAAACAGCGTGAAATTGTAAAGCCGGTTATCGAAAAGAAAGTAGAACCTGAAAAAGTGCAGGAAATTGTCAAACCTGCTGATATTCAGGTCTATGAGGAGAAGCAAAGCAAAATCATGGAGCCGGTTAAGGAAATCATACAACCCTCAGCTGAGGTGCCGGCAGAACCAAGCCAGTCGCCTGCTGTTCAATCTGTTCCGGTTGAAAGCTCCCCGGAACAGATCGAGACCGAATTCGGGACCGCTGTGGGTCCTTCGTTTCTGCACAGAGAAATGCCCATATATCCCGCATTTGCCAGAAAACTCGGCAAGGAAGGCAAAGTTGTTCTGAGGCTTACGATCGATGAAAGAGGCAATCTCCTGAATGTCGAGGTGCTGGAAACTGCTGAATTCGGTTTTACAGAAGCTGCTGTTGACGCTGTTAAAAAGTCGACGTTCCTTCCGGCAAAGAAGAACGGCAAACCTGTTGCATCAAAGGCTCTGCTGCCTGTCAGATTCACCCTAAGGAGGAGTTAATGATCGATTATTTCGTAAAAGGCGGATTTTTAATGTACCCGATCCTGCTATGCTCAATCGCAGGACTTGCCATTCTGCTCAACAAATTCATCTGGTACAAAAAGATCCTGAATGAAATCAGCAGACCTTTGAAAGAGGTGGTAAAGACAAAACCGGCTATCATAGGACCATTAATTTCGGCAAGTGAAAGCGGCGCTAATGAAAAAGAGTTGTCTGTAATCGGTACACGGCAGGTCAGGGAGATAGAGAAGGGGCTGAGCTGGCTTGGATTGATTTCTACTATTGCACCTCTGTTAGGCCTCACAGGGACCGTAACAGGCATGATAAAGGCCTTTTTGGTAATCGCAAGAAGTACGAGCGTGAGTCCCTCCATGCTTGCCGGAGGGATATGGGAAGCCCTCATTACCACAGCAGCGGGATTGCTCGTCGCCATGCCTATTCATGTAGGTCATCACTATCTTGAAAAGCAGGCGGATGATATCGCTTTTATTTTACAAGAAATAACAATGAATTTGTATATGAGGAAAAGAAATGGAATTTGAACGCAGAAGACACAAACATGATTTTATAAATATTGCGCCTTTAGTAGATGTGGTTTTTCTTCTGCTTCTGTTTTTCATGCTCACATCGCATCTCATCCAGGAGCCTGCAATCAAAATAAAGCTCCCGGAATCAAAGACAGCGGAAGCGCAGGATGATCAGATAAAGACAATATTTATTACGAAAAACGCAGAAATCTATTTCATGGATAAAAGAATTGATATCGATAACTTGCAAAGGGCTATTCTGGAATCCACAGCGGATATAACAAAGGATTTTTTCAGGATAAAGGCAGACCGCGAGACAGATGTCGGGTTGTTAGTGAACGTTATAGATGAAGTAAAACTGTCAGGAATCACAAACTTCAGTATCGTGACGGAAAGGAGGAAAGCGGCGGTCGGGATTGATTGACCCGCAAAAAAGGTTTTTTAAATGATAAGCTGCTCTTATTCAAGCTGCTGCCTCTTTCTTGGGCAGTGTTGCCCGGTAAACTACATTCGGTATTCTCTTGTCAAGGCTTTGCTGCCGCCATGGGCAACAATTTTTCTTGACAAAAAGCGACAACATGAATATTAAAGCCAGCCATAAACAGCGCGCAGTACGAAACTGCTCAGTAAATTTTTTATAAACTTTATAAGATAAATAATCAGCCAGGAAGGCCTTGCCGGATCGAAATCGGGCGGGATGTTCCTGGCTTTTTTTTTGGCTTCCGGCCACAGGAAACTCACCCGCACTTGACTTAACAGCCTGAAATAAAATTTTGATGTCGATAACTCAAATAAAAATCAGTTAAGGAGGGTAAATGATGAAAAGAAAGAAATGGATTATAGTCCTGGCGGCAATGGCGTTGTTTTTAATGCCCGTATACAGTACAGCACTTGAGCAGGGTGATGCAAAGGATGTTACACGGTTGGATGATCTGGTCGTTACCGCCACGAAATATGAAACATCCATCAAAAACGTCCCGGCTTCTGTCACGGTCATCAATGCAGAAGAGCTCGCCAGCCAAAACTTTCCTAACCAGGATATAGGCGATGCCCTGCGCTTTGTACCGGGTATTACTCTTCGGAGGGCCTACGCTCCGTTTCCTGCCTATGCCAATATTCGCGGCGCTGGCAGCGATGCCACCATATATCTGGTCAACGGCATCCCAACGGACTGGCAGATTTCCCAAACCATTCCCGTTGAGATGGTCGAAAAGGTGGAGATTATCCGCGGACCGGCCTCGGCCCTTTACGGCGCCAATGCCAGCGGAGGTGTAGTCAACATCATTCTGAAGCAGGGCAAAGACGCCCCCGGCGGGACATTGTCCGCAGGCGCCGGGACTTTCGGCCGTTTCCGGACGGCTCTTTCTTCGGAGGGCAAAATTGACAATTTCGGATACGCCCTAGCCGGATACCATGAAGAGTCCGACGGGACCAACATCGTTAAAAACAATGTCAATACAAGCACTCACATGATCGACAACTGCGACTACGACAAGCAGGGCGCATCAGTAAGCACCAACTACCGGTTTTCAAACCAGGCCGGCATGCGGGCATTTTACAACTTCTTCCATGACAGTTACACCCGGGGCCGTCCCTATGTGGGAGGCGATTGGGATTACAACCTGGCCGGCGTTATTTACGATCAGAAAATCGGCCAGGCCCTTGATGTCCGGGCCTATGCTGCTTACAGGGTCGACGACTACCTGCATATTTACGACAGAAGCGGAACTAATTACAGGCTCAAACAAAAGCGATACATGGATTACGACGAAACCCCGATGGAATTACAGGCCACAGCCGCGCTCGGGCAGCATACACTGAGTACGGGTTTATTTTACAACAACCAGACAACAGATCAGGACTACAAGGACTTTACCGGCACAACACCCGCAAATACCTTTCAAAACAAATTCAAGGTCCAGACCATGGCCGGTTATGTTCAGGATGTCTGGAAAATTTCCGATGCCTTAACCCTTTCGGGAGGACTGCGTTACGATCACTGGAAAAATTATGACAATTTGTTCAGCAATTTCAAAACTCCCAGACCCGACGATCGGACTGACGACAATTACAGTCCGAAACTCGGACTGAAGTACAATTTTAATAATGCGACATCCATATGGACCAATTACGGCATGGGTTTTAAACCGCCGACTTCCGAGCAGCTTTACGACGACCGGACCTCGGGCGGAAATCCCAGGCAGCCCAATCCGGATCTGGAGTCCGAGACCACACATTCCTGGGAAATCGGCATGGATCAGCGGTTTGGCAATCTGCTGCAGGTCAACCTGGTCGGTTTTTACAATTACACCGACGACAAAATCCTGTCATGGATCAGTTCATCCAATGTCTGGATGAACAAAAACATCGGCCGCAGCAAGTCCTACGGTGCTGAACTGGACATGGCGATCTATCCGACCTCACATCTTACCCTGACCGCCAACTACACCTACAACCGGGCTACGATCGATGAAAATCCATCGAACCGTGCGCTGGAAGGCAATTTTCTTCCTTTCAGCCCGATACACAAGGCCAACCTGGGCGCTACCTACGCGTGGCCGGACTCCTTCACGGTTTCCGCATATCTTCGGTATACAGGCCGCCAGTACTCCGACGATGCCAATACCGAGCGCAATGCCGGAGGGAAAATGCTGATGGAGGAATCCTTGGTGGTGGATATCAAGGCCACGAAACATTTCCTGGTTTCCTGGGACTTTATTAAAAAGGTTGACCTGTCTCTCAGTGTAGACAACCTGTTTGAAGATGACTACCGGACCTTCTATATGTACGAAGATCCCGGAACCACGTTATTCGCGGAAGTCGCGCTTTACTTTTAAAAAACCGGCTTTTGTTCCGGCTGTCTCGATAAAAAATGGCAGTCGGAACAAAAGGGCATTTCAGGATTTAAGATGAGGATCACCAGAAGGTTTGAAATCAAAACAGCGCTGTTGACAGCGCTGTGTGTTTATTTTTCCATGTGCATCGGATGCGGTTCATATGGGGATAACTCCCCGGCGGATAATTCCCGCAAATTGCGCATAGGCACCCCCATGCAGATACGGCAGGCGAACCTGCTTGCCGACTACAACTACAACATTCTGGCCATGCTGGCGACCCACGAAACCCTAATCCGATTTGATTCAGCCATGCGCCCCGTACCGCAGCTGGCAAAATCATGGGAAGTCTCACCGAACGGCAGGCAATGGCGGTTTCACCTTGTTTCCGGGGCATTGTGGCATGACGGCCGCCCGGTCACAGCCGACGACGTCAAATTTACTTTTGAATATCTCGCCGCCCATCACAGCGCCTCGGCCTGGATCAGGGATCTTGTTTCGGACATCCGCACCGACGGAAACACGATAACTTTCCTGCTTGCCAAGCCTTATGGGCGGTTTCTGATCAATGTTGGATTTATAGTCAGGATCCTTCCAAGACATATCTGGCAGACTGTGGATGACCCCCTGAAACCGGGTAAGGCTGATATCACCATGGGGTGCGGACCTTTTGTCTTTGAAAATTTAGATTCGCGGGGAAATAAAGTGACGTTCAGAAAAAACCCGTCTTATTATGGTCCATTGTCAATGATTGAAGGCCTTGAGTTTTTCACAAATCTGACTTTCGATGCTCTTGCGCTCTCCATGGGCCGCGGTGATATTGATGTTTTTTATAAATATGCCTCTGGTTTTCCACCGCCGTATCTGCCAAAGTTGGCCAAAATGGAAAAGATTCGGTTTATTACGGCCGAATTCATGGGTGTTCCAGCGGTTCTGGGATTTAACCTGAAGCAAGGCCCCGCATCGCTTTCGGCTTTCAGGAAGGCCATTGCTACCGCCGTCGATTATGAAAAAATTGCGTACAGCCTGCTGGGCTCTTCCGGAAAGATTCCTTCCGCCGGATTTGTGCCGCCGGCGTTTGATTGTTATCTTCAACTCCCGGCCTTGGTTTTTTCACCCGAGCAGAGCCGCCGGCAACTTGCAGGCATGGGGCTTTCGGACACGGACAATGACGGGTATCTCAATCTCTCCTCCGGCAAAAATCTGTTACTGACGGTTCTGGCCCGCTCGGATATGGAAGGAACTGATGCGCTGCTGCCCATTCTCTCCCACAATTTCAAACAGGTGGGAATTGAGCTTAAGATCGAACGGGTCGACTTATCTACCTGGATCGCCAGGGTACAGGAAGGACGATTCGACCTGATTCTTTTCAGAACGACACCCTGGGGCATGGTTATGGACGCAGGATGTGGCAGCGGTTATTTTGATTCAAGGCGTAAAGGCGGCGGTACATTGGCCAATATCGAAGATCCGGCCTTTCATTCGCTTTGCGACCGAATCCTAAACAACACTAACCCTTTAGCCGAACAACAGCTTTATCATGACATGCAGCGTTATTATGCCGGCCATATTCCGGCCTTGGCTCTGTGCTGGGCTGTTAATACTTATCCGGCTTCAGGCCGGCTGCGCGGCCTGAGCGTCAATCCCATCGAAGGCGGGCTGATCAACCGGCAATCCTTTGCCGAAGTGCGTTTTCCAAAGGCATCCGGATCAGAACCATGATACAAGGCCTGCTAAAAAAACTTTTTCTTTATATTCTGACCCTTTTTGTCATCGCTTCTCTCAATTTCTGCCTCATTCACCTGATGCCCGGCGATGCACTGGTGCACCTGCTCGGAGAAGAAGGATACGCCTATCTCAGCGGCAAAGGCGGCGAAGGTCTTAAGGAATTGAAAATCGAATTTGGAATGGACGGTTCACTGTTAAAACAATACCGCCGGCATCTGAAAAAAACAATTACCGGCGATTGGGGATATTCATATCATTTCGGCCGGCCGGTATCCGGTATTGTTTTTGAGAGACTGCTTTGGACCCTGCTGCTGCTTTTCCCGGCGGTTATCCTGGGAACCGTTTTAGGCGGATTGATCGGCGCACTCTCCGGATGGCGCAGCCGCACCCGGTTTGAAAAATTCCTGCCGCTTGCTTTTCTTTGCCTTTACGCGGTTCCGGGTTACTGCTTAAGCCTCCTGCTACTGACAGCAGCGGCCCATATCAAAGGTTTTCCTATTGCCGGGGTGTTGCCGGCGGATGGATCATACTGGTCAATCCTGCATAATATGGCCCTCCCATTATTCATTTTGACACTTCACGGCACGGCTTACAAGTACATGATCATGCGCAATGCCGTCCGTCAGGAACTCGATGCGCCCTATGTATTGACCGCGCTGGCCAAGGGATTGACCGGCCGGCGCGTGCTTTTCGGCCATATCCTGAAAAATACGTTACCCGCATATATTTCCGTTGTTGCGCTGAACATCGGTTTCATGGCCGGAGGAACCCTGCTTGTTGAGGTTGTTTTCTCCTGGCAGGGGATGGGAACGCTGATTTATCAGGCGGTCCTCTCCCGGGACTACCCGCTGCTCTCCGGCACCCTGATGGTGCTTTGCCTCAGCGTTCTGGCAGCCAATCTGGCGGCTGATTTCTTCTATTCAGTCAGTGATCCGCGTATCCGGGAGGGCGATCATGCCGCCTAAGAACCGTTTCAGACAAAAAACATGTGTATTTGCCTTCTTGCTGACCGGAACTCTTCTGAGCTGCGCACTTTTATCCGATATGAACCCCGAACCGATTCATACACCCCTTATGATTCCGGATTATAATCGTCTGCTGGGAACCGACAATTCCGGCAGGGATATCCTTGCGTTGATGATCCAATCGGCCTGGATATCTCTTTCCATAGGCCTGGGATCAGCCTTTCTGGCGGTTTTTATCGGCGCATCGGTGGGATGTATCGCCGGCTATTTCAGATCCCCTGTTGATGACCTGCTGATGCGTCTTACGGATGTTGTTCTTCTGGTACCTACGTTGCCGCTGATCATAGTTTTATCGGCCTATCTCGGCCCCGGGGTCATTCATGCGGCCCTGGTAATAGCGCTGACCGCATGGCCCGCCACGGCCCGCATTATCTATGCCCATGTTCTCAAACTCAGGGAAGAGCCGTTTGTGATCAACGCAAAAAGTATGGGAGCAGACAGCATTTATATCATGTTTTGGCACATCTTGCCCAACTGCACGGAACTTTTGCTGGCCAAGGCCGCACTGACGGTTGCGGGCGCCATGCTGGCCGAAGCAGGGATCAGTTTTCTCGGCCTGGGCGACCCTGTTCATCCAAGCTGGGGGAGCATGCTCCATGATGCTTTTGTCGGGGCAGCCCTGATCAATGGTTGCTGGTGGTGGATTCTGCCGCCGATTCTGTGCATCTCAGGTTCTGTTGGATTGTTTAATGTGGCCGGATATTTTCTGTCCGGCGCGATTGCTTCGACAAAACCCGCCGATACGCCTGAGGCATTCTCATCTACCGATTGCAACCAGATTGATACACCTATTTCATCTCTTTTATCCATCAGGAACCTCGGCATTTGTTTTTCCGGTTCGGCAGGACCCGCCTTGCCGGTTGTTGATAAATTGGATCTGGATGTGAGCGCCGGAGAGAAAGTAGCTGTGATCGGCGCCACCGGCAGCGGAAAAAGTCTGCTGCTGCTGGCAGTGCTGGGACTATTGCCTGCAGGCTCCAAAGTCTCAGGCAGCATCTTCATTGAAGGCAAAAACCTGTCGGCTTATTCCGCTTCGGCATTGAGGCGTCACCGGGGCGTTTTTGCGGGTTACGTACCTCAGGGGCTCGGCAATGCCTTAAATCCCGTGCTTACCGTTGGTTTTCAGGTAACTGAGCGAAACCGCGTTCACCGGGGTCTTTATCGGACCGGGGCTTTGAAAGCCGCTCTTTCCAGCCTTTCAGCCGTGGGATTACCCGACCCTGATAAACGCATATCCGATTATCCCCATCATTTAAGCGGCGGCATGAAACAGCGGGTGTTGCTGGCCGAAGCCTTGTCAGTAAACCCCTCTCTGATCCTGGCCGACGAACCCACCAAGGGTCTGGATCATTCGGCTGCGGCAGAAATCATGGAGTTGATAAAAGGTCTTAATACCAAAACAGTGTTGGCCGTGACCCACGACCTGATATTTGCCCGTGCCCTTGGCGGACGAATTCTGGTGATGCTGGCGGGTGTTATGGTTGAAGAAGCGCCGGCCGATTCTTTTTTCAGATCTCCCCTGCATCCTTATTCCCGGGCGCTTATTGCGGCCCAGCCGTCCCAAGGCATGAAAGAAATTGCAGGTTTTCATATCTCTGGTATTATGAGAGATGTAAGCGGGTGTCCCCATCGTCAGGAGTGCCTTATCGCAAATAGACAATGCAAAATCCGCCCGCCTTTGCGTTTTTTCCAGGGGCATAAAATCCGGTGCTGGCATGATGTTTCTTGAAATCAACCAGGTCATCAAATCCTACAGGTCCGGTGGCCACAAAAGTCCTGCAAGGAAGGTTTTAAACGGTGTTGACCTTGCACTGGAACCAGGAGAAATTATCGGCATAACCGGTGACAGCGGAGCCGGCAAGACCACCCTCGGGCTTATTCTCGCCGGGATCATGCGCCCGGACAGCGGAAGGGTTTACTTTGCAGGAACCGACCTGTGGGCTTCCAACGCAACTATCAGAAAAAGCATAAGCCGCAGACTGCAAATTGTTTTTCAGCACCCTGAAAGTACCTTTGATCCACAATGGACAATACACCAAAGTCTTTCCGAGCCTTTCGTGCTTTGCGGTATAAGGCCTGACTTATCGCTCCTGGCCGACCGGTTGGCCGAGGTTGAACTTAATTCCGAGGTCCTTGAAAGACATCCGCGCCAACTTTCAGGCGGTGAACTGCAGCGAATTGCCATTGCCCGGATCATGGCCCTGAACCCAAAAGTGGTGGTGCTGGATGAGCCGACTGCCATGCTTGATGCCCTTACCCAGGCAAGGATTATGAACCTGCTGGAATATATCCAGCAGCGAACCGGCGCCGCTTATGTTCTGATCAGCCATGATATTGACATGGTCAACAGTTTCTGCTCGCGGGTTTATCGACTCAGTAACGGACGATTGGAGTAAACAAAAATGAATGCGCTTTGCAAAAATAACAGTCAGCAGGAGAAACAAAATGCCTTTTGGGAGTGGATGGCCCTCAAATACCCGCTTCCGTTTGAAGAAAAAATGCTTGCCGTCACATCCCGAGTAATCAGTCTTGTCAAGAGTAAAGGGGTGGAGATACGCAATGCCTCAATCCTTGATATAGGCTGCGGCACCGGCATTTACACGCTGCCCCTGGCTCGCGAAGCGGCCATGGTCACAGGGCTTGATAATTCCGAGACAATGATATCTCGTATGAAGGATGTCATTGCTTCTAACAGCATTAAAAACGTTCAAGAGGTAAAGTCATCGTGGAAAGAGGCTGATATTTCAGCACTTGGTTTTGAAAAAGCTTTCGATATTACATGGATATCCATGAGCCAGGCAGTACAGACCCAACAGGATTTTGAGAAAATGGAGAAATGCGCAAAAAAGTGCT
>Ga0268284_1001423_pt1 | contig 12409 bp, 9 predicted proteins | sample saktaG_14_FD_190137 | JGI IMG/M metagenome (GOLD analysis project Ga0268284, IMG submission 190137) | Saline water microbial communities from Sakinaw Lake, British Columbia, Canada - sak_2013_06_06_40m | ecosystem: Environmental > Aquatic > Non-marine Saline and Alkaline > Saline ... | reverse complement strand
TTAGAATCCGGCCTTTCATTATATTCAGTCTGCATAATGGGTTGATTGAAAAAATTTCGTTAGTCGATAGCTTTAGTATGGTTAACGAAAAGGTCAAAAAAAGTCAAACGCTATTATTATTTTGACCTGTTTTCAAGAAGAATTGAAATGATTTCAGGGATATATTCATCAGCTTTGTTTGAAGGAAATCTGCACGCGCCTGCACCCCTGTGCCCTCCTCCGTCGAATTTTACAAGCATGCTTCCCACATTTACATTGCATTTCCTGTTGAATATGCTGTGTCCTACGCTTACAGCCGTTTTTTCTTTACTCACGTCATCATATTTTATTCTCACGCTCACAACCGCTTCCGGATAAAGAGAGTAAACAAGGAAACGGTTTCCTTCGGGAGCTTTGTCGTATGGCCGCAGATCGGTTATGGATACCTGACCGTTTAATATGGTATTCTCTTTTAACACCGATTTATATATCTTGTTCTCCTCAACTACTGCTGCACACCTTTCCCTCACCTCAGGGTCTTGCATAACGTCGGTCATGTCATGCTCCTTCAGCAGCAGAATCAGCCTGTTCAAGTATTGCTCATCCGCCATGCTCCGGTTTGAAACAGTCATTGAAAGAAGAATGTAGGGATATTTTTCCGGACAGGAAACCTCACCCATTGATAACTCGGCTGAATCAATTTTATCCGTTTCCCTCACAAGCTCCATGTAATCCCTTTTAAATTTGTCTTTATAATAAGTAAAAACGACTCCGGCCGCGGAAGGAGCGATTCTGAAAGAACCATTGAAAGTCTTGTCAATCACGTTTGAAGAGTGATGGTCAAACCACATTGAGCAACGCTCATCGTATGGTAGATTGGCCATTATGTCCCCGTCTTTGATTTCAACAAGTTTTTTTTGAATTTCATGAGGTTCGACCCATTTAACTGGTTCAGTAATGTTCTCGGCTTCAAAAAGAAGAACCGCACAAACCAGACCGTCAAAATCAGGCCTTGTCACTATTCTCATATATCCCCCAAAAGGATTAATAGCGATAAAAACCGCACTTTTTATGAACACATCAGAGCTTATAAACCGTATTGGATTTCCTGGCAAGAAAAGAAATAAAACAGCCGGTTACCTCAATAAGCAACCGGCTGAATAAGTGGGGAATATTTCAGGTTGTTCTATTTCATCTCATTGATTTTTTCAGTTAGCATCGGGACGAACTCGAGCAGATCTTCAATAACCCCGATTTCTGCAACCTGAAAAATGGGAGCTTTCGGATTTTTATTTACCGCAACAATGAAAGGTGATCCCTTGATTCCACCAAGATGCTGGAACGAACCACTGATACCAAGGGCCATGTAGACTTTCGGTTTGACTGTCAGTCCCGAAGTGCCTACCTGGCGCGATTTCTCAAGCCACTTGGCATCAACAATCGGCCTCGAACATGAAACATCGCCTCCCACCGCCTTTGCAAGCTCCTTTATAATCTCTATGTTTTCCTGTTCGCCTATTCCGCGCCCTACAGAAACAAGTATTTCAGACTTCGTAATATCGACATCGCCGACTTCAGCTTCAACTATTTCAATAAAACGCCTTGCTCCGCCCGGCAAACCACCGGCAAGGGCATCAGCTGTTTTATCAACAACTGCACCGCCCGCACCGGAAGCTTCAGCCGCACGGAATGCACCGGCACGGATTGTAATAACTGCTCCGCCTGAAATATCGCACAGCACATGAGTGCTTACCTGGCCGCCGTATTCCTGGCGGACGGCTTTTAATTTCCCGCCTTCGATTCCTTCAAATCCAACCATATCGGGAAGATAAGTTCCATCTAATTTAATAGACAGGCCCGGAGCAAGATCCATTCCAAAATGGTCATGTGCAAGAAGAACCATGCTCCCCTTTGGAATAATACGTGCAAGAATGCCACGGATCACTTCGGAATTTGGATATGAAAAGGCATCGTTGTCAATCTTCCAGACTTCCTTAAAAGAGGCTGTCAGGCTGTTACATACCGCGTCCGTCTTGCTTCCGAAAACTACTGCAGTTAAAGATGCTGCAGGATCGAGTTTCCCGGCTGCAGCAACCATTTCAAGAGCCGTATCATCAACAGCCCCATCCTTGTGTAATATATATACATAAATCTGAAGGGCCATTATTTAATACCTCCTTTGGATTTTAAAAGTTCAACCAGTTTTTCAACTTTTTCTTCAATGCTTCCCTCAAGGAGTTCAGCACCTTTACCAAGAGCAGGCACATAGTAATCAACACGCGAAACTCCGGCTGCAGCCTTGCCGACCGAACCGGGATTTACTCCCAGATCGGATGCGCCGTGGACTGGAATTTCGACGGAAGCCACTTTTCTGATCCCCCTGATACCAACATATCGGGGTTCATTGATACCAGTCTGAATTGAAAGAACGCATGGAAGGTCCATCTCGCTTATTTCTTGATTACCACCCGCGATTTCACGGCCTATTTTAATCTTCTTACCGTCAAGCACTTCTATGCGGTTTACAAGAGATGCGTAGGACAGATTAAGCATTGCAGCAAGCATGCCTCCAATCTGTCCTGCTCCGTCATCAGCCTGCGTTCCTGTCAGGATGAGATCATATTTGCCCTTTTCGATTTCTGCTTTCAATATTGAGGCAAGCCCTTTTCCATCCGAGCCTTCGAAAGCGCTGTCGGAAAGGAGTATGCCTTTATCGGCACCCATTGCCATTTCCCTTCTCAGGACCTCTTCCGAGTCCGCATCGCCGACCGAAACAACGGTGACGCTTCCGCCTACTTTGTCTCTGATCTGAATAGCCTCTTCCACGGCATAATTGTCCCATTCATTGACCGAATAGACAAGGTCGCCTCTTTCAATATCGGAACCGGAACTGTTTACGCTGATTTCATTTTCAGCCGTATCGGGCACCCTTTTGACACAAACCAAAATTTCCATTTTCATCCTCCAAATGTCAGATTATTTGAAGATCCATGCAGCAAGCTGCGGAGAATCTTCGACCGTAAAGACTTTTTGTCTGTTTTTATTTCGCTCACTCACCCGCCGCAAGTCCCCCGCCTGTGATTACGCTCGCTGTTTCTGTTCAATCGATTTCCAGGCCGGCTAAAACGCCGTCATTACCTGTTTATTCTTCTGCATCAATATGTTTTTCAATAAGTTCTGCGAGATCAATTGCTTCCATCTTACCCTCCAGGCCGCTTACCTTGATGGCATCTTCTATGTTGACAAGGCAGAACGGGCATGCCGTTACAATGACATTGGCACCAACCTTATTTGCCATTTCAACCCTTAAGACGCCCATTCGCTGCTCTTCTTCAGGTTCATAGAAAAGCATCAAACCACCGCCGCCGCAGCAGAATGAACGGTCCATGTATTTTTCCATCTCTACTCTATTGATTCCTGGAATAGCATCTATAGCAGACCTAGGGTCATTATAAATATCGTTGTGCCTTCCAAGATAGCACGGGTCATGGTAGGTATATACCTTGTTTGCATCTTCGACACTTTTGAGCTTTATTTTACCGGCCTTTATACTTTTTACTATCGTCTGGCTTATGTGTTCCACAGGCGGAAGATCCTTATATTCATTCTTCAAGGCATTGAACGCATGGGGATCGGTAGTCACAATATTTTTTACACCCGAATTTATTATCTCTTCAGTGTTGTTGCTTTTTAAATCCTGGAAAAGCATCTCTTCACCAAATCTCCTGACTTCGTTACCGCTATCCTTTTCAAGCGATCCGAGTATTCCGAAATCAATTCCTGCTGCTGAAAGAATTTTTGCCGCAGCTCTTCCAATATTCTGCATCCTGTCGTCATATGAAGTAATGCTGTCAACAAAATAAAGTGTTTCGGCTGTTTCTCCCTTTTCGATCATCTTAACATTACATTCTCCGGGCAGTTCCTTTGTCCAGTCAGCACGCTTTTTCTCCATTTTTCCCCAGGGATTACCGCGTTTTTCAAGGGCACTGAGAGGTTTTTGAATTGATTGGGGTACCATTCCTTCATCCACCATGCCTCTTCTCAAATCAACAATTTTATCTATGTATTCTATCATTAAGGGGCATTCCTGCTCGCATGCTCCGCATGTTGTGCAGGACCAGATTTCATCTTCATTATAAACGCTTCCCATGAGCAGCTCTTCCTGTTTCTGATCACTCCCTAAAACAGAATATTTTTTGAATACGTGATCACGCCCTTTAATTGAAATAAAACGAGGTGAAAGAGGACGTCCTACGGCATTTGCCGGACACTGGTCGGAACACCTTCCGCAATCGGCGCATGAATAAAAATCGAGAATCTGCTTCCAGGTAAAATCCTCTAATTTTTTGACTCCGAAAGATTCAATTTCATCAAGTTTATCGTCATCAACACCGTACCTTACCGGTTTTATGTTGCCTTTGTTTAAACGCATAAAAAAGACGTTAAAAACAGATGTGATAACATGGAAATGCTTGCCCATAGGAAGAAAACAGAGGAAAAAGAAGAAAGTCAGATCATGAACAAAAAATGATCCCACATGAATATTCTGCAGAGTAGTAGCAGGAGTATCCAAAAGCATGTTTTTAAACAGCCTGACAAGAGTGCCCGGAGCAAGGAATTCAGCTTCGAAACCACCCTGAACCTGAGCCGCTGCAAGACTGGCTTCAAAAAGACTTTCAGAAATCATAAGAGTCGATATCAAACCCAGAACAAATACAGCTTCTGCCGTATGATCCTTTCCGTATTTTTCCTGAACGGCATATCTTTCAGGTTTAAAAAGGCCTCTTCGAACAGCAGCTATTATACATGCGATAAGAACCATTGTGGCGGCATAATCTTTTAAAATATTGTAGGCATGCCCGATCACTCCATTCAGCCCCGGCAAAACAAATCCTTCAGAAAATCCGATAATGACAAGTGAAGAGGAACGGACTGAAAGAATAATAAATCCGGCAAAAATCATAATATGGAGCACGCCGGCCAGCATATATCTTGGCTGACGGTACTGGATAAGCCATAGCTTTATTAAATTTATGGTTCGCTCAGGAATTCTATCAAAACGAAAATCAGGAGATGCTTTCAAAAGCGGCGCAATCCGCTTATTCATTATAAAGATAAAGATCCCGACACCAATAACCGGTATCAAAACAGAAAATATAAAGGCAGGAATCCCGAAAAAAGACACATTCGCCGGAGATATCAGAGCCGTTTCCATTTTTGCTTTCTTTCTCCCTTCACATATGCTATAAAAATAAAAAATGAATGAATATTCATTCATTTTTTATCAGACAGATTTTCATTCTGTCAAGAAAAAAACGATTTTACAGCTCTAAAAAGAATAATGTATCGTAAATATTTATCGGCTTCAACTTACTATAAGTGTCCTCAAAATACCATTGATTATTTTAATGTGAGGAGTTTTTTATTAGCTCGTGATAATTCAAAAATAATAATAATTTATCAACTCATTTATTTAAATTAGAAAAGGAGGCTATCATGACAACCGGAGTAAGTTACCAGAACAAACCATGGCTTCAAAATTACGAGGCAGGAGTTCCGGAAAAGATCAGTATTGAAAAAGCCTGTCTTCCCGATTTTCTCGAGAGAACGGCAAAAGAATTCCCCGACAAAATGGCGCTGAATTTTCAAGGCTACACGGTGAATTATCATGAACTCAACAGCATGGTAAACAGATTTGCCGCCTGCCTGAACAGCTTCGGCATCAAAAAGGGAGACAGTGTTGCAATTCTTTTACCCAACCTTATCCCTTGCGTAGTAGCTTATTATGCAATTATCAAGCTTGGTGGAATAGCAGTCATGAACAATCCTCTTTATTCCGACAGAGAGCTTGAATATCAGTTCAATAATTCAGGTTCAAAACTTCTTATTACCCTCGACCTTCTGGGTAACCGCATGATAGATCTGCGTCCGAAAACTGGGATAAAACAGATAATCTACACATCCATCGGTGATTATCTCCCCTTTCCGAAGAACATTCTTTTCCCGCTTGTGGGAAAGAAAAAAGGGCTTTCTGCAGATGTCAAGCGGACGGATGATGCTTACAAATGGAAGGATCTTCTTTCAAAACATTTCCCTGCTCCTCCACACGTATCGCTTTCTTTTGACGATGTTGCCATGTATCAGTACACAGGTGGAACTACAGGCGTATCGAAAGGCGTAATGCTGACACATGCAAATCTCAGCACTCAGGTCCAGCAGGTCCGCGCATGGTTCCCCAAATTCAACAGAGGCGAAGAGATAATGCTCGGAGCATTGCCCTTTTTCCACGTATTCGGCCTTACTGTTGCAATGAATTTTTCTATATACATGGGCTGGGGAGATATTCTTGTTCCAAAGCCCCAGCCGGAACCGCTCCTTGAAGCAATAGGAAAATTCAGGCCCACTTTTGCACCTCTTGTTCCGACAATGTATATCGGCATGCTCAATAATCCCCTGATCAACAAGACCGATATGACTTCAATAAAGGGGTGCTTCTCCGGAAGCGCTCCGCTTCCGGTTGAGGTTATCAGGGATTTTGAAAAAAAGACAGGCGCAGTTATTGTCGAAGGATTTGGAATGACCGAATCGTCTCCTGTTACACATGTCAATCCCTTTGCAGGCGGCAAGCGCAAGGTTGGGAGTATCGGGTTGCCCATATCCGACACTGAAAGCAGAATAGTGGACTTAAACGACGGGAAAACCGACCTGCCTGTCGGTGAAATAGGCGAACTTATCGTTAAAGGCCCGCAGGTTATGAAAGGTTACAAGAATATGCCGGAAGAAACAGCAAATACCCTTGGAGACGGATGGCTTCACACCGGCGACATAGCAAAAATGGATGATGACGGATATTTCTTCATCGTAGACCGTAAAAAGGATATGATAATATCGGGTGGCTACAATGTATATCCCCGAGATGTAGAGGAAGTATTGTTCGAACATCCTAAGGTGCAGGAAGCCACGGTAATCGGCATACCTCATCCGGTTCGCGGAGAAGCGGTTAAAGTCTTTATAGTATTAAAAGAAGGAGAAACGGCAACAAAAGAGGAGCTGCTTGAGCACTGCAAAAAAAGCCTGGCTACATATAAGCTCCCTGCCGAATTTGAATTCAGGAAAGAGCTCCCGAAAACAAACGTGGGAAAGGTGCTTAAAAAGAACCTGAGGGCGGAATCAGTTGCGATAAAATAGCAGACAGACAAAGGAATAATAAAAGGCGGACTTGGCATAAGTCCGCCTTTTATTATTTGTATATAAATTAAAAAGGATATTTCTGTCCTTTAATAACTTTTTCAGCAATAAAACGCCTCAAAGGGATAGTGTTAAGAGGCCTGTATGAAGAAAGCCTGTCTGCTGCATTATATTTTGCCGTAAGCGCATCACCCTCTTCCAGGAAAGAAAAGACCTGCCGGGCCATAGCGGCTATTTCCGGAACAGCATCGTTTACATACACTTTGACTGCCGCAATATGGTATTCGGCCTTCTTTTCACCCTTTGAAACAGAAAGCTTTTCAGCCCTCAACAGACCGCTTTCCATGGCAAATATTCTGATTATCATGTCGGCCAGCAGAGCCATAATTTCCTGCTCTTCGGCAATATTTGCCAAAAGCCTGTTCACAGCAGAACCAGCTGCAATAAGAAGCATTTTTTTACACATGTCAACCATAAACTTCTGCATCGCAAGAGGAGAGCTGTCAGTTTTAACATCATCAGGAGCATCCGCCTTTATTTCATTCTCAATAGTTTTCAGGGCATCTATGGCAGGAAGCCTGTTTTGAAATCCCCTTTTAATAAATGTTCCCGGAATCAACAGGCGGTTTATTTCGTTTGTCCCTTCAAAAATCCTGTTGATTCTTGAATCCCGGTACATGCGCTCGGCCGGGTATTCGCTGATATATCCGTTCCCGCCGAATATCTGTACAAGTTCATCCACGCAAAAATCAAGGCACTCACTCCCGAATATCTTTGCGATAGAACACTCTATAGCATATTCCTCTATAGCCCTGGCATTCTCGGCACCGTCTTTCCTTGCTTTTTCATCCAAAACACCAAGCCTGTCATCAATCGCAGCAGCAGTGCGATAGGCAAGCGATTCGGCCATGTATGTCCTTATGCTCATATCAGCCAGCTTCTTTTTTATCATGCCGAATGAGCTGATTTTTTTGCCGAACTGTTCTCGCATATTTGCATACTTAACGGCCTCGGCTATTGAGGTCTTGCTGGGCCCGACCACGCTTGCCCCAAGCTTCAACCGGCCGATATTCAGAACATTGAATGCAATCTTATGCCCCTGACCGATTGTAAAAAGAACGTTCTCAACAGGAACAACACAGTCTTTAAAAATAACAGATGTAGTGGAAGACCCTTTTATTCCCATCTTCTTTTCTTCGGGTCCGCTCGATATTCCGGGAAAGCTTCTCTCTACTATAAAGCCGGTAAATTTATCACCGTCCACTTTAGCATAAATTATAAAAACATCCGCCCAGCCGCCGTTCGAGATGAATATCTTCTCCCCGTTCAAAATATAATTTTTGCCGTCGGAAGAAAGCACCGCAGTCGATTGTGAATTCAGGGCATCCGATCCTGCATTTGACTCTGTAAGGCAGTATGCTGCAATCAATTCGCCGGAAGCCAGTTTTGGTAGGTACTTCCTTTTCTGCTCGTCATTTCCGAAATAAATAATTGGGAGGGTTCCTATTCCTGTATGTGAAGAATGGGAGACAGCAAAAGATGCTCCGGTTCCCATAGCTTCAGTTACAAGACAGGTGCTTATTTTGTCCATCCCTTCCCCACCATATTCGACCGGAATATCTATTCCGTTCAAACCAATTTCACCGGTTTTCCTGATGAGGGAGCGGACAAACGATTCGTCTTTCTCCTCGATGTGCTCGATATTCGGCAGAATCTCTTTTTTTACAAAATCGCCGGCCGTATCGTAAATCATCTTGTGTTCACGGCTTAAATCTTCCGGGATAAACACGTCTTTTGGCAAGATTTCCGAAACAAGAAATTCACCACCTAAAAATATTTTTCTTTGAGACATTTTGTTTATCTCCCAGCGTTAAGGTTGAAAATTTCGTAAGCAGTGAATCTATTCTGAAGGGCGGGCTTCACTGTAATGACAAAATCTCATTCAGACTGATTCTCCTGACCCCGCCTTAGAAGACATGGTTTGCGGAAAGCAGGCCTGTCAATATAAACGATTTATCCGCCGAACGAAACTTCCGGAATTTCAACAGCGGCGCTGCTTGATTCCAGAATAGCCTTCATCTTTCCGAAAGTTACGGGAAGCATTGAATTGATGAAGAACTCGGCGCTCTTGATCTGGCCCTCATAGAATGCGGCATTCCTATCTTTTTCAATTTTTGCCCGCCTTTCCAGATAATTTATACCCTCTTCAAGACCGGTGCTGCCAATCAATTTTTCAAGTTTCGGAGCGGCAATTACAGCTCTCCAGAGAAGCATCCATGCCATTATGACATCTCCTGAAGCTTCCAGGAACGGATATGCAAATGCAAACGCGGTAAGAACTTTGGGCGACATCGCGGTAGCCCCTATATGCATGGCAACTTCTCCGAGTTTATTTAATGATTTTTCAACATTTGCAGCAAGTTTCTCAAGTCCGTGGGTTCCCTTTGCGGCTGCGATTGTTTTCTGAATTTCACTGAAAAGATCCATAACAAGCTTGCCCTTGTTCATGCCGAGCTTGCGTCCGAGAAGGTCCATTGCCTGGATGCCGTTTGTTCCCTCGTAAATCATGGTGATTCTGCAGTCTCTTAACAACTGTTCCACGGGATACTCTTTTATAAAACCATACCCACCATAAATCTGAATACCATGGCTGCATACCTCAAAGGATTTGTCGGTTATATATGCTTTGACTATCGGCGTGAGGACTTCGATAAGCCCGTGATACTTTGCTTTTTCCCCTTCATCGCTTGCGGTATCCATCTTGTCTGCACAAAAACCCGAGTAGTAAATCAGGCTCCTCATGCCCTCGACATAGGTTTTCATTATCATAAGCTGTCGCCGCACATCAGGGTGCTGTATTATAGGAACAGATGGAGCATTCGCATCCATCATTTGAAGCAGGTTTTTTCCCTGAACACGCTGTCTCGCATAGTTAACGGCATACATGTAAGATGAAGAGGCGCAGACAAAACCCTGAAGACCGACAAGCTGACGCGCCTCATTCATCATAAGAAACATCGCCCGCATACCCCTATTCTCTTCCCCAAGAAGAGTTCCGCGGCATTTGCCCTTCCCGCCGAGAGCAAGTGAACATGTGGCATTTCCATGGATACCCATTTTTTCTTCTATTCCGGTACAGACAACATCGTTGAATTCACCAAGGCTTCCGTCGTCATTAACCCATATCTTGGGCACAAGGAACAAAGAGATTCCCTTCGTACCGGCCGGGGCTCCCTCTATTCGGGCAAGAACCGGATGGATAATGTTTTCAGCAAGGTCATGTTCACCGCCTGAAATAAATATCTTGTTGCCGGTTATTGAGTACGTGCCGTCATCGTTCTTTTTTGCACTCGTAGTAAGAGCCCCGACATCAGAACCGGCTTCAGGTTCTGTAAGAAGCATAGTACCGCCCCATTCACCGGTATACATCTTTTTTAAAAACAGTTTTTTCTGCTTTTCTGTTCCGAATTCATCAATCAGCTTTCCGGCGCCATGTGTCAGACCTGCGTACATCATAAATGCGTAGTTCGCTCCGACAAGATAGTCACCTGCTGCAAGAGCAACAGTTTTGGGCATACCCTGGCCGCCCCATTCGGGGTCTTCCGTCATGGCAACCCATTCCCCTTCTTTGATCAGATCATAAACCCTGTGAAAACTCTCCGGAACGCTTACCTTGCCGTTATCAAGCCTGCATCCTTCCCTATCTCCTAACTTCTGGGTCGGAAGCACTTCTTTTATAGCCAGATTACGCGCTTCCGATATGATCATATCAATTGTTTTTTTGCTGAACTCCATGTATTTTTCGTGCTTGCTGAGATCTGAAACCTGCAATTGTTCGTGCAGAACAAAATCCACATCCCTTCTATCGGCTATTAGCTGTGCCATAATTGACTTCTCCTTAAATGGTAATTTATAGATTATTCCTTTCAGAATTTTCGTTCTTTACGTTTCCTGTATTGCCTATTCCTCTTATAAAAAGGTCAACAAGAGGATCGGCCATTGAAACAAGATCATACTTCCCATCCGAATGCAGCCAGGTATTTATTACCTCGTCGACACCGCCAAGTATGAACCGTTTTACAAGGCCGACATACAGGTCTTTGCGGACACTCCCTTCATCCTGACCCCGCTCTACTATTTCCGAAACAATATCAAGATACAGCTTGGACATTTCCTTTATCTGCTCTTCGACAAGACGGCTGTTCTGATGCGTTTCAGCCTGGTATAAAACGGCCATGTTCCTATCATTCTGAAATTCTTCAAGATGACGGCGTATCAGATTTCTAAGCTTATCAAAGCTGTTGTCGGCCTTATTGACTTCTTCCCTGAAACTGTCGAAAACCTGCTTGGTTTTGTAGTTAAAAAACTGAACAAGGATATCATCTTTATTTTTAAAATATAAATATATAGTGCCATCGGCAACTCCGGCCTCTCTGGCAATCTGGGATATTGTCGACTGATAAAAACCCTGTTCGGCAAATACCTTGACGGCAGCCTCCAGTATTCGGTGGTACTTGTCGTTTCCTTTGACTTTATTATTGATCACAGACCCCCGTTGAAATTTAATTATATAAAATATGAATGAATGTTCATTCATTAACAAAGAGCTGTTTCGCCTGTCAAGTATAATCTTGAAAAATAATATATGGAATGCTTCCAGGAAATATCAGGTTTCAAAATCCTTCCAAAAATAATTTTTCAACTAATCAAACCAAGAAGTTATGAAAACATCTCTAAAATTTATAAAATCAGACAAATTATGCTGATTTATAATAAAAATTTATTCATATACGGAGTTCCTGTATTTTTGAATATTGTTGAGCATCCATTCATTTAAATGACGGCTTCATCAAAAATCCATGTTATTAAAAAATTACGAACTTTCAATGAAATCATACATAGTTGATGCCCTAGGGAAAAACGGAGAAAGCATTCCTATCAGTCTGAATGCTTCAATTGTCTATGAAGAGGACCGCGAAGTTGCAACAATCTGTTTTTTTCACGATATGCGTGAAACACTCAGGATGAAAAAGCCCAGATACAGATCCTCCAGTCTGGAAAAATGGCATCTCTTGGAAAATTGGCAGCAGGCGTTGCACACCAGTTGAATAAACCGTTAAGCAGCATAACCCTTTTTATCCGGCTCGTACTTGAAGAATATAAACTTGAAGAAGGGGCTCGTGATAACCTCACCCGCTTCTATAAAGAGGCCCAGAGATGCCGGGATACGGTTAAGAAACTG
>Ga0268284_1001421_pt1 | contig 12409 bp, 8 predicted proteins | sample saktaG_14_FD_190137 | JGI IMG/M metagenome (GOLD analysis project Ga0268284, IMG submission 190137) | Saline water microbial communities from Sakinaw Lake, British Columbia, Canada - sak_2013_06_06_40m | ecosystem: Environmental > Aquatic > Non-marine Saline and Alkaline > Saline ... | reverse complement strand
CTTTTTAATTTTTTAAAACATTTTAGAAAAGCATAGAAAATAATGGTTTTGATCTTTAGGATTAGATATGTCAAATGTTGAGACCTGACCCCTTTATTGACCCGATGAAAGTAATATACCTAATATTGCTAAAAAAGTTAAAGAATATTGTGATTGTATTTCTAAAGAAATGGGTTACAATTTTAATCAAAACAAATATTAAATTATTTGGAGGAAGATTTACAATGTTCGATAAAGAAAAATATGGAAAAATATTAGTTCCCCTGGTAACTCCTTTCAAGGAGGGAGATCAGAGTGTAGATTATGATGCAGCAGTAAGTATTGCTGAAAAATTAATTGATGATAATAAAGCTGATTCCATAATACTCTCTGGCACTACCGGTGAATTTTTTACCATGAGCTTTGAAGAAAGAGTGAAACTTTTTAAAGTTATTAAGGATGCTGTCGGTAATAAAATTCCATTAATGGCAGGAGTGGGATGTGCTTCTACTATTGAAACTATGGCCTTGGCTAAAAAAGCGGAAGAAATAGGTTTTGAAATAATGATGGTAGTTTCCCCTTATTATTCCAAACCCACACAAAAAGAACTTTATAATCACTTTAAAAAAGTAGCTGAATCAGTAAATATCCCAATGATGCTTTACAATATTCCTATCTTTACAGGTGTTAATATTAACCCTGAAACAGTAGCCCAACTTTCCAAAATAGAAAACATCATAGCCATAAAGGAAGAGGCAGAGCTTAACCCTAAACAAATAACTGGGTTTATTAATATTAGCCCGGAGGATTTTATAATTTATTGTGGAGACGATACCATGATCCTCGAAGCTTTTGCCCAGGGAGGAGCAAAGAGAATAGGAGGAATTATCAGCGGTGCCTCTCATATAATAGGAGTGCAATTAAGGAACATGATTAATATGTTCCTTAATGGAAAGGTGGAAGAAGCAGCTAAAATACAACAAAAATATTTTCCACTATTTAGAATAATGGGACAGAATGGTCGCACTAACCCTGCCTCTCTTTTAAAAGAAGCTATGAAGATGATAGGCTATAATGCCGGGATTCCTCGGCTACCTTTAACTCCGGGTACAGAAGAAGAGATATCAAAAATTAAGAAAGTCATGGAAGAACTCAGGATCATATAATTATTTGAATTAAAGGATTATAAATGAAGATTGAAATAGAAAAATTAATCAAAATTATTAATCAGAAAAAAAGAATAGACCCTCAAGGAAAGGATAGAATTACCAATGTTTTGGAAAATAAAGAAGTGGATTTTTTACCCTTAATATTTTGGAGACCTCAAAATATTTCTGTTCCCGGAAAGACTTATGATATGAAAGAGCAGTTTTATGATAAAGAAAAAATGCTTTATGCTCATTTAGAAGAGATTGAAAAGTGTGCTGAAAATGCCTTTGATGCACTACTATGTCTACGACCAAATTTTGGAACAATATTTATTCCTTCTATGTTTGGATTAAAATATGAACTACCAAAAGATACTTTTGCCTGGATAACCTCTCACCTTACCAAAGATGAGATAAAAAAATTTAAAATTCCACATTTAGGCGAAGTAGATACGATGAAAAGGGCTATTGAATATCTTCAATTTTTTAAGGAAGAATTACCAGAATGGATTCAGGTGTATCTACCTGATACTCTTGGCCCCTTTGAAATTGCTCATTCAGTTTATGGGGATAATATTTTTTATGAAATTTATGATGACCCAAGTTTTATTCATTATCTTTTAGACCTTTGTACTGAATTGTATATTCAGGTTACTGAAAAATTAAAAAAAGTTATAGGCGAAGAGAGGGAAAGCTACTACCACGGGCATGCTTTGGCTCGAGGAATTTATATGAGAAATGGAGGAACCAGAATTTCTGAAGATAGTGCTACCCTAATATCACCAAAACACATTGATGAATTTGTAATCCCTTATGATAAAAAAGCTTTAAATGCTTTTGGAGGAGGTTTTGTCCATTTCTGTGGAAAAAATGATTATTTATTAGAATCTTTTTTAAAATTAGAGGAGGTACGAGCAATTAATTTAGGCAATCCTGAAATGTATGATTTTGATACAACCATGCAAAAGTTTATCGATTATAAGAAATGTTATTTTGGTTTGTGGCCTAAAAAAAACAAAGAAACTTTGGAGGAATATATTCGCAGAATGAGAGAGGCTACTGATTCAGGTACAAGAGGTTTGATACTTCATTTTGATGAAGCTATGTTTCCAGAATATTCTTGCCAGGATATTGTGCAAAAATGGAGAGCAGTAATGAGTTTTTAGAATAAAGCAAAAGGCCCAAATTTAAATTATGATGTAAAGTTGAAGATTAAAGAAAATTTTTTTAGATAACAAGATAGAGTATAATAATATTAGTTATAATCAGCAGAAGATTTAATAATAAAAATAATTTAATCAGGGCAAGTAATTTATCCATTGACTACTCTATAAAGGAGGTGTTGAAGAGGGCATTAAAAGATTTTTTTAGTGAAAAATATAACAGACAGAAAGTATTTTTAGCTAGTAAATAAAAATTAAAGGAGGATTTCAAAATGAAATTCAGAAAGCTAGAAATTATTTTGGTGGTCTTTGCTTTGCTCTTGATTTTTAGTTATGCAAATGTCTTTGCAGCAGATGTTAAACTTACTTGGTCTTCCATAAGTGTGCCGGGAGATGCGCATACAGAGGCAATGAAGGTCTTCAAGGAGGAAGTAGAGAATCTTTCAGCAGGGCACATAACTGCAGATCTCTATGTTGCAGGCCAGATTTACACTCAGGAAGCAGAATTAGCAGCTTGTAGAGAAGGAACTCTGGATATGGCTTATTTTAGCGGCAGCTGGTTAGCTGAATTCGTTCCCTATCTATCTATGTTAGGTGCAGTCTATACTTTTAGTGGTTATAATCATATGACTAAAGTATTAAATGGTGAGATCGGAAAAAAGATTTTTGAAGAAGTAGCTCAAAAAACTGGTGTACGGCCTCTTGCTGCTTTTTATTTAGGAACCAGAGAGCTCAATTTAGTAGAAAAGATAGGTCCAGTTAGAACTCCTGAGGATATGAAAGGAGTTAAACTGAGAACACCGGCCAGCCCTACTTGGATTGCTTTAGGTAAAGCCTTAGGTGGTAGTCCTACTCCTATGAGTTTTGGAGAAGTGTATACAGGGTTACTAACTGGTGCTATCGAAGGTCAAGATAATCCCCTTCCTACGGATAAAAATGCTAAATTTTATGAAGTAACCAAATATATAATTCTTACTGATCACGTAGCCGATTCTGTATGGCCAACTATAAATGAAAAGAAATGGCAGTCATTGAGTGATATAGATAAATTAGTCATTCGTAAAGCTCTAGAAAAAGCGCGGCAATTCTGTGATGAGACCAACCTGAAGGCTGAAGCGGAGTTACTTGATTTCTTTAGAGGGGAAGGAATGATTATTATTGAAGATCCAGATAAAGAAGCCTTTGCTGCCTATGCCAAAAATTCTTATTTAACCGAGAGCAAAGATATTTCCAAAAATTGGGATATGGTTCTCTATGAAGAAATTCAGGCACTAAAATAATCATCAATAGGATGGTGAGGTAATTTTACTGGAATAGAAGGCGAGGGTCTCATTGGTAATGGTGAGACCCTCGCTTATAAAGGAGACTGAAAAGCTACGAAAAATACAAAACTCTGGAAAAAAATAAGTATTTTTATACTTGATTTTATAGAAGTCTACACCTCATCGATAGTTTTTTTCTTATTGTTTATTGTTTTTATGTTAGAAATATTTTACCGTTATTTTCTGGTTCCTCTCACCTGGACTTTAGAATTTACGCTGATAGCTTTTATCTGGGTAACACTACTGGGAGCCTGTTTTGCCCAGCGAGACTCTTCTCATGTGATGTTTACTATGATCTATGATAAAGTCAAACCCAGGACTCAAATATGGATGAGAATAGTGGGAAATACCTTAGTATTTATTGCTTTTTCTATTTCTCTTTATCCTACTTATCGGTATATAAACTTTATGTCTTTTAAGAAATCTGATGTGCTTAAGATTCCTATGAATATAGCTTTTTCACCTTATATGGTGTTTCTTATTATTATAATTGGGCGATTGGGCTACGATATTATCACAGATTTTAGAAAACTTAACCGAGGAGAGAATTAGGATGAATATTCCGCTACTGGTCTTTATCTTGTGTTTTATTTTAACTTTTATTTTAAGAATCCCTATTGCCTTAGGTATGTTGATGAGTTCAATCTATTATTTTGTCTTAGCTCCTGGTCCAGCTGCTGGTGTACAAATGGCGGCAACTCAACTACTAACTAATCTCAATGTAAGCTTTATCCTTATTGCAGTCCCTCTCTTTGTTTTTACTGCCAAAGTGATGAATACTGGAAAAGTGACTGAAATGGTATTTAAATTTGCTAACATTCTTGTTGGTAAATGGAGAGGAGGAATGGGACATGTTAATATAATTGCTTCTCTTATATTCTCTGGAATGACTGGTTCCGCCATTGCCGATGCCTCAGGTTTGGGAATTATGGAAATAGAAGCTATGCGAAAACAAAATTATGATGACGGGTTTAGTTGTGCTGTTACTGCAGCCTCGGCAACTATTGGCCCTATTTTTCCACCCAGTATTCCAATGGTTATTTATTCTATGTTTTCTGGGGCTTCTATTGGAAAACTTTTTTTAGGTGGCATGATACCGGGAATTTTAATTGCCATAGCTTTAATGCTTTATGTTGCTTATATCTCGAAAAAGAGAAACTATCCTAAAGGGGAAAGTTATCATTTTAGGGAACTTATTAAAATTATTATTATAACTTTTCCCGCTCTTTTAACTCCGGTAATTCTTTTGGGTGGTATCTACAGCGGAATTGTGACTCCTACTGAAGCTGCTGCCCTGGCAGGATTTTATGCAATTTTCATTTCATTTTTTGTCTATCGAGCTATCGGTGTAAAGCAATTAGTCGAGGTAATTATAGATACGGTTAAAACAACTGGCACTCTCTCTCTTATTGTTGGTGCTGCCTTTAGCTTTTCATATATTGTGGCTATAGAACATATTCCGGATTTACTATATGGAAGTTTATCAGCTGTAACTCAGAATAAATATTTAATACTCTTCATTATAAATATAGTTTTTATTATTCTGGGAATGTTTGTGGATACTTCTTGTATACAGGTAGTATTTGTCCCCATGGTTTTGCCTTTAGTAAAAGCTTTGGGAATTGATTTGGTTCATTTTGGGGTAGTAATTGTTTTGAATATGATGATAGGTTTGTCCACTCCTCCTTTTGGAATGCTACTTTTTATTGTATCTGGTATTTCAGGTACACCACTGAAAATAATTATTAAAGAAATTTTTCCTATGCTTTTAGTATTAATTGGTGTACTTTTTTTAATTACTTATATTCCGGAAATTGTAATGTTTATTCCTAATACTATATGGAAATAAGTTTTAAGTTTGATTTTAAAGAATAGCTAAATTCTATTTTGCTTAAAATATTAAATATTTTTATCTCTTTAATTATAAAAATTTAGTATTGAAAAAATATAAAAAAGGAAAATCTATGTTACCTGAAGATAGGATCTATACAGCAATTTCAGGTGGTATCCCCGATAGAGTTCCTTCTGTGCCTAAAATATGGGTTGATTTAGCGGCTAATTTATCGGGATTAAGTTTAACCAGGGTTTTAGAAGATCCTCTTACTGCTTTAAGAGTTATTATTGAAGCAGGTTTTATGGTAGGGGCTGACGGAGTTCGGCAATTTCATTTTCCTAAAAGGAAGATATTAATTAAAGATAATAAAGTTTTTGAAATTAATAAAAAAGGAGAATATATAGGCGAAATAGATATGTTGGGAGGATTAATAACCCAGCTTTTAGAGGTGAATAGTTTTGAACTTGCCAATCCTTATCAGATGGCTTTTCATCACTATTGGTCGTGTAAAGAGCCAATAATAAAAAATTTGAGTGATGTGAAAAAGATTTCTATTCCTGAGAAATGCTTTTACGAAGAAATAGGTTGTGGTGATCGACAAAGAGAGATGATGAAGTTAGTGGGCAATAAATTATGTTTAATCGGCGATTGTGATTCAGCGACTTTAGCTTTTTATCTAAATTTACGTGGTTATAATAATGCGATGATAGATTTGATTGAACAGCCAGAATTAGTTCAGGCAACTATGGAGAAAGGAGTAGCCATTGCCATAGAAAAAGGTAAATTCAATATTGATTTAGGCATTAAAATTTTGCGATTGAATGATTCTGTAGCCAATATGTCAGTTATCTCTCCAAAACATTGGCGTGAATTTATTTTCCCTCATATTAAAGATGTGTGTGATGAACTTCATTATTATGACCCGGAAGTAAAAGTTTATTGTCATATATGTGGTAATATAATTCCCATTGTAAAGGATTTAGCAAAAACTGGTCTTGATTGCATTGGTCCTCTTGATCCTCTGGGAGGTTTTACTCCAGGTCAGGTAAGAGAAATTGTGGGCGATCATGTTTCCTTGATGGGTGGAGTGAATACTCTTTCTTTTATAAATAATACTTCCCAGCAAATTATGGAAGAAGCCAAAATGTGCATCTTAGAAGCGGGTAAAAGAGGAGGATATATTCTCAGTTCGGGTTGTGTAATACCTCGAGGGGCGATTAAGGAGAATTTAAAAGCTTTGAGAATTGCTACTGAAAAATATGGAGTATACCAGAATGGAATTCTTAAAGAAGTTCAATTGTAGAAAATAAAGATGTTGGTGAAATAATTAGTATTATTAGAATTTTTAGAAAATATAAATATTATGAACATATTAAAATTAAGAAATCATATTCCCATAAGTGGTCCGGCAAGAAGAGAACCTGCTGATGGCACTGAGTCAGATATGCGAGTCTCTTTAGGTTTTGAACCCGCTTGGTTTCATCAAAGATGTGGTATTGATTTTTCAGAAAAGTGGCATGTAAATCCTTTTTATCGCTATGCCAGTTTGATAAAAATGAAAAAAGAGCTGTGCCAGAAATTTCCTTCGGTTTCTTACTGGAGTGAGGATTATAAAGATGATTTAGCAACCATTTCTGGATGTTATGGTGCTTATGTTATTCCAAAAATATTTGGGTTTCCTTTAATATATGGAAAAGATAGATGGCCGGAAATAGATAAAAACAGAAGGAAATTATCTATCAAAGAGGTAGAAAAATTAAATATCGATGATATCCTTAAAAGCACCTTTGTAGAAGAAATATTTCAGCAAATGGATATCATTAAAAATCAATGGGGAAAAATTCATGGATATTTAAATTGGCAAGGGGTTCTCAATAATGCTTTTCACTTAAGGGGCGAGAATATTTTTACTGATTTTTATGATAAGCCAGCTCTGGTACATTATTTTTTCTCTACAATTTGTGAAGTAATGATAAGATTAGCTCAAAAAGTTCAAAAGAGGCAGCGAGAATCCGGATTTTACGTCAATCATTTTTGTGTGAGCAATTGTACTGTTAATATGGTTTCACCACAAATTTATCGAGAATTTCTTTTCCCTTATGATAAAAAGATCGCAGAAAGTTTTAAAAGGTTTGGTACGCATACTTGCAACTGGAATGTTACTCCCTATTTAGAAGAGATAAGAAAATTACCTAAGGTTGGCTACCTGGATATGGGTATGATGTCTGATATGAAAAAAGTTAAAAAGATGTTTCCTGACACAAGAAGAGCCGTGATGTATTCACCGGTTCGATTGAAGGAGGCAAGCTTAAATGATATTCAAAAAGATATGGAGAAAATATATAAAGAATTATCCCCCTGCGATATGGTGATGGCCGATATTCAAGCTACGACCGGTGATGAAAGAGTAAATGAGTTAATAAACATTTGTAAAAATTTAGAATTAAGAGAAGAATAAAATAAGACATTTTCACTAAGATAATATTATATAACAAAATACAGAGGTAGCCCAGAGCTATATTATATAGATTTAAATCAAATAAAAAAGATCATGAATATCTATCAAAGATAAAGGAGTTAGATTCAATGATAAATACTGTAGGAAAGAAAAAATTAGAAGGAATTATTCCTGCTCTTATTTTGCCCTTGGAAGAAAATGGTGAGATAAATTTTAATTTTTTAAAAAAGCAAGTTAATTACCTTTCTTCGGCAGGAGTTAATGGCGTTTTTATAAATGGGACAACCGGAGAAGGAGGCTGGTTAACTATAGAGGAAAAAGCGAAGATATTTAAATTGGTAAAAGAAATTAGTGAAGAAAAAATATTTCTTTGTGCAGCCTGTCTTCAACCTTCTACAGAAATGGTAATTAATGAAATTAGTGCTTTTGAAAAATATGAACCAGATTATATTGTGGCTGTAACTCCTTATTATTATAGTGTTCCACAAGAGGTAATTATTGAACATTTTAAAAAAATTGCCCATTGTAGTTCAGTACCATTAATTTTATATAATATCCCTCAATGTACCCATAATAAAATAGAGCTGAACACAGTATTAGAGCTCGCCAAAGAAAAAAATATCGCTGGCATAAAAGATAGTTCAGGAGATTTTATATCTTTTACTCGAGGAGTATATACATCAGTGCCTGAATCTTTTTCGTGGATTCAAGGCGAGGATTATTTGGATGGGTCTTCTTTTAATATTGGAGCTGATGGCGTAGTTACCGGTTTAGGGAATATATTTATAGAACCTTATATTCAAATGTATAAAGAAGCCAAAAAAGGAAATTATCAAAAAGTTAATGAAATGCAAAAGAAAATTAATAAATTATATGAAATAATACAAGTCACTGGAGGTAAAGGGATTCCAGCAATTAAAGCTGGAACAGCTTTATTGGGAAGAAGCAGTAAGTGGATGAAAATGCCTTCTTTAACCTTAAATGATGAAGATATTGAAAAAGTAAAAAAAGTAATTATAGAACTTAGTTTATCCATTATAAAGTAAAAAACGAAGACTATGAGTTGAAAGCATGTCCTAATAACGATCAATAAATTTTGACCTTACAAATAATTAATGCTTTATTTAGTCAGGTAAAAAATTGTAAAACTAAATAAATAAGCTCGTATAAACTCTTGAATATAGCAATGGTGTTTCTACCAGGTGACCGTAAATCACGACAGGCTACGAGTGGAAGTGCACCTTAGGGAATCGCTTATTTAATTAGATTTAAAAGATCTTAACATAAATAATTTAAAAATAGTTACTAAGAGAAAACCAACTAAAAAGGCTCATATCTTGCATCTGATGCTTTCTTCCCCTTTAGAGATGGAGTAGATGAGGCGGCTAAAGCGGGCATAACCGCTATTATTCAACCCGGTGGGTCGAAGCGAGATGAGGAAATAATCGTTGCTGCCAATGAACAGAATCTGGCAATGGTCTTTACCGGTGCAAGGTGTTTTAAACATTAATTTTTTTAGAATTAGGGGGACATTCTTCTTTTGTATTCCCGCATTTATGCATAGAGAAAAGTAAAGTGTGTCCCCCAAATTCTACTGAAAACTTTTCTTCTAAAAAAGAAGGATTTTCAGAATCTTTTGTCGAATATAAAAATATAATGTTTTAAAAGGAAATGGGGTCAGCCTGTAAAGTCTTAACCCCGGTACTTTATAAACTATGCAAAATATTTTTAATCATTATATCCAATCGATTTCTTCTAAATTTTCTCACCTGGAAACAAGTGAAATGGGTTACCGTGCCGATTTTGAAATTTTACTAAAGGGTATTTTTGAATCAATCAAGGTCAGACGCGTAGATCATGACGCCAAAGCCAGACAGGGGAACAGACCGGATTTTATTGTCCTGAATAAAGATGTACCCCTTTTGTATATAGAGGCAAAAGACATTGGAGTATCTTTAGATAAAGTAGAAAAATCGGAGCAAATGGCCCGATATTTTGGTTATACCAATTTAGTTCTTACCGACTATCTAGAATTCAGATTTTACCGAAATGGCCTTCCCTATGAGGAACCAATTAAAATAGCAAGTTATGATTTAAAAAATCGAATCGTTACACCACTTCCACAAAATTATGAGTATGCAGCAAAAACACTGCTCGATTTTACCCAGTCACAAAAGGAACCCATAAAATCAGGTAAACATCTCTCCAAGATTATGGGAGGAAAAGCACAAAGAATCAGAGACAACCTAAGACATTTTCTGATCCTTGATTCTAAACAAAATATAGAACTTGTTCATGTTTATGAGGCGATCAAGAAAATGCTGGTGCACGATCTTACCATAGATACTTTTTCGGACATGTACGCACAGACCTTGGTTTATGGATTATTCGTTGCCCGATACTACGATGATTCGCCGGATACCTTTACCCGTCAAGAAGCTCGCGACCTTGTGCCCGCATCTAACCCTTTTCTTCAGCACTTTTTTGATCACATTGCCGGCCCCAATTTTGATAAACGCTTAAGTTTTATTGTTGATGAGCTTTGCTTGGTTTTTCAGCATGCCGATACCAAAAAACTCATTGAGGAATATATGGACGATGCCGATCCGGTCATTCATTTTTATGAGGATTTTTTAAAGGAATATGACCCTGACTTACGCAAAAAAATGGGTGCATACTACACGCCGCTTCCGGTTGTGCGATTTATTATCCGCTCAGTCGATCAAATTTTACAGAAGGATTTTAATCTTGCAAATGGGTTGGCCGATACATCAAAATTGCCAAACGGTAAGCATCGTGTTCAAATTTTAGACCCTGCTGTAGGAACAGGAACGTTTATTAGTGCCATTATTACGACCATTTATGAGCGACTTAAGAAACAGGGGCAACCAGGACGCTGGCCGGCTTATGTACACCATGACCTTTTACCGCGTTTGCATGGTTTTGAGCTGATGATGACACCTTATACAATAGCACACTTAAAAGTGAGCATAGCATTAAGAGAAACAGGATTTAAATATTTTAACGAAACCAAGACCGGAAAAACACGTCTTCGGGTTTATCTTACTAATTCCCTTGAACAAAGCGAAACTCAGCAAGATCTTTTTTCTTTTGGCTTTGCCGAAAGTATCGCAGCGGAAGCCAAGGAAGCTGATAAAATCAAAAAAGATACACCAATAATGGTTATCATTGGTAATCCACCATATAGCGGAGAATCATCAAATAAAGGAGAGTATGCACTTAGGTTGATTGATAAATACAAATTTGAGGGAGATGGCAGTAAGTTAAAAGAAAAAAATTCCAAATGGTTAAATGATGATTATGTAAAATTTATCGCGTTTGCAGAAGAGTTGATTATTAAAAAAGGCGAAGGTATTTTAGCTTTTATTAACAATCACAGTTTTCTTGATAATCCGACGTTTAGAGGAATGAGAAATCATTTGATGAAAACATTTGACAATATCTATATCGTTAATTTACATGGTAATAGCAAAAGGAAAGAGAAAGCCATGGATGGTGGGAAGGATGAAAATGTGTTCGATATTCAACAAGGGGTGAGTATCAATATTTTTGTAAAAGAAAAAGACAAAAAAGATTCGTCTATTAAAATAGCGGATGTATATGGCAAGAGAGACGATAAATTTAAATTTCTTGATAATAATTATATCAGCACCATCAAATGGCAAAATCTAGAACCAAAAACTCCCAACTATCTTTTTATTAAACAAGATATAAGTAACCTGGAAGAATACAACAAGGGGTTTAAGGCAAATGAACTACTTAAGTTAAATGGAACAGGCATTGTAACCAAAAGAGACAAATTATCGATAGATTTTGATAAAAATGTTTTATTTAAAAGGGTAAATTATTTTGCAAATAATCCAGAAGGCGAAGTTCGTCAAAGACTGAAATTACCTTTAGATGTTCGAGATTGGAGATTCGATTGGGCTTTAAAAGATCTTTTAAGTACGGGCATTTCGGAAGAAAAAATTGAAACGATTTGCTATAGACCATTTGATAGCAGGTATATTTACTATACCGGTAATTCAAGAGGATTTATCGGTTGGCCAGTTACTAAGGTCATGCAACATTTTTTGGCTGAAGAAAACATTGGATTAGCTCTGTGTAAACAATTTAAAACGGGACAAAATTATTTTCACTGTTTTATATCAAATAGAATAATCGAAAGCTCTTATGTATCAAATAGAACAAGTGAAATTACTTCGCTTTTTCCTTTATATCTCTATTCAACAGGTGGTACAAAAATTCCCAACCTCAAAAAAGAAATCGTTGATGAAATAGAAAAAAATGTTGGCAAAGTTTCACCCGAAGATATTTTTGACTATATTTATGCCGTTCTTCATTCACCAAGCTATCGCAATAAATACAAAGAATTTTTGAAAATTGAATTCCCACGCGTGCCCTATCCGAAAAATACAAAAACTTTCAAAAAACTGGTCACCTTTGGAGCAGAATTGCGCTCTTTACATCTCCTCGAATCGCCA
>Ga0268284_1001420_pt1 | contig 12416 bp, 14 predicted proteins | sample saktaG_14_FD_190137 | JGI IMG/M metagenome (GOLD analysis project Ga0268284, IMG submission 190137) | Saline water microbial communities from Sakinaw Lake, British Columbia, Canada - sak_2013_06_06_40m | ecosystem: Environmental > Aquatic > Non-marine Saline and Alkaline > Saline ... | reverse complement strand
GGATTTCTGACAACCAGCCGTTTCACCAGTCACAACCATGCATCACAGACAGAATCCAGAGACGCACGAAAGCCCGCAGAATCAACGATTGGCGCACAATGTGTCACCCGGAAGCCAGATGGCGGAGAGGGTGGGATTCGAACCCACGGTGAGTATCACCCCACGTCCGATTTCGAATCGGGTGCCATAGACCACTCGACCACCTCTCCTGACGCGCGGGAGGGAAGATGGGGAGGGAGGGGCGGCATGTAAAGCGTACAATTGCGATCAATCCGGGAAAACAATCGCGCGATGGCCGTCGATGATGGTGCGGTCATGGACGTGGAAGCGGATGCCCTTGGCGATGGCGACGCGTTCGCAGTTGCGGCCGAGGCGGACGAGGTCGCCCGGGGTGTGGAAGGTGCTTGAGGTTCTTGGGGTTGCAATCCGCTGATTTTCCATCAAGACTGTCTTGACCCAGATGCCATCCTCGAATCCAGACGACTCGCTGTTGCTGATCCGCTGCTCCTCGTGCGGCCAACGCTTCAAGGTGGAGGAGGATCTGCGCGGACGGACCGTCGAGTGCGGCGGGTGCGAGCACCGTTTCCGAATCAACGATGAGGTCATTGTGCGCGGCAAGAAATTCTATCCCGGCGAGCGCAAAGATTCAAAATTGAACCGCTTCCAGCGGGTGCCGTTGGCGATGGCGCCGGAGACAGGCGGTCTTTCGGCGATCCGTTATGCCGATGCCCCGGCTGCCACGACCTTTGAACCGACGTCGCCACTGCAGATCATCGCGGGGGTGATGGGTGTGGTCGGCATGGTTTTAATCGCATTGCTGTTGATGTTTGGTGCGAGCCCGGGGGGCACTTTGGACGGGATGACGACGAATAGCCGCCTGCTGATGGCGGGCTTCACCGGGTTCTTGGGCATCGTGTTGCTCGTTTACGCCAATCCCCGTGCACGCCGCAAGGCGATCGGCGTGGGCCTCCTGCTGAGCCTGGGTCTGCTGGCGCTGCCGTTATTGTTCACGGAGGGATCGGTGCCCCTGTCGGGCCAGGCGCTGGAATCACCCACCCCCACCCCAAGGCCCGAGACGGCAAGTTCCGCCAGCGAGACCACCGACCTGCGCAACCGCATCGGCACGGGCCCGCTGGTGATGGAGATCGAACGTCTTGCGGGTGAAGGCAGCACCAAGCAGGCTGTGGGGCTGTGGTTGCGGGGCTTGCGTGAACAGCACCGGTTTCTGGTGATGGATTACATCCTGCGTGTCACGGGCGCGGACCCGCAATCGCATTACTATTCGCGCGGCGATGGCGATTTCCTGATGGTCATCACCGGCATCAACCAGTCGCTCGACGAGGTGGCGGCGATCGCCTCCGCGCTGGGCAGTTTGGAGAATGTTTATAAGGACATCGCGGTGGTGGAAGTGCGCGTGAACAACGAAAGTTTGGTGGGCGGGTCCATCGAGAAACTCACCGACAAGGGGGATTCCGCGTTTTATGACCTGAACAAGAAGGAACTGGACAGCATCGATCTGGAACGGGTGTCACGCGCGGTCCAGCGGCTTGCGGGTGCGGAACCGAAAATCTACCGCAGCGACGTCACCCGCAAGCTCATCTCGCTGCTCGGAGCGCAGGGGGTGGCCTTCAAGGGTGACATTTGCGCCGCGTTGGCGGTGTGGTCCGAGCCACCCGGACCGGCGGGAGATGCCGCGCTCAAGGAGGCCAAGGACTTGCTCGCCCGCAAAGGCGAGGTGCCGCAAGAAATGATCGCCTTGATCGTGAAGGAAAAAAATCCCGCGGTGGTCCCGGTATTGGATGAATTGTGGTCGCGCAATCCGATGCAGTGGGAATCCCTCTACGGAGATCTGGGTCCACCCGCCGAGGCCACCCTGATCCGCCGTTTCCCCAGCACCGAAGGGATGTTCCGCCAGTCCGCAGTGCGCCTGCTCGGCCGTGTCGGTGGCCCGAATAGCTTGCCATTGCTGGAGGCGGCGCTGGCCGGTGCAAACCCGGAACTCAAGGTTTTGCTCGAAAAATCCAGCGCTTCGATCCGCAGCCGCCGCGACCGCTAGCAACGCATTTTTTCAACGAATTCCACTTCGACCAAGAAATCGACTTGCCGACTGCGAAAACCGGAGTCAATTTGACTTCGCCTCTCGTTTCGCGCCAAGCCGGGATGATCCGGGGGGAGAATTCCGGCAGCGTGAGGCGGGGGGCATGGAGTGGCCATACCCGCACCATCAGGGTGCGCCCGCGTTGACAACTGACAACGCGCAACGCGGGTCTCAGCCGGGTCCTGGAAGATCCTGCAGATCCTGCAGATCCTGCAGTTGGCGCACCCAGATGAAACGCCGGAACAACACCTTCACCGCGGCGGTCAGCGGCACGGCTAACAAGGTGCCGACAAAGCCTCCCAGCACCAGCGACCAGAACAGCATCGAGAAAATGACTGTTAGAGGATGCAGTCCCACCGAATTGCCGACGATCTTGGGTGCGGTGACCAGCGAGTTGATCTGTTGGACGACGATGAAGATGCCCACCACGCAAGCGACATAGGCCCAGGGGCTCAAGCCGAAGGGGGCGGTCCCTTGGGCGTGCAGATAGGCGATGCAGCAGGCGGGGATCAGACAAAGGATGTTGCCGATGTAGGGGATCACCCCGAGAATGGCCATGAAAACTCCGATCAACAAGCCGTAGGGCAGGCCAAAAATCGTTAGAGCGAGGCCCACCAGAATGCCATCGATGGCGGCGACGAGCACCTGGCCGCGGAAGAACGAGACGAGGTAGCCGTTGATTTCCTGGAGCGTGTCCACGAGTTCGGTTTTGAAGCGCGAGGCCTTGAGCGGGACATAATCGTGCCAGTGGGTGCGGATGGCGGCGGAATCCTTGAGGAAAAAAAACAGATAGACTGGCACCATGATCATGCCGATCACCAGTCCGAGGAAGCCCAGGATCCTGGTGGAGCCCGCCAGCGTCCATTCGCGGACGGTTTTGAAAATGGCCCCCTTGTATTCGAAGAGCATCCGCCCGCCGCGGCTGCGCACAAACGAATCGAGCGTCCGCGTTTCTCCATCCACGGCCGCGACGGCATTGCCTTGCTCGTCGGTTTCGGTGAGCAGCCAACCGAGCGGGCCGCCTTGGCTGCGTTCCTGGAGCACTTGCAATTCGCGTGCGAGCGCCGTGCCGAGGCGCTTGTTCTCGTCAGTCTCGGCGGAATGATCCGGCGTTGCGGGTTGGGTCGTCAGGTCTTGCCGGGCGGAAGGCGCCGCTTGTTGTGAGGAGGGCAGCAGGTTTTTCAAGGTGCCCTGGCCACGTTGGATGCCGGGAAGCACGGCCGCCACCAGCAAGGTCGCCAAGGTGAGGATGGTGCCGAAGACCACGACCACCGCCCACAGCCGGCTGAGCCCGCGTTTTTCTAACAGACAAACCGCGGGATCAAGCAGGTAGGCGATGATGCCCGCCACGATCAGCGGGATGAGCACCGGTTGGAGGAAGCCGAAGACCCTGCCGGTGAGCCAGATCAAGCCGACGAGCAGGACGCCGAGAATCAGAATGGAAACTCCGGTGGCGGCGTTCCACAGGGTCTGTTGCTGGAAGCGGGTTGGGTAGCGCATGGTGAATGGAAAGTCGCGTTTGCTTATGCACGGAATGACCCGCTTCACCAATTACAAAACACCGCGGTCTGGCGCTTTGCCTTGCGCCAGTTTCGCGACACGGTCGAGTACCCCGTTGACGAAGCGCTGGGAGTCGGTGGTCCCGAAGCGTTTGGCGAGTTCGATCGCTTCGTTGATCGCCACTTTCGGGGGGGTGGCGGCATGCAGGATTTCATGGGTGGCGAGCCGCAGGATCGCCCGGTCCACCGGATCAATGCGCTCGAGCGAGAAGTTGTCCACCACTGCGCAGAGGGTGGTGTCGATGGTCTCCTTGTTAGAAATGACCGCTGCCGCCAGCGCGTCGGCGCGGCGACGCAGCGTGGGGATTCTGGCTTTGGCCTCGCGGAGGCGGACTAGATCCGCCTGGTCGGGGAATTGGTCGGGTTCCTCAACCATGCGTAGGCGGTCAGACACGCGCTGCAAGCGGCGGATGGTGGCGGCCACGGCTTCCAGCGGGCCACGCAGGCCGGGAAAATCCCCGATGCCATCCAGAAACCGCTGCCGGGCCGCCGCGAGCTCCCGGTCTATCAGAAATAGCGCGTCGAGGGCCGCACCGAAACTGGCGGCGACCGAGGCGTCGTCATCGTCCAGCGGGTAGCGTTCCAATTTGGCGAGGGCGGAGCTCCAGCCGGATTCGAGTTCGGCGATGCGCTGGAGGGTGAGGTTCAAACTTTCGGCTTGCTTCCAAGTGTTGAGCAGGGTGGCTGCAGCGGATTGGCGCTCGACGAATTCGGCGATGTGGTCCTGCCTGCCCTGGGCGAGGTGGTGGACGGTCCGGTAAGTGGCGAGGTGCAGGTTGCGCAGGTCGGATTCGGAGATGGCGGCCCAGAATGGATCTTTAAGCGCCGCCAGGTCGGCACCGCCTTCGAGATCGGCGCAATAGAGGAATTGCACGACCGCCTCGCGGATCTGGCGGCGGCTAGGCATGTCGTTGGCGCTTGATATTGGGGTTGCGAGGCATAGAGCGGTCGAGTTTCTGCAACACGTCAATCATCGCGGCACCAGTTCGCCGAGTTCTTCGATGGCATTCTGGACCAGGGCGTCGGCGTACTGGTCGTTGTATTTGGAGGCGACGACACAGATCCAGATTTTCGATCCGATAATCCGGGATTTTTGCATCAACGATTGGGACATGGGTGGGATATGGCCGCAGGCGGGGAAAATGTCAACCGGCGGTCCGCGGAAATCGCGAGATAGCGCGGATCCGGTCCTGGAAACGCCCTTGAAATCCTCAATCCCGGCTTGCACCGGTGGCTTAATGCCCATATTCATCTTCATAGTGTTGGCCGATTTCAAACGGTTGCTTAAACAAACAGTGTCGGAACATCGTCCGATCAACCAGCACTACTTACTACTTCACTCTAACACTATAACGGAAAAAATCTGCCGCTCCCTTTCAAGTGAACGAATTACATGTTCGATTGGGAAGGATGAGAAACAAACATACCCGTTACTATGAGCACGAAAAAACACTCCGCTTTCGACGGTCTGAGTAGAGAACCAATAAACCGTGAAGCTCGATCGATTTTCGGCAAACAGGAGTCGGACAACAAGGGTACCCCTATCTCCGAGCTTTCCAGAGAGGATTTAGTGTTATCCAAACAACCCCGCCTCAAGCCTAACAGGAGGCCGAAAGGCCAAACTTTGCGGATAGAGGCTGACAATGAGCTGAGAGTGGGGGCTGTCTTCGGCCATGTGAGAGTCCTGAGACAACGTGAAGACCACTATTTTCTGTGGGAATGTGAATGCGATTGTGGAAGATCGTTGATCATAGCGCAGACTCGTTTTCAGAACGGACAGGTGTTGTGCAGCCATTGTAAGGATAAAGGCAGAGGAAATCCGCAGGTGTGATGGCAGGAACCGGCGATCCGACAAAGTGCGTCATGTTGCGGGTGATGATGAAATCGCAGACAGAGATCTCAGCCGTGGAAGCGATGACGGCGTCCTCAAAATACGGAAGCGGCAAGGCCCGGGCTTTCTGCCACCCCGGATGGTCGAGGTTAGCGATCCGGAAGTGCTGTAAAATGCGGTCCACAGCGGCTTCGGCAGTAGCTTGGTCCGCTTGTTTTCGTGCCAGATAGTAGAGGGTGGTCAACCCGTGGGCGGCGACCACACCCACCAGCTTTCCCGATGCCACGCGACTGAGCACTTGGGCGGAACAGTCATAGTGCGGCTGGCGGACTAGGAAAACGTCCAGCAGCACATTGATATCAAGCATGACGGTCATTGATGTTTTTTCGCCATGTCATTGAAGAACTCGGACAGTGGATCGGAGGTCGCTGTGAAGGTGCCGGAGGCGGCAAGCACGTCGGGATGCAGAGTGGATTGCAGGTTGATGCGCAGGTTTCTGGCATGTTGTGCCAGAAATCCCTCAGGCGAGGTGCCCTGTTCCTTGGCGAAGGCACAAAGGAAAGCCAAGTCCGCATCGGGCATCAGGATGGATAGCGTGGACATGCTTGAACACTGGGCGAAATGCGCCTGGATTGCAAGTCGAGATTCAGTGACGCAAAGGTGGCGCGGAGGTTGTCAAGAGCCGGGATTCCGGCGCGGTCGGGGCTGATGGGGGGGGCCGCGGCGGTGCCGCTCGGTAGTCTTCTGGCAACGATTCCTCAGGTCTATGAGGTATTCATTTACGCCACCTTGCACTTCTTGCGGATCGCATGACAAAAGGGGACCGAGGCGTCGTCATCGTCCTTGGGGAGGCGCTCCAATTTGGCTAGGGCGGCGCTCAAGGCGGATTCCAGTTCGGCGATGCGCCGGAGGGCGAGCTGCAACCCATCGGCCAGCGGTCAGGTGCCTAGCAGAATGATTGCGGCGGTTTGGCGCTCGACGAATTCGGCGAGGCGTCCCGCCCATGGGCGAGGTGGTGGACGGTGCGGAAGGTGGCGAGCAACAAGTTGCGGCGGTCGGATTCCGTGACGAAATCCCAGAACGCATCCTTGAGCGCCGCGGGATCGGCGCCGCCTTCGAGATCGGCGCAGTAGAGGAACTGGACGACCGCCTCGCGGATTTGGCGGCGGCTAGGCATGTCGTTGGTTTCTGGCATGTGCGTTGCGGGGCATCGAACGATCGAGTTCCTGGAACACGTCGATCATCGCCGCAGCGGCACGGGCCGCCTCACGCCCGCGGTTGAGCTGCGAACCGATGCAACGGGCATACGCTTGTTTTTCATCGTTGACCACCAGCACCTCGTGAATGACCGGACGCAGCGACTTGATGGCCAGGCTTTGGAGCGCGTCGGTCACCGAGCGGCCGACCAAGTCCGCATGTTCGGTCGAACCACGGATGATCACGCCGAGCGCGATGATGCAGGCCGGCGGATCGCGCTCGAGCACCGCGGCTACCATCACCGGGATTTCGAACGCGCCGGGCACGCGGATCAAATCGACGCGACCCTGGGGCACCAACTCGCCGAGTTCCGAGATGGCGTTTTCCACCAAGGCGTCGGTGAATGTTTCGTTGTATTTTGCCGCGACGATGCAGATCCGGACTTTCGGGCCGATGATGCGGGGTTTTGGCGATTGCGCGCTGGACATGGGCTGGATATGGCGGCAGGCGGCGCAAAAGTCAATCGGCGCTCCGGAAGATTCGTGAATGGCGCGGTTTTTTGCTGGAACTCAAGGGCGATCGCCGGGCCGTTGCCAAGCATCAAGTTCAAGCGTGCCATGAGACACTCACCCGTCACTCGGGAGTGCGCCGGGTGATGTGGATGACGGCGGCGAATTTCCGGCAGACTTCATGAAGTTGGGGATCGGAGACGATGTGTGCGAGAGACCAGGGCAGGCGGAAGCTCCAGTTGTGGCCACCCGCAGTGCCGGGGTGGTTGATGCGTTCGTCGAGGCTGAAGAGTTCGGTCACCATGAGGGAAGCGTAGCGGGAGTTCGAGGTGAACAAGGCCTTGATGAGGCGCAGGCGGATGCCTTCGGTGAACGGCGGCCAGGGCCCGTGGCCGGGGATAGGGATGCCGGCGAATTCGGATAGAACGCGGAGGGTGTTGTGGGCGCCATGGAACTGCCAGGTGGAGTGCTCGGCGGGGTTTTCATGGTGCTGTTGGATCGCCCGCAGGCAGCCGCGCCAGATGCCGTTGACGGGATCGTGGTCATGGGTGGAGTATGCGGCGAACGAGTTTTCCGGAAACCCGTTGCCGGGTGTGGGGTGGCCGAGTTCATTGCAATCCCAGTGCGGAATGCGGAAGCCGGCAATGCCGAGGTCGGTGAGATGGGGACGCACGTAATCCGGAACCCAGCCGAGATCCTCGGCGATCACTTCGGTGCCGTTAGAAGCCGTCAGGATGGCACGCAGGCGCACCTCGCCATCGGCGCGGTTGGCGGCTTTGTTTTCGACGCTGTCGTCGGGCCTCAGGAACCAGCGCGGGAGGCGGCCGCCCGTGAGCGCGGCGGCTTGCTCGTGGGAGAGTCCGACAAACTCGGGGTTGCGCTCCGGCCGCCACGGGAAGGCATAGATCCGGTAGAATCCCAGGATGTGATCAAGGCGGAACATCTGGAAAATCTCGGTGAGGCGGGTGATGCGCGTCTGCCACCAAGCGAAACCATTGGCCTCCATGTGGTCCCACCGATAGAGCGGAATGCCCCAGTTTTGGCCCCATTGTTGGAAAAACAGATCGCTCTGGCTCTGGCCCTCGGGGGGGGAACCGCCGCACCAGTCGAGGTGGAATTCATCGCGGTTGAAAAAGACATCGCAGGAATGCCAGCAAATGCCGATCGGGACATCGCCCATGAGTTTCACCTTGCGGGAGTCCGCATGGGCACGCAAAGCCCGCCATTGGCGAAAACACAACCACTGGACGAAAGCGAAAAAGCCAAGGCGGTCATCGATCGCCGCCGCGTCGCGCAGCCGCAGTCGGGCGAGGTGGTCGCGGGCTTGCCGCGGCGTCTGGCAGGATACGGGCCAGTGATCCCAAGTCAGTGACTCGCCGTGCTGTTCCATCAGCAAGCGGAACAGGCAGTAGTCGTCGAGCCAAGCGGCTTCGGCTTGTTTGAAATGCGCGAATTCCCCGGCATGGCACGGATCGGCACTATCGAACTTCGACCAGGCAAGTTCGAGCAAAGTGCGTTTGACTCGCCGCACCGCCGGGTAATCCACCCACGGCGCGTGGAGCGCGGGACCCAGGCGGTCGCGGGCTTGCGAAATTTCCGCGGCACCGAGACCAGGGATCTCGGCGGCGTCGAGCGTCAGATAGATAGGATCGAGCGCGACCGAGGAAATGGCACTGTAGGGGCTCTCATCCGGGCCGTTTTCGTTGATCGGGAGCAGTTGGATGAAACTGACGCAGTGATCCGCAGCCCAGTCGATCCATTCGCGCATGGCACGCGTGTCGCCGATGCCGAGGTCACCCTCGCGGCGTGGGCAAAAGGCGGGAATCAGGATGCCGGCCTGGCGTTGTCCGGGTGGATGCACGGCGGGACTTTGGCAGGACCCGCGAGCGCGTAAATCCTGAATTTCCAAGTTGCTCCGGAGCGGGCTGCCCCCGCCCCGCGTGGTTCGGGCGGACTGTTGGAATCAGGCGGATTCCAGGTGAATTTTACCGGTTGACAGAAATCGTCTCAATTAGGATAGTTGCAGTCGGTGATTAACTATTACCGAATTGAACAACCCCCAGAAACAACACAATATGAAAAAGCAACTATGGATTTTAACGCTCGCATTGCCACTCCTGTTGGTCGGGTGCAAGCCGGAAGAAACCGTGAAGGAGAAAATGAATGCCGGCGCCGATAAAGTCGCGGAAGGTGTCAAGGACATGAAGAATGTCGCTGCCGACGAAGCCGCGAAAGCCAAAGACGCCGCCACGGCGGCGGCGAAAGAATCCGCGGACAAGGTGAAAGCCGCTGCCAGTGATGCTGCCGCCAAGGCGAAAGCCGCCGCGGATGCTGCTGCCGCGAAAGCCAAGGAGGACGCCGCCAAAGCAGTTGACGCGGCGAAGGATGCCGTGAAGGACGCTTTGCCCGACGAGTAATCCCGCTGCATCGGGTCATCCTGCGTGATGGCCTTTATTCCAATAGCCGGTGTTCCTGCTGGGAGTACCGGCTTTGTTGTGGGCATCACGCAGAGGCTGCAGGGTTTTCCGCCAGCGCCACATAAGGCGCCTCATGGATTTCCGCCCGCTTGGAACCACTCAGAATCCGCCACCATTCCCACATGCAGCCCACGGTGATCACCGCCACGAAACCCAGGAAAACCGCCACCACCACGATGTCGAGCCGCGCATTGAACAAGGCGGTCTCCACGGATTTGAGTTTTTCCGCGGACACTCCAGCCGCCAACTGACCTTCCAGCTTGTGCATGGCCGGCAGAAATCCGGCGGCCTGCGGGGAGAAAATCTTCAGCCAGCCCGCCGTGAAGGTGACTGTTGTTAGAAAAACCAGCGGCACCAGCGTGACCCAGCAATAGCGTGTCTTGCCGGACTTGATCAGCAGCGTGGTTCCCAAACAGAAGGCAATCACCGCGAGCAGTTGGTTCGAGATGCCGAAGAGCGGCCACAGGCTCTTGGCAATGCCTTCGGGATCGATCGCCCCTTGATAGAGGAAAAATCCCCAGGCGGCGACTAACAGACCCGTGGCGGTGATGTTGCCCAGCCAGTTGCCGGTATCGGCAAGCGGTTTCCAGAGATGACCTAACAGATCCTGCAGGATGAAGCGGCCCACCCGCGTGCCCGCGTCCAGCGTGGTCAGAATGAACAGCGCCTCGAACATGATGGCGAAGTGATACCAGAGCGAGAGCGCCGTCCTGCCGGGAATCACCTTGGCGAACATCGACGCCATGCCTACCGCAAAGGTCGGCGCACCGCCGGTCCGGCCGATGATGGTCGGCTCCTGGAGGTCATCCGCCAGCTTTGCCATTTCGCCGCCGGTCACATGATAGATCGGTCCGTAACCGTTGATTTTTTGGATCTGGGCCGCGACCGCCGCCGGATCGCGCGGGTTGATGGGGGAATTGATGGCCAGGTATTGGCCCGGCGGCAGCGCGCTCGCGGCAATGATGGCCATCAGTGCTACTAACATCTCGGTCACCATCGCGCCATAACCGACCAGGCGGATGTCCTGTTCCCGGGCCAGCAACTTCGGGGTGGTGCCCGAGGCAATCAGCGAGTGGAAGCCGCTCACCGCCCCACAGGCGATGGTGATGCAGACAAACGGGAACACCGGGCCCGGCACCACGAAGCCGCTGCCATCGATGAATTGGGTCACCGCCGGCATGTGCAGCGGCGGCATGGCGATGACGATGAACATGCCGAGCACGGCGACCGTGCCGAGTTTCATGAAAGTACTCAGGTAATCGCGCGGGGCTAACAACAGCCATACCGGCAGCACCGAAGCGGCAAACCCGTAAATCATGATCGCCCAGGCGAGCGTGGGGGCATCCAATCGCAACGCCTGATTCCAACTATCAGGCAGGTATTTGCCAGCCACCACCGCGAGCAACAAGCCGGCCACGCCGATGACCGATACGCCCGTCACCCGCAGCGCGCCGGACTTCAGCAGCAGGCCCATCACCATGGCTAACGGGATGGTGGCCGCGATGGTGAACAATCCCCACGGACTCTCCGCCAAGGCCTTGACCACCACCAACCCAAGCACCGCGAGCAGGATGGTCATGATCGCCAAGAGTGAAATCATCGCCACAATGCCGATGAACGGATTGATCTCCTCCTTGAGCATTTGACCGAGGGACTTGCCATCGCGCCGCATGCTGGCAAAGAGCACCACTGAGTCATGCACGCCGCCGCCAAGCGTGGCACCAATCAAAATCCACAAGGTGCCCGGCAGGTAACCGAATTGCGCGGCAAGCACCGGCCCGACCAGGGGACCGGGTCCGGCGATGGCCGCGAAGTGATGCCCGAAGACCATCCAGCGCGGGGTCGGCACGAAATCCTTGCCATCCGCCCGGGTCACCGCGGCTGGCGCGCGCGTCGGGTCGATGGTCAGCACCTTGGCCATCAACCAGGCGCTGTAAAACCGGTAGCTCACCGCGAAGGTGCAGACTCCCGCGACCACCAACCACAGCGCGTTGACCGGTTCGTCACGCTGGAATGCGGCAATGGCTACCGCGCAAGCGCCAAGAACGGCCACTGCGGACCAGGTAAGAATGCGGATCAAGCGGGGCATGGTGACGGAGCAATAGGGATGCGCTTTCCTCCTGCCAAGGAAGAAGAAGGGGCAAAAAAAACCCCGCCGACGGATGGACCGGCGGCGGGATGGAAAGATCGGATCTAGCGTCCGTGGAACTCAGTATTTCTGAGTACGGGCATGGTAGAAGTTGGTTTCAAATCCGAGTTCGGGCGGGAATTCGGAGAGACCGTCATGCACGTTCATCTCAATGCGGTTGTCTTCGCCGCAGCGCTCATAAGGCTGTTTGAACGTGCCGCGATAGGTCGGGCAGGTGAAGGTGAAAAGTTCGTAGAAACCGTAACCGAGACGGCGCAGCGCGCGACTGGTTCCGTCTACGGCACCATAGGTTGAACCTCCCTTGCGGCCATATTGCTCGTTTTTACGAACGATTTGCTCCGGGATTTCCATAAACCCGTAAAGGATGTTACTGAAGGCCCGACCGAGTTTGCGGGAGGAGGTGTAGGTGGATCCGGGAGGTGCCTGAATGTCGGCGGATACAAAACCCGTGAACGAGGCGAACGCGCAAGCGATGACGAAGAGCTTTTTCATGCTGGGAGGAAGCTAATGATGCCCATCCCGGGTTGGCAACGGGAAATTTCTTTTTTTTTCGGGGAGCGAGAAAAAGAGTCTGAAAACCAGCGCTGCCTCCATGT